>Ga0247810_10000083_pt1 | contig 160712 bp, 138 predicted proteins | sample UWRJL119311C1_FD_179918 | JGI IMG/M metagenome (GOLD analysis project Ga0247810, IMG submission 179918) | Plant litter microbial communities from Arlington Agricultural Research Station in Wisconsin, United States - UWRJ-L119-311C-1 | ecosystem: Environmental > Terrestrial > Plant litter >...
GTCCTGTATACTTAGGATGGGATAGCAAGCATAGTGTTTATCTGGAAGGGTGAAGCTAGTGGCAGGCAGTAGTAGCGGTAGTGGTAGTGGTATAGTCTAGGGGATGCTGGAGCCTGACGTCTGTCAAGGCAGGGGGAACCGAGTCGAGTCGATACTGGTGGTGGTGCGGTAATGTGGACTTCAGGCGATGCGCATCGCTTGCGGGCCGCAGGTGAAGAGTGGTGAGAGCAGCGTCTGGGATAGATGCAAGATGCATGGAGTCGTTTGGAGAGGAGGGTAGGATAGGGTTAGCTGGTGGAAGAGATGCGGAGACTTGCAAGTAGGGAAACATGGGATGGGTTGAGATTAAAAAAAGAACACATCATCGGTTGGAGACTCGCCGCCTCCGACTTACAGGTGGTTTTGAACAGGGTAAACATGAAGCAGAGTCATGGTGTTTATAGGGGGTTAGGGGATGAGGGTTCGAGGAGGTGTTTTCTGAATGCTAACCAGTGTTTTACGGTATTGCAAAAAACATCATTCCGTAGTCAGAACTGTAACTTGGCGAAGGTAACGATCCACCCCAACCCTAACTAGTCACCATAGAAAAGCTCTTCACATATTCAAAGCGAAGCGTGGTGGTTGATATGTCTAGAAAGTTGGCCCCCGGCCGTCAATGTCTGATGCAGCTAGAAGTTGTTTAAGAGAATACTCTCACTTGGCTGTTGGACTGGTAGGTTCCACACTGATTTATTTAACAATTCATAGTGGTGGACGTCTTGTGCGTTTTTGTATCGAGAAATTATTATATTTTATTATCGGAACTCATAATTTGTTAAGTGACTGCAGCGGGTGAATCTCCAGATCACTAGGAATAAGTGTAAATTTCCCACGAAACGCCACCCAGCAATTCACCATATTTACAACGCTTTTCAAATCTCTCTAGATAACTATATTGATGTCAAGTCCAGATACTCTACCTGAGATACCCTCCATGCGCGCCGGTTTTCTTCCACCACTCGAGCTTCTTGAGCCATTGACCATTGGCCAGGTAAACTTTCGCGAAGCATAATATACTTTTTAGCCTCTTTTGGCTTTTCCTCCTGCATCTTGGTAGGGCTTTTTGGTGGCCGGCGGGGCGACATATTAATCCTTGAAGTTAAAGGAATTTCGGGTGATGATAAGATTTCAATAGCTTCTAGCATTGTGTTCTCCTTCTCGTCTAGGACCACTAGTTGCTCGGGAAACAGAAGCTCTTCGAGGAGAGGGAGATTCTGGGGTGATTTATGCTCTCTTGATTCAGAGATGAAGTCTATTCTTCGATTTACAGTCTTTGGAGTTGAGGGCGTGAGTGACTCCTGAGTAAATGAGTTTCTTATCGGAGATCTGAGGAGCGCAACTCTCATTTGCGATGATAGGCTCTCACTGTCCACTGGTGATGTTGATGGTAGCAAGCGGTGTGTGTCTGCACCTTCAAGTGAAATAGAAATATCACTTTCATCGTTACTGGGTAATGGAGAATAAACATTCTTCCGAAAATGACTTGTTGGTGGCACTGGCGGTGAAGAATGAACAAAGCTTGGAGTCGGTATGATTGGAGGTAGTGGGTTCTTCTTTCTGTCATTTTGACTAATATTTTTGGTGACTGATGGTCCTACTTGGTTTGAGGTTGAGGGATTTGCTAATGTCCAAGGGTTCATGGAAGAATTTGCGTTTTCTAGAGATCGTTTGCGTGATTTCAAGATTGCTGTATTTGATGAAAGCTGGCTAATTTTACCTATCCTTGCTGAAGTTCTTGTTGGCCAGGAGGTTCTGTTATCTGTTGAACTCTCTACTGTAACGGAATACGAGTGAGAAACTCTGACTGCTTCCGAAGTAGAGTCCAAGAAAGACGAAGGTGGAATTGTTTCTCTAGGAGTGACATCTGAGATGGTGATAACATCCGAGTTCTTCAAAACATTCTTCACTCCAAATTTAGAGACCTTAACATACTTGTCAAGTGCGCCTACGGGCATTCCACCTTTGGTCGATCGGGTTCTCTTGCTCGCCGCCTTCCTTGCTACATCTTTCGCTTTGAGAAGCTTTCTGGGATTAAGTAGTGATTCTTCGTAGTCCTCCACCTTCAATGGAATACCCAGTTTTGCGATTGTCTCGGATATCCATAATTTGTCTGGTTGAGTAGGGTCGTACATTGATGGGCCTCGTTTAGTTGGGCTAACTGATTGTTCCACAGGAGCGTCAGATGAATATGCTTCTATTGTGTCGTCTTCATTAAGAGGAGCAAGACCATCCCGCCCATAATCTTCAATATCGTCTTCTTCAGCATCGAGATCCAGGCCTACAATATCGTTTGGGTGGTAGATCACTCGTAGCTCAGGAATACCATCGGTGCTGAAATGCGTCCGTTTGCCACAGATAGCACGTACAAGCTGCATCTCATCCATAGCCGTAAGAATGAGATCTCCATAGCCTGAATCTCTTCTATCTCCGCGGGTCCGTAGCTTGTGAACAAGTAAGGCTGGTGCTAATCCCCGGATAAACTTCGTGGCTCCGATCTTATTAGTCCAATCAAAAGCCTCGGAGACAAACAGTCGAAGTCCAGCAATATCCATATCTCCATCCCAGCAAATTTCCTCCCTGAGCTTCTGGAGCTTCGATGTGGACGAGACAACAGGGTGTGTATAGTATGCCAAAACCTCCGTATTGGGAAAAGTATCAGGGATCTTTAGTGACTTATGCTTACAGCGAAAAAACTTGTTCTCGTTGGTCAGTAATTCATGAGATAGATTATTCCTCCAGCTCTCTATGCCGTCTGCATTCGATCTTGATAGCTGACATAGAGACTTTCCAAAACCAGCTCTGGCGGCTTCGCAGGCAACTTTGATACCAGCTCCAGGTATTCCTTCAGTAATGTAATCACCCCCACTCATTAGTGCAACCAAGACCATTCCCTCCCGGTCAAGGCCCGACTTGCCTTGTTTTGTATCTTTAGCATCATATACCGACACGTGAGTTGGAGACTTGTTGCCTTTTTGGCCTTCTGAAGACCAATTTCGAAGCGTAAGTCCACAGCCGAACATGAGAGTGTCGACATCTTCGCTAAGAACAGCATCGACCATGCCTTCCCTCTGCAAAAGTGCACATTCAGCCTCTGCCTCACCAGGCGCAACGTGAAACGGGAAGCCAAACAATTTGAGAAGCTGTTTGCACATCAAGTTGGGAATTGATGCCCCGTGATGACCGGAACGTTTGTTCCGTTTGAAAGGGGGCTTGTGAGGGCCATCGAACACAAAGAGTGGCTGTACTGATACAGAGAGCAGCCGAAGCAGACGATAGTAGAAAGTACGTATTGCTGGATTGCTGCCTCCCTTTCCAGCTTGAATTTGAAATTGCCATATGGAAATATCAATAGCGATCCTGAGAGGTCGACCAGTGACCTCAAGCTTTTCAATAGCAAGCTTAGATAATGCAACCCTATCTCCCGGTCCTATCTCCCCATATATCCTGTACGAATCAATACCTGTATGAAATGCTCTTGGAGGATGCGCAACGCTGTACTTACCCTTTGATTCCCATGGTGGCGACAGGGGTGTCGTCTGAAGCTGGTCTTAAACTTTGAATATGCTATTAAATACGTATGAACTGAGCCATTATTTGTGTATGATTAGCAAAGAAAAGGATAGCAAAGATGAATTACTCCACGTTCCGACGTAAACGCAGGTGGCTCTGCTTTGAGTGTACGCTTTCATTGATGATGTTTCAACTTCTTTCGCAAAAGGTGACGTTGGCCCGGGGATGACATATCCCAGTGACAAGCCTAAAGCGGCCGAGATCATAGTTAACACAACCACGAGTACGAATGATTTGTCGCCAGAAATCCATCAATCAGTAAGCAAATGTAGCACTATGTCTTCTACCAGCGGACCTGCGCATCGCAGTGTATCTAGTATCCGCCCACAGCCTACTGCGACTCCAGGAAGTCCACATACCCCACTACGAGCAACACAGTCTACTTATGGATCGCCCTCAGCATTACGCGCCGAAGAAGACTGCGTAATCATTGAGTTGGGATCTCGATACCTTCGGGCTGGTTTTGCAGGCGATTCTCTGCCAAAAGCAACGATAGAGTTTGGGTCAGAAGAACAAAGGAGACCTGGAGATTACAGAAAATGGCGAGGGGATTACGAGAAAGACTGGAGAATGAGAATACAAGGGCATGAATGGGGTCAAGAAAACGAACTTTGGAAGCTCGATCTAAGAGGCGTGGACTTGGGATTAGTCGGGGACACGATTGAAAGAGCGGTACGAACTGCCCTTACAAAGTAAGTATTTCTGGACCTCAAAACTATTTTACTGAGTTGACAATGATATAGGTATCTTCTCATCGACTCTCGCCCTCGACGAATGGCGCTAATCATACCCTCTACACTTCCAATTCCACTGTTATCAACTGTACTGGATAGTCTTTTCACCAACTTCCAACCGCCAAACATATCACTTCTGGCGGCCCCTGCGCTCACAACTATCGCAGCTGGCCTCCGATCAGCATTGATAGTAGATATTGGTTGGGCAGAGACTGTAGTAACAGCTATCTATGAGCACCGCGAAGTACAATGCAGACGTTCGATTAGGGGTTGTAAAATGCATGGGGAGGAAATGTTCAAAATGCTCGTGAGATCTATCGATCCAGATGTATCTTGGGAACTTTCTAGCGAAGGCACGTTTTCGAGGGAGGCACGAAATGTTCTTAGTTTTGATGAGTGTGAGGACATTGCTTCTCGAGTTGCCTGGTGTAAGGCCGCGAAACCGAAGACTGCTGCCGGAGTATCACGAGGACTGACACCTGTCGAAGAGGAAGATGAGTTGCGATCGAGTATGCGCTCATTGAACGTAATGGGTAAGAGCGAAAAAGACCCATCGATATCTATACCTTTGAGATCAACAGCTCCACCGAGAACTATTCTCCTGCCATTTTCAAATTTCGCAGAACCCTGCGAAACAGCCCTTTTTGCTTCTGATAGACTTAGCGAAGACTTTGATGATGAAGAGCTACCGTTGCAGCTTCTGGTGTACAGGAGTCTTCTGCAACTACCTATTGACATTCGAAGTGTGTGTATGCCACGAATTGTGTTTGTTGGTGGCGGATCTAAAATATTGGGCCTGAAAGAGCGGATTTTGGAGGAAATTTCAACACTTGTTGATCGTTTAGGATGGGATCCTGTACGTGGGAAAGCTGTTGAACGATACAAGAATAACCCAAAATTCAATGCTCGAGCAAGGCAAGCTAACCATGGACCGAAGGAGGTTCTGGATGAACCAGGAGATGAGCCAGACGATTCTTCTTTGGCAACTGTAAATGCGGCTTTATTAGAACAAGAGTCAGATCCAATAGAGGAACATCTGAAGCGTGAATCAAGGAAAGGGGCGAAGCCTGAAGAACTTGGCTACCTACGAGCCGTTGAATCGTTAGGAGCATGGTCTGGTGGCAGCCTTGTTTCACAGCTCAAGGTTCCAGCAGTGTCAATAGTTACCCAAGATCAGTGGGCTTCCCATGGGGCGTCTGGTGCGTCACGAGATGGAGAGGTAGCTATTACAAATGCTAAAAGGCAGAGTATGGGACCCGCAGCCTTTAAGACTGGAGCAGCTGAGAGATCGAGCTGGACACTTGGTCTCTGGGCATAAAAGTGACCGCTATTATGCGCCACCATTTATTTGTAAGATTTGAAACAGCTTTGGGTGGGTGGTAGTTTTATTATGTCGGTGATAGTGTAGGCGTACTCTTATATAGATTTGTAGATACCCCCGGTTGTAAAAACCAGTAATTACCATTTAGTAATAGAAGTTTGTATGACGTGAGAACTCTACGAACCTGATCAGCCATGCAACATGCCTCTCAATGAGCTTTGCTGGTGGGAAGTAATTGATGTTGCGAGTGCTTTCCTGTGATTCGTCAATCCAAACCCTAGAAGCTCACGACGCAGAAAAAAAGCCCCAGACTTGTCAAGCACCATGACCATCCCACGACAGTCATCGACATGTCTCCAATGCAGCTTAAGAGTAGCTTTAAGAGTAACTCGTCGCTCTTTCAATACTTCAGCGTGTCGGAAAGCTGAAGCCCCACGCCCGTCAATTGCGCCAAAGCCATCTATAGATACCAAACACATTCGGCAGAACCCAACAATCCACGAGCAGAACTGCTTGGAACGCAATTATAAGGTACAAGCCGCATATCCCGCTCGAATCAATACGCTGTTTGAAGAATGGCACGTCCAGCAGCGCGAAGCACGAACACTAAGAGAGCGCAACAATCGATTGAAGCTCCAGCTCGCGAATCGTACGACTCTGCGTGATGAGGGCTCCGACGAGGCCCGTGGGCTGAAGGAGATGTCAAAGGAGCAGCTCATAGAAGAAGCGCGCATATTAAAGGATAAAATCTCTCTTATTGAGTCCAAGGAGTCGGCACTCACCTCCGAAATTGATTCTCTGGCGGCCTCTATACCCAATCTCACGAGCAACGAAACTCCTCGTGGCAGCGAGCCTACTGTTGTGGGCTATATCAACAAACACCCCGAATCCGATCCTGCTTCATCTGGGCGAGTCTGGCGGTCACATGTACAAATTGGGAGTGAGCTCAACTTGCTCGATTTTGCAGGCGCAGCAACGACAACAGGGTGGGGATGGTATATCCTCCTGAACGAAGCCGCACAACTGGAACAAGCACTGGTCCAATATGCGCTCAGCACAGCAAGAAAACAAGGATGGGGAATGGTTAGCCCACCAAGTATGGTCTACAGTCACATTGCTGCAGCATGTGGATTTCAACCTCGGGATCAGAATGGGGAGAGCCAGATATATAACATACAACAGAATGTGGACGATATCGGTCGAAAACCGGAGCTTAGTCTTGCCGGCACAGCTGAGATTCCTCTTGCTGGAATGAAAGCAAATAAGACGCTGGACGAGAGCGAACTGCCTCTCAAGCATGTAGGAGTATCACGTAGCTATCGAGCGGAAGCCGGCGCCAGGGGTATCGATACAAAGGGCCTATATAGAGTCCACGAGTTCACGAAAGTTGAGATGTTTGCCTGGACTCTACCTAACGAGTCCACATCTACACAGGTATTCGACGAGATGCTTGCAATCCAGACAAGTATTTTGGAGTCACTAGGTCTTCACTGCCGAATACTGGAGATGCCGAGCACAGACCTTGGGGCTTCTGCCACCCGGAAGCGTGATATTGAGGCTTTCTTTCCCTCTCGAAAGCTGAAAGATGAGGGTTGGGGCGAGGTCACCTCTGTTAGCACCTGTACAGATTACCAAAGCAGGCGACTAGCCACGCGGGTAGATATGAGAAGTCAGGGTACGAAGACCGCTTTCCCATATACAGTAAACGGCACTGCCCTGGCGGTTCCCAGGGTCTTGGCTGCGATCCTTGAAAATGGATGGGACGAGGAGAAGCGCGTGGTGAGAATACCTGAGGTGCTTTGGCCTTGGATGGATGGTATTCAGGTTATCTCGGCCAAGGATAAATCAAGATAATCCAATCATGTATTGTAGTGTATAATATCAGAAACTTAACCGGAATACATATATATCAAGTTGCTACGCCTACCTACCTGCGATAGAGAGTCCTTCACATTCAGGCGGAAATTAAAGTGTAAATAATCATAGTCCTGCTAGAGATGTAAGCTAGGCATTTAGGAGGGCCTAAAATTTCTAGTACTAAAATCGACATAAGGATCCGCTTAAACGCTAATCATAAGTTGCTCCTCCAACAAATTCCCATAACCAATTGCAACCAGCCCAAAAGTAAGATACAAGAATTGAACGACCATACCATCTCCTTCTCCCAATCTCAGTGACGAACCTTACTATGCTACCTCAGCAAGCGGTTCAAAGAGTACCACAGGAGATGATTCCTCAGCTAAGCTATCTCCATCCATACTGCCAGTCCACTCCGTGCTTTCGTCAACGCTCTCACTCAGTCCTGTTCCCGTCATGATTGTTGTTCCACGGCTGCTCCGTCTCATAGTCCCACATTCGCTTCCTTCTCCCTCTCCTTCCATTTGCTCGATCTCATCTTCATCTTCTGTCTCTTTTAAGGCTAAATTTTCCTTGTTTAGATCACCGTATCTTTGATGCATTGTACCGCCCCAGCTGGATTTTCGCAGAGCACCAGTACCGTGAGGAGTTTTGACACTCTGGCTGCGCTTGAAACCACCTGTAGGTAAATTGTGGGTGATTTGATTAAGTGATAGAATCCGCCTGGAAGCACCTTGTGGGTTGTTGATTGGAATCGTTGCCATCGCCCTATTCCCACCCATAGCCATGTTCACAGCACTATGAGTAGTGTTAGATGAAGCCTTTGATGTGGCGTTCGAAACATAAGAGCCACTATTTGATGTGACATGGCTTGGAACACGTTTACGACTCATTGCATCTCGGCCCTTGTTAGCCTTTGAGATCAGTAGCGCCCGTGTGTGATCAATGACCCCTTCGCGAATTCGACGTTCAAGACCTTCTGTACGTGCTTCCATGGCATGGAGCTCTTCCTGTCTAATTCTCAGTGCAGTTTCGAGACTAGACAGCTCTGCTGAGAGCCGCATCTTTTGGTGTGCTAGATCCTCCTGTTCCGCTCGGAGGATTACGACTGATTCCTTGAGATGTTCTTCCTCCTCACGCAAACCAACTACTGTTGCCTCAACGTGTTCCTTTTGTGCGATGCGCTTTTCGAGTGCAATAGTTGCAGCTTCAACAGCCTTTTCTTTGTCTTCATGATCATCGGCAATCCGTTGCGTTTGAGTTGATACGAACTCAGACACCTCAGCCGCGGTCTGCATCACCTTTTGGTGAATCTGATCTAGCATATCCAGCTGAGCGAAAGACTTTCCAGCGGTATGCATATGATCAACTAGCCTGTCTAATTTTTCATGAACTTGACCGTCATCGTATTTTTCGACTATGGGAGGAGCGTCACGTAAAAGTGGAGTTTCCACGGGGGCTGGGGGCGGAGGAATCTCAGCAATCTTCTCTTGTATCGTTGTGGAAGAAGTCTTGGAGTGTTCATAATGTTGTCCAACGATTTGTAAAACATCCTTGATAGATTCCAGAATCTTGGGGTGATATTCAGTCACATGGCCTTGTACACCTTCAACTGCACCAAGAGTTTTGAAAACTTGCTCTCGAGTCAATTGGTGTTCGGCTTTCGCATCCGCATGTGTCTCCTCCACCCTGGTGAAAGTATCTTCTACTCTGTTGAACACAGTCTTTGCTCCTTCGTCCATTTTCTCAACCGAGTCGGTGAGAGTTGTGCCTAAAACATCGACAAGTAGTTTCATCTCTTCTGCTACAGCTTTGGTCCCTAACAATGCCTCTTCCATTTCAGAATTCTTGTCCTCTCCGAGTTTGCTTTTAGCTTCCGTTGCAATCTGAGCATCATCATATTTGGTCATGAGCTCGTTGAACTTTTCATCCAGCTTAGACTCGAACTTGTCCCAAGTTTGTTGAAATTTGTCGTCTGATTCGAGCTTGGATCCAACCACTCCGGCGTGTGACTTCTCAAACTCGGTCTTCATGGTCTCAAACAAGCTCTTAATATCTTCCGTGATGCTGTCATTTTGACCAGTTGTCTCTCCTAGACGTTCGATAAGTTTTCCTAATGCTTCAACATTTGTAGCACCCTCGTCAAGCTTTTCTTTTAGAGCGTCTTTGAACTCCTCAAGGAAAGTCTTGACTTCTGAAACTCGCTCACCAACACCAACAGTCTCTGCCTGCCGGTCCTCGAACGCCTTTGCATTGGTTTCGGCGTGAGTGTCGATGCTTTCCTTAAATTCCTTAACCAACTCCTCTAAGTTCTTAACATCATCTTTCGATGCTAAGGCGGCAATGTCTGAAAGTACCATTTGATCGATCGATGTCTTGATATCAAGACAAAGAGACTCAACAGCTTCTACATCAGTTTTGGTGACCTTCTCAAGGTCCTCCGACTCTTCGTCTGCCCGTTCTTTCAAATCAGCCAGGCCAACAATCACTTCCTTGACTAAAGATTCGATAGCATTCACTTCGCTGCTTTTTGAGACGTCCTCTAGATGTGACGCTAATTCCTTCACGCTGTCTTTGGTTTCGGACATGATAAGTTCCACAGCTTCAATGTGATCCCTTTTGACGGTTTGCTCAGGATCAATCTCATCAATCTTGGCCTTGGTGTTACGTAGAAGAGTTTCCAGTGCGACAACATCTTCCTTATTGATGGAGTCTTCGTCACCAGATTTTTCACGGCTAGCTATCCCATTGATTGATTCTTGGACTGTTCGCAGCATCTCCTCCAGATCGGCTAAGTCAGCCCTTGAGATCGTATCTGGCACAGATTGTGGAGGAGGTGGCGACATAGATTCCAAGGATTCGACTTTGATTCGTAGCTGAGTGATGAGAACTTCCAGATTGTCAATGTCGTTTCGCTTTAAACCTTCAGCTGCAATCACTGCACCTGCAGTAACCGAAGCAACAGAATGGTCGCCTAATCCGCTTTCACGAATCGCATCTACATCAGCCCTGACTGCCTCAAAGCCTGCCTTAAGAGCATCCAAAATCTCGTAATTAACAGTCATATCCACATCAACGGGCTTGTTGACAATCTTCTCAACATCACCACGTAAATTAGCAAGTCCATCCTGTAATGCGTCGAGAATTTCACTGGTCCCAGATACAACGCTCCCATTATCTTCTCGGGGCCGGTCGATCTCTACCCGCAGCCCATCAAGACCATCCCTGAGTGCATCTATGATTTCATCTTTGTCGCTACTAGATCCTCCCCGTACAAGAGACGTTGCCATTGCTTCTCGAAGGTGTTCAAGTTCGCCTTGAACAGCCTCCATGGAGGAATCTGAGCCTTTTGAGACTAAAATTTCTACTTCGTCCCTCAGAGTATTAAAGCTATCTCGCATATTATCCAGAATTTCATCTTTTCCAGTGATATCCGCGGCTCGGTCGACATAGGTCTCAATATCAGCGCGAAGTTTTTCGAAGCCGTCCTTTGTAGCATCCAATAGCTGCTCAGTGTCTCTACCATGAGCAGCGACATTTTGCTTGGCCTCATCTGATACAGCCTTAAATTCAGTCCTGATAGCTTCCGTCACTTCTTCCAAACGTCCCAGAACTTGCTCTCCAAACGCGTCCATGGGGATTGGCGCTTCACCGAGACCTGCCCGCACAGCATCAAAGAGATCATCTCTAGTAAGACCACCGCCAATATCTCGGCTTAAAGCTTGATCGTTTGCTTGATAGTCTGAATTCGATGGGAAGTCAAACGTGTTCAAGCCTTCCCTCACTGCGTCGAGCATATCATCACGGGTAATACCAGTCTCTCTTGGTTCTGGAAGTGGAGCGGATGGAAATTCAAACTCCTCCAAGCACTCTCTCACTGCATCGAGAATCTCTTCACGTGAAAGACTGGCCTCCGTTTCTACTTGTGGAGGTGAAAAGTGCTTCAAACCTTCAACAACTGCAAGAAATACCTCCTCCCGGGTGGCTCCTCCAAACTCCCGTGAACTATCCTGTGGAGCATACTCTTGGATTCCTTCCTTCAGGCAGGCTAGTAACTCTTCGCGTTCTAGTCCAAATTGTTGAAGCTCAATTTCTGGCTTGTAGTTTTCCCATGCATCTCTGACCGCTTCAATGATATCAGCCTTGTCCAGACCGGGACTGTGGGCTTCGCTTGGCTTCTCATTGATTGCACTGCGTACCGCGTTGTAAATCTCTTGGTAGTCGACAGTATTGTGCGAAATCGAGGAGGAAGCTGACTGGCGCCGATTTTCCCGTAGGACACGATCCATGTGCACTTTCAGTTCCTCCAGGCCATCCTCCACAACCCGCGCCACGTGGTCTTTATCGGCAGTGTCAGAAACATCTTGACTATTAGCCTGGTCTAGTTTCCGACCAATCTCGCGACCCATCCCAAGCACCTCTCCACGAAGTTCGCGAACAAGTGCTTTCACTTCGGCAGTAAGTCCACCTCCTTGGGCAACACTATCCTTGACTGTACGAATAATTTTGAGTATGTCGTCGTTAATGATATCGGCACCGCGTGATGATGAGTAGGCTCCCAGATTCTCTTTGTTACCTCTTGACGCTAAAAGCGCTCCCACTCGTTGGGTCATAGGTCCTTCTCCCGAATAGCCAGAGTTCATCTCTAATCTAGGAGGCCCAGTGGAGCCATAATTACGTGCTCTGCTTGAATCAGCATCTCCAATGTCATTTGTAATCATGCCTTGTGGGGTAGTGTTGTCCTTGATAAAGTCTACCAAATCCTCGAGCTTTTTGGCTGTAGACATACCCTCTGAAGCCAATCGATCCGCAACTTCGGTCAGACGAGAAACCAAAAGATCCTGACCTTCTTTGGTCCCCATTTCTCGTAGGATTTTCTCTAAGAGTGCGATACTTGCCGCGCTTTCAGGATTGTATATTGATGGCGTTCCCATGGATTCCCTATCTAGAGATGCAGCGAAGCTATTAGGGCTCGGAATCCTAGGCAGTGCAAAAGATTTAATTGCTTTAGATCCAGGAGTGTTGTATGCCCTGTTATCTAAGTACAGTCCGCCACCCCCGTAAGCATTACTCGAAGATCGAGACCCTGATTCCGAAAGGTTTGTAACCAGTTCTCTTAGACTTTTCCGGATATCTTCATCCCTAGCGTTTGTGGCCTCCTTCAAGCTGACAAGATCCGTAGCATTATCTTTGCTTCGCCTGCTTAGTTGTGCAATGTCACGCTGCAAATTAGTAGCAATGCTGGTAAGACTGAGGATCTGATTAGAGATTGCGTCAAATGACTGAGGCGTGCGAACCAGCGCAGTAGATCCATTCGTTACGTTCGAGAGAGGAGTGACGTCGGCATCTCTACTGGCCATGGTTTGTAGAGCCAGCATTGTGGCTGACTGTGGTGGTGTATTCTCCCCTAGTATGCTTTGTGGTGCTTTTCTCAGGGATGGGCGTACTGATAGAGAGTCTTTGGGCTTGGAGTCTGGTGTACGTGTAGGTGTTGTCGAGCGGTCCTTTTCTGGTGACCGCCCCTCGATCATGAAGTCTTTACTCATTGGGGGTGTGGACAGCCGGTGCGGATTTTTCTCCGGTGATCTAGGTGTGCCGAAATTAGATCCGCCATCTAGGAAGCTGCTGAGGTCTCGAACATTTCCCGTCTGGAGGGATTGCATGCGCTTATGGGTAGCTTCTTTGATTAGTGACCGTTCGGGAGATGTCTCGGCACGCTTTGTAGGAGAATTTGTGATATATCCATTCTCTCGTGCCTTTTCCGTCAACGCAGCATGTGCAGATTGTATAGCACTTGAGGTATTAGGCCGAGATGTGACTGTTGGAGAGGAAGGATTCATAGGTAACGGTGGAGGCGCGCGTTCAGGATCAGAGCTATCCCACCTAGATATGTTGTCAGAGCGGTTCTTCCTTATCAGTAAAAAGCTTACATTGGGACTATCGCTCTGCTATCCAAGGAAATAGAATGCTGATGCCTGGAGCTCCTTTCGCTGTCGCGCGAGGTACTCCGGTTCGTGGAAGGCATGGTCGCCAGTGAGGAATGTGATGGGAGGCAAGGCTCAAAAACGCCTAATTGGCACGTTCAGAGTTTGGCCAGCCAAGTGTGTAAGATTAGAGCAAAGCAGCAAAACTGGATCTTAACAATCTTTAAGGCTAGCAGATGGAGCCGGAGAATAGTTAGAGTTCTCGTTACTCTGACCTTTTTCATGAGGTCGTCAGTTTGTTTACAAGGGGAGTCGTGTTGACGATCAACAATCTACCAAATGCGGTTAGTCCAACTTGGCACGATTCAACAGAGTATCCACTGAAATGACTCGGAAGACATTAAGTCATTCACGATACAGTACTTTATCATATCAATATATGGAGTCTAGCGGCTATGACTGCCGTCTAATCTCATTCGAAGTTTGTTAAGCCCCTAGTGATTGACTACATTTCGCTTTCTATATTCCTTGCCTACATTAGTTAGGTCAGGTCACTAATATGTCATTGCTTCAGCTTAGGGGCTATTCGAAATCTTGAATGTTGATATTTATAACTTCCCTAAGCTATGCATTTAATTCAAGCCGAGTCATAAGAGGAAGTTGCAACGCCTGGCCTGGCGATTTTAATAATTGTACACTCTTATGATGGCAGAACCCAGGGTACTTGCTTCATATTTGATATTAAATGTTTGGTCTTTGTCCTGATCATAGTTGATTTCCGTGTTCATCTTTTTGTGTGAGCTGGAGTCTTGAGACTTCCCAACTGAATATCTTACAAATTCTCGGCACTCATGTCCCATTCTTGTTGATAGATGTAGTGAAGACTAACTTCCGAGTTCAATCTGCAGTTTCTGTCTGCAAATGGTGGGTTGCAACTTGTTCCAGCTGCTTCTTTGTGCCTTTTCACGCCCTTTTGTGCCTTTCCTGAGGATGCATAACAGCTTGTGTGATAAATGTTGAACTAGGCATAACACTGTTTTATTTACTAGAATTATTTTTCACAGCAAAATGTGCTGAAATTTGTAGGTTTCCTAAGTAAATAATCAGTGCTCAGTAGCTATCACTTTGCGCTACTTCGGGAATAACTTTATCGCTCACTACGATGACATTAAACCAATTTAGATTCATCTAGTCTGCCGGAGTCATCTAGTGCGGGTGACATGCTCTCTACGGTTTATAGCTACGTATTCTTCATAACTTGGCTTTTGACTTAGCTTATCTATCTATCAAATTTCAGCAAGCTACTAGCTAAGTTCGGAAATATCAGAAGAAAGAATCCCGTGCACTGTGATATGAGCAATTGAGTGATTTTAGTGTTAAGTAGCCTAATTGACCTAGCTGGAGACTTTGGGGTGGGCACCGATGCTGCAGTCTATCATAGCTAAAGTCACCCAGAGCGAAACCAATTCGTACGAAACCAGATTTTGCCGTACATTTAGCCTAACTCAAAACATGTTGGTCATCCAACTTATGGGCCAGGTCCTATCTGGCTTTTCAGATATGTTTGACATATGGTAGGCAAACTAGTGATCGACGCTCTGGTAGGAAGATAACAGATTGTGCTACATCAAAGATGCTTCTCGGAACACTGCTTGATCACCTAGCAATATAGTTGAAAGACACCGGAGATGTGATTCAGGTCGTCTTCGAAAGACATGATTGTCATGGGCAAACAGGTAAGGCCGCATCACCACGACTGTCAACGTTATCTTGACAAGCAAGGCGTTCCCGACCGCTTGGGTCATCGTAAATGCAGTCGGCCGAGGGGCAGCACAATTTAATATCTGTAAACCGTTTGATTGGACCCTTTTACCAACATAATAGATTGAACAAAAGGCTCTCAGATTAGCCGTAGGGGGGCAAGTCCGCTGCTTCAACATCTTATTCGCAAATGCTGTAGTGTATGGTGTGTAGCCACGAGAGTGAGGCAACCGACGAAAGCACATGTGCCTCGGAGATGATAACTCACAATCTTCCTCTCCTTAAAGAGCCGCAACAGAGTATTCTCTGTCGAAGCTAAAGACGGAGGAACTGCAGCCACGCGTATTCTATCCGCGATAGGCGCCCGGAGGTGAAGCATCAACTGCTCGAGCACTGTTAGACGCGTCGCAGGCGAGGCCATAGAGCTAGTGTTAGCGTTCAAAAGTGATTGACGTCCATCTTTCCAAGGCACAACCAAATGCGCATGTGACCAGACTCTGTACAATACAGCCAAAGATGCCCCTCCTCCCTGGGGCCCCCGGCAAGACAGCAGGAAAGCGACGACGCATGTTCAAGGACAAGGTAATGGTAAACATGGTATATAAATGGATAGACTTGAGCAGGCTGACAGACTCAGCGCTTACCGGGATCTGTGAGAGGTTGACTTAGCACTCGCTTGTTATGCTTACCCTGCAATGGGAAAGGTTACACCAACGCATCTACCACTCAGCGTCCGTCCTTTGCACAGCCGTCGCTCAATCGACGACTACGTACACCGAGTGTTGGTTTTCTCGTCGGCTTTTTAAACCAATATCTAGACTTCGGAATACCATTGGCCGCTCTGCTATGGAAAGGTGGACGGCACCGTTATCCATTCCAGCATCCCACGGACGAGCTTGGGCGTATCATCATGGGAATGCCTGTTGGTGACGATCCGGAAGAGTGGCCGCCAGCGACTAACCGTACCATCGGGACCATAAGATGGCCTTGAGTGGTTGACGAGACAGCTTGGTGGATCTTCCAAGGGAGCGCGTTTGCAATAACTGTAGGTATGACAAGTGCAGCCAGACAATTAGCAAGCAGCAAGCAGGCATGCTGCCACCACACCTACCACCTTTCTCAGCTTGTCGATGGAGGTGTTGGTATTCCATATACCCGCATATGCCATATATCGCCCCCATCTCGCGCTTCTGCTCTTACACTTTTGTTTGTGTAGCAGACCTTTCGAGATATTCGAACATGTGCATTTCATAATAGAGGCATATACACGAATAATTGCGAGGACAAACTTTGATTCTAGTTTTTTGTTTTCCGGGAAATCTTATTAGTCCACCTGGCCAAAAAACCTCCAGCCTTCTAGCTACCGTTTGTGTTACGAGCTTCGAATGGTGTTTCAAGCTACGACAGAATCTCCTTCATGCGAGAAGGCCTCAGCATGGCCGGTACTTCCCTCGGATCAGTCGTCCTGTTTCTCCTCTTGTTGAATGTATCGTCGGCCTTGCAAGTCACACCAAATTCGCCATGTGCCTCTGTGTGCCTTGACGATCCAACAAGAGATGCCTCTGACCCAACCGCTTCAAACACGAAGGCGTCCGATGTAGTTTGCATGGATGGGGCATATTCTACAACAGAAACCGGTAAGAAATATGAGGCTTGCGTAAGCTGTCTTCAAGACAGTACTGCAATGGGCTCGGGTGAGAATGATCAGGAATGGTTCTTGTGTAAGCTCTAGATACGATTCTTCAGGTATAAAATTGGAAGTGCTAACCGTGGGGATGCAGATAATTTACGCTACACTCTTAGCTCGTGTCTTTTTGCGTTCGCCAATGCCACTGATGCTGTATCTACTCCTTGCTCTACATCGGAATCGTGTGGTCATCTTCAGAAGGCTCTAGAGAGTCATGATCTCGATCCTACCGCAGGAGACTCTTACTCTTACTGCTCTGCTGATAACAACGCTTTCCTTGGTTCGTATCACGACAAATGTTCTACCTGCCTTGCGGGCTCGGGTGAAGAGAAGTATCTTGCAAATTGTAAGTGGACAGCCCATTCATCTCACCTATTATATAATTTTAACAATACCCTCCTTAGTCCTGGTAGCATTACGAGCTGGCTGCACCCAGAGGCCTCCGCCTGGAATGCTTGTTGGCTTGGATGGAACTATATTTTCGCAGACTCCAGTGAATATCACCTACCCCGGGGACAATCATGATAAGAAGAGGAGTGGTCTTTCGAAGGGAGGGATCATAGGAATTTCAGTCAGTGCCGCAGTGTTTCTTCTCATGCTCTCGGCAGCTCTGTTTGTCTGCTACCGCAAATACCGAGATGGAAATAGAATGACGAAGCTTAAATCTCCATTGGACTCTCGCTTCGGTGCTCAGAACATCACATCACCAAACAGTGGTGCTTATGGAAATCCATATGCGGCCCCAGCAGTCAAGCTGTCTCCGCCATTTGATGTTTCCTCTCTTTCTGTAAAGGAGAGACAATTATTGGGCCTCCAACAACCAGTTGGCTCTAGGCATATATCATCACCAAGCTATCCTCCTCCTAAAGCTTGGGAAGGAACAACACAGCAACCCAACAACAATTTACCACCATATTCTCCACCAGGAATGCCTTTCCATCAGGCATACATACCTAATGTTCCTGCCACGGTACCCGAATCACCTGTCACTAGTATTGCTTCCAGTGGCACGTACCAGAATTCACCGCGCCACTCCCCTAATCCTTCACCTACATATGTACCATCATCGGTACCGTCCGCCACATCGCATCAGGGGTCGGCTTCACAACCCAACCATGTTTCACCGCGTATCACCCCGCAACCGTCTCCATCTCAAGTCGACAGCATCCAAACCCGCCTTGAACCACGCTCACACTCCCGCGCGAGCGCGCGCCGGGTCATTACAAAGTTCACGGGGATGGGAAGTTCGAATACCACCACAGGCTTCTCTTCGCCGGTACAAATCAGCGCTCCCATTGTGGGCCACGGCCCGCGATTCGATTATGAGCTGCGCGAGCAGGATGAGAGAGACCCGTACGGAAGAAGGCGCAGGCCGGAGACACCTAATAGAATCGAGACTCCTCAAAGCGCTGAGAGCGAGGAGCAATGGCCCGGGTCATACTAGAGGAAGAAATGTCCAGGTGACGAGTAAGACTCTATTTGCCAGGTCCAGAATTGTACTTTCTTGAATTCTCACAAGTAATGCAAAGATGGGAGGAGCGGCAAAACTCTCTTTTGTTTGATTTGGAAGTCGGGGTGCACACAGTGTAGTACGGCTTCCTAGATATTGGCGTTGGCGGTCCTCGGCGGAGGCTTTCTGGTGGGCGTCAGGAGTTTATTACGGAGTTGGGGAGTTCACAGTTTGATAGTCATTTTTAATCCATTTACATTTACATTTACACCCCCATTTCCTGTTGCTGAAAAGCTAGACATCCCTTCTGGTGTTTCTTCTCCCTTGCTGCTCTCGCGTAGCCCCAAACATGCCAGCAGCGTTCAAGCGCGCATATAATAACACAACCCGGATCTCATCAGCCTCTTGCTTGATCCAACACTACGTAAGCTACGAGACCCGATCACGCTTACAGGATCAGGTTTTGCTCGATCCGCTTTCCCCAGAGGTCTCCAAAATTGAAACTAAGCGCGCGTCTTTTCATAGCGCGTTCTTTGGAAAATGGCGGATGGACTTGGTTTACGAGCAGAGATAGACGCCCACCAGATGTAGTCCGAGCGTTGGTAACAACACATGTGGGAAGGAAACTCCTCAAACGGAGACATGTTGAGTAAGTTGGAAAAAGCAGATTCTGATTTTCTTTGTCTGTCTGTTATCTAAATTATAGCTTATATGCCTGACGCTGCAGCGACTTCCAGCTTGAGAAAACTGGATTAAAAAATTCCTCGGGTATCCATCCTCCCCCCCGTGCTTTGCTCAGCCCAAATAACGATCCAGCTGGCGCGTATTATGCTAGATCCTTTCCATACTCCCGCTCAATAACATGGTAACAAACAAATGGAAGGACGTTGGGACTCATTCATATGACATTCCCTCTCCTGGAATCCTCGGCCGAGAAATTTGGCGGAGGTCGCCCTCTTCCATTCCCTGGATGCAGTAGGACGGGAGCGGCATTCTGCATTGGAGCTACGTTCTGCATCTCGATCCTGTCGCCTCCCTCCTCGTCTATCGGTCTTTTTTCCGTGCTTCTGCTCCTTCCTAGTCCTGCAATCGTGCCGCCAATACTACCCTTCCTATCCAGTGGCCATTCTCGACCTAACGGTTGCATCTGATCGTGTGCGCTCACGGGGCTCGAATATTGACTCGAGTACGGACTGAAGTAAGCTTTCTCACCAAACGCACTGGCTGGACTTTCTTCTTGTACTGCTGAGCCCGGCTGGCCCCATTGATGTCCCCTAACCAGCGGCCGTTGACTTGCAGGACTGTCGTGGAAAGCAGGACCAGCATAGTTGGTCTCGAACATGTTAGGTGGTTGTTGTGGGTTGCCAGCTTGCTTCTCGAACATGCTGGGTGGCTGTTGTGGATTACCAGCTTGCTGCTCGGCAACCCAGTTGGCGTAGCCAGTTTTCTTTTGGTGGGCAGCAAGTGCGCGGCGACGTCTTCGCTTTCCATTGCATACAATGCAGAAGCCTGTGATCACAAGAAAGACGAGCACGCCAGAGATTGCAATGCCAACTTTGGCCCCCAAGCTCAGACCACCGTTATCTTTGTTGAAGCTTGACGACACGGCCTTGGATGGATCGGTCACATTCATAGCTTCTTTGGAGAAGATACCACCATCAAGGGCAATGAGGTTGCCAGGAGTAGGTTGCTGTATACATGCTCCACTGAGAACAGTAAGCACTGAAAGACAAGGTTAGCGCAGCTTAATATATAGAGCATAAGATTGTGACGTACTATTCGTGAGATAGAATTGCTGTTCTTGCGCAGCTAGGCATGAGTGGCATTTTGGAACACTGACATCCTGCATGAGTCCGCAGTATGAATATGCACTAGCATTAGGAGAGAGCGAGTCGAATTCAATTGCATTCTCAATTGAACCACAGGCAGTACTAATTTGATTAGAGCTTGTTCCATTGACTATGATAGATAAGTTTGCTTACCTCGTTGCGCAAGGAGTATCGCCTGCTTGTGTATTATTGGGGAAACCAAACAAACACCAACTTATAGTGTATCTCAAGTTGTCTATAATTTCATTCTTAGCATAGGTCTCCAGGTATTTGCTGCTCTGGAGTTACAGGAGGTCAACATACACAATAGCCAACGGGTATCAGAGTCCTGCTGGACATTCTTTCCAGCCGCAGCGGAATATTTGCTCGTTAAGAGGCAGTTCATGCAATTCTCAAAGACCACTCCTTTGGTCGTCCCGTACCCATTATCAAAGCATACAAGCTCATCCCCAGATGTGCCTCCCAAAACATTTCCACATTGGACCGCACATGGTGACGAGGACAAGATCTGTAGAGCACTGCTTGTCGTGGCCAGGGTTATGAGGAGGAACAGGCCCTGCGAAACACGTAAGGGCTGCATTTTACAGACCAGAGAACCGATCCGAAAATCCGATCCCGTATGTCCGTAGGTCTGACGTCCAGAAAGGTGTCACAGTGAGAGTTTTCGTGATACAGTGACCGTGGATCCGACAAGCGTTGCAAGAGCGAGAAAGCTGTAGCTGGATCAACGTCCTGATCTTGGCCAGCAAGAGCAAGAATCCTATTTTCCCGGAGCGTATGGGTTGATTGATTAGGTAGGAGTATGTATGACCAAACTCAATGGATTTGGGTCTGGGGTCAGCGGTATTATAGATAATGGGATGCAGTGATGGGGGAGAAAGGGCAAAGCGGCTCTCCACTGTTTAAAGGTGAGGATGACGGGGTGCGGTTGCACATCACATCGCATCACACAGCTCACAGATGTTCCTCCGCATCGCATCCCATCCATCCCCAACCATGCCATCCCATCCCATTGCATTCCCCCACCAGCTTCAGGGACTTTAGCCCTTCGATCCGGCGCTGGATGAGGTTAGATTGGGGCGACGGCCAGTGAGCGGCCCCTGTGGGTTCAGCCGTCACCCTGGAGGTTCCCCTGCTAGGGCTGCGAGGTACCCTGCACCGTGACCTGAGCTTCACGCTCTGGGGGCGACATCTGGGGCTGATTGGCGATCGCATTGCTTGGTGTTGTTGGACGCCAACACGCCCCATCACATCTTCTGCCAATTGATACGCTGCCGCCATATCGACTCTCCGGGGTCCTGTCTTCGCTTCTTCCTCTTTCACGCAATCACCGTCACGAGCTCTGCTATAGTACGGAGCAAGGCCAAAGAATGAACACGACGAGAGGTGGCGAGGCCTGGCTGCGGAGACCACCCATTATACAGGTAATGAATGCACCTCACATCGTATCGGCGAGCTGGAAGTCTACTCTAGTCTGATAACCATCGCAGGCTTTCGCATATCATCTCCCATGACTAGCTTGCTTGCGCCCTTGGATCGGAATGCCATCGAATTTGGCGCTGTCAAATTTGTTGCAGCTAAGGGATCTATCTGTAAACGCTGGGAATCAGGGGAAGCATTAAGGTTACCGTGCTGCGACTCTGCAGCAGCAGATTCCAAAACCTCGATGCGTAGATAACATTAACATCTCCCGATCCAGTCCAAAGGGGTATTCCCATCACAGCGACCGCTACAGCTATTGGTACGGTTGGCCCGGCAGTCGTGCCCACGGACGAATCTGGACAGTGATCAATGGGGAGCGATTACACCGACCCTCTCAGTGGACAAGTCATCGCATGCTGTTGGTTTCCCACGCCGCCTTCTCCGGACCCCAACGATTCGCTTTCTACACTGTGAGCATCCCAGTCCGGCTGGTCTGGCTATTTCACAGAGAACGCTGGAGCAAGGAAATTTGGATTCTCGGGTCGAGAAAACATGGCGTAACAGTCCCAAGCGCTAACTACTGTCTGACATTTGCATTGTTGACTTTACCCTTTACCCTAACGATGTGCCCCCCTTGGCACTGTGACTCGGCAATGCTTCTCTTATGTTCTCACCGGCATATATCTCCAGTCATCTTCGCAAAATTTTCAGCCTTGAGAAATGCTGGCGGTACCGATGGTGTGGTACTCTAAGGAGCTCGACTTTAGCCGATAATATCGCATTGATTGTTAGGTAGGTCGGGCGGTAAACATGCCGTTCCATTGGGCCTCATATCAGATCTTCTGTTTACTGTACGTAGAAATGATACATCTAATCATTCTTCTAAGCCCTCATTTCAAAACCTGCTATTTTGTGTATTCTCGCTGAAAGATGGCAACGGTGAGCAGAACCGTAAAGTCCACCCAACAACCGATCTCTATTTGATAGGGAGGCGCTTTCTAGTCGGACTCCAATACCATTCATTCCATGCATGCAAGTAAGCCAAATATTGGGAGGCGTTTGGATATTTAAATTAGCCCTTCCAACAGTATATTGAAAATAAGCCCCCACCGTAACTGTCTATATAATTATACCGGTTCTGTACTGGATGAAGCCATAGTAGTTCTGATCGAGCTCTCATATAAATCGAGTATGGGTGATCACAGATTTAATTTCATACTGCCGTGAATATACATGTGTATCATAAGCACATGCTGTGATGACAAAGAGACGTGTTTGGTGTCAGGAAGAGAAGGTAGGCACCTCTACTGGAAGGATGCGATACAGTAATTGAGCAAGGTAGTGTAGACTTCGACTAAACCCCCTCGACGAGTGGCAGAAGCCCTTAGGAACTCGTGTGATCTGTTAGCCTATCACCTTTGCTATGCACTTGAAACGGAGGACTTCGAGAAGCTCTTTGGCGAAGCGACTGAATAGGTTGACGAGCAATAATATGAAGAACTGCTCAAGATGAGAACTAAGGAAGCGTTCCTCGATATTAAACACATACGTAATTAAGAGGTTTCGGTTATTCGTAGGACTGATTTATCAGCCTTCGTCCTACTGGCTTATATAAATTCAAAATCCACAATTCACATGTTTTGTTCTCCCCCTTGGACCACCATGACTTTAGACCATGTTCTAGATCCACCTTCTTGATTCTACACCCAGAAAGTGTGTCTATAGCAGTAGAAGAAATTCTGAGGGCGAGGAGAAATACTTTGGGCCTTGGTAACATGCTTTTCTGTAAATGGCGAGCAAGTTTGAGTTAAGCTGGAGTGTTCTGTACAACAGAGTAGAATATAGCTCACTGTTGAACAGGAAACGCGAGTTGATTTCCATATTGGCGTTTACTCATGAAGAATGATGTTTCGTTATTTGCTAAATCTACTACATGAACTTACCCTCTAAGACTGAAATCTTCTTATATTGCTGCTCGAAATTTGCAGGGCTAGCTTGCCCGATTCTCATTGAATGGACTGGACCGTAAATGTACACTGGAAGTAGAGACTCAGGTATATATATAATTTGTTAACATAGGCAAACTTGGCTATAGAGCTGGGGGTGCTGGCTTGGAGATGCTTGCATCCGCTACACTCGACGCTGAATTGAACTGCTGTTCTTCATGAGATTCTGACGAAAATACATCATTCGCCTGCATATCAACTTGTGACTCTTCGAAGCCAGGGGATGTGCTTGTGCTATTCTCAGGCGTCGGACCATCAACAGTTGACTGCACCGAGTTGGATTCTGAGACTAATTTCATGTCTGCATGTTTCGACGTATCTACTACGAGTAGCTCCTTCTCTCCACGACCCAGAAGACCGTACACTTTCACCTCTCCTCCATTAAGACCGAGAACTGCACTAGTTCCGGCATACACAGCATCCTCTTCTACTCCACAACGATTAGCGAGCACTACAATGACCTCTCCTTGCGCCTCTGCCCTGATGACTGGCTCAAGCCTTGACAGCCAGTAGGAAAGCGTGTTAATGTCTGGTTCCTCCGATGTCTGAAAGTAGGTCTTTTCGTCCTCTTGAGTAAGCCATGCCATTGAGACAATGACGAGATTTGCTTGAACACGGATAACATGTGTCGCAAATTCCAAAGCAGTCCATGCAGCTTCAAATTTATAAGGACTGTACGATCTGTCAGTAGGTGATATTGATTTCTTATATTAATCATGAAAACTCACTTCAGATCCATGCCTAGTATAGCGTAGCGAGTATTTGGTCAGTTGCTTGTTCTTAGTTCTGTCTGATATGAGTACTCTTTTCGACTCACATATGCCCATTGCCACATTGCCCAGACCTGGAATATCTCCACCAAAGAATCCTGATCCTTCTAGGGCCCATCTTTCATCGGTATAGTATAAGAATGATTTCCGATAATTGACAACAGTCTCACCCTTTCGGTTGACAGTCACAGATGAGTTGTAGTATTCGGGCTTGGCTAGACCCTTTGGAGTGGCATCAGCTTTCTCTGGATATCCTACAGTCACAAAGCAGTTATACTTCACAGCGGTAGTTTTCGCCCAAAGCGCAGTAATTCCAGCAGCTGTAGGTTCTAGAAACGGGTTGATCTGCTGTAACGAATGAAAGTTATATCCTAAGAGGTTTCAGCGCACATGACGAATAAGACAAACTGAAAATGGGCGACCATAATATAGAGAAAGATATGATCAACACAATATTTTCAGACCGCGAAGAATCACTGGAAAGCAATAGCCGGATGTCTTGACGTTGCTGGATATGTATAGTAGGAGAGACATGGTCTGCCTACCAGTAAATGCCAGTTCGGGCAGGACGAGTACATCCAGATTCTCAGAGTTCCCGCTGCTCAAGATGGCATTGGCTCGACTGATATTTTCATCAACGTTGCCTATCTGTAGATATCATGTCAGTCATGTTGTATCAAATGAACGTGTTCACTAGACCTACTTGAGGGTCAAACTGCAAACATCCTATCCTCATCGCGAATATTCTCGGAAAACTCTTAGCCGCTCGCAAAGAAGGGGCTCTAGGCGATAGAAGAATATCACACGTCGACCTAACAGCTGGGAAGGGTGTATGTGTTGGTGCGCCGCCAGCTGGAACTAGAACGCACTACCACAAGACTTTCGTATTAACGACCTGTAAAGAAACTACGCATTAAGCCACTTCTAATTTCTCTTAAAATTCTCACTGAACTTTGGATATAGAGCAGTTTATTCAAAGCGAAAAACTGGGTCGCGTCAGAAGTTGATTGGGAAAGTAGTTGTTGTAGTGTGAAAGGTGCACGTTGACGGGCGCTTACGTAGCTTAGGTATGTGGGTTGTGGGAGCATAGTTTAAGTAATTCACGCTAGGCGTAATGTCCCCTGAGTTGTGAGTTCGACAAATTTGACTTCTGAAACCGTCCTCATTCTCAGTTTGATCTATTTCATTCAAATATTGAACTTGGCTTGCCATGTTTTACTAATTCAAGAATATGTTGCTGAAATCTGCAAAACTGTGGAGGTCTCATGAAGACACATATTGAGATTAATTTTCCAATAGAGGCAACAAATGGGGATGGATCGCGTTAGCAGAGAGACCTACTGATCTCCGACTAATGATGAGGTTGCAGTAACATCATATTGGGGGAATCGAGTCGAGGATGACCTGTGTGTTTTCCTTTAACCCTTCACAAACAACGTAATAACGGCGTGCAACGCCTAAGTTTAGTACATGATACTTACGATTTGTGACTGTTTACTTTCAGCGTGTGTGTTGGGTATAGATCTGCCATGAATAAATGCCTGGGTGTTATGCAAAGTCTAACCGCCGGGATTACTTTACTGGTGTTTAGCCCATACTTGTTCAGTGTTTAAATACCAAATTGACCCCAGTCCCTTTATTTTTGAAGTAAATATTCATTTAATTGAACTGTTTGAGCTAGAGAGTATATTTCAATCTTGTTACCATATTCTTGGCAAATCCTCAATATATTTAGCAGTTATGTATAGCTGCTGGACACAAAGCTCCATGTCAAATAAGATCAAGTTTGATACACCCGCTTAATAAGTGTTTTTAAGGAACAGACTTAATCAGACCTACGTCAGACACATATTGAGTAAAGAACTCAAAAACCTTACACGCATACTTTAGAAATGAAATAGATCGCTTAGATATAAAAAGCCTTTCTTTTGTGCTAAGTCTGATCGATTACACAAGGTTATGACGCACCGCAATCGACGGCAATGCTGAACAGGTAAGTGTAGGATGAAGCACGCATCAAGGTTACATGAATGACCTACGACTTGCACGTGAAGCAATTTTGGCGTAATATTATCATTTGTACTAATATCTACAACGCTTCAGACTATGAAGATCTACGAAATGGTCTTCTCAACCATCACAATGCCGTATTTCTTCAGCTCCTCCATCAATGGGTTGTTGATCTTACTCGTCATTGGAGCCAAAATACCCTTCTCACTGATAGTCCCGTCGAGCACCTGCTTAACAGCAACACCGCAAGGAACACCTACCAGTTTCGCCATTGCAGAGTAACCCTTTGGATCACCATACTCCACTAAGGTCGATGTTCGCGTCTCTTTCAAGCCTGACTTGTGTTCAATCTCGAACTTGTGTTGTAGCATAACCAAGTCACGCTCGCCCTCCTCAAATTGCATCTTCTTCTCCAAAGTGGCGCAGAGAGTATCGAGAGGGTTGCCACGGGGAATGATCTTGTCGTCAGAGAAGATACCGATCCAGCGGAGACCGCTAATAATTCTCTCTTTCTCTTCCGTGCTTTGGAACTTGGCCTTGGAGGCAATAGCCCACTTGAGATCATCCTCGCTCGAAGATGTAGCGGCTAAGATCTTTTGGGTAGCTTCCTTCCAGGAGATTGGCTGCTTCAAGAAGCTTTCCTCCTTATCGCTAAGGAAGCCCATATCAACCAAGACACGGATGAATTCAGGGAAACCCTGGTATCTGAGTGTTCCTCGGATGATAGTTTGGGCCTCTGGAATATTATACCTCTCCCTGTAAGGAGTTGAGTCACGGTTTGGATATGCGACAAAGGCAAATCCTGGATAGATATAGTATGGCTTAGCTTCGCCCATTAGTTCTTCACCGGGAATATCCACGACTTTTCCATCTCTCAAGTATCTGCCTTGGTTTCTTAAAGCCAATAAAACACCTCGAGACGACCATGAGAATTTGTATCCGAGAGGGTTGTCGGAAGCCTCTGGCGCTGGGAGTCCTCCGCAGTAGGATAAGAATGATAAGATCTTTCCACCTTCCTTGTGTACTTCTTCAATGGTCTTAACAGCATACAAGTGATCGATTCCGGGATCCAAACTGTCCTCACATTAGCTAGGCTCAGTGTAGAACCTAGGAATGAACATTATGCGACCTATAAGATCTTGGGAAAGGAATCTATACACCATTTGAGGTAATAGAAAACCATCCCAAAATCCCACTTCAGGAATTTCACTCACCCAATTTCGTTCATAACGGTAATTCCTGCATTCTTTGCCTCCTCGTCCAACTCCATCATGGCTGGCGAAACATAACTTGTTGTGACAACATTCTTCTTGTTACGGATAGCAGATTTGATAACGGTTGCGTGGAAAGTGTAAGGAATTAAGCTGATGACCAAGTCGTGTTTGGCAACCTCAGCGTCAAGAGCTTTGTCGTCGGTAACGTCGAGGGAGACAGGATTTGCGTTTTTGACTCCAGCAGCCAGCTTTTTGGCACTCTCGAGAGTTCTGCAGGCTAAGAAAAGTTCAGTGTGAGAGCTGAAGGGGATCGGAGCCATATTTCATACCCACGGAAACTTCAATGCCAGCATCACTGAGGATATCGAGGGTTGGTCGAGTTACAAACCCTGCACCAAGCATAAGTACTTTCCTATACTTAGATCAGAATGGCTGCGGAACCAGATTAAATTCATATTGCTTACTTAGTTCCTGCCATGATTGCTGTTTGAATTGCTAATTGTGAAGGTGTAGATAATGTTTTGGGATGAAGAACTTCCTCCACTTCATTACTCCATGAGTCAAGAGTTTTGGTGGGATACCCCCCTGACGTTTGGTCCGTCTTCGGGAGAGATCCACGCCACAACTCCACTCTCAGCTCTCCAATCAACGTCATCGCCAGCACGCCCCACACTCAGGTAAATGTAGCCTGGTCGTCAGCCTTCAGACCACATTTCACAATCCACGTTGTATACCAGACATCATCACTCACCTACCTCTTCGTGTCTTCAGCTCAGCAAGCTCACTCCCACTTGTAACTCCCAAACATCCTCCGCCATCATGTCTGCAACGGCTATGTTTTGGGCTGCGCCGCCAATCTCTAGGACTATGGCAGCTGCAGCCTTTACCATGTCCATTCTGGTATACCTGCGCTTCGTGTCTGCGTACTGGGTCATTTTTCACCCTTCCCTGCTCTGGAAACTCCCTCCTCAGCTATGGCGGTTTTTCTCATCATACCTGTTGACCAGTCCTGAGTTGGGAATAATATTTGATACATATTTTTGTGAGAATATCCGCACTCTTGTAGAGAACCTGCTGACCAGGATGTAGTATACACATACGGAAGCAAGCTTGAGACGGCTTCACCAAGATTTACTCAGCCCGGGGACTTTCCAACTTATTTGGCATTTGTCTGTTTGACAATTATGGTAGGCGCCTATTTGAAATTCCAGCACGCTTTTCTCACTTGTTATTTATTACCTCACATTATCTGCCCGCATAGTGCAATACTCCCAACTATCGCGGTTCCTGGAGATGAGGGATATTACCCCTGCAGCTCAAATGGTCCGTCATTGGCAGTCAATCCATAGGACCATTCGAGTTGCAGGCATGGTGGAAATGTTCATTGAAATACCTTGCGTCGAGTTTCCACTCGTCTCGAGATTTGGGCTTCCTACATTTATTACCACCCAACTATTGACTGTATATAAGTTGTTTCATGATTTACTAACGAGTTATCAGGGTCTCAATGTTGCATTCACAGGCGCTACGATTTTCACATCAGCCCTTGTGCTAGCACTTGCCTACACTTCATCTCAAGATGATCGTGGAGGCAAGACTACGTTCTTTATTGTTACAATCCCCTCGGTGCTGGTTCCATACGCCATGCTCTTTATTACGCTCATTACGGGTGGATTCGGGGCAGTGCTTATTCAAGGTACAGGGCTTGTCGCTGCTCATCTACATGATTTTTTGACACGCCTTTGGCCATCTTTTGGAGGCGGTAGAAACTTGCTTCCCACACCTAAGTTTGTCACACGACTCTTTCAGTCGACAGAGGCTACGATCAAAGATCGCTCATATGGCACAGCCTTCACCCCTGCACAGAAAACCCCAAGTTCAGCGACGGGAGCGTCCGCTGGTGGAGTTTTGCCTGAGTCCTGGCGTAGCAGAGGTTCAGGTCATAGACTAGGAGGGGAGTGAAAAGCGTTGATATTTGGTATTACTTTTATACAGAGAATAACAACAAATGAAACACTCATAAATCATCTTCCTATGGATAAAACTAGTTAAATGTTAAGAGAGTTTGCTATTCTACCATCTGTTCCACGATTCATGGAAGAGTGCATTTTAAAAACCTGTGGTAATCGAGACAGCTACAGAAGCAGAAGCTCGAGCTTTTAAAGTTGAGTCGTAATAGCATAACAATCATGATGTATCTATAACTGCAATGTTATATATCATACACATCAGTACCGCTAGATTGATCCTGTTAGTGGCTCGAGGCACCACATAAAACAAGCGCGCCTTTTAAGCTTAGCGGGAATGGATCAGCAAGTGGGCCTACCATAGTCCATCGCAATAATGTATAGCACTCTGCGAAGCTACTCTCCCAGCCATGTCCAGAACTCCCTATCTTCAGATGCATGTGTCTGATAATACACAAACCCTGGTGCTCCTCGATTCCGCGTTCATTACGGGAGCAAGTTTCTAGGTTTTCCATGGACGTTAGTAGGTATTTCCTACTTCCTTGCTCTTTTTATGTTGGAAATATCACCTCTAATGCTTCTCCTTTTAATCAAGGATCATGAATACTAACCTCTATCCCTGCGTCCCGAGAAGCACTGTGTAGCGAGATGCATTTATAGTTTTGGGAATCACAAAAGTTTGCCTAGAAAGTCTATAAAGTTGTTTTTAAAATGTCAATATCTCTACTTATTTCTCCTCAAGAAGAACACTTTAGTATAGGAAAAAGACTGTGGTTGACTATGTTGTCAATCGTTCTAATCACGCCACCGATCGCCGCTTCCATTGTTCCCCCTGTCTAATCGCGACTATTTAAAATCTTTTCAAATTTCGGAGCACCTAAGCAAAGGTCCTTTTATGAAAGAGTATGGCCCCCAATTTAGACACCCAGAGAATGAAAGAATGCAGTCCGGGCGTTACGCCGGTGCGATGAGAGGGTCTACATGTTCAATTTACTAGTAATATACACTAGCCTGTACTATGTTCACATCCGGGCTTGCTATGTTTTACTTAGCCAGAGATTCTCAAGTCTAATTACGTGCTTGACGTACATTGGTCACGCGCGTAGGGTAAGAGCTGGTTTCTCGAGCATTCTATCAGCAGGCGGCAGCACGCTGAACATCGCGACGACGGGGTAACGTAGACTAAGCCAGCCAAATCCCAGCGCAAGGTGAGTCGTTCAGATGCCAGGTCAAAATGCCAAATGGCCAATTTAAATGCCAGGTGCTCGCTACGATCAAGACGTAGCCGTTCTAGGTTCCAGCCCTCACACACCAGATCATATGTGACTGCCAAATACGTGTCTTGAGTAGTGGTGCCTCTATTTTCGTGCAAGTCGCCGTCGTGCCATACTATTCCCATCTGAAATGCTCTTAAGGTCTTTGCTATGTTATTAGTGGCTTGCGTGCTAATACCAGGCTCCTCTTGGCATTCTTTCGACCTTTAAGAAGTACAAACTCCGCAAAATCACCTAAAATTCCTCAGCAATTTTGTATGTGGAGCGGATTACCCTTGGAGGCTTTGGCTGAAAATCGAAGGGGTTCGTTCTACTAACTGTTGATAAGCAGCGCTTCAAGGTGCTACTATATCCCATTTGACACTTATAAACTACTAAGCATAATAGAGTAATCGTTTATACAGGCCTTCGTGGTTGGATGTTCGGAGCCTAACGATAATTTATAGCCAGTACATGCTCTTTGGTAAAGTAGCGATGCTTCTTCATAATCTTGTTTCTTCTGAAGTAGGTAAGCAAGACAATAAACACTTGTAATCGTGTTAGGGTGCGTCTTGCCGAGCACCTCTTCACTTATCTTGAGCGCTTGGCGGTTCATGGCCTCCGCGGCGGCGTACTTACCCTGCATATCAAGCACGCCAGCGAGGTTGCTCATAGTTATAAGCGTGTCAGGATGTGTCTTGCCAAGCACCTCTTTACTTATCTCAAGCGTTTGGCGGTTCATGGCCTCTGCGGCGGCGTATTTGCCCTGCCTGTTAAGCACGAGAGCGAGGTTACTCATAATCTTGAGCGTATGAGGATGTGTCTTGCTAAGCACCTCTTCACTTATCTCAAGCGTTTGGCGGTTCATAGCCTCTGCGGCGGCGTACTTGCCCTGCCTGTTAAGCACGAGAGCGAGGTTACTCATAGTCGTGAGCATAAAAGGGTGCGTCTTGGGCTGCGTAGTCTGCCTCATCCTGAGCAGCTGCTCGAGCAGCCCCCTAGCTGCTTCATTCCTCCCAAGGGCCAATAGGCTACTTGCTTGAAGGTCATAGAGCGGCAACAAATCTTCCGATGGCTTGTCAGGTTTCTGTCTAAGCTCAAGGAACATGTCTCCTAGTAATTGGCCAAGCCTCCTATCTTGTCGCATATCTAGCAGAGCCCAACCGCACCTGAGAAGAATTGAAGTGATAACTGTTTTTGATGCAAAGTCGAATGCCTTCTTGACCTTTAAGTCTGAGTAAGACAAAAAGTGAGGAAGGAGATGTCTCTCTTGTGTTTGCCAGATGCGAGTATTAGAGCGAGAAAACCCAAGAATACAGCCGGTTGCGATCCATGCCACACCTTGGCGCTTTGAATCCTGTCGATCCTTAGCCCAAGCGTGAGTCAGTGGATGCATCGATAATCCCATGCAACTGTTCAAATCTTGTCGAGTGGCTAATGATAGCGAGGCAAGGAGAGAACTGGCCTCGGTGAGACGAAATTGGTCCCATTCATCATCGTCTGCGACCATAAGTTTTGGCAACCGCAAAACGTGGTCTCGAGAGAATTCATCAATACCTCTACCCTTATCGTTAGTCTGTGAGACCTCTTTACAACCCTTCCATGCCTCCTCAAAAATCTGAAGAGGAAGTACGCTAGAGTCCAGCATCGACAGGATTTCGAGCAAGCAGAGAGCATCCGTTGCAGCCTCGCTTTGGGACTGTTCCAGAGCCTCTGCTGATGCTTCAAAGGTTGCATAAACATCGCCATATCTCGATCGCGCTTGCTTAGAGTGGTATTTCATGAGCCGTTCTCGCTGCCGTTGGAAGACTTGGACGTATTCGTTCAAATGACAGTGGCCCTGTGCAATGTAGGCTCCAGCTTGAATAAGCGCAAGCGTATGCGATGCGAGAAGCTGCACAATTCGTTTGGCTTCAAAGTCGTACAATGGCCACGACTCTCGCGAGATCTCGGCTGCCTTGAGCAACAATTCTTCTGACTCTCTATCGTTAAGACCCTCAAGTGCCTCAAATGCTTCTGGACTGTACCGCTTGCACGTAGCGACGCGAGAAGTAATAAGAATTGAGCCGCGATTACCTGATGGAAGATAGGCTTGGTAGTCGTAATCAGGGTCGTCTGCATTATCGAGGATGAGGAGCCAGCTCTGTTGAGAGTTTGCAAGAACATGAAGAGCTTCGGAAACGGTCTCGACCGTGCATCCGACAAGTTTTGCCAGAGTAATGAAGTCACGCTTGGCCGTGGAAGGAGTGCCCACATCGACCCAGAATATTCCCCAAAATCTGTGGTTCTTACTTAGCACTACAGAATATCTTTGAGGTTGTCACATACTTTTCTTGCATGTAACTGGCAACTTGTAAACAAACCTCACTCTTTCCTTGTCCTCCAAGTCCTGTAATCACGAATCTCCTCTGTTTTGCAGACTTGTAAGTAATTTCTACATGCAAAGCTTGCTGTATTCGAGCTAGTAGCTCAGCCCTTCCTGTGAATAGACCATTCACTGCGCGAGGCACCATCCAGTGTGTGTTACCTCGCACAATAGTGGTAGGGTCTAAAGGAGATGCGTTAGCTAATTTCTAAGCGGCTGCCCTATAATACTTACCATTATGCTTAAATCGTGACTGGTTGCGAATTTTACCCTGGAGCCTGGCAAACGCTTTTGCTCTTCCTTCGCCATAATTAAGCGACATATGTACGTCGAAAATTCCTAGCAGACAATACGCTTCGTCTTCTTTGCGTTTCGCTGTACGTTCTGTTGCCCATATCATCCACTGATCAACAGTGTATTCGACTATTGACTTTCCGCGGAACACTTCAATAGGAATGCCTGTTATCTTCTCAAGTGATGCTTCCTCTGATACTTTATCACCTAGTCTTTCGCCTTCCCGAGAGAAAAACTCAACTGTAGCTGGAGCAATGAGCTCTTGAAGAGTCCAGGCTCGAGTAAACCATCTACTTTGTCGAAATTCTAAACCCCACACAGATCTGGAGATGGACTTGCCTGCACCAGGGCCACGGGTTGAAACATCAATAAGGTAGACATAGCATTTGACGGCATCCCGATACCAGGAAAACATAGAGTTAATAGCTTCGGAAAGCTCAGCGGGATCTGATTTGTTAATACAACATGTGTCTACCCAGAAGTACTTTAAACCATCTTCGGCGGCTTGCTTTTGACAGAACTCGATCTTTCTATATCCAGCCTTCCTTAAGCCAGCACCCGCAATGAAGTCAGCGAAAGTAACTTCGTCATCATCACCTCCCCAGGTATGCGACAAGATGGCGTATCGCGGAATGTCTTCCGTGAAGTTTTTGGTAAGGGTGAGTTCGCCAGAGCCTTTTATTTCTATAAGACGCATGATCTGTGTGAAACGAGATTTTCATTCAGATAGGAATGTATGGTTCTAGATAATTTGTTTGCGCATAAGAAAGACCGAGTGGGTAAATAACGGTGAGCATTCATATCTTTTAGATGTGCTTTCAGCTGGTAAGGCTGGCGCTTCGACATTTCCCACGTGATTTGAGAGACAGGACTGCGCCGTAACATTGTAAGTGCTTAAAGTGTCCAACACCAAAGCAAAGACGATACTCTGAGCTACCGTACTTTGAGTCTGTTATGAAGGCAGCCCCAGGCTGGCACTCATTCCCGAAGGAGGATGCCGATTCTGTTGGCCCCGAATTAGGCCACTTCTAACTCTGCTCGGAGGATATCAGGAAGTGGGGGATCTCCGGCAAGATCTCGCGCAGCCACAAGAGTAGCAATAGCATTTTGTTATCATAATCGATCTATGTATAATGGTTACAAATTTTAGAGTGCGTATAGATTTTATGTCGCTTGCACTCGAAGTACCTATAATTTGTCTCGTTACGGGGGGCGTCTTGGTACGCAGGGATAGACGTTATGTGAGAAGGTGTATGGCTGACGTTTTGATACGGCTTGTCTTAATGGCTAGATCGGGATCACAAACGAGCAGCCAATGTTTTCGTGGCTGCTCTCTGCAAGAATTCTTTTGTCTGTTATTCTACTACAACATACGTTTCTTGGAGATCGACCTTTTATTACAGGATGATAATTAGCTTATATTTATCTTCACCTAGATTGCATTCACCAAATTTTGTCAAAACAACATTAAATACACATAAAGCGAAACGCCCGCTGATCCAAACGCTAAGAACTCCAAAAGGTTAAGACCAAACTCCGTGCCTTTTCTAAGCACATCAATTGCCCTCATCTGACCAAGATCCATCTAGAATATCTCGAAAAACCCCCCTGGGGCTTCACGTCCTTGTTAGTAAACATGCTGTCCAGCTTCTGGCCATCAATTTCCACGACATTGTCCGGGGTACTTTCTTGTCGTAACTGGGTTGGGAATTGCTCCGTTCTTTATTCCATTCATGAAACCCCAGCCTCCTGGTCCCTTTGCACTCCAGATAAAGTATCCGCTTGAACTGCTCTCAAAGGTATCGAGTTGTGCCTCCACGAATCTTCGAACTTGCTCCACCATCTTCTCATTCCACTGGTCCATAGGAGCTGATTGACACTGGCAACCTCCATCGCTACAACTTGTGCCTCCAACTGTGGAGCCATCTGATTTGACACAAATATTGGTTGCTGCAGACCACTCGCCAACAAATGTAGGCATGACATCGTTAGCTTCCTTGAGCTCCTTGCTCCATCCGCATGCCTTTTCAATATGCTGCTGCTGAGTCAACTTATTGTCCTCTTCCACAAATAATTGGTATAAATGAGTGTCGATTCCGAAATCCTTGGTCCCACTACCCAGGCTCTTCGCAGTCTCGATCCATGTCGGAGCCTTCAAGAAAGCGTCGTGCATCACGATTACCATATTTTCGTTTTCAGTAACATTCTTGACAGCATGGTAGGCATCCTTGGCCCAGTTCTCTGTCTTGGTTTTGTCATTCGCACCCCATGAAATTGGCTCGTTGGTGAGTTGAAGGCCAACGACAACGTCAGCATATTTCTTAGATCCATATTTTTTGGCCATTTTCTCGAGAACTCCAATGGAGTGGGCCATGTTACCACCTTCTTGCCAACCGACATTCCCAGCATGACCGGAGTTGTCGAAACCGTTTTGTGACCCTGGTGATCCATGGCAATCAACCCAAACTTTCATATTCGCGTTCCGTGCCCATCCGATGGCCTTTTCCATGTAGACATCAGCGCCCTTGAGGTAAGGTGTATTTGCGTTGTCGTATGCCCAATAACCAATCGGGATCCGCAATGCGTTTATTCCAGTTTTGGCGAGTTCTTGAATATCTTGTTCGGTAAAGTAACTGCCCCAGTGTTTCTCGAGCGCTTCTTTGGCTCCGTCTATTGCGTCAAACTCATACTGGTCCTTTGCATCTTTGAAGGCGTCACCAAAAAGCTCGCTGGTCATCCATTTTTCAAGAACAAGCCACCCTCCCAAATTGACGCCACGGAGGAAATTGTTACCTCCACTTGACGATCCACTGTCTGAGGCAGTTTTCCCATTGCTTGCAACTTGAGTTTCCCCGTTGCTTGCAACCTGAGCTTCCCCGTTACTTGTAACCTGAGTTTCCCCGTTGCTTGCAATCTGAGCTTCCCCGTTGCTTACAACCTGAGTTTCCGCTGATGCTGATAGCGCGGCCTTTGCTGTACGTGGAACTAGTGCCGTCGCTGTGGAGGAGAGGAGAATCATGGCCGTTAAAGCAGTAGGTATTGAGGTCCACATTATGATATGTTCACTGCTACGATGAAACTAATAAGAGAATGCGTCTAACTTCAGTGAACGTGTTTAAGTGTCTGCCAGTTATATCCGTCTGTCTCTTTCCTAATGAGAGGAAGGCGCAGTTATATGTATGTATGAATTGATGAAGGAATTACTAAGAGATACGGAGGAACGACCGACGGGTAATAGTCGGTCACCTGCAATTTCTTTGGGATGCCTTGCAATAAGAAGAGGAGGAAACAATACTTGGATAAGTCCTTGGACAGAGTTCAGTGGCCTATAGTGAATCTTGGTAGCTCGAAAATTTTATCGGAAGGAATCGCGGATTGTTGGTACGCATTGTACAGAGGAACAAACTCCTAATAATTTGTCTGCAGGATTCTTGACAACATCATCGTCGGCTTTGCCAGGCCGATGATGCTTTGCGGAGTCCATTTTACGTGTAATCTAATTGCAAGACTGGGCAAACTGTGGAATGTATGAATTATAGCATCAACGAATCTTGACACAGAAGAAAGATATATGATCGTCTTGACAGCTTGAAAAGTTATTCATCTTAACACGGAACAACTTGAGAGACAAAGATGTTTGTTGTGCTACACAAGATGATGATGACAGCCAATAAAGTGAATCCTCTTATCAAACTTGTCCTTAAACAAGCTACTAAATTGACCTACAGATGCGTGTGTTATGACAAGAAGGGGAGCAAAGGAGCAAGGGAGCGAGGGAGGAACAATCCTTGCTGTGGCTGAGCCCTCAGGAACCTCAGAGTTCAGTGAGCGGGCATATTCCGAGTGATCTCGGCAGATCAAATTGCACATTAAAATCAACAGTATGTAATCACGAATAGACAATGGGATTTGTGGGATGGGGGAGGATGTCAAACAGTCGTCGAAAGTCGAGAGATTGCCTATTTTTGGTTGTTGATGCGAACGGAACAAACCCCTATTTAGCCCCACACGTGACATTGTTGACACAAGACACAACTAGTTATCCACCTTGACTTTGGGTAACTTACTATTATTTACACTTATACAAATACAAAAAATATATACAGTGTGGTCAATCTCTAGGTTGTTACAACCCATCTCTCTGACAAGTGCGTTGCTCAATCGGAAACAGTTCTCTAATTGCTTCCACATTATGCAGAACATTAGCTTACTGGAACCGGGAGATTACGAGGCGGGATCCTACTGTTAGAATAGAGGTTGCTGTCCGAATGGCACACCACTTGACCTGTGCGGTGCGACGATCACCGTAAGTATGGTTCTGCCTAACTTAGAGACGACTCCTTCTTCAGTCACAACCACCTTGACACGGAAAGTCATGGGCACGACGTCCAGCGGGGTCGAAAGCTCAATCGTAGTAGCCACCAGCAGCTCAGAGGAACTCCCGGCGAGGAATTGACCCAGTCATCTTCTTCAATACCCTTTACTAATTTACCAGAGCCACCAAGTGAAACTTCAGCTTCTGGTCATTTCACCGCACCAGTCCAAGTAGGTCCAGGAGCTGGTCAAACGTGGATATATCTCTTTTTATCTCGGTGGTTAGTATTATAGCTGCTGTTTCCTTGATGGTGACATAGTCTTGTTCTAAGAAGAGCAGCATGGCGGGGTGAGTATAATTGGTCAATACTTGATGAGTAATATAAATCCACGTCTTATAATCACCCGATTATGATAAATTTTGTCAAGAACAGAGAAGTTACTTGTGCTGTAATTATGTGGGAATGTCAAGGGAGCTAGATAATCGCTATAATGTGTGAACGACCACCACTGCTTCAACTCGGAATGGAGCTAATCACATATGGCAAACACAAGACTGCTTCTCCTTAACAAGCTTCTGGTGTACCAATTTCCAATTAATAAGCACTATTGTACAATATATAAAAGAGACCCAGGTCACGTGGATTTACCCCTGCTTAGAAGATGAGGGGGCCGAGGTCTACTTTGTGTTGTCATAGACTATGACGGCGGTACTCGGCACGGCCATGCAAATCATTTCGTATTTCTAATAGTGTTTATATTCAAGCTTTAAAAGTCCTGTTATTTTCTACTTTCTTTCTGGTAAATCATCACAGCTATATTAAATCTCAATGTCTCAACTCGATCTGATCGCCATAATTGTTCCAAAGGCGGGAAAAGCGGATAGAGTAAGGCAGCCTCTACTTACCAACATGAGGTTTGAAAAGAGAGAGCATACTGATGAGAAGTTGATAGGTGGTCGAGCTTCTTAAAGAGATGGCAGTCTTTGTAAAGGAGAATGAGCCAGATGTTATAAGATATCATATCAATCTTGAGACTAAGAAGAATGGGGACCAAGAGGTCATTATGCTGGAAACGTAGGCTTTTACGCTATTGCGGGATTTGAGATACTAATGAGTGTTTTCAGATATAAGAACAAGGCAGCATTGGACTCGCATGGAAGTTCCAAAGAGTTCAAGGCTTTCCAAAAGTATGTATTTTCGAATTATGCACAATTGTTTAGCTGGCAACACAGTAATTGAATCCAGCACTATGTTATCTTAGGTGCTTTACGGGTCATTCAATTCTTATTCGATTGTAACCTATACTAACATTCAATCCCTTAGGAAGCTTGCTGATGAGGGTTTGGTCGGAGGACCAATGCAGCTGAAGATCGTGAAACCAATGGGTGGATTCGAGTCTAGACTATAGATTTAGGAAATCAAAGGGAGACATTCAACCTTAAAAGAGATTGAGTGGAAGAGAAACACTGGAGTGTAAGTATCAGTTGTCCCGTTTATCTCGCTAAGTCGTTGAAATTGTTTCGTTCCAAGGATCATTTTTTCATAGCAAACAAGTTTCAAGCTGCTTCCTTGCAACTCAATTCAATGCCTTATCTTAAGAAAATTTATTGGGATAATCTGCCCAGGTCCCAAACAGCAAATGTTAGTCGAGTAATACCTGGTGGACTATTATTGTTTCTGAGTGTCTGTTCTAGCCTTTGAGTAGTGGCAACTGCTTTGGTAGCTCGCCATGGATGAATGTAACGTTCAGTCGCAAATTAGTACATTCCTCAGATTAGCCTGTTGATCATCAATTGACTTACTCATATGAACTGTGCCGTTAATATAAATTATTCCAAGAATTGGTTAAGAGTTGAAAACTGTCAGGACCAATTTACTCATACTTCCTCTAGTTCTTTGTTCTTTCCCAAAGCGGAAATCCACACTTCTCAACACATAACAGCCCAGTACATTTTGAGTTTGTACCAAACACCATAACAATTCTCCATCCGCCCTTTAAAGAACCTAAGGGGAGGCACCAACTGCTCTTGGTTAATTCATCAAAGGCCACAATGTCTCTAGCAAACCCCACGAGCACTGCAGGCCATGCTCTGGGAATCAACCAGCTCGACCTCATTGGAAATGAACAAGATACAACAACTCCGTGCAGAACCCCAAGCGAGAGTAAACCCTCTTCACCCGCAATGGTAAGTCAATTTAGCTTGAACTGCTCAAACTTCATTCTTTTTACTTCCGCGTAGAACTGACAAACCACAAGGATGAAATGCGAGCATCGGTTGTTAATGGCTTTAACGCTCTCGATATCATACACAGAAAAGCCAACAATACCCATGTTGATGATTACTTCACAGGCGCCACTGTATCGCCTGGTAGGATTCGTACGGTCACCAAGTCTGTCAGATCTCGATCTACGTCCCGGCAAAGATCTCAATCTCCTGCGAGTTCAGTAACAACTACTGCTAAATCCGCTTCTCCTCGAACTTCTCTTGCCAATGTCTCTGAGGAAGGTTGTCCAAAGTCTACAGTTGTATCAAATTTAGCGGCCATAGTTGTAACTACTCTTCCATCTCCAGTTGTCAAGTCAAGGAAGCGTGTTTCTACCTTCCAAATGCCCGAAACCATTCCGCAATCTCAACTCTGGAGTTCCAATGAGGATAATGAAGCGATATCAGCAAATTACAATGACTACGGTGAGCTGGTAGGCTTGGAAACCATGTTTGCGAGACCACTAGTTGCTGACGAATATACCATCACCGAGGTGCTTCGTAAATTAGAGCTAGAATCTCATTTTGAGTTTCGGGCTATGATGCGAGAGATTATACTTCCACAGGTTGATTCTAAAAGTGAACTTCGTACGTACTATTGATAAGCTATACCGGTACCCATCTTTACTAGGAGTCATGCTGTGCATTGCTGACTAGAATTTTCTATCCAAAGTTGATGATGGCTCTACTGAAATTTCCATCGAACACCGCCTCTTATCATGGGGCTTCAGCCCAGGCCCAAGTTCTGTCCGCTCAACTCCCGACGGACCACGTCCCAATGTTGCTGTATTCGATGGACCACCGAGAGTATTAGAAGTGGTGAGTATTGGGATCAGAGGTTACGAGTGTCTGACTTACCTGGCTCTCATAGGGCTGCTGTGATGGAAATTGGGCGTTCAAGATGAAAAAGGCACAGCCAGGATGGATTGTCGAGGGGCTGGACGATTTCTCTCATTGGTCCCGTCAGCATCCAGGGTTGACACTACGGTACTTTGATATAATAATTCCTACTATTTAGTATATTCTAATCTACCATAAGGGATTTCATGGCCCACACGCCGTCACAAATCTTGCCAGAGGATTACTTTAGTAGAGTTCCAAGTTCGCAAGATCACTTACCGAGTTTTACTGTGCGGAATATCAACCAAATTCTTGACCACCCAAATCCATTTCCCAACAATCTATACGATCTCGTTAGAGGGAGAGACATTTTCAACAGGGTTGACAACTATAAGACTTTTCTTGACACCATTCGTCTGTAGGTATTGAGGCATGATATAATGCGAACTTGCTGACCTTAGCAGGATCCTAAAGCCTGATGGCGTTGTTGAATTTATAGAGGTAGATCCACGGCCACGAAATGGTGGATCTGCCCCGAAACTTTCGTCTCTCACTGGTCGTAAGTGACGTGATAAAGCACTTCTATATGTTCTCGTAGGAGGGGAGAGATTCCATAACTTGCCTAAGCAAGTAACAAGCAGTGCAGTTGCTAACATCCAGCTTTATAGATACTAGCTGTGCAGCTACTACCTGGACAGACGACATACCTGATCGATTCACAGACCAAACTGATGATGACCTCGCGACGACAGTCCCTGGCTGGAACAAGCGTGTTGCCGAGCGGTTGAAGGCTAGGATTCGTCCCAGTGAAGACATCACCGGTCCTAATCTTAAGTCTTGGCTTCAGGGCGCGGGTTTTTGGGATGTTAAAGAAAGCATCCGACGCCTCCCAGTTGGAGGACATAGTAGAATTGGCCAACTCCTCAAAAAATTTACGCTGTATAAAGTGGAGCTTGAGGATTCTTTTCCAGAGGTACTGATATTCTTGTATTTTCCATACTGCGTCCGTCCTGGACTTTGAGTCCCGACTACTAATCGTAAACAGCTGAAAGAAGGACTCCCTGATATTGAGATAGATGCGATCGAATCTGGACAATATTACCTGAATCTTCACAGTAAGTCATTATTATATTTGTATTCGGCCTGATATGATTACGAGAGATGACTTAGAAGCGTACACTCATTTGACGTATGAATAATAACTGATATTACTCATAGTTATCACTGGTAGAAAGCCTAAACCACTTCGGGCAGGCCATCTCCTGCTCGACGGCTCTAGACAGGAGATGACTGAGTCCAAGTATGAGGCAATGGCACGGGCTAGTGAAGACAAGCATAACCAGTGGAGGCGACTGGATAGTGAGACCAACTTGACTGAGGTGACGGAGGATATTCCAGGTCAAATAAGTGAGGTGGCTTCCGAGAATACACGATTAGCTCAAGACCTCGGCCTTATAACGACTGGAGGTATACTTTGTGAAAAGTAACCTATATAGCACTTGCGGATGAACAGATCCCAAATTGTACTGCATGTGCTCCTAAAGCAAAGTCTACGAATTGGGGATAGATGGAAGGTGTGCTTATGGCTATAGCTGGCTATACAGCTTGATGAATGGTAATCAACATTGATCAGTATACACAAATAGCTTGCATAGTGAGTGGCGACGAATTGTTAAATGTTGATCATTTAATACTGGTATAAGCCCATCGATTTGACCCCTGGTTGTCATGTCATGTAGATGTACTTGTACTGTACCGTATTTTACTTTGTATATTTTTTCTCTTGGAATTCATTCAATGACATTATCACCAAAAGCTCCGTGCCCTCCCAAATATCCAAACGCCAGCCCCCAGCTTCGAGTGGACATGCAAATATGCATAACGTACAAAGGTGTTACCATCTATCCAGGTGGTGACTTTTGCTATCTCCTACGTATACAGAGGAAGGCATGGTAACTATCTATTTTGCTTCTTTGCCCCATCCCCACACTTCGGATAGGAAATGTGGCATATTGACACGCTTACCACGCATCTCTGTCATCCAAGGATGCTCAAGCATCCGCCATGGAGACGCGCGACGAGTTGGATCTTTCTCAAGACTGAATTGATATGGTCAGCTAAGCCCGAGGAAATTTGGAGTCTGGGGTGGGAGAATACATACCAACATTCAATAAAGTATTTGAAGTTGTCACTCCATTTGATATGATTGTCAGGCTCATCTTTCAGTTTTGGAATTTGTTGTCGGACGATGTAGGTTAGGAGATCGATAAGACCAGCTCGCGGCTGCATCTCCGTTCCATCAGCTGGAAAGGGAAAGCGATGTTGAGCTACTTCTAATAGCGTAACACCTGTGCTCCACACATCCGAAGTGATAGTATATGATTGTCCCGTAATCCGTTCTGGTGCCATATAGTATGAGGTTCCGATAAAGGTGTTTGCATCTCCTTTGGTTCCGAATTCTCCGCTGACACCGAAGTCACAGAGCTTTACTTGTCCATCTCGGCAAAGAAGAATATTGCTGGGCTTAATGTCGCGGTGGATAATCTTCTTTCCGTGAAGATATGTGAGCCCATTCAAAACACCTTCGGCGATCTTGCCCAAAACTTTCTCTCCAGTGCGGCCTCCAAGCTTCTTAACCTCGCGATAAATAGAGTCCAGGGACCCACCTTCACAGTACTCCATAGCAATACTGATGGTAGCCGTGGACGGCTCGACAAACGCACCATAATATCGACATATATGCTCGCTCGCGCAGTCCTTATTGAAACCCAATTCTCTCACAATTTGCTTCTTGACATCCGGATCTGGGTTGGTAGTTATAACCTGTGGGATAGTTAGTGAGAAACACGCAAGAACCTAACCTAAGCATACCTTCATGGCAAACACCGTCTTGCCCCCCTTCAGTCTACATTTTGTTACTGCTCCTCCAGCACCTTCTCCCAAACTGCCAAGCTCTTCTATTCTCTTCTCCAAGCTTGCCACCCTCCAGCCTTCGTCATCTAGTTCTTCCACGTCCAAAGTTCTGCCTCTCTCTAGTGTTAACTTATCAAACGCTTCGAGTCCGTTCATGCTTCCCTCTCGTTCCATACCAACACCGCCTTCGCTTTGATTTGAGTACAGCGATCCAACAGCGGAGGCGGGGTCGGGCGTGCCCTGCGGTTGCCGTAAGCCATATTGCGATGCAAAAGACAGCGCAGAGTATTGTGACCCTGCAGACGTAGGACCACTGACCCTGCCATCCAAAGGTCCAAAGCTATCTGTTCTTGAATGGCTACTTTCACTTCCACCACTGGCAGACTGGTTTGCATTTGACTGCCCGGAGGGGCGTTGCTCATATGGGGTTGTGCTGTTTCCGTTGGGGGTAGCTAGTTGTAATCGAGGTAGGGAAGGTCTCGACCCCCCCATCTGACCTGGCATCTGTAAGGACAGGCCCGGAGGCCCCGCTGGTTTGGCATTTGGGGACGGTGGGATGGCAAGGCCGAGCCTGGGAGTTTTGGCACCGCTGTTCTGTCGACTTCCGGGAATTGGAGGACGGAGCAGAGGTGCTGGGGAGGACATCTTCGGAGGGGTTTGAATCTGAAGAGATAGTGGGGCGGAGGACTGGAAGGTGTTAGCGGAGCCTTGTTGTGGAAAGCTTTAATGAATAGCATACATATTGTGAAGAATAGGTAGAATCGAGTCCTAGACCTGCAGTCCTAGGCTCTTTGTGGTCTTTGCCAGTATTGTCTATGGAGGAGCCTTGCTCGTCCATTAGCACCTAAGTTCAACCCGCGACCCGCTGCGGCAGACCCGTCTCAGGCGTCAACGGCCGTTGAAGTGTATAGCTCGTATCCAAGGTGGCCCACGTCACAGCTCGAAACTTGCTGTTGGGATTTCGACAGTGGTAGAGCTTGTAGTTTTCGTGTGCTGCCGGCGAATATGGTGGGTGGTGCTGGCGTTGCGGCAGGTAACCTTCCTTTCCAAGTCCTGCACGTCGGTTACTGGAAGAGATTTCGGATACTGGCTCCAGCTGGTCCTGGGGCGGAGACTCGAACGAAGGGTGGTGATTGTAGATCCTGCGGGTGTTTTGAGAGAACGACAGAGGGAGTAAGCTGCTGAACGGCGAAGAGCACAGAAGAAGGATTCGGGAAGAGGATGGGGGAAAAGAGAGCAGGGTGAGGTGAGGTGAAGTGAAGTGAGGTGAGGTAAGGTAAGGTGAGAGGTGTGGTGGTCTTTCAAAGCGTGGTTGCAGTTCCTGTCTGTGTGTCTGTGGGTGTTACTGCAGCGAAGACCAGCAGGGTCGGCCGTCACAATGAGCGGGAGACTTCCTTGGTGCTTGATGCAGCGAGTTGGGGTCGGTCCACTTCCACTTCCACTTCCACTTCTCGCATCCTTGTCTTGACGCTGGCGCTGACGCTGACACTCCACCGACTCTGCTGCTCCGTTCGGACTTCGATGTGACGACGTTCAATGCCGTGGGGCCAAAAGCATGGAATGCGCGCGGATTGGATGGGATGGGTGTTCTTCAGTCGCTGGGTCGGTAGAAGCCAGCTCTCATTCGGTCTTCACGTTTGCGGGGGGGCGGTTGCAATGGATGCACAGAGGTCTAGGACCAGGACGAGGACAGTTTGGTTTGGTATGGTGTTGGAATTGGTATTAGTGTTGTTGGACATGTGGAGAGCAGGTAGAGGCGTGGGCAAGTGAAAGGGTGACAAGTATCTATCGATCCAGCAATGCGAGCAGAACTTGTTCCATAGAACGAGTGGCTTTGGAATGAAAGGATGGGAAGTCGGCAATGATGAGCTGAGCTGAGCTGAGCTCATTTACTAATAAAGATGCAAAGTATCTGGAGAATGTGGGCAGCGCTAGCCAACGTGAAAAGCCAACATTAATATGATTGTACGGTATAGGGTACGCATTTCAAACATGATCCATAGAGCGCCAGGTAAACGCATCAATGGGTCAAATGACTTATTGCTTTTCAAATCCCCTATACCTCTGGTTCCTGGCGGCGGCGTGGCCTTATGATAGATAGCTCTTGTATGCCTTTACTCACCAACTCGGTCAGAGACCGAGTTTGTTTACTACATCAATCACAAGTCCACTGCCCATTGCACATTGCCCATCGCCAAAGCAGCCTGTTGAATTAGCACAAATCCCTTCCAGCTCATGCACCCATACAAAAGTGATCAGTCAGTTGACATTGATCGGATTGGCATGACCAAGCCAAGAGAGCTTGGATGGGGAGATGTCTGTACGGTATCACCATCCGCCGTGACGGCCCCGGTGAAGCAGGTCGGTGGATCTGTTTGGTATCGCAATTCCACGCCGCTGCTCCTAGTATTATGTGCAAAATCCCGTTGCGCAGTTCCTTATTGGCTTAGTATATATGTTTCATACGTGAGACTAGCTACATCAATTGCGATTTGCAGAGCCGGGTTCTTAAGCGCGCGCAACGTCTTGCATGAGGCTTGAAGCTCTCCATATATCCTCCATCCAGAATAGGGGCTCATCGGCATACCTGACCTCTGCTATAGGTCGTCAATGCAAAGTGCATTGTCCAGATTAAAATGAATTTCTGGAGTCGAAAGCGTTTGGTGGATAGTGCAAGTTTAAGCCACCCACAGCATTGTCAACTTCATTACTACTAGATCTTGCGCAAGGGCCGTATGTTGATTACCAAAGCTGACCTTTGCGTTGAGAAATATTGAAATGCTCACAACATTTGTTTATTAAAGTCATTGTTATAATGTCGTGAGGTTTTCAATTACTGACACAAGCTTTAATTCCCCTCTTCTCTACGTGATTCCTCCAAACGCTCCCATGTGCGTGTTGGTTTTGTAGAAAATCCACCACTCTCTCTACAGACTATATGCCGGTTCATGTTTGCATGCAACAATATGGCTTCGGAGCCTAGATGCAATTTATTTTCATCTATGCTTCATTCATTGATGGAGCATATCTAGTCCCAACAGTCACGTTACATTCAAGTGCAGCACGCTCTCTGTAACAGCTCCTCCTTTCTCCCAAACGCGTGCTTCCCTGGTGTATAGACTATATTTCGTTCTCTTAACGCGATCCAGCACAGAGGCTCTGTTGCCAATTGTAAACAGTCGACCTACTAACTTAACTCTACCCAGTGCGGGTTGGAAGCACTTATCTACAAAGTATCCGATCCTACCACCAGCAGATTGCCAGTATGACAATGCCATTCATGTAAATCCGAAACCACATGCTGAGATACATAAGACAATGACAATTCCTACCTGGTTTTACCAGCCTCCAGTATTTTCTGCAGTATTTAACCACAAGCTTTTGAGATGAGGAGATCCGATGGACTAGGACCAAATCAAGATCCGAATTGATGCTATGGCGAGAAGAGGGGAAGAACCTCGGCCTTGACCTGGACGCACCCGAAACCGAAATCATGTAGTGGTGATGAGCCGCATGCATTCTAAAGACTTCACTATTGTGTCTACTCCTTTGACGATTTGACGATAAGTGCAACCCAGAGAGTCAATTGAATATACATGAACCCCACCTACCTGATACTTGCACTTTAACCTTTGAACTACTGTAAAGATCACTACCGGTCCATTCCTCTGAACCCCGGATTTGTTGTCGCCCGTCACACCGAGAGTTTAGAGCATAACGACCGTATTGTGTTCGATATGGGGTCCCAACTCCTAAGCCAGTCTTCGTCCTACAGGTCTCAACAGACGACTATCGCTGATCTATCGCTTTTCGAAAAATTGTCTACAATTCCCACTTTCCTGGCTGCCTGTAAGCCTGCGCCCTTATCATCCACCCAAATACGGGAAACTGACTCTTAACAGTCACGAGTATTTTTAGTACTATCTTTACAAGTCCCATATACTCCAAGGAGTCAAAGCCCAGCGGTGGTCTGTTCAGAAATGCAGCACTTGCAGCACTACGGACCGTCGTTACGAAAACAAGCGTCCGCCAGCAACAGTACGTTCACGTGCAGACAGTCCAGTATTCGGCGTGACAGCGGCTAACGATCGCAGTTACTTTAGCCTTCCAACCGATGATGCGTATGCGGCTGCCTGTAAGAAGCGTGGCTTCACTCCTAACAGTGTGGTTTTGGAGGATGGGACAAGGGCGCACTGGGTAAGCAGAACGCACGCTTAGCGGCCCTTGTAACGAACTAATTTATGTTTTGCTGTTTGGCGATGATGATGTTTCAAGAGCAGACAAAGTGCATCATACTAACTTCGTGAAATCAGCTAGGAGACAGTAAAGCAGACAAGTTGATCCTAAACTTCCACGGTAAGTCCCTCTTCTAAACCGGTTCCGTACACACTAATCATGGCAATAGGAGGTGGATATTGCTTACCAGCTGGCCCAGCAATGTTTGAATTCATGTTCCAGGTAGTCTCTCTACTTGCTTCCCAGGGGAAATCAGTTGCTGTGCTCATGCTCTCTTATGATCTTGCCCCTACGGCTGTCTATCCTAGACAACTCCAACAGGCGGCAGCACTTCTCAATCACGTTCTACTAGATCTTAAGGTCGCCCCCAGCAACATCGTTCTTACTGGAGATTCAGCAGGCGCAAACCTAGTTATCGGTCTACTCTCCCACATCTCACATCCTCATCCATCAACCGTAGTTCCCATTGCCAAAGTTGAGCTCCACGAAAATTTCCGAGCTGCCGTGTTGATCAGCCCGTGGGTGAGCTTCGACACCAGTGACGACTCTTTCACTCGTAATGCCAACAAGGATTGCATTGGAGTCGGTGCTGGCAAACAATGGAGCTCCGCCTGGATAGGTGAGGCGTGGCCGCACACGCAAATCTCAGACTACTACAACCAAGCAATCACAGCACCGGAAAGCTGGTGGGAGGGTTTGAAGGTCGACAAGGCCTTGATGGTGGCTGGTGGAGAGGAGGTGCTCGTGGACGGCATCAAAAAGTTTGCGGCAAAGCTGATTGCCGGTGCTGGGGCTGACAAGGTGGAGTTTGTAGTTGTTCCTGATGAATATCACGACCAGCCGAGTATTGATCTGCAGTTTGGCTACACGGAAGACGGGCAGCAGGCAAAGTTGATTAAGAGCTGGATCGGAAGCAAGCTATGAACCTTGAGTACTTGTTATTTAGTTGTCTTTGCTGGAACGGATACTATCGGAACGAGGAACTTGTGTTGTGCTAGCCATATATATTTGTGTGTGCGCGTGAATTCATCAAATGGAGCAGCGTTTCGCGCTTTGCTATTCTTTTTGGGCTTTGACAATATGCCTATCCTGTTCATGGATAGAAACATGCAAGATCTCAAGTTGGTATTGTCTGGTGGGGCGCCTCAGTATTCTTCGCTAGCCATTTTTCTCTCCCATAACTCAAAATAGTAGTAGCGGGGAAGTTTGGGAATAAGACTTTAATGTCATGGACGACCTGGCAAGATAATTCTTTGGAAAGGTAACAGACGTGGCTAGTGAAGTATCGAGAGCTGACAAGGCAGTATCAAAGACCTGTAACGTGATGGAGTTGGGAGCTATGTTTGCCGCGGATGCTGGAGGTTAGATAACATATTGGGGAAAAAACCTAACATAGTTGATAAAATACAAAATATACTTATGAGAGGTGTTCAAGAGTATGATTCAAATCAACACACCGGCTAGCCTGTCTCAAGACCCCAATCTTCCACCGAACTTAGACAAAGCAACCAACTAACTCGATAACCCGGCGCCGCCCACCAATTTTCGCATGACGTTTACCATCTAGACGCCTTCCCAGCGAATATTGTATCATACGGAAAAGAGATGCATTCACTAGTCGAGAAACACCAGCAGCGCTTCGAGACCCGAAAAAAAGTCACCGCAACTCGAACCCGCATCTGACTAACCCAAGGGGGGGTTTCAACCCGTTGTCTTGTATTACTCAGATCTGTACATGATGCCAAGCCACGCCCCTTTTGACCTCTTCGCTTAAATCTCTCTCCGGGATAACTAACTGGCTTACTGGCCTTCTTTCCGCAGAGGGAATCTTCGCGTACGGGTATTGCATTAAGCTGATATGAATTTCACACGGAGGAAAATAGATCCCTGATAAGGTTATAAAGCTCGGATTCGTATCCTGTTGATATCATCGACGGCTCCAGCCGCGCAAAACTTGTGTGCGCAGAACAGAGGGTATCACCCCCCCGAAGGTCGAGCTCGCCATCTCACTAGATATCCATCTTATCTTTCCACCAATCCATGATGGTACTCGTCGAAGACCTTTAATACCGAACCCCGGAATCATGCCCACCTACTACCTAACAAGAAATCATCGACATAGTCACCAACCTGTGCGCAAACCCTATCCATCTCATCTTGTTGCACGTCGCGCCCTCCCCTCCAGAACGCTTCATTAGATATCGCCCGCCACATTATGCAGCGGCGCTCGATATTTATGCAACAAATGATCATCTAGAAAGGGACGATAGAGGCTAGCGAGAAAAACAACTCAAAGGTTTTCCACTTGCGAAAGTTGTCCTTCTTCGGTACGCTAAGCGAAGCGGGACGGACACCTTAGCTCCGGTTTATATTCATCTACTAGCGCAGCACACTAGGCCGTTAATTATGGTTTATAGAGAAGGTCGGCTAAGCTATGGGCGCTAATGAGCGCTAGTATTCTGTAACCAATCATAACACTGGGTCTTTGAATTATATAGTTTTGTTGCAGATCGTATGGAAAACGTGTTAGAAATGATTAAGATGCAAATTTTGAGGAGAATATGATGGTTGAGTTTATTTGGAAAGTCTAGTGAAGACAAAGAAGCCGTGTTCGTCGTTAGTGGAGCACTAGCAAGAGCATAGTGATTTGACTTATCACCTGCCTAGCTATTTCTAATCAAATCCATTTTGGTAGCATCACTTTATTAGATAGCCCATTATATGTCAAAAACTACATAGTCGGGTCCAATCAAATCCTCTCCTATCCTGATCCTACAAGCTCATCGTGACCGTCATGCTATTTGAATGTACCATCAAACATGGCGGACAGTCTTTACACAGCACCTCCAAATCACTCAAGTAACCCCTGCTTGCTGCCTCGCTCTTACACGTCCCTTCAACCGGGCTAGGCAGAGTGGTGAACATGACTGCTGTATATTCGCTCTGCTGCCTCATGAGTTCGTTCAAGATGAGATGTTGAGCCCGGCACGGAAGCTCATTAAAGCTGATCGGGAGTGACTGGACGAAATATTGCGAGCTATTCCGAGATTGTGGTGAGCTCTCAGAAAGCTCAGAAATATGGTCTGGGAAGGTCGGGCTTGCACGATAAGCAGAGGGTAGCCGAGAATTTCTCACGGGCGGAGATGCAGTATCGCTAAACATTATAGAAGGTCCAGGACCATCTTCAGTAGCGACTCGTGTTATTGGCACAGGTTTACTTGTAAATTTGGGCATGGACGCGTGTCGTGATAGAGGCGGCCGCTCTGATCTGGCCGATCCTGGACGAAGAGTCTGTCCGGATTTGGGAGGTGTCCTATCAGGCTCCTTGATAGATCCTGGCCTACTAGATGCAGCAGATGCTGGTTTACCCAATGCAGCTACTTTGGATACTGGGGTTTTAGGTCGCTCTGCATCTGCGAGTTCTGGGGCAGACATGATAGCTTCAGAATCTGACAGCCAGGGCATTCTAGCTATTCGTTCTGGGACTTTTATCTGCTGCTCCCCAGTAGATTTCTTTGATGGTGGGGGACCTCTCATGGAATCGCCATGGCTTTTGCGTCTACGAACTGGTCCTATTGGTACCTCACTGGGGGAATCTTCTGACTCGAAATCATCCATATCCCCTTCACTAGCAGCACTTTCAGGTCCTTCATCATCCGAAAGGCCTTCGCTCTCGGACTCACTGCTGGAGTCTTCACTTGCGCTTCCTTGACTGGCGTGTAGATTTGTAATGTTAGGGGATAAACGGTGCGTGGTCATCCCGAGACTGACGCCGAGCTTGGTGATTCCAGACATAGTGTGTCTTCGTTTTGACTTCCTTAGAAGTCGGCGCAGCCCTAGAAATCGTTCAACTCGTTCACCCCGAGGCCCCTGCTGGAAGCTTGCTTCCGGCCAGTTATTTGGCACCGCCAAAAGACTGGAGAGATCTTCTGTAGCAGATGTGGCTCCGTTGTTTCCCCTGATCTTTTGGATCTCGTCCCACCAATCTTGACCACCTAGGCATTCTTCAACCTCATCTTCATACTCCTTGCCTGGAGTACTGCCGTTCACAATAATCTCGTAACTTTGTAGATCACCAGATGCGAGCCAAAAAACAATGACCTCAGCCTCGATCCTTAAATTCTCCAATAGAGCTTTAACCCTTCCGCGTTCTTCTTCGACGTCCGACTCGTATTCAACAAAAACAGCAACACGCAGTTCATAGGCTTTCTTCCAAGCTGGTACTGTATTCAGTATTACTCCGAGTTGGAGGATTAACGTATCTGATGCCCTGAATATTAGCTTGAGTCTTGGTTTGAAAGTAAGATTGTCAACCCACATGTATCAAAATTTGTCGTCAAGACATTCTGCTTACTACCCCCTTCAGCAGCAATCTCTGCAGACATTTGAATCGGCCATAAGTCAATGTATTTCTTGCCGTTTTTTCCTTTGGCTTTTGGAAACTCGAGATTTCGAAACCCTTTGGCCACAGCGACGTTGATCTGTAGTCTCAACAGCAAATCCTCGAGGATAGTAACATAACTGGTTACTTTCATAGTATCTTCAGTCTTGCATGTATCAGTGGGCAAGTCTTCATCATTGAACTTCTTATCTCTGCTATCATGTCTTAATATTTTACCTGGTAGCCTTGTGGTAGCTTTTAGTGGCTCAGTAGACTCATCGGTGATGTCTATCAGTGGAGTGTTATTCGTTATGTCCTGTATTTAAAATGTCAAACTAGGTAATTTTCTTCGAAAAAATAACAACGTCAAGCAATTCCAATTATTCGTTCGAGTTTTGTACAAGCGCTTGCTAAGGCGAGCACGATAGAAGAGAACTAACTCACGTCAAAATTGTAAAATCCAAGTACCGCAATGTTAGGCCTCATTCCTCCAAGTCCAGCACTAAGAACAATATTCCGAGCACCCCACTCCACCCCTGGAGAAATAGCAATGTTCACAAATGCTTTGATCTTAGAGAAGTCGATATACTTCGTCCACGCCGCTTGTTGTCTTCTTGCCTCAGGTACCGAACCACCAAAGTCGTCCGTCACAATTACATGCCCAAGAATATACAAAGACCCCTTTTTCATTGAATTGCAAAACTGGATGAGCTTGTACTGTCTCCGTGGGTCGTTAACAAATAGTAAAATTTGGGGCCTCCAGAACTTGACTAGCCACATAGTTAGCACCATAATTCGGTATAAGTCTAGGAAGGTCTAGATTCTGAGGACCACGAAACATGGTATGGAGACTTCTATTCCGTCTCATGTATCGAGGCTCTCGACTCCTTTCCTGACATGCAAGTGTAGTATATGAACTTGACGAACCATGTTCTTGCCGAAGCCTTTCAAAAAGTGTTAGCTTGCCTCTTTTAGTGAATAATACGGTCCGAAGGTCTCAGGAGATGTTTGAATTCGTGACAAATGCTCTATTAACATGTGTCTAGAATGTAAACGAATCATGAAGCCATTGTAGTTGGGGTTTGCTCTGGAAAATTCATACCTCAAAAGGTATTTTCGAACCTGGTGATAGATCAAACTCTGTGACACGTCACCCCAGCTCTTCGGAGGGCTGGTGTAGTGGATAATGAGGAAGATGATGATGAGAATGGAAACACATCCAGATGCATAAACACCGTCGACAAAGAACATTGCGGTACCACTGATGATTGCGCCAGCGAATGCTGTTTGCCAATTGAAGAAGTGGAATGATGGTCTGAAATTAGGAGCTGAGCCTATTTTGAGCAGGAAACAGGCCAGATTCATCACCAAAAAAGTCATCAGATATGTCATTGTAGTGAACGACGCGATTTGATTGAGATTACAGAGCATGGTAGCCTGTGCAACGAAATAGGTCATAAATATGGCATATGTTGGCTCATCGCCGTTCTTGGTTCCTTGCGCGAATATCGAGAAGCCAGGTAAGAGATGATCTCTTGCTAGGGCTTGCAGAAGCTTTGCGGAACCGATCACGCCCATCAGCGTTGAGAAGAAAGCCGACGCAAACTCACCAGCCAAGATAATAATCCCAGAGATATTGGTTTCTTGGATGACATTCGTGTTTTTTACAAAAGATGCTCGCGTGATTGTTGAGGCCATTGCAAAAATTACCAAAGTGTATAACAAAAAGGTTGTAGCAAGCCCGTAGAGAGTTCCTTTTGGTATTGACTTGCTAGGGTTTTTCAAATCCCCTGACATGCTTGCACCAGCAAATATGCCACCTGTTGCAGGAAATAGAATACCAAACAAATCTTGAAATGTCTCCCTCCCTCGAAGTTGGCTGCCAGCAGCACCTCGCGTCAGCTGGGGCTTCAAATTCCCCAAGAGCGTACTCATGCTGAGGCCTGTGTATTCAATGCCTTCTTTTATATTCTCGAAAGGAGAGACAATCAGAGCAGAGAGTGGAATACTCAAGGTCGCCAATAGTAGCACTACCAACAAGCCATTACTCGCTCGAGCAAAGATAGAAGACCCTGCTAGGCAGATTCCGGTGCAAAGGACGAGAACCAGCGTACTCCAGAGATACATATACCATTGGCTCTCTGGAAGTATGTTTGCCCAATTCCCCGTCTCAGCGCCAAAGTTCAACTTGATACAGTCGATCAGTCCCACGGCGTTGAGACCAGTATTGAAAACGAATCCAAGATAAAAGACGACTCCAATTGAGCCCCCAAATTCTGGACCCAAAGATCTTGAAATAAGATAATACGCTCCTCCTCCCCGAACAGTGCCATTTGATGCAATGGCCGAGAGAGAGAAGGTAGTGATGAGATTGATAGAATATGCGGCTATGAGCATACCCATAATTCCAAGCACCCCTCCTTGGCCTAATTTGTATATTAGTATTTAGATACGATAGATCATGAAAAGTACAGACCCAGTATGAAGCCAAAGCGCAAGAACATCAGGATGCTCAGTACATTCAAACATGTAGGAACATAAACCCCACTGAACATCCCCAGCTTCTCATTTCCCCCAACTGGTCTTGGGACTAGTCCTGTCTTAATAGTAACATCCCCATCCGGCTTCCCAGTCTCAGTGTGTTTATGTGCGGTCAAGGAATTCTTTCTGGCTGCGTCATATTTTCGCCTCTCACTGCCAGACCTAGGTGACCGGGCTGCATCACTCGGCCCATCCCCATTCAAATGAAGAAGCCGCTTGGTAAATGAGTAGCTTCGTGGGGGAGGAGTCGAATCATTTGTGTCGGGTTCATAAGGATTCGACTGCTCTCTAGAGGGCGCTGGCCTCGTGGGTTCACCCTCATCTATGATTGATCTGCGCTGGTTTAGATCACCAGAAGTATTCGGTATACCTCGAACCTGTGCAGTCGAGTGCCCATGAGCTTGGTGACCAGAGCTTGACATCCTGCCTTTGGGCCTGGGTAACTTATGTAAATATGGATGCCATTCGAAGTTTAGTTCGCGTCTAGGAATTCGTCAATTGAACAAGATAAGTGTATTTTCTAGCCCGCCAATTACATAGAATGGAGGGCAAACAGATGCTAATGCGAGCGTGAAAAGAGAGCTAAAGTGTAAGAATGTGGTTGATTTTGTTTATGTTGTTTACGAAACTATAAGGTTAACTAGGACCCCTCTCACGGTGGACCAAAATCCTGGCAGAAAAGGGTATTCATATCTCGTATTTCTTCTAATTATTCAACGCTATATAGACAGATCCTCCCCAAAATACACCCCTTGGATTTGTACTTCCGTACAGAAACAGCCGATATATTTCCAATGTCTTCTACACTCATTCAAGCCTAGAAATCATTTATGGCAAGAGGCTGATTACTCTGGAATTCTGCCGATTTTCGGTCGACCGCCGAGCCCTTCAGAAGCAGTAACTAGCAATAATCCCTGCCACAGCCAACGTCATTGCGCCTGAAGATTGATTGAGACTGGACATGGGGGAAACACCACAGAAAGTGGAATGTATAGGACATTAAAGAGAATTATCTCGATTTAGCGTTCACTTCAGAAAAGCGAACCAAAACCACTGAAACTGAGAAAGAGCTTGACTATTGTCTACCGCTCAAAGAACTGTCAATATTATACCAGTTGTGCAGAGGTTTCATCCTGCATGGAACTAGAACTCCATAATCGATCAGATGCAGGGATGAATAGGAAGTCAAGAAGCTACAATTATTAGCGACCTCATAATGGATATGTTCCGCTATAGGTTTCCTCAAGTATACAGCTCTCTGCTAAATGAACATATATGAATCGGCAATGCGAGCAACACCAAGGAACAACTTTACATGGTTTCAGCTATCTAGCTGTCCGACCCATGAGCCGTGTAGCTTTAAATGTCAGATCTGCAAGTATCTGAAATCCTAATTCCACACAGGAACACTTTTTACTATCATAACCGCCATTACATCACCCTATGCTACTTTGAACCAAGTAAAGTATCGAAGCGCATCTACCATCGAAACGAGTTCCACTCCATGACTTCGTTTCGTAACTCTTTCCAACCTTGGAAAATGGCGGACTCCTCTTGAGCCTCAGTGCCATTTCCAGTGAGTGCTTCGCTATTGAAAGGCATCCACGGCGACTCATCTCGTTCACACTGGGTCCATTCTCCAGTCTCAAGAACTGGTGCTGGCGGAACAATTCCTTCTTTGAAATAGGCTCGGACCTTAGCAACCGTACATCGTGACAACACTGAAGTTGAAACATGTCCTTCTGACTTTTGTTCAATGAATCCAGCATTCTTGAACTTTAACGCCATATTTAGACCACCACTACCAGAAGAAGATCAGTCATTGTTTTCAAGTCTTTTGTACAATTAATATACTAACCGGAGAGGGCACACAGGATCAGCGGTGTTAGAGATGAATAGAAGAGGGAATGAGGTATTGATTGTCTTGGGCATAGGATCGGTGGCTGGAAACGGCAGAGGAGGACCAGTCGCTGAGATATTCCAGTGTCGGCAGCCAATCATGTTAGTCATCCAAACATCTGCAAAATAAGACTGATTGGAGAGGTCTTTGTATATGTCCTGTAGTCCCAAAAGAGTTTCATTGAGCGGTGAGGCTGTCAGCTACAGTTCACTAAGTGCCAATGTTCGTGACGGACAATTTCAATGAGAAAATGCATAATAGTCTGTGCAAAGTGTGGTAAATAACAACCATCCAGCTTAGCTTTGGAAATGCACTAAAGAAATTCTAAGTAAAACAGGCATAAAACCCAACAATCGAAAGTTATGTCCTTTGCTTTATCTACAGATTAAGTCAAGACTTTGCAGAATCATATATCTCCCTTGGAGTTGGTTTCTCAAATTATCTTGGGATTTGAGGAGTACAGTGCTAGAATTGAATTTAATGATAGAAGTACGTACCGGCTCATGTTTATCACTACATACTACAGCTCGAGCTGACTCTAGGATCACTAGCGGTGGTTCTTGTTCCTTACATAACGCCGCTGAGTCAGGTTCAAAGGGCAGCTTGATCATCTCTGCAATTGCTGTATAGTTATCATTTTCGATTCCGCTGAGTGCCTGCGCTAATTTCGGGAAAGAATCCATAGGATGATGCATAGCATCGAAAATGTACTGCTTGGCTCGTCCATGTGTCATAACCATAGGCATTGTTGTAAAAGGGTCTACGAATACCATGGAGCTTTCTTTTAGTCTATCCATAATCTTATGAAAGCGAATTTTGATGTCCAGGTAAGTGTCATCAGGGTGGTATAGCTGACAGAGACTTTTAACAAAGGAACATTGATGGAAGAAGTACTCTAGCACATTGTCGATATCCTGAATATTACTTCCCCATACATATTTGGTGTAATCGTCGGCGTCCAGTATACCATCAAGCACCACTCGACTAATCCTATGAGGATACAATGCCGCAAATGTTGATCCAAGCAGAGTTCCGTAGCTGAACCCCCAAAAGCTAAGCTTGGTCTCTGATACAGAAGCATCATCAGCAGGCGACTCGGAAGACACCCAAATACCCCAGGCATCTAAGATGCTAGCCATGTCCTTGACAACATTCATAGTATTGACGTGCCTGAGAATGTTGTTCTGCCCATCAATATAAGAGTCTGCTTCGCAGAGCTTGGCCATTGCCAGATTGCGTTCATCTAGTTGCACCAGATTGGAATCACCTTCCGAGTTTATAATGCCTGATTGTAGCCCTGATACTTCCCAAACAAGTCTCTTTATGTTTCCTGGTATCTGCCCTTTTTGTGTTGACCTCTTGTTGGTTAGGGATGAGAAACAATCTACACGAGGTAATGAATAGCCGATCCCACGAGGATCAAATCCGATCACATCTTGTTCCTGTCCAACCATTTCACGAGCTCGGATACCCCAGCTTTGTACCATTCGGGCTCCAGATGCTCCAGGACCTCCAGGATTTAATAGTAGCGGGGATGCCGAGAAGGTCCTCGGGGTGGTATGATTCAACCCAGGAAGCATCACCATTGCAATGTGCACAGTTGCGTTAGTGTCCAGAGGACGGGAATAATCCATCGGTACTGTGAGACGCGCACATAAAAATGTCCCTAAGCACGAAACCCATTGTAGTCGTTTGCTAGGTTGAATCTCTCAAATGTTAGGCCTTCCGAAAACAAATAGAACTAAGACAGGAAAACTATACAGAAGTCCAATCTACATAGTTATTTCCTTCGGCATATTCTGCACTCGATAAGATAACTTGCGTTACTCGTGAATTGGATGCTATGTATAGCCAAATGAGATAGAGTAAACTAGCGACTGTTGGAATGACTGTATAAACGGATATTCTGAATTTATCTAACGTCTTCGTAGCATAACGTGCCTGTGATGGTGATTGTAAATCTGCTTTCCCCATGCCCATTATTTGCGGAGTAGTGGTAATTGCCATTTCTGCGCTGTACGCAGTTCATAAGGCTGAGTAGATTTAGACTGCAATAGACGATGGCTATAGCGGAGAGGTGTATGTTGGTAATAGCACTAATGAAATGATCTCTCCATTACTTGAAAGACTGTTGAACTTAATAGTAAGTAGACTCCTATGATACACCAACTTATATGAGTCAATTAGTTAAGCAAAAACAATTTCGCTTCATTCAAACTCAAACTCTTTTGTATATTAAACCAGAAATGCTTACTCAGACAACCGAGGAGGTTATTCGGAACCCTTATCACACCGACAAGGCTTAGGCGGGTTTCTCAGTTGCTTGATTGGACGCTAAGGTGTGTTTATCCAATATTTTAAGGCTTTACTCAAGGAGCACCGCCATGATCATGACACCACACTACATCCTGTAGGGTTCAGGAACCATACTTTTGTATCGAAAAACTTGTTATTCTTTAAGATCATGCAAAAATCAAGCTTTAAAGACAAAACATTTGATAGTTTATTTTTCAAAATAAATCAAAACTTTGCAACTACTAGTTGTGTCGCCATGTATCAAAGCAATCTAAGCTCTGTGCTCTGGTGAAGACAAGGTTAATGTTGTGAACCACCAAAAGCTCTCACAGAGCAAGCTTAGCCAATGCGGTTCCCAACCAGAGTTTGCAGACTACTGACAGCTTGTCAAGCTTGATAAATAACACAGTCTTCTTAATTACTCTTTTTCTGAAAATTTCATACGCTATCCGGGAACGTTTCCAATATACATCCACTTATAGGCCAGCCAGCTCTCTTCTGCTGTCATTTTTAGCGAAATCTAGGCAGTATTTATCATTCTCTCTTCACCTGCCAAAGTCAGACGCTATCACCAGGTGACAGATCGATAAATAGATATCCTCCCCACTTGTTCAGAGACTTCTGGTTACCTATCCTCAACTTCAAAATGGCAACTCCTCGGCCTGTTCCAATGGCTTCCTCACCCTCAGCTGCGAGCCGCATGTCTGAAAGCCCCAACAGAGCTGCCTCTATAGCTAGATTATCCTCACCTGTGTCGCAAAGCATAGTATGTCTATCATGCAAACTAGTTTGGACTTTCAGATAGATCAGTTTATGGCTAAAGCTTGGGAAATACTGGCAGATACCTCTAGGTCCATAGGCAGCTTCCTATCGGGCACAGTGGAAGAAGTTATTAGTTTTCCAAGCTTCGGCACATCTTTTTGCTATCAATACGATAACCTACCTTGGACCTTATAATATCAGTATGAAATGCTAACATAGGAATAGCCAAGTACTCCTCGAACTCCTCAGGTCCGCCAAATACCAGCACAAGGTCACACAGCGCAATCTTCCGGCCATGTCACTCCTCTAGCAGGTGCAGCCCCACAAGCCTCGTTACCTGGAAATGGAGTATCAGCCCTTACTGCAGCTTTGTCTGCTTCCTTTGGGCAAAACCCTCCTAAGCTAGGAACTCCTCCGTTACGAACAATGTCTCCAGGTGCCTCTAGCAATCATATACAAGCACAAGGGTCAGCACCGCAGAGTGTTTACGGGTCGTTTGACAAAGGGTCTCGGACGGTACAAGGTGCGTCTGGCATTGCAGCACAAAACACCTACGAGGATCCGGAGATAGTACGAAGACATCTTATACAGCCAGAAGCACAAGGAGATGTTGGCTCGATACTAAGCCAATCGGCCTCATTCCGTGCAGGTTCGCCTTTGGGCAAGACTAAGCAAGCTCGGTTTGACGTTGCCCCCGGTCTGGACGACGACGAGTTCTCAAGTTTGCGGCTACAAGGCGGGGACACCACAAGGCCTATTTACAAATGGGCGGAAGAGAGAACGCGTGTTCAGAGAAGTCAAAGCTTTCACATATCTCGACCTGAAGCAGAAAACGATGCTTTGGATATTGGGTCAATCAAGATGCCAGGCGGGTTTAGACGAAATTTTCTTAGACGCAACGCAGAGGCAGTGGCAGACATAGCTGTTGAGGAGGATGGCTCAAGTAGACAGCCAAAATTACTCACAAAGTATGTCAGCTCCATGTCCCCTACCTCTCTAAGTGGCACTTTTCTACGAGAGACTACCAAACCTCAACTACGGGAATACGACTGACTCTCCATCTAGCAACTTTATTGAATTCCTGACACTATATGGACACTTTGCTGGTGAAGAACTTGAAGAAGATGATGAAGATCTCGAACCTGATGAGTACTTCGGGGCTGGGGATCTTTACGAGTAAGCTTTCTCGGAGAATAATCAAGGATTCTCATACTAACCATGTTGCAGGCCGGATGATCATTCAGGGGACGAAGATACAGGACCTACGGAGAGAAGCACTCTCCTTACCCCAGGAACAAAAAGAAGGACGCGCAAACCAGCCCGCGTACCTGGCACAAGTGGGCCTGTAAGGGCCGCCATGTTACTGCTCAAGTCGTTTGTGGGAACAGGAGTCCTGTTCTTACCCAAAGCTTACCTAAACGGTGGAATGCTCTTCAGTAACATTATCTTGTTATTCGTCGCAGCTCTTAGCTATTACTGTTTTGTTCTACTGGTGAACAGTAAATTAGCTGTTGATGCATCGTTTGGTGATATTGGTGGTATTCTCTATGGAAAATGGATGCGAACCGTTATTCTTTCCTCAATCGTTATCAGTCAAATCGGTTTCGTCGCGGCATATATCGTTTTCACATCCGAAAACTTGCAAGCTTTTTTCCAGGCAGTAACAGACTGCGCTGACCCTATTCCTATACCAATATTGATTTTAGCTCAAATGGTCTTCTTCCTTCCATTTTCTTTGCTTAGGGACATATCTAAACTTGGGTTTACGGCCCTCGTTGCAGATGCATTCATTCTCATTGGATTGATTTATCTCTATTATTACGACATCTACACGATTGCAAAGCAAGGCGGCATTTCAGACATCGTCAACTTCAATCCAAATTCGTGGACTCTATTCATTGGCACAGCCATATTCACCTTTGAAGGAATCGGTCTAATACTTCCAATCCAGGAATCAATGAAGAACCAAAAACAATTTCCGGCAGTGTTAGCAGTTGTTATGGTCATAATAACCACGATTTTCATATCAATGGGTGCACTATCTTATGCAGCATATGGTTCCGCAACTAAAACCGTGGTTATTCTTAACTTACCCCAAGACAGCAAGTTCGTGAACGCGGTGCAATTTTTGTACTCGTGCGCTATTCTTCTTTCGACACCACTTCAGATCTTCCCTGCGATCAAAATCACGGAAAACGAACTTTTTACTAGAAGCGGAAAGTATAATCCGTTCATCAAATGGCAGAAGAATGTCTTCAGATTCTTTTTCGTTATCTTCTGTGCAGCTGTCGCCTGGGTAGGAGCAAATGATCTAGACAAATTCGTTGCTGTGGTCGGTAGTTTTGCGTGTGTGCCTCTCGTGTACATATATCCTGTAAGTCAAGCATCATGTGCGCATCCCACACGTGCCATGAGCTAATGAATACGATCAGCCAATGCTCCATTATCGAGCCGTTGCCAAGAATATTTACTGGAAGATTTCTGACGTTGCGCTCTGCGTGTTTGGCCTTGGAGTTATGTGGTACACCACCTCTCTTACAGTCAAGAGCTGGGTAAGTGGCGTCGAAGAACCAAAACAGCCAGGATATTGTGATCAGAAGAAACTCGGTCTCCTCTAGTGCTTTCTGGAGGACTAGTAGTAAGCAAGCCCTGGTCACCTTACAATCCATTGCAATATTACAGTTACTAATTGTCATTTCTGAAGACCGAAAGTGATTAAGATAGATTTGGGAACCAGAAGGCGCACCCCAAGACAATGACACAGTCATTTGGGCGCGCCAACCCCTCTCGCGAGTGGGATCGACGGTTTCATTACGTGTATAATGAATCTTTTTTTATGTTATTTTCTATCTGCATACTGCATAGCGACGGATAGTTTTTTGTACACTGGGGCGATAATAAGAATGATCTTTTGGTTCTAGAGCATTAAATTTAATATAGAATCAAGATATATGACTTGGTCTTGTGTCACTGATCCTTTGGTTATCTTTACTCTAAAGTCACGATCAAGTTACCATGTTCTCTGTGGCGAATACAAGTCTCTCCGGCAGAAACAGCACCAAACCTCAATCCTAACATCACAGTCTTAGCTATAATGCACAATTCCAGGCCTCTCATCCATCCAGAAACTCCACCCGACTTAGCCAGAAAGCTTTCCCCTTCAGCATAATCACGGATTGATCGCGACTCAGTGGCCGAACAGATGTGCACCGAGGGCGAAGACAAACAAGATAAGTACGGGCAGAGGGGCGAGTTCGGCCGAGGTTCTGCTCCCTAATGACTCCCCTTGAAGGTTCCCAGCGGATGGCTTCCCTGTGGAAGTTGAGCTGCCTCTGGTGCTACTAACGCGGGTGCTTGGGTGATGTGAGGATCTGGTTATATTGTTAGCTTCCGTTTTCTTATTTTTGTGAGTGTCGGTGAGCGGGAAGATTACGCAGAGAAGGTATCGTTTGAAGCCGCCCAGACCGCCAGAACTTGGAAGAGGAAGAAGAAAATGATACTGGTGGCTACTTGGGAACGAGGCATTTTGTTCTTTCTTTGAGATTTAGTGGCGGTGAAGTTTTCAGCCGAATTTAAATTTTCGAATCGTCGGTATTTGGATAGAAAGTTTGATGAAAAAAGGAGTTCGTATGGGAAAAAGACATATATTTGTATGGTCGCAAGAAAACTAGCAGCTTGAGGCAAGGGAGGGAATGTGGACTCACATTCCACCGCCAAGGCACAGCAAATATAATCTTGCCATGGAATGTGGCGAGATAGAAAATTTAGATGTCCTACACATCTAGACCATATTTCAATACCCATTTTTATCTCTATGTTTTCACCAGATGTTGAAGTGTGATCTAGAGGTGAACAAGGCATCTGGCATCAAGAGGAACATCCTCTAAAGCCATAAACGCATTACTTGCTAGTATCGATTACTCACTGAGTCTTTTAAAGGTTCAGTCTCGCTGATTTGAAAAAAAAAGTTTGCACTGTATCAAGCTGTGTGAGATATTGAGGAATAGGGAGTAGAAACGTAGGTTCGAAATTGAGAACGATCTACTATCTAACTTAGGTTTATAGAGGAGCGTGATAAACTAGGCATATATCAACTATATAATCTGCGTTGAATTTACTCATTTTTTGACCTGCTTCTTATTACAATTGTAAGCCAGAATTCCACTCTGAAAACCGAAAGTATCATGTTATCTTAATGGAACACTTGTACCATTTGTTCCATAGTTCATGCAAGTGCCAAGACATTTTTGGCTCTACGCCAAAAATCGCGGTCGCGTCTTCCATTGACATCAAGTTTGCTCAGTAGACAAGTCACACATAAAAGTTCCCAACAATGGCAGCCTTTGAAAGAGAAGGCAATATGCTTCATGGACCTACGTAAGTTTCTACTCTCTTCTATGAGAAAGGCTAACACAAAATCAGTGACGATGAGCATGCTGCCCTCACGCGCCAACCTTCGCTTTACAAACCACTCCACACCTTTGCACTGGAGAAAGAGAAGCATTACCAACAACAATATGGAGACATGTACTTTCTCCGTCTGACAAAGTTAAAACCTGCCGTGGAGGAAATCGCTGCCGAGGCATGGAATGGATTACAGATCTCGGACGAGGAAGTGGAGAAAGTCGATCGAGTGTTAGATGTTAGACAGGGAAAGCTATGCTGGGTTGCCGGCACGATATATATGCATATGCCGTTGAAACCAAATATTTTGGAAGATATCGCCAAAGATGTATGCCTTTTCCAAAAGAATTATGACAGGAATTCAGGGCTAATAGACCATAGCATTGGATTTCAGCACCGCCCCCTTTACAAAAGTACACATCAGCCACAGGAGAAGATGTTATAATGTTAGAAGATGAGTCCGGAAGAATAGCATTATCTGGGAGCACACTTGAAAGGGAAATGCTTGTTACTGGATGTATTGTCGCTGTCATGGGCACTGAGAATGCTGAGGGTATATTTGAGGTTGTGGATATGAAAGTACCAGACCTTGCCCCACAGACAGAACGTTGGCATACTTCAGATCCTCCAAAGAGTAACGGAGCTAAGAAAACAAAACTTGAAGATGTGGACGAGGATATGGAAATGGACAAGCGGGCCCTTAGCAATGGAAAGAAGATTGCCATTGTTTCTGGACTCGGATTCTCAGGATCTAATACGGACAACTCTCTGCAAGTCAGTCTTCTTACTGAATTCTTACTAGGTGAAGCATTTGATCCTGTTACTCAGAATAGTGTATCACAAATCAGTAGGCTCATTATTGCTGGTAACTCGATTGCTTTAGACGACACTGCCGTCTCTCATGACACTATTGGTAATACAAGAAAGGCTCAAAAGAAGTATGGCTATGATGCTAGCGCCTACAACCCAGCCCCCACAGAACATCTCGACAATTTTTTGGCAAGTCTGTTACCAAGTATACCGATTACCTTAATTCCTGGATTTACAGACCCGGCCAATGTCAGTCTTCCTCAGCAACCAATCCATAATGCTATGTTCCCTCAATCGCGAGCTTACGGACTGATACCGGCAAGCAACGGTGAGGAGCAGCAACCAGCGTGGTTTGACGCAGTTACCAATCCCTGGGATGGCGAAGTTGAAGGCTGGAAAATGCTAGCAACTGGTGGGCAGAATGTTGACGATGTATTCAAGTATGTAGAGAGTGAGGATAGGTTGGGTATGCTTGAGGCAATGTGCAGGTGGCGATGTTGTGCACCGACCGCACCAGATACACTATGTAAGTTGTGGTCATCTAACTACTACATTTGTACGACCTCCTAACACTTTCTAGGGAGTTACCCATTCCAAGACGATGACCCCTTCGTAATCACCTCTTGTCCACATATATTTTTGGCAGGCTCGCAGCCTAAATTTGATACGGCTACTATTGAGGGACCAAATGGACAGACTGTCCGATTGATCTCTGTACCTAAATTTACCGAGACTGGAGAGATTGTTGTGGTGGATTCAGAAACGTTAGAGACAGAGGTGGTTCGATTTGTGGTCCCAACATAACGTCGCTTATCTACAAAGAGAGGAAACAATCTAAACCAACATGATATTAGAGATAATCCGATCTTACAAAGATCAGGAGGCGATCCCTACCCTTCGACTAGTTTAATCAAGACTCAGATGAGGACTTTCAAGATATGGGCCAGGGATTCCGAGAGATGCGGATTATTCCAAAAGAGCCTGGGGCTCTCGGAGAAGCTTACGATAACTTACCTGAACATTGGTCGTTATGTGGGTTATATCAAAGCTAGTAGGACGAGACTTTTCAAAGTAGATAGCGAAGGTCACAGCGCCCAATATACCTGTTCGAAATGTCTTATACCTATTGAGTACTATGTGTTTTAATGTGAAAGATTAGTCTATGCTATGTTTCTGAGCGCACATGATTTGTTACATTTGCCGAGCATTATCTCGAATCTTTCGCAACATTCTCGGAAGTTGCTGGAGTGCAATCAATTCTATCACTATGATGGTTGCTAAGGATCTTCATTTAAGAATGAAACTATTTATAGATGATAATGCTTTAATAGTTATACTGCAGAATGTCACAGTTGTCATTTCAGGACAACTATGAGAAAACCATCGAGTTGATATATGTTGATAGAGAACTCACTGTAGAAAAATAAACCTTTCGCGCTCAGTAGACCAGCCCCTATTTTCTTCTCGCTAAACAAACGTTACCACGATCTTTTCCCTCTCCAGTAGGCAAATGCCGTCCTCAAGCGCCCTATGATGGGAGAAAAAGACGTTTTCGAATTTCCGCTTCAATTGTCTCATCTCCTTCAGGGCAACGGCTTGTTTCTTGCGTCTTAGGTTTATAGTCTCTTCATTTGTCAAGAGGCCAACTTCCTGGGCACCTGAATGAAGATAAGTGAGATCAAGAGAGATGCGAAAGCGATATGCGATAAAGACTTCAGCTGCCTTCTCAAGCACAGTAATGTTTTCCCGCTCGATTTCGACGCAATTCATGGTATCAATAGGGTTAATTGTGATTGCTGGGATGCGTACAGTCTGCTGTTTTTTAATCACAATATGGAAGAATTTGCACGACAGTTTCCGGAAGCCCTTCATGAATCTTCCATGGACCCAGAAGAAGTCTGCAAAGGTGATAACATTTCTTTGAACTCCAATGGCAGTCACAGCACGTCGAAGTTTCTGAGGCGTGGCCACGAGTGTAAGAGACTGAAGGATAGCTCTCGCTTCGCTAAGCTTTTCGACGCACTCGCATCCTCTCTCGTACCAACCGAGGTCATGATTATCCTTACTACCTTCGATGGTTATATTCTGGATAAATGAGATGAACCTGGGGGCGATCATAAATGATTCATTAAGAGTACTAATCGGAACATCAGGACTCGGTCAACCAAGCTCTCTGGTGACTACTTACTAATAGGCAACGTCTGGTTTACGCAAGACAGCACGAAAGGTGTTTCGTTGATAGATAAAACGAGCTGCTTCATCTGAAATTTGTTTACAGACGCGAAGGATTGAGTGGCATCGGAGGTTGAGGCTTTCCACCTGCGCCAAATCAGCCCTGGTTAATGTCAGTGTCAAATCTACTTGTGTTAGGGAACCAAAGTAGTTATATACTTGATGATAACTGATTTTTCATATTTTAATATGAATCCATAAATTTGCTCTCTGATCTCGAGTGGAAATCTTAAGAGGATGGAGCGTTCAGGGCTGTTTGGCAACTTTTCCGGATCCTCGTGGTAACTAAAGAGGAATGCCATAGATGCACCGATGTCGATGGCATGTCGCTTCTTGCGCCTGCCCTTCTCTCTGGTTGCCAAAATAGGCTGGCTTTGAGTCTTTCCCCAGGTAAGGTGACTATCACTACCCTTGTTGAACAGTCCGCAAAATTGATTCTCCAAGATTTCCTCATCCTCTAAAGCAGCTAGACTAGCAACAGAGCATGATGGCTGACGGCGCTTTCGGGAGGCGAGTGAGGTAAACTCGGGCGCTGACCTCTTACTTGATGTTCTTAGAAAGTTGCGTCGTATCATGGTAGCCAGTGATGGGTTACGAGGTGATAGCTTGGTTGGCAGTGGTAGAATATTTGCAGATCCTCAAGGTCAGGGTAGGCAAAGGACAAGAAGGCTTGTGCAGGGGAGGTCGTGGTGTTGTCTGGAAGATAGCTGTACTAAGGCTATCGAGAGCATACAGATTCCTGCTCCAGAAGGCGCACTAGAGTCAGCTTTATATTCGTAATTGGGCAGCGTGAATACAGTCTTTAACGCCAACTCGCAGTGAAAGAGGAGAGACGTGCGAGCTAGAGTTTGTTTAAATGAATTGGGAAGTGAATATCACCAAGGGATATTGTCTCTAAATACAGATTTGCACTTTCCCAAAAAATAAAAACGGATTCTGTCACAGTGCCCGTAAAGTGAGAGTTTGCTGAGTGAAATGCTATTAAGCGCTATCCGCTTGCGAATTTCAGAGACGAACATATAGATATGGGCCGGAAGATCAGCTTGAAAGTGAACCTCCAACTTGAGGTATCCAGCTGTATTCAAAATACAGACATGTCATAGTTCTCCCATCACCTCAACAATTGAAGCGCTATCATTCTAAGAAGCCTACTACGTTGTGTCAAATAACTGGTAATTTATCGACAAAACATCAACAAATTGACCAAATTTAGATCTGCCTCGAAAAGGGTTCTTTTTGAGCTTCCAGTCGTAGTCAAAGCAATATCGTTTTTTTGCCAGCTGGTGTATCTTACTAGCTTATATGATTTGTTTCTAAAAATTGCTCCAGCAGGTTTCGCATCTTACAAACATGTAGAATCAAATTCTCGAATCTATGTTCTGGCAGCTTTTTTAAAGTTACATATAATAGTCGTATCATACACGCCACCAGTCTATCACACAAGGCTTTATTTTAAGCCTTCAAAACTCCTATCCCTTTCTTAATCCTCCCATACCAAATATTGCGACTAATGGCTCAATGTGCTCCGCCCCTTCGCCTTTCTTCTTTGCAAGATCATTCTGCCTTTCCTAGTCCGAATTCTGCTTAAGAAACCATGTCTTCTCTTCCTCACAAAATGACTGGGATCGAAAGTTCGTCGGGGGCCGCATCGAATTTGTAGTGAGCCTAGTGCTGGGTGTGAGGATATCTTGGGCATCAAGTCCAATACCTCGGTGCTGGATCCACACACAGGGGTGGATGTCTGGAGGAGAGGTCTGAAGGCGGACGGGGAGATTGTAGGACGCAGAGGAGTAATGGATGTGAATGTTCTAATATAAACGTTAGATTCACCCAGATGGACAGACGAAAGACTTACCTCGTGGAAGATGCTGGAGAAGCTAATTTCTGAACCGCTCGTAACATCACTGTAGGATTTGGCAACGTGCCAAAGCCTCGAGAGCAACGGAGGCACAACATTGTAACGAATGTAGTCAATTGGTAGTTGCTGCACTCAAAGTGTGATTATCCAGTTGTCGGTCGAAGTTGACGAGAAATACGCTAGCGGGATAAGCGGCCGCGTGCAGTTCTTCCCCAAAGAAAAATCTCGAATTAACGCGAACAGCATCGATACGGCAATTACCATTGAAAAGTGCAACTAACGATGTCGGCTTTCCCACCCCAGCGTTCACTTGCGTCTGAACCAGTATCGCAGGATGTGGCTTTAAAACATGTACAAAGCTTTCTCGAAGCTACTTCAAAAAACGCTTACTTCCGCCCAAATGCACGTCTTGAGCCTACGGGTCCAGCTGCCAGCGAAGAACCTAGTATCACAATTCACAATCTGAAACGAGTTGAAGCTGGTTTACGGGGGACATGGCTGGAGCCAATTATTGATCTGAAGGACGGAGGAGTTCATATTGCCAGTGGGATAGATGGTGGAGTTCAAGGTGATGGGGACAAGATGGATGTAGATGGGTGGCAAGACCTGGAACAGTATCAGAGGGAACAGAGTATCGAGGTCGGGGAAACGGCGCCTAATGTAGCTGTTGTGAAATATGACGGTGCCGATGGGGAAGTTCAGGATGAGGAAGCTCTTTCCCAAGAGAAGTCCCCGAAGAAGCAGCGCGCAGAGGCTGGTGTTGGAGAGGAAAAGCTCGATAAAGAAGCAAGAAAAGCTGCGAAAAAGTTACGGGTCAAGGAAGAAAGGCGGAAGCAAGAGGAACTGCGAAGAAAAGAAGAAGAGTAAGAGCTTCACATAACACAATCGACCAACATCAAAATACAAAAAAAAAGTGGATCTATTGTCGTTTGACTATAATCTACAATTCCCTTCCAGACGCCTTTACGGCCTCGTCAATCTTCACCTCTGGAACATTCACCGCGGAGTCTCCGTACCAGCCCAATGCGCCGAGTCTCTCGGATAGGATCGGGTGCGAGAAGTGGTAGCTTGCGTACATCCAGTCAGCATCCATTGTGCTCAAGTTCTGAATCTGCAACTTGATCAAAGATCGAGCAAGTTCTGATGAGTAGCCGAGGTTCTGTGCAAACTCATCGGCTTGAAACTCATAGCGTCTGCTCAAAATGTTCATCAAGAGCTTAATAACTGTATCCATTGGTGCTAGAGCATCAGAAAACAGAATGAAACCAATTATGATGGGAAACTCCTTGTGGAAACCGAATGATTGGTATAGAGAACGGTTGTTGATGAAGACGGAGAACAAGGCGAAGATGTAGAAGAAGTGTGCCTGTGGGAGAATTAGCAAATATACCACCTAAGCCACCAACACTCGCTTACCTGTGAAATGCCAAAAAGTCTAGTAGTATGTCCTAAACTCCAATGACCCAGCTCGTGTGCTAGAACAGCTACAACCTCTTCGGTCTCGCTCTTCTCAATAAGGGTATCGTATATAACAATGTGCTTCTTCCATGGCATACCAAAGAAATATGCATTGCTGTGTGCGCTTCTCTTGCTGCCGTCGATGACATAGAGCTCGTGAAGTGGGAACTTGAGTCTTTCCGCAAGGCCTTCAACACCGGTCTTCAGACCACCGGGTTCGAGAGGCGATAGTTTGTTGAACAAAGGAAGAATCGTAATAGGGTAGATGGTGATCATGAAAACCTGTAGACCAGCGCCAAACAACCAGAGGTAGTAGAAGAACTGGTTTCCGGTCTTCTGAACAATTGACAAGAATCCGGCCAAAATAGGAGGGGTAAGCACAAAAGCCAGCATTTGTCCTTTTAACATATCCATTACAAATAGCTTGGGAGTCTGTTTATTGAAGCCGAATTTCTCCTCCAAGACAAAAGTATGGTAGATCGAAGTTGGCAGCGACAGAATTTGTTGGACGACAATAAAGGTAAGAACGAAGACAATAGAGTGAGAGATTTCGCCCGTGAAGCCAGCGGGTGCGAATCGAAGAAGCCATGATCCGGTCAATGACCAGAGTTTGGGAAGGACGTCATAATAGATGAATGCTGTATTTTGAATTTGACCGATGAGACCGCTGACGAGACCGTACTTCGCTTTCGCTCTTCCATAAGCCTGCTTCCTATTAACAAATGGTGGCGCGTCAACGAATAGCAATATCTTACCTGACTTTTATCGAAGACCTCCTGAGATACCTCACTCTGCAGAACCTTTGGTGGACGCGTTTGCTTCAATACCTGGTATTGTCGCAGAGATAGAAAGCCTTCAAAGAGGAATTGTCCGAGAGAGAATCCTACGATGAGCTTCTTCCAAGGGAAGAGAGGCCGGTCAAGAGCTCGCGCAAGTCGCTTTGTATGTTAGTTGCTGCAAAGCAATAAATAGGAGTATTATCCATACCTGTAGAAAATCCATCCTGAAAAAACCGAATACTGATTGATGATGTCCAGCAGAGTTGAACTCACCTTGGTAATGTAGTGAAACGAACCAACGGGGCTGATGTTGCTGACTAGAAATGTGTCCCCACAACGAGAGCCAAGACAGGGGGATTTCAACATTTATTAATAATTCCAACTACACTAAATTATTCCATTTTCCTTCAACTTTGGAGACAGTATTGTGCATAAGAAATAACAGTCTTCCTACATTTAGAAAGATTACATTCCAATTCCATCTACCAAAAAGCATGAATAGGACACCAGTTTGTGGTGTATTCTCGCTAGTATATGTAGCCCCTGCAGATCAGTACAAGTAAATCGCTGGGCCGTCTATTTTTGTCACGCTACGTACCTCTGGATCTACTTAACGGAATAAAAGCAAAAAATTCTAGATAGATTTACCAAAACATGGTTGCCTGTTGTAAAGTAAATTTTGCATTTATCTCAAACCGCACGAGGCAGGAATATCTAATTATATATTCGTAAATTCATGATGCATCGAGAACTCCCAAAACCTCCTAGCAAGTAGCTCTTTCAATTTCAGCATAGTAATCCAATAACTCTGCTGCCTCACTGGGATATATCTCTGGTGTGGTTATGAATGCATAGGAAGAAGATGTATCGATACGACTGCACTCTGGATATTAGTAACGTTGTAGTCTGCCTGCTTGCGTAGGCGCTTTACCTTCTTTCACCAAACCCCATCGCACTCAGTTCTTGATCAAATAGATCCATCGAAACGTCCGCGAAGTCCCTTGGCGCTCCTTGAATTGACGATAGCTGATCCACGGTTCTTCTTCCATAGCTCTCGAACTGTGCAGAACTGGTAATTAGCTATATTCAGTATAGAAGACTCCTCAAGCTCAAGATTAATATTACTAACTTGGAGTTACTCACTAGAAAGCAATCATGCACCCAACTCAAGCTTTCATGGTCAGATATCTTTGGAGTAACGGGTGCATGTCCTTTTCTGGGGTCTTTTTCTGCCGCGGTCTGGAGAGGTAGATATGCGTGTTGCTTGCTTCGCGATGGAGTTATTGGCAATAGGTTCAGATATCTGAAAGCTGGTAGACCCCTAACATCTCGCAGCAGGTAATCCATCTTAAGGGTTCCCTCTTTTAGTTCTTGAACGGATTGAAGTTCAGCGATAGGTATCTGCAACCCCATACTCAGAGGGAGATCTTTTGGAACTACTGATCATTTTAGAACAACTTTCGCGATTACTTCCACCGTGATTAAATCACACAGAACTAAAACATGAAGTCACTACTGGACAGGAAGACTATATGACATACCATTTGGTGTATAGTGGGTTCGGCAGCCGTCTGGGGTTTGGCCTCTAACCTCGAATACGGCATTTCTCGCTGAAATGTGGTATTAGCTACCCATTGAATCAAACTTCATGTACTGCAGTAGTTCAGGATTGCTTACAGAACTCAAGCCATTGGTACTCCTCGATACGATGTCGTGCAACAGCATGATGCTTCAGATCCAGGATATCCATCAAGCTATGGCTATCGCTCCTGTTGTGCCACTCACATAGGTGACACCTCCATCCTATATCATTCTTTGGAAGTAGGGATCCCATGGTGTATGTTTCAGGTATAGAAGACCTACCATTATTTCGGGGCGGGTTTTTAGAAGTCAGAGGTTTCGCGACAGCATCGCTATAAAAGGAAAGAACGAGGATAATTCTTTCAATTTATTGACTGTTAGTAACTACAATTAAGATTTGCTGGGGAAGCCGCTTCTGTGAGTGTTTTGAGTATAAAAACGCAACCAGAGCTTTGTCAAGTGAATAGATACTGTAGGACACTATTTGGATCTAGACGTAAGGTCACAGTTTAATAACTCTTAATGTCTTTCTATATATCAGTTAGCTGAAACCTTGAGCGGCTCTTGAAATTTGATCCTTACATATCTTTTCACGACACATATATTCTAGAATGCATGCAATAATCTACCCAAACAGGCTTGTGTATCACGACATGCGAGAATATATACTTCACTGTCCATTTTCTTATTTTTCACCCTTATGGTGATTATTACAAAGCAATAACCGCAAAAAGAACTGCACAAGAAAGTCTCCCAATTCGCCATTGTCTTTCGAGATTAAATGGACTCAGATATCTCATTCTCTTGTTATAGCCAATGTGACATTGATGGATAATGGAAATCAAATGGACCCGGGGTATTCTTTCCTATGCAGATGCCTGTCACCTAGCCTCAGCGGGTGCGTAGGAAAAAGAGACTAGCCAACCAATGGCACTCTTACATATTATATGAAGTTGAATTTAAAGGTACCTTTTGGGGGATAAATAGAAGTAACTAAAAATGAACCAAAGAAGTGGGTCAATGGTGGCTCTCGCTTAAAATAGGGGCTCAATTCAAATGTTTAATGAATCATGATGAATCATGAATCTTCAGCAATCAAAGCAACTCATAAAATCGTACTAATAAAGAATTTTGTGGGTAGAAAGCAACATTCATGAACGAATTCTTGATATTTAGATGTCTAGCATCCTATTTATTGGAAGGGCGTTTCACAACATACATTCAGCTTGAGAGAATCACGCCGTCAAGAGTTGGTGAAATGATATCTAACGCTGCTGTACAGAGTCTAGGAACTTACGAAACGCTACCCCTACCATCCTAACGCCAGTGTGACAAATCTATATTTTACAGTGCTCAATTAGATCAATCCTCTACGGGCAGAGGCGGAAAGAGCGACTCCCACACATCTTTTCCTACGGGTATTTTCGATTTTCCGTATTCTGTATCAGCACCAAGAACAGCATGCTGCATTGTTCTCTTTTGCTCGTCTACCCCAATAGTATCAAGCAACTGGGCAGCTTTCTCTGGCATGAATGGTTGGAGCAGAATGCCTATGATCCGAATGGATTCGGCACAGTGGTAAATCGTCCAAGTAACGAATGCAGCATCATCCTTCCGATTCCAGGGAGCCGAAAGCTGAAGATATTTGTTAGTCTGTGACTTGGTTAGCTTCGTTGTTTTCTGCTATACAATGATGTTTACCTCAAAAACAGCATTCATAAGAATTTTCAGCGCCGCCCCACAATCTAAGTCATTCATACTCAAGCTCATTTCTTTAGGCAGCGATTCCAAGAATGATACATGCTCCGTGGCAAGTGACTCGGAGAGCGTGAGACCGCCATTCACAGTTAATACTGACTCTCGTACACTCCAGATTTTTGGCCTAACTATTCTACTGACTAAGTTGCCCAGCCCATTTTGAAGATGATTCTTGTAGTGACCAACGATCAAATGGTTTCCATAGTTTGAATCGTTTGTAATACCACCATCCAGAGTGAGATAAAAACGCATGACATCAACTCCAAAACGATCCATGGCGAAGAATGGATTGACCACATTACCGATAGACTTTGACATCTTCCGATGATCCATTGTCCAATGAGCATGTGTGAGGATTTGCTTAGGGGGCTCTAGACCGAGGGCCATGAGGAACGCGGGCCAATATATACAATGGAATCGAACGATATCCTTCCCAACTATTTGCACGTCGGCTGGCCAGCCCAGGGACGTCTCTTTCCCAGGGGCCCATGGATAGCCGGCCATGGTAATGTAATTCACTAAAGCATCTAGCCATACGTAAATAGTTTGGCTCTCATCACCAGGCACTCCGATACCCCAGGATAATCTTTCCACAGGTCTAGAAATAGATAGGTCTGATAAACCCTCAGATACAGCCTTTACAACCTCATCCATTCTTGTTGCGGGGACTACGAAGTCCGGTTTTGCCGAGTAGAAGCTTAAAAGTTTGTCTTTGAACTCAGATAGTCGGAAGTGATAGTTCTTCTCGGAAGTCCACTCCACTTCCTTTTCTGTTTCCTTTGATGCCATGAATGTTCTGCCTGTCAACGGGTCCAATCTCTTCTCAATTGAAGCTTCAGGATAAAATGTCTCATCACTGACACAATACCAACCTTCATGTTTCGATGCATAAATATAACCCCTCTCCTCTAGCATCTGCCAGCAATACTGGACTACCTCCTTGTGATCATGATCCGTGGTCCTTATGAAACGATCATTCGAAATATTTGCTCGCTGTGCAAGGTTCTGGAAAGTCTTCGCCGTGAGATCGCAGAATTCTTTAGGAGGTGTATTTGCCAAATGGGCAGCTTGTTGGATCTTCATTCCATGTTCATCAGTACCTGTGCAAAGAATTGCTTCGCGTCCTATGAGGACCTGCCATCTCTTGAGAACATCTGCAAGCACCATAGTATACAGGTGTCCAATGTGAGGTGCTACCTAGGCAATTAACACATATCCCCAATCTTGCCTAGAAGAGATAGCTACCGGCATTAACGTAAAATATGGGAGTGGTAACATAGAACGGCTTTTTGGAGGTCGTTTCGGTCGTTACTCCAAGCTTGCGAGAGGTAGGTGGCAGGCGGAGGGTTCGTGTACAAGCAAATCGAGGCCGCAATGGACCCCGAATGAAAGGAACTACATTCCTCATTTCCAGACCAGTTGTCTGTCTCTCAATGGCAAAGCATTATTAGGGAGTTAAACTTGTACCGACCACAGAAGACGGACAGGCGTCGGCGGATATGCGGCCGAAGCGGAGGAAGCGGCCGCCGGTAGTCTTGCTGTCATGTCAGCAGAGCTCGCGTTCTGACAGGGTTTGTCGGCCGCGAGAGTTTTGATTCCCAAGAACCGCATTGTTTTAAACTTAATCCAACAAGTTAATTATCATCTACATATCTTGTTAAAATAACCTCAGGGCTGGACTGACAAAGTACTTGAAATCCAGTCGCTACTTTTTTTGAGACTCAATTATCTTTGCCGCTCCCTTAAATCACTATGTCAATAGATGGAGAGGTCAGAATCGCTACAGCAGGTAAGAAGTTTGCACCATCATCCACAAGTATTGGAGGCTAAACAAACGTTTAATGCAATCAATGAGTATTGAGTGTAGGATGTTTGAAGTTTTCAGACCGTTTGGTTCCACCCTAGTAACTTGACTTCAAAATATAAGTCTTGCTAATACTTCATAGCTTGTGATGAATTCGTTGCTAGCTATTATCCCGCTATCAATGACGGGAAAAATCTCACCTCCTTCTATATCAAGCCTAGTTCAACCTCGCCCCAAGCAGATATTTCTTTGAATGGCAAGATTGTAACAGACCCTGAGCAATTACAAGCTATTTTCCAAAAAGACGTTGGAAAATGCTCATATGACTGTCAGTCATATGATTGTCAGGTGCTGAATACGAATTACAACGTTGGCGCCCCTGAACATTTGTTAGCGTCAAATAAGGACGGCAAAAAGCTCAGTATCTTGCTAATGGTGAGCGGCGGTGTGAAGTATCAAGATTCCTCTGAGAGTGAGGCTAGAGGCTTCAGTGAAAGTATAGTCTTGGTTCCCAATTGGAATGCCCAAGGACCCAAGGCACCTAAAGGACTCAAGAAGTGGTTAATACAGAGCCAGACTTTCAGGCTGGTTGTATGAAGTGAGGTTTCTCTTGCGTAGGAGCTGATATTAGTGCCTCCATGTGGTGCACACTTCCTATTTGCAAAGTTTGCAGCTGTTGCTGGTCCATTACTCAGATTTACGAACACTGCCTAACACCTAATTTAATTTCTGATATCTTTACATATCCAATTATCGTTGGACTAAAAGATATCGTAGTGGTGGACATAAGCAGCTTCGGAACAACAATATCACAATTCTGAGAATCTCAATTCCATGTATTTAGATATTTCGGAGGAAAGCAGTCCCTCAATAATTATAATAGTCTCTCTCAAATTTATCCTGGCTTTTTCAGTAGTTCATGTAATCTGCTCTACTATAAAAGCAGAAGGATCGCTTGCCTTCATTTTCAAGCTATTACTCGCCTATTACAATCCATGCTACTATAATCGTTCTATCTTAAGCAATTCCAGAGTTTCGCAGTTACCATTATCCCCTCCTCTATCTTCCAACTCGGCTTGACAATTACCTGTGTTCTTCCGCAAGACTTCATGATCGACATACTGCTAAGCCTCGCCTTTACTGGTCACAACAGAGTGAATGTGTGAATTCTGCAATTCACCTTACGAGCTATTGTGTTCGCCTAAATTGATAAGACGAACAAGTGCCCTCGAATTCATGAGGACCTCTGCCTCGACAAGAGCTCATCAAGTGCATGCATATGTCCAACGTCACAGCTCTCACCACGAATCAACCATCATCAAAGAAATATTAAGGTATCATCAAACCGACCATGAAAGGGCCTCCCGGAATTATGAATAGCGAAGGCGTAGAGGGTGAAATTGACGTCAGCCTGGAGGGTTCAAACGGAAAATATCTTGAAGAATACGGAGCTTCTATCACAGCTGTCACCAACACGTCTACCTGCTACGTCTTAACGGCTTTACACGACGTGCTAAGTATTCACTATATTCTTGGCCGTGGAGTGGCTGATTTCATTGACATTGTAGTCGATGGCATTTTGCGAGAGTCTGTATCACATTCCAAGCCTAACATTCCTTTTAAGGGAGTAGTTAGGAGAGTCTGTGAACAGGGAGAATTAAAGAAAAGACCCAAGAACACTATGGATAGAGCTATACCAAGATTTTCCAAGTTACAGGTGTGCAAACACAATACCGACAGAGGTAATATGATATATTTCTAGCTTATTATGTCGTCTTATACTGTATGTTAAAGCTAATAAAAGTCCAGACAATCATTCATCGATTGTGTTCAAGGGTCAAGCAGAGGTTGGAAGTATAGAGATTCAACTCTTCCAAAAATCCACACAAGATGATTCGTCAAATGCCTCAGATTTGGCCGCGAGAGCTCCCAGTTTTATTGAGTTTGGTACATGGGCCGACAAGGACCACAACAATAGTGTTGGTGAATACCCTGAAGTATCGTTTGAGATTGGGTAACTCATTCCTAGAATTACATTCTCTTTTAGAGCTGGCTGACTTAAATAGATTTATTGAGGCAAGAAGGAATAGCAAAACAGCTGTCGATCGAGTCACCAAAAAGTGGTCCAGTGACTTTAAACACGTAGGATCTGTCAAATTTTTTCTCCGGTCGACCGCGGAACTTCAAGCGCTGGGCTTCAAAGATGTATCGCCATATGATGTAGCATCTACGCCAAAGTCTATGATTAGGTCAAAGCCAGCAACAATTCTTTCTAAAGTCAAGAACTCTTTTATTGGCGTCTCGAGCAGAACACTGAAGGCAGGAAATAAAGGGTTTGATGACGAGGACGAAGAAGAGAGTCTCGTCGTGCCAAGTTTAGGACTGTCTTCAAGAAGCCCAGAGAACGCTAGCAATGGCAATAGTAGTGATCCCCAAGGTTTTACTTTCTCCGGCTATTGTCAAGATCAAGCTCTTCTCTCGGTTCGGAACGGAACTCCAGACGCTGGTTCTACACTCCCTAACGAAACTTCCTTTCATGCACTGCAAAAGGATACCTATATTAAATTAGAATCAGATCAGAATCAAAGTCTGACCGAGGAATGTAGAAATATTGACAAGGCTACTACCTCCATTTCTGGACTGAAAGGTGGTCCTGCATTCAACGCCTGGGATGACCGAGATAAAATCGCCCAAGAGCGGTCAAGAGAACAAGAATTAGAAATGACGATGATTCTCGATGGACGTCAGTCCCCTCATGCCCCTATTTCCATGGAAGGAGCTGATTTTGAGAACCCCGTCCGACACTCATCTATTGAACAAGGCAGTCCAGTATTTCCCATACCGGCATTCACGCCAATCAATCAACCCTCACTCGATATTCAAGGTCGAAATTTACCGGTAGGCAAGAATAAGGAAGTCCAAGACTCCCAAATTACGATCAGAACTACAGAAGAAGAAGCTACGGAGACCAGCAGGGTCCGGAAGGGTTTGTCACGGGTAACGGTCGACAATTCACAGGTTTCTTTTCCGCCGATTGAATGTTTCCCAAGCATCCCGACAATGTCTTCGGATACGATATTCCCAAACTCATCATCATGTTCATCTTCCAACCTTTCTCATGTTCTGATTGCTATCGATAAGTTTGACAATCAGCAGTCTGCAAATACATCTCCCAAGCTTTCTCGGGCCCCTTTCGCGATTGAGCAAGACGTTCAAGAATCTCAGCAAATGCTGCAGACTCCTAACGGCTCTATTAAACACATGAATCAATCACTAGACCTCGGTTCACAGGAAGGGCTTTCAAAGGACGCACTATCGCCTTTTTTACCATCTAGCGAGTGCTCCAGTGTACCACAAATTCCACGCAAGGATAACAAGCGTAAAATGGATTATTTGAACAAATCTCCCAGTATGCTTCGCAAAGAGAAAATGTCTAGAAAGGCTTTAATATCTCCTGCTCAACGAATCCCAACGGAGCTTATGAGTAATCGCCAGGCTGTGATGACCCGGCTCTCAGTTGCTCGACAAAAGAACAAAGCGCTGATGCAACAATGTAAAGTCCGTCTAGAAGTACAGGTCAGCAAAGCATAACCCTATTCATCGTTGAATCATACTAACTAGAGTAAATTAGATGCAGAAAGAGCTTAACGAAGCCGAAGAACTGGAAAATGAGAATGCTGAATTACAGGTTAGCATTGAACATACCACGTTGATTGGTCTTTTATTGACATATAATAGGCGTACATCGACACGATGGTTATGGAGGAATTATAACACCCGCCAAATAAATACGAAGAACTTCAGCGAACCTGTCTACTACCAGGCGCTACAATTTATGGATATCCCCTAATATTCAGGAGTATCTTTCTTTCGTTTTTACCACAACTTATTCTACATTGCGAATTGTCACCAGGCGTTGCAGCGAGTATTTTCTTAACTGCCCATTCATTTCCGTAGTCTTATCATACAGTTTTCCGCTATTTACTGAGAGGTTATTAGATGGTAGGCATTCTTTAATGAATGCAGATGGATTAACACTTCACAATCCATGGAAAAACTGGTTGAGTCTTCATATATATGATAGCAGAGATAGCAAGCTGCAAATCTAAGAACAACCTGAAAAGTACTTGTAGAACATATAGTGAAAACTTCGAATTGCAAGTTCCGACATGTTGTGAATTGATGCCGAATCCCAGTAGAATTCAATTTGTTAAGTCAAAAACTCCCCCACTCCAAACCAAAATTCAAACTCCAAAACTCCGGAAGGACTCGAGGTGTTTCACGCCCGGGGTACACGCAAATTTGCCTTGACTCTTTCCAATAGCTGCTCTTCGGTGTCCTTTGAATTTGGGTGCAAGTTTCTCTGAAACACGTATTATATTAGTTAAGTCCGAGGTTTCTCCAACGCGTTGTTCAATATGCATCTTGCATCTTGATTCTCCAATTGTTGAGTGCACACAGTGTTGCAGAGGGAAGCCAAGGTAGCATAGGACACAGTTCAAACCCTATAAGATACTCCCGACACTCCCGTACAACAAGGGAATATATTCTGGAATCTGTGAGGAGGAAATGACTTCTTACTGCTGCCAACCATCTTCTCTTTTCATCCTTGGTCCATGTTTCTGGCTCTAGTGATACTGTCAGTACTATTGGTGAATTAGAATAAGATATATTTGACTATACCACCGGTTGGGTCTTCCTCTCTAGGAAACATATCTTGGCCCCAGATACTCCATGCTGCAACGGCAGTGATGATTCCACCAAAGGCTTAACACATGATTAGCCGGGCATATCCACATTGAAGTTTGGAGATATACCTAAAAAGGTGTTCTAATAGCCAAATTAGTATCAAATTACTGATCGAATCGTTTGAAAAGGCCGGCTTACCTTTGAGTTCAAGGCTTTATCTAGAGGAGTAGGCATTCTGGTAATAGAAGATGGGGCAAATATTTCGGCAACAATTGATGAGTGGCTTTTCACTTTGAATGATAGATTGAACTAGAATAAACAGAGACACAAACCACTCGAATTTACTATGTATCTTATATTTATAGACAACCTTGATATTGTGAACTGGACAGATGTGTTTGCTTTGACGGATACCTTAACACCGCGTCATCAGCCACAGGCGACAACATGTTACACCGGACCCCTGTCAGGTTGCCCCACCGCCAAGAACTTCAAGTCGCTTGTGACAGCAGCTAACCCAATCCGATCGCACAACCCAAAATTCGACTTGATCAATTCTCATACTGTACGCCAAAGTCAAGACAGTTATCCATTCATTCTCGATTAACCGCCAAAATGCCTCGTGAAATTAAGGATATCAAGGCTGTAAGGATCTACCATTCATCTGCAAGCCCATCGCCGGTTTTGCGCTTTCAGTGCTTCGGTTGCTGACTATTTGAATAGTTCATTGAGATTGCCAGACGCAAGGATGCTTCATGTACGTTTTCACCATGTGCCAGTTCACTGGACATACCATCTTTTCAATCGGGGAAGAGTTGGCGATAGGAGAAATGCTAGAAGTGTTTGGAAGAAGTGAGACTGATCGAAAAACAGCTGCACGGATAAAGAAGACCAAGGGATCACAGGTTTCCAAGTTCAAGGTCCGCTGCCAACGCCACTTGTACACTCTCATCGTCAAGGATTCAGAGAAGGCCGAGAAGCTGAGACAATCATTACCACCTAGTAGGTGCCCTCGAGCACTGTTCATAATCGAGCAGTTGCGATCGCGACTGACGCTATATTCTCCCTGGAATTTCGTACTAACATTGCATTTCAGCCCTCACCATCACCGAGACCCCAAAGAAGAACGCTAAGGGAAAGAGAGTCGCATAAGTGAACATGATGGATCGGTTGCTTTGTGGGGTTAAGGGCTGTTGAGCATGCATTGGCTGGATTGCAAAAAGGCGTCTTTCACGGCATGTATGGCACTTTGGACGCTTAGCTGTAATGGAATAGCAAAGCGAATTTAAAGAGTCGAAAAGAAACAACAAACAACTTTACATGGCCATGGGAAATCTGACGTGAAGACTTAGCAGCAAGATATGTATGTTGCAATTTGATACAGAAACTGGTCGTAGCTGTCTACACACACTTTTGAACCAAAGGACCGCTTGTTGCTAAATGGGCAAGGCGCAGCCGAACAACCATACACGTTGGTTTGAGTGTCACATCATGGCCGGTTTGAGATTTCTCATATAATTACCAGAGATCTGTAGAAGGCTGCAGCATCGAGCAATTCTTTACTATCCTCAGAGCCCATTAATAGCCTTCATATGCCTAACCTCAGATCCTTGGATAAACCCAACGATTTCCTGAAACTTCTTAAACTCGACAGTCTCTGCAAAGTCCATATGCATTTTTATGCTCTTGAAACCACAAATCAATTCCCACTCTCTTATCTCTTGACCTTCCGCAGTTTCTTTCTCTATTCTCCAACCCCCCACGACCTTATAAGGCTTTGTATACTGCTCTAGCAGCCCTCTCACTTCCCCAAACTTATTCTCAAATGCATCTTTCTGGGTAGGTGAGACAAAAATGCGACTGAGACTAATAACGGGAGCCGTCAGAACACTAGTTTCGTCTGCTTTGAAATCAAAGACATCGCATTCTAGATGCCACAATGCCATCTGGCGATCTCCAGATGTGTTGATATCATTTTTGAGAAGTTCAAGCAGCTCTTGGTTGTCACGGGTGGGAAGAAATGTAGCGTGGGCAGCTACCGAGTTCCATTTACCGAGAATGTAGATAATTGACGGATCCTCAACTTCCTGGAAATATTGGAATGGGTATCCGGATTCTGCCTCTACGACGACTTTGGCTTTGTGGAGTCTCTCGATTAGAGATTGGGGGAGGGTTGGCTGTGAGGAAAGCTGGGTTAGCAAGAGTAAATGGGATAGGAGTAGGACATACGGCTGACTCAGTGAGTTTGTGAGTGAGAGGGAGAGTTGCTACTTCTGTTACCGGCATCTTTAGAAGTATATAAGTTTTGAAATATGGAGAGGTTAAGTTGATAGCAAAGATCAATCTCTCTCTCAAAACTCTTCTTATTTATACGGATTGCAGTACCAAGATGCTTACGTACCGTTTGATACCTAAACCTGTAGGTTCAGAAAATGAGTTTCCTTCATGTGATCAGGAATTTTTGAGATCAAGATTCAGGTTATTTAGAAGATGTCTACCTACACTCAATCCAAAAGTCAGTAGTTGTGATTGTTCTACTTGCGATGGTGAACAATTTTGAAAGTAGTCCATACACGTGACCAAGGCTTCTTATAATCTATTTGCATATCATCTCTTTTTCAATTTCACCTGTTGGCGAGGGCATGGCCAATCATGAAATAACTCATTGTTTTCCTTCTAACGACACTTGTAAATAAATATATCGAGTGTTCTTTTGTCTACGGAATCATCCTCTCCATAAACCGCTAAAGCTTAAGATATATTTCATAAAGTGATCATGATTCAGCGCGACATAAATTGGTCTTACAACAGCTCCACCTGATGAGAAACAATTGTAAATCATGCGAATAAGTTTCTTATTCCGTGGAGATTTCACAAAAATGCCAATCCTTGTCGGCTTGATTTTCAATTCCTCCCGATATCTGTCACCAAGCCACAAATCTAAGCCTCTTTCTAGTTTATCGAACACATAAGCTCCCTAGTCGTCGAGTTTCAGAGAAATCTCCAAGAGAGTCTCCAAGAGACAGCCAAAACAGACCAAGAATCTCGAACGGACTTTCCCCACGTACAGCTCCGGAATCACCATTTGTACGTGTTATATTACACAGCTGAATGTGCCAACGGTGATATCCAATAGTGCTTGAATGATTCACGCCATTGATTCTTTTCCAGCGAGAATCCTTCATACCTGCAATTCCTTCTCGATATAAAAAATCAAAAGAGGAGTTGCTAGACAGCCATGATAAAAAGGACTTTTGTCCGCGCAAATTTGATTGGGGAATGCACAATGTGATTTCAACTATCTGACCTTTCTTTGGCACTAAATTATTGCTGAAGCTACTGTCTTCTGTTTCCATTACTCATCTTCCGTCTTTCATATTTGTAAGAATAGCCCGCTGGCAGTCGGAGGATACACAGTTCTCTACTGATGTGTAGTCGTACCCAGCTCACGTGGACTTTCCTGCGAAGACATCTCTTGTGGACTGTCATGCGAAGACAGCTCTTGTGGACGTTCATGCGAAAAAAGTTCTTGTAGAGGTCTCTGCGACGAAAGCTCCGCTTTTAACCACCCGTCGTCTATAGAAACAGATCCTCCCAATATTTTGACCTTTTGTTTATTCCGTTTCTTCAAGAAATAAATACTAAATCCCACTGCTACTGTAATAACCACTATAGCGCTAACGACAATTCCGCCAATTGCACCACCTGAAATATGTGTCGATGGGCTTGAGAGTGATGTTGTTGGATTGGTTAATCGCGTACTATCGTTTGGTATAATGGTAATAGTAGTAAATATTTCAGTAACTTTCGGCGAAGGCGTAGAAAAAGCAGTAATGCTAGGCGATGAAGAAGACAATATGGAAGAATTGGAAGGTGTCTGCGTAGCAGCTATTAATGTAACTGGGTCGAATGTCCAAGACGGAAAATTCGGCTTTGCAGAGCTTAAAGATAGGTATGTGTTATTTAGTATCGTTGAATTTATATCCTGAAGTGTATTGCGGTCTATACTCCAACAAGTATTGGTTACTAGAGTACCTTGAGCGCAAGCCTCACTGCTAGCTCTAAAGATTAGATATTATAGAGTAATATTGTCATTTCGCTATGTAATAAGGGTAAAGAGGAATAGCATACGTTTTACCTAGACAACACCGGGGACGATTGCCACCGCCGCACCCGATCGTAGTGCCGTCCTGCATACAATCCTTTCCGAGGCTATCCAATGAATTAGTATAGAAAGCTAAATTGAAACAGCGCATCAAAGAGCCTCAAGAGCTGTCTTAGAAACAATGACGCTATAAACTATAGGTTAAATCTCTTTAGCTCCTAGAATAGCTCTTAGGTTCGATGCTTATATAAAAATATATAGCTATTTCATAAAGGAGGTTGGCTAACCTCCAACAAACTCGCCCCTGATCAGGCTGCGATTCTAATTTTGCGTCGCAACAGTATGTAAAGCCATTCTTAGGATTATGGGCGCACGCACTTGGTGGCACACATAAGGCGGATCCAAAGCCAGGACAAGCGAACTGAATTACGTCTGACGTGAAGAAATAATTGTCAAAAGAATTTAATAGAGACATTCTGGGCTATCACCGTAGTGTAGTAGTTACACCAGCAGAGTTTACAAGACTTGTGATTTAAAAGTCTTTGAAAATTGATCACAAGAAAGAAGGACAGGAAACCAACAACCCCACGGCTTATATCGAATTAATTATTTGGCCCCCATGGCCCCCTCGCTCATGTAGCCTCTGATTGGTTTGAGAACTTGGCAGGAGCCATATTATTGGTCTCGTATACCATCGTATTGCGAAAACACTTCTTGAACTTTGGACTCAAGTCACGTAAAATCGTTGAATGTGTTAGAAGGGATGCATATGCCAAGGAGGCATGCATAGGCTCAGGCGAGATGTGATTCATGACAACCAGCCCCACGGCTTTCTCGAAAACAGTCACTTAAGCTGTTTTGGTTTTATTGCTGTCTCACCAGAGAATTGTGGTGGAGATGTGGAGTTGCACTTTGCTGCAAGGAGCTGGCAACTACCTAAATGATGGTGACACCATGCTCAAGCGGTTAGCTTACTGTATCTGAGAGCCTCCATCTGTCACTTTGTGGCCCTCTGAAAAGCGGAATTATCCTTCTAGGCATCTTTGAAGAGTGAGTACTCAGATGCAACTTTCAAGGTTCTAAGATCTTTGGCTATCCTACAGAATTTACTATTTAAGTCCTTAAATTTCACTCTCTGAAAAAGAATTAAGTATGAGGTTATAAGACATCTTTTCAAATTCCATTTCCTTACAATTATTTCACTCTTTCAAGTCCACCCACATTCGTTTGTTTTTGTAACGTTTCATACATCATTTTTCCAAACGAAAACGATGAATACGTTTATATTACTCTCTTTATTAACATGGCTTTACCACAGTACAGCTGTTCCCACGCAAGATAACCATGCCTACCAAAATAATACATTGCATCTATCGCCTCTGAACAAAAATAATTGTGTCCCCAAAGTATCAGTCACTCGTCCTCATGAAGTAAATGAAACTAAAACAAGCAACTGTTACACTGTGACCACCAAAATCCAGGAGTATGCAACAGAGGCAGTCGAGCATCATCATATCTCTATTCCCACGAATTTGGTTACGCATCATCCAGAAAGTTTCCCGACAGGACATGGAGAACATTCACATGGCTCGGAACCAACAAGGTCACGCGGCGACATCCAATCAACTTACACGCGTTCAATCAAACCAAAACCTACCGGAGCATGTTCCAACCGTCCCGGTAAGAGATGGTGCTGGGGGGACCATAACATAGACACTGACTGTAAAACTAAATGGCCAAATACTGGAGCGGTTGTCGAGGTCTGAGTATATTACGATTTAATCTAGAAACCACACTAATTCGTTATCTTATAGTACTGGCTCACAGTCGAAAACAGTACACTTTCCCCAGATGGGTTTGAACGCCAGGTTTTGACTTTCAATGGCACTATCCCTGGGCCTCTGATCACAGCGAGTAAGCTTTGGCTAGGCGAGAAACTATATGCGACATGCTAACCTCCTCAGATTGGGGAGATACCATTAGAGTACATGTGAAGAATAACCTCTTAAATAATGGGTATTATCTTTCTCAAATATCAAAATCAATTGGTTGGCTAATGATTTGACAGCACTGGTGTGCACTGGCATGGACTCCGTCAACTAAACACCAATAACCAGGATGGCACCAATGGTATCACAGAGTGTCCAATTGCTCCTGGAAAGACAAAAACCTACGAATTCCAAGCTACCACTTACGGTTCAACTTGGTCATAGTTTCTCACCGAATAGATCTGTAATAATTGTCTAACTCTTGATAGGTATCATAGTCACTTCTCAACACAATATGGTGACGGCGTTGTTGGTCCAATTGTCATCTACGGGCCTACTAGTGCAGATTTTGACGAGGACCTTGGCCCTGTTATGGTACAAGATTGGTAATTAATGCCTGTTTATGCTACTGGGGAACTACTGACGGTGATTAAGGTATCACCAGACTATCTTCGAAACCGAATACTACGCACAGCATATTGGGCAACCAAAGGCAAACAACTATCTACTTAATGGAATCAATGCTCCCATTAATTCGACAGAAGGAAATCGCTTTACTTTGAAATTCAGGAAAGGAAAAAGGTACCTTTTAAGACTAATCAATGCTTCTACAGACAATTTCTTCAAGATTGCCATTGGTAAGGAGCATAGAAACATATATAATCCTTCCCAGTTTCATTACTAATAGAGGAGAAGATGGCCACAAGTTTACTGTCATCGCAAACGACCTTATCCCTGTTAAGCCATTTGAAACAGAAGTAATTCCAATGGGAGTCGGTCAACGCTATGATGTGATAGTTGAAGCGACGGCGGAAGTTGGAAGTTATTGGCTCCGTGCTGTAAATTCATCAGGCTGTGGTGCAAATGAAAACTCCGGCCTAGACAAGGCGAATGGTATCATCGAATACGAGGGTGCTCAAAGTGGATATCCAGAGTCCACTCCTGGCAGCTACCCTCCTTTATGTCACGATTTACCATCGAGCAGTCTCATCCCGATAGTGCAGCACCCAGTTGATAAAGCAGGGTTTGAACTTGCTGCAGAAAATACCCTCACCGTGGGAACTCCCAATAAAGCTCTTACTGCATATAGTACAGATCCAGTCTTCGTCTGGTCTTTGGGTGGTGTAGCAATTGACGTTGACTGGGAAAACCCAACTCTCCTTAGGCTTCAGAATGGCATCAAAGACTTCTCACCGGCCGAAAATGTTATTCGCCTCAACAGACCCAATGCCTGGACATACTGGATTATACAGAACCGGTTCAAGCTTGCTCACCCGTGAGTAGTATAAACTACAAGAAATTGTAGGATGCTAATAATATATCAGGATGCATCTGCACGGTCATGACTTTTCCTTGCTAGGCCAAGGACTCGGTGTTTTCACGCCCGAAAACAACACTGCAGAGCTCAACTTCGACAATCCAACTCGGCGAGATACAGCGATGCTTATCGAGAACGGATGGACTGCTATCGCTTTCCAGACCGACAATCCCGGTGCATGGCTTCTGCATTGCCATATTGGATGGCATGTAGGGGGAGGTCTGTCCTTACAATTTTTGGAACGTGAATCCGAGATTTTGGATACTTTATCCATTGGTGATGACTTCCAGAATACCTGTGATGCATTTAGGGCGTACAACTCAGCGGATCCCTTTTACAGGAAGAGCGATTCTGGACTATGATCTTAGGTATGAATGGCTTAGCAGTGAGCATATAGGGATTATGTTTATCCATTGTATCTTTAATCTTGTAATGCTATATTCATATATAATTAATATTGCTGAAATTTATTGGACGAGGCTACTGGCGGGAATATTTACCAGATATAGATAATATTTCATGGTAGACAATTGTCTTTCAAATACTGAAAGTGGAGTTCTTTGGATTTGGTAAGGATCCACTCGCCTTGTATGTCTAACTCCTGAGATATATATTTTGAAAATCACTTGTGTACCAAGCTCTATCTTACTTTCGCTTAAGCCCCTGAGCTTCACTCAACCTGCTATAGGACTGAATATCAAAACCCAAAAGCCTGGTAATTATGAAATTACCGGCGTAATTATACGGAGATGTTACCTGAATCGTCTGTTGTGACTTGTTTACCAATGCTCTTCCTAAGAGAGCCTACATGAAGATTTCAAAAGGATATCACATAGTCATATACTGTTGGGTTCTTGGTTGGATATGTTCTATACGCTGTGGATCCCAGGAGCAAATTCCAAATTCAACCAGCTGCGTGATAAAACGACAGCCGCGTACGAAATTAATTAGAAGGATCAAAGCTTTGAGTTTGGCGTGAAAGTTTCGAACAGTTCTTTAATATTGGAATTGTAGGAACGAGGTAGAAAAGCTGTAGCTTTGACCAGATACATTTGTTTGGCTGTAGTAGTAGTAGCAAATGTTCTTTTGAGTATATAACAAAGGAGTTTTCTAGTTTGGCGGGAGATTAACAACTCCTTAATGTAGTTTCCAGTGTCCTCATAGAACGGAACCAGGCTACTCACCACCCCCTTTAAATCCATCCCATGCACGTGATGATCCACATTCTCGGGAGTCCCTGAACAGTAGCGCAATTAGGGCAAAGCACAAGCCACCGAGATCCTAAGGTATCTTTAGCCTCCCACGTTTCGGTTTTATTTCTGACCGCTCAACTCAATTCCCAACAATTGCCTTGGAGTTCCTCACTGGAACACTGTGACAGCCTGTATACACAGGATCAATTGAGTGTTGGGCATATCTCTCTTTGCATCGCCAGCCAAGAGAACGTCCATCATGTCTTCTCACTCGCAGAGCGTTCACGGCTCTGACACCGACTTCGAGTTCATCGACACCCCTAAAGCTGCGACACCCACATTCGAGAAATTCGAAGAGTGTGGAGTAAAGACCACTTCTGTAAGCAGCATTGTTGTTCTCTACTATGCAGCGTTGGAGAATTGCCATTGGATCTTCAATAACTAACATCTACCAAGTATCCAGCTATCAAGAATGCCCCTTTGCCAGCTGACGCGGCAGGCACTGAAGGTTTCTCAAACAAGGTCCTCTTCTCCCTCCTCTTTGGGGTGCCATTCTACTTTTCATGGAAGGTTGGCGGTGGTCTAAAGACCACCCTCTTCTTTTCTCTCTTCACTACCGTTCCAATCCTTCTCGCATACTGGACTCTCGCATCAATGTTCACTCCTCGCAAGAACGAGAAAGCCAAATACCCCGGTCGCCCAGTCGAACACTACCTTACCTTCAAGGATCCCGCAGATAAGGCCAAGTACAGCGGAAAGAACAAGATACCCATGGAGACATTCTACACTATGTATTTTGACGGAAAGGTTGATTTCAATGGAGACTGTTTGGAAGTTATGGAATACAGACATGACTGGGCAAGCTTCAGATTTACTCTTGGTCTATTTCACCATGTTTTCTTCAGCTTTGTACCAGAAGTCATCATGCACACCAGATCTCAAGGTTAGTTCTAACTAGCTCATTTCTTATGCATTGCGAAATGCTAATATATTGCAGATGAGGAACAAGTCCGTGACCATTATGACCGAGGTGATGACTTTTATGGCTGGTTCTTGGGACCACGTATGATCTACACATCTGGTGTAATTTCTGATATCAACAAAGAGGAGACCCTCGAACAACTTCAGGACAACAAGATGGCTATCGTCTGTGAGAAAATCGATCTCAAGCCTGGCGAGACTCTTCTTGATATTGGATGTGGATGGGGTACTCTCGCCAAATTTGCCAGCGTACATTTTGGAGCTAAGACCACCGGTATTACACTTGGACGTAACCAAACTGCCTGGGGTAACAATGGACTTCGCAAAGCAGGTATCACTGAAGAGCAAAGTAGAATCCTCTGCATGGACTATCGCGATATCCCCGTTCCAGAAGCAAAATATGACAAAATTACTTGCCTCGAGATGGCTGAACATGTTGGTATCAGGCATCTTACTAGCTTCTTGAGACAGGTCAATGATATGATGAATGATGATGGAACCTTTTTCATTCAGGTCGCTGGTTTGAGAAAGACATGGCAATATGAGGATCTCATTTGGGGTCTCTTCATGAACAAATATGTTTTCCCTGGTGCTGATGCTTCTACCCCTCTCAGAGACTATGTTGGAGCATTGGAAAGTGCAGGATTTGAAATCAAGGGTGTCGACACTATTGGAGTCCACTACTCTGCTACCCTTTGGCGTTGGTACAGGAACTGGATGGGCAACAAAGAGAAGGTCGTTGCTAAGTATGGTGACAAATGGTTCCGAGTAAGTCTTAGATTGAATCATAAAGAGTGCCTGCTAACTAAATGCTTTAGACCTGGGAGTTCTTCCTGGCCTACTCAACGATCACTTCTCGACAAGGAGGAGCAACTTGCTACCAGATTACCTGTGTCAACAACATTAACTCCACCCACCGTATTGAAGGTATCAGAAGCCAGTTTGCCCTTTCTGGAGCGCTCGCTGCTAGCAAGGTGGACCTCAACAATACCTTCAACTTCAAGAAGGCTTAAACTAGAGGGTGTTGTAAAGGTTATGTGTGTAAAAGGGGAGGCTAATATTCATTCGTCGTTGCTGTAGAGCATGGGATGGGTATGAATTGACTGTACTAACACGTACTGTACTTGGTGGAACAGAAGGATTTTCATGCCTCAGTAACCAGTGGACGGATTTGAGGGAAATCAGATACTTGAGCCTTGTTGGCAGCTATGAACCTTGGAAGAATGGATGTTACTCTTAGTATGTAGCCTATAGAAGTTCACCATACATAGTCAATAGATAAAAGTGTTATATTGAAATCTCTCGTACAATTTGTTCGTAGATGATATAGTCAATGATGTTGTTGTTGAGGGGAACGCTATTGGTAAGGCGTAGAATGCTGAAAGATTTTGTCAATGAACTATCTAGTTTATTTCCGTTCTATAAGACCCTCAGTACTGTCCTATTCATATCTAGCAATTTGGCCTGGAGCAAGTGTCAGGGGTTGACACCAGACGTTCTTGGCGCGCCGCTAATACTATTTGGAACGTCATGCATGCGTGGCTGGCCAAGGTACCTATTCACATTTCACAACACATACCGAGCAGACCGATTGTTCATCTTACACCAGCATTTGTCACAGCATCGACCCGGCGCATCGTCCTTGGTTTCTTGAATGCTTGTCTAATATAATCATGTACTCGGGCTCAAACACTTACCTGGGAGGGGCAGGCCAGAATGGACGACCTGGGGCACCACAACAGTTCAACTCTTTTCAACAGCCCCAACAGCAACAGCCACAACAGCAGAATTTCCTCAATGCGAATCCCACGGGTTATGGAGCTCCAGCTCCTCTGCAGCAGAATTTCACAGGCTATCCAATGCAGCAGCAAGCTACAGGATTTCCAGCGCAGCAGATGCAACCACAGCAGACTGGTTTCCAAGGTCAGCCATCACCTTTTAATGCTCAACCTCCCCAGCAGCAAGCCTTTCAAACCGGAGCTCCACCAATGCCTCAGATACCCTCTCAATTCCAGAATCAAAATCAAAACCAACCGCCAGCTTCGGCGCCTATGCAACAACCGCAACCCACAGGTTTCGCACAGATGGCGGATAGCTTCAAGAGCTCGTCCGGTGTAGCGCCAGCAAGAGGACGCCGAGCAGACAAACCAAAGTCAAAGATACCAAGCATTCGATTATCATTTATTACTGCGACAGATCAGGCGAAGTTCGAGCAGCTGTTCAAATCTGCTGTAGGGGAGGGAACGACATTAAGTGGAGACAAGTCAAGAGATCTTCTAATGCGGTCAAGATTGGATGGAGATTCTCTTTCACAGATTTGGTATGTATATGACACCTTGGGTTTAAGATATTTGGCTCATAGAAAATCAGGACCCTCTCAGATACCACTCGATCCGGTCAGCTTCTGTTCCCGGAATTTGCACTTGCTATGTATCTCTGCAATCTCAAGCTCACCAACAAGCCTTTACCTTCTGTTCTCCCGCAAAACATAAGAAACGAGGTTTCTAGCATGGTGGACATTATCAACTTTAATGTTGATGACGATGGTGCCGAGACGTCTGCTCTCAGAACAAATGCAGCATCTCCCCCTACTATTCAGCAGCCACAACCAATCCAATCGAGCTCTTCTCTGCTAAGTGCGCAGATGACAGGATATCCTGGCCAACAACAAAGTTTTGGTGGAGGATTCCAACCGCAACAAACAGGTTATCAGCAACCGATGCAGACCGGATTTAATCAGCCTAACCAGACAGCATTTCCTGCGGCATCTAATCCATCTGCAACTGGATACAATGGACCGCGGCCACCGATGCCACCAATGCCTACAGGGTTTAGTCCAGCACAAGGCATGTCGCCCTCCCAAACAGGAATGGGTGGTATGGCTTTGCCGCTCAATGCTCAGCCAACTGGACGCCCAGGCCAATGGGGATTGGTGAACGCTCCTGCGACTGGACTACCAAACATCGATCTTTTGCAATCCCGTATGATGCCTCAGCAAGGAAGAGAGCAAGGCTCATTCACAACCTCTGGCCTTTCCGGCAACGCAGTTATCCCGTGGGCTGTGACTAAAGACGAGAAGACGAGATACGATTCAGTGTTCAAGGCTTGGGATGGATTTGGAAAAGGCCACATTGGTGGCGATGTTGCTATAGAAGTATTTGGGCAGAGTGGTCTTGAAAAGCCCGATCTGGAGCGTGTTTGGACTCTCGCTGATCATGGCAACAAAGGTCGTCTGAACATAGATGAATTTGCGGTTGCTATGCATTTGATCTACAGAAAGCTCAATGGTTATCCATTGCCTGCTCAATTGCCACCTGAGCTTGTACCTCCATCTACGAGAAGTTTCAATGATTCAATTGGAGCCGTCAAATCCCTGCTACACCAGGAATCAGACTTCCGAAAGAATTCTGGAGCAAGCCTTCTTCCTCAAAAAACCGGAGTCAGCTATCTTAAGAATCATTCTTTCAGAGGAGATTCTGGCCCTGCAAGGGGCGGAAGAAAAGATGCCACTGTTTTCAAAAACAACGACGACGATGTAGGATACAAATCCAGTGCTCGTCGCAGACTCGGAAATGGTTCCCCTCGTCCTGATTCTCCGTCTTCAGCCACCTCTGATGATATATCACTCGATCAATTAAAGAAGAGAATTCGCGAAAAGCAAGTAATATTGGATGCTATTGATTTTAAGGATGAAAATGCAGCTGATGAGGACGACGTGCTAGATAGGCGCGATCGTCGTGAGGCTGAAGATTTATATCATCGCATACGTAGGATCCAAGAGGACATCGATTCGCACCCAGATGCTGCCCTACGAAATATTGATTCTGGTGCTGAGCGCCGTATTTTGAAACGGCAACTTCAATCTTTGACAGACAAACTTCCTGAAATTGCATCACAGGTCCGAAAAACGGAACGAGCCATTGCAGATGCCAAACTTGAACTCTTTCGTCTCAAAGATGCCAAGGCACATCCAGGAAGCGCGTCTACAATAATCGGCACCGGTCCTGGTGGTTCTGTCACAGAATCTGACCGTTTGAAAGCGAGAGCTAAAGCGATGATGCAGCAACGTAGCGCCGCCTTGACTGGTAAAAAGATCGAAACGAATGATGACGATCTGGCGGCCCCAAAGCGCCTAGAACAAGAGACATTGAAAGTCAGAAATGAAAAAGAAGATAACGAGCGCATGGTGAAGGATGTGGAAGATAGTGTCCGTGACTTTTCGCGTGGACTGGAAGATGGCCTGAAAGATGGCGCCGAAAACTCAAGCAGTGAGCACGAAAGACGGAGATGGGAGGATGGGCTTGGTGTTGAGGATGAAGTCAAGGATTTCATTTTTGACTTGCAAAGATCTAGCCGATCTGCTAAGGTAAGAACTGAAGATAAGGCCTCCGCCAGTGCTACTCCTCGAAAGACATCTCGGCATGAGAGTCCAGCTGCATCATCGCGCAGCGAAGCCCCTCCCGCAGCAGAGACCACACCTGCTACTGGTGCAACTTACAATCAATATAAGACGCCTCAGGATCGGGCAGCTTATATCAAACAGCAAGCTGAACAACGTATGGCCGAACGACTTGCTGCGCTTGGAATCAAAGCCCCTACAAAGCCAGGCGAGACAACTCAGCAACGATTGGAGCGAGAGCAGAATGAAAAAGCTGCCAAGCTTCGTCAAGCCGAAGAAGAAGACTCTAAACGAGAAAGTGAGAGACAGGCCAGAATCAATGAAGAACAGGGCATTCCTCCACCAACTCCAGTCGAGGCAAAGAAACCACCGCCACCTCCTTCCAGAAAGCCCGCCAGAAGCGATGCTAGTGATCGCAAAGCCATTGAAGAGCAAAGAGTTCTCGAGGAGCAGAAGGCCCAAATCCTTGCAACCGCAGATCTAGAGTAAGTTGATTAATTGCTTCGTTACTGTAACAAATGCTAATACAAACAGGGATGACGCTGCTCGTCAAGAAGCCGAACTCCAGAAGGAACGGGAAGCTGCTGCTGCCCGCCTTAAGGCACTCGAGGATCAAGTAAAAGCACGGAAAATATCGAAAGACGAGGAGAAGCGACGCAAGAAGGCAGCTCAGGCTGATGCTAAAGCTAAGGAAGAGAGGCTGGCTGTGCAACGAGTCGAAATTGAGGCTGCACAGGCAAGAGAAAGGGAGCTGCAGAGACAACTGGAAGCTATTGATGACGAGGACGACTCTTCAGATGATGATGAGGGCCCAGAGCAAGTTACACCTCAAGCTTCGACTCCCACTCTAGAAAGTCGAGAAATTTCGCCCCCTCCTCCTCAAGCTCCCTCTTTCGTCCCCCCTGTCCCATCTTCTGCAGTAAACACTGTTATACCTGTCACGCCCGCGGAGCCCGAAACCAAGAATCCATTCTTCAAGAAGTTTGCACCGCAGGCGGCCGCCGAGGTTTTTTCCCCATCAGCAGTCTCTACCAACCCATTTCTTCGCACTCCCTCTAGCCAGGAAGTTCCCAAAACAGAACCACTGGTCGCCCAACCCACAAGTACAAGACCATCTCGCCGCCGCGTAGAAGAAGATGATTGGTCAGCTGCTGGATCCGATAAAGATGATTCATCCGATGATGAAGGTCCCGGTACTCGTGGTGCAAGCGCTCTTGCGGCTATGCTCTTTGGTAGTATGGGTCCCGCACGTCCTCTTTCTGCCGCTGGACAAGTCTCAGCTCCTGACAGCCCAATTGTGGCCACCGGACCGTCATCTCCTCCTCCACCACCCCCTTTGCCAGCCACAGAAGCCCCGTCTCCACCACCTATGGCAAATACAGGAGCTCCACCACCACCACCTATGCCGCCTATGGGTGCTCCTCCTCCTCCCCCTATGCCTGGAATGGGAGGTGCTCCAGGTGGTCCTCCCCCACCCCCTCCAATGCCAGCCCCAGCTTTAGGTGGGGGACTGCCAGCGGGGAGACCAGCTGGATTCCTTGGTGAGATCCAGGCCAAGAAACAATTGAAAAAGACGCAAACCAAGGACAAGAGTGCGGCTGCAGTTGCCGGTAGAGTCTTAGACTGAGAGGATAGTTCTACAGGGTATCTTATTTCGATGGTGGTGGAATGGTCAAGGACGATAGGGCGGTAGCATAAAGCACGCCTCAATGATAGCTTGTGAATATAGTTAGGTATATATATATATTTCCATACATGATGTAAGATTCTGGTATTATACGCAATGTAGCGATGTTCTTTTCTCAATGAAGTCTTCCAACTAAACCTACTCTAATGTAGCGATCATCCGTAAAATGATTTGAGAACGTTCAGGGACCATTTACCAAACTTCAATCTACTTATTGGGCACTGTCATTTTGATATGTAGTCCAATTGATGCTTCGAGAGGCTGCGTTGCTTTCATTAGGCTGGCCATTGAGGAACTTGCGCAGTAGACAAGAAAGCAAGCCTCATAGTTTTATATCTTAATATCATTTGATCTTCTAGGTTTCAGGGGGGCAATCTTCTTGAACGATTGTTTAGGCATAGAAGTTTGGAACCGCTGAGCAAGAGTTTATTCATTTGGTTTCACAGTGTCGATTAAATTGTAACACGAATCTATCTTACAATATTCCCTACTCACTCATTGTACCGTACTATCCCGGATCTCCTTCTTCAGCTGTTTCGACTTGGCGTTATCTTCAAAGCTCAACTGGATCAAGTCTAGCACCTCTTCTTTTGTAAAGTACAACCCGAGATCTGACTCAAACCAAAGCATACGAATATCTTGCAAGTTACTCTGCAAGACTTCGCTTAAAAACTTCATCTTCATCCATTGGTCTGCAAATTTAGGTGTTTCGGCATTGTTGAAGAGGTCATCCAGAAGCTCAATATCGGAGATGAGCTTTGCGGTGTTTTCAGCAGCATCTGCATTGAGGGATTGGAGGTCTAGCACGTCGTAGATTATTTTTGAGGCGACTTTGTTAACGAGGGAGCCTAGGGCTGATGCGAGAACGGAATACGGGAGGATTGCTTTCCATTGCTTGGCCATGCTTCGGATGTGTGTTATGACAGATTCTATCATCTGGTCAAGATCTTCAGGACGATTACTCTGGAAGAAGTTCTGGGTGCCTGAGCAGGTTTAGCATTCGTACTATAACAGGGAGGAGTGTGATTATACCTCCTAATAAATCGTTAATTGTCGTTCGTTGAGAAGTCAATTCTTCCTTGTACGCTCGTTTGCCGTAATTTTGCAGTTTCAGTATCTCTGGTGAAAGCTTCACCAGGTTCTGAATACGAGGCGGAAGATCACCTCTAGCCTCCCATTGGGAAATGTACTCTGCCAGCCTGTCGCATAGCCATATACAGTCATTATAAAGAAGCCTCTTCCAGTTAGTATATTATGCGGTTTGAAAAAGCAACCCAACCTACATATTTCCAGAAGGATTTTCAGAGTAGTACTGCTTTGATACTGCACGATAAAGAGCTAAGACTTGAGTAGGAAGGCTGAAAAGACCCGTGGTTGCTAAAGTAACTATTTACAAGATCAGTAGCGCTAGTCATGGATTTGGGTGTGAATGCTAGCGGCTTACTTGGTGTATCTTCGCTCGTAGCCAGCTTCACACCATCTTCATAGATACTTGTAATTGTATCATAAACAGGTTTCGGCATAGACGAGGTCCAGTAATTTTCCTTCAGTGTTAAAGCGTGATTGGAGCCCTGTGAATTATCTTTTTGCTCGTCTGGTTGCTTTTCGTCTCCTTGAGGGTGCTCTGTAGAGTCAGTTGCTTCATCTCCCCAACCCCAAGCATCAGCATCGATCTCATCATCCACATCGCCTTCTGTGTGAATCTGACTTTCAGTCGCAGGGGCTGCGCGGTTTTTAGTCTTAGGTTCAGAGCTCACTTGCTCATCACTGTCCCAAGCAGCATCCCATTCTTCAGTGACCGCAGGCCTAGTACTTGCAGCAATATCCTCAGACACTTGTTGGGAGACTTCGTGTATCTCGACATGTTCTGCTAAATGTATCTCCTCTACTCCTAATGCGAGCTATTGAATGTCAGTAAAAACAATCATGGAGTTAAAAATTGAAAAATGAGAAAAGCTTCTCTCAAGCCCATTGTATCAAAGATTTTGACACAATCGTATTCAATTCGTAGGGATTTTGACAGAAGCTGATGACTCTTGATAGTTTACGCTTGTGTGTGCTCTTTTGTAAACTCCAATGCGTCGCTACATCCAATTTTCAGACTTCAGGCAACTTACTTGATTTCGGGTTTTATCTAACTCGTTTTCTTTTCTTTTGTTGAGCCACAGTCTAGGGGCGTTTTTGCCCCAATCATGAAGTGGTTCTGTACCAGGCCAATCGAGAGCGTCAATCTTGTCTGCTAGTTCTTGCACCTGGGCTAGTGAAGATTTATATTGTTCCATATCTTCTAAAGATGGCGGAATTGCTCTATCAAGCCACACCTCTCGAATTCGAGACATGAGTGAAGGCATCATATATTTTGAGAAGGGCTTTAAAAAGTCATCCGGTAGGTTTTCTGTTAGTACTGTAGTAATTTTCTCGATATCTTTCAGTAGTGCCTGATATAAGTAAGCATCAATCTAAAGGTTGTCGGCTCAAGAGTTCTAAGATATGCATAAGATTGCTAGTGGCAGTGTGCATGAAAAAATCTGTACTTACTTCTATGGTATCATCTGGTGCACCCTGGCTGATGGAGATTCCATTTTCACGAAATTCTAGAGAGTGGATAGAGGGCAGTTCGGTACGAGGCTTGATCACAGCATCATCAATTTCTTCCCAGAGATGTAGCGCAGCTTGATCTAGCTCATTGTATATTTTCAGTGCGGTGACTGTTTATACGATCATCAGTATGTGTAAACAGGAAGTGCTAGAACCCCTAGTTGCTTACCAGCATCTTCCACACTCAGTACTTCTCCATCGATGGTTTGGTTTACTGTCAAGATTCCAGCTGGATCAATAGACACTAGTCTCTTCCAACTAAGCATAAAGCCACCATGGATAGATTCTAATTACGAGTTAGTGCTGTTTCGACCACTATCCAGCTCAAGGCACGGAAACTTATTGTACCTCTCTTTGCGTCATATCTTGTCCTTAGCAAGTGGTAAAGTCGAGTTGTAGCCGGTACAGATATGTTTCCAAGCTTTTCCTCCGAATCTGCAAGCAGTTGCAGAGATTCTAATATTTTTCTGTCCAATGCCTGATTGAAAAGTTAGCATCTATAACTGTAGTCACTAGTTAATCTCCCATGCATACCAATCGGTCGGCTCGTCTCATACAGTCCTCAACCTCCTTAACAGAAACCAATGCTTCACCAAGCTGGGAATTAAATCGTAGTTCCCTCTCTAAAAAGTCGACATGAAGTTCCTGTAATTCAATCTCGTCTACAAACTTGTCCTCCTCTGCCTGTTTAACAATTTTATTGGCCAACGCCCGAGAAGCCTGTATATCCTTTTGAAGAGCTTTCGCGGTTGTGATCCAGGTATCGACATCAGGAGCGCTCTCGCGGCTTATGTTACGTATCTCGGTCTCCAGAGCTTCTTTGGCGTCATTCAAAGCTCGGTAAGCTGCAGTGACGACAGTTCCTTCCACTGGAGCCGCAGATACATCTTCGGAATCCGGGAATTCATAGCTGGAAGAGAAATCTACCAGAGCCTTGCCAACCCGAACCGGGACAGAGGCCATTGAGAGTCGATAGCAGATTAGCTCTTAAGGGGGCAGAATTTGGCGTTAAAACAAACGCATGTCAGCCTTGATCATACTAAAGCGTTTGAGACAGTAATAGCTTATAGCAGAAGAAGTTGGAATCTGTTGATGTAAACGAACTACGTAGCCGTAGCCTTGCGACCTAATCGCGCCAAATTTAAGGTTCGGCTATATCGGCTAACTCTAATTGACGCGCGGCTAATTGAACCTGAATTCAGACCTTGCTTCATATTGTTTAGTGGCGGCTTTGTGTGCTTGTAAGCCTTCAAACCTTTGCTTGCTTGCCATTTCAGGGACAAAATCTACATTCACTTTTTTTTTGGCATATAGTTGTTTCCAGCTTCCAGAATATTTCTCGTTTATCTCAACGACGACGACGAGGTTTCCCTTCGTCGTACCCAGTGTCTGTTCCAGTGGCGCGTGTGCCCTGTATTCCCAGTAGGCTGCCATACATTTTCCCCATTCGCCAACTCACGAGGCTGAGAAGGATTTCTACAACACCAAAATCCAGGTCACGGTATGAATAAAGCTTTTTCAATTCGCAAATTTTCTTTTCGATGCCTACCACATCGGACTAAATAATCACCTGATTAGTTTAAGGTCTCGTTAATCCATGCGTAAACGGTCGTTGCTTGGTGCCCGTTGCCTGTCTTATACCGATCACTACAAAAGAAGCTGGGTGTTGAGTAGATTTCAGGCTCTTCCCACCGGTCTTGCACATAAAGTCAAACGCGAAGGCAGATAATATATCGTCCCTATCCAGCTTTCATTGTGTGAAGCGATAAACTCCACGTGATTAAGATAATGGTGCTTCCTGGTGCCATGCACTGGCTGTCATTATATATATCCATGGCACGATGTGATTCTGGGTTGCAGCAGGATACAGAGACTATATCAAAGTTGTTTCATTTTGTTAAGTCCTGTTGACAAAGAGATGCAACTTCTAGGGCACCCAGCTCATATAGGGTGCTGCATCTTGAAAAGGAATTACTGCTGACAACTAAAAGCCCAATACACACAGGACAAAACAACACCATTATTCAAACTCAATTTTCAGACTTATTTACCATGTCTAGCCAAGAAAAGAAGTCGCATTTTCGGACCATTCAAAAGTTTGGCACGGACTATTCTCCATCAACAGTCTCGCAATATGTTTCAGAACGAACGGGCATGCATTGTGTTGTTGTGGAGCAGAAGGGACCCAAAGTTCAAGGCTATTTCACCTTGGCTACGGAGATCTTTGATGATTCGGGATCCCCCCATACTTTAGAGCATCTAGTGTTTATGGGCTCAAAGAGTTACCAATACAAAGGATTATTAGATAAGCTCGCAAACAGAGCATACTCAAATACAAATGCATGGACTGCAACAGACCATACAGCTTATACCCTGGATACGGCGGGATGGGAGGGATTTGCACAGATTCTTCCAGTCTACCTTGAGCACATAATCCTCCCTACCTTAACAGACGAGGGATGTTACACCGAGGTTCACCATGTTGATGGGGAAGGTAACGATGCTGGAGTAGTATACTCAGAGATGCAGGGGGTAGAAAACACAGGCTCTGAGATTATGGATATTAAAGCCAGGCATTTACTTTATCCAAAAGATGTTGGATTTAGATATGAAACTGGAGGGCTTATGGGAGCACTTAGAGTTTTGACACCTGAACGGATACGAGCTTTCCACAAAGAGATGTATCAACCGAAAAACCTTTGCCTAGTTCTCGTTGGAGAAGTTGACCAAGACAACCTTTTAGAAATTTTGGACGAGTTTGAGAACGGAATTCTTAACGAAGTGCCATTAGCTGATGCGCCATTTAAGAGGCAAGCACCACCTTTCATTTCTCATACTGATGTATTCTGACCTCTTTAGACCTTGGATTGAATCGGCTCAACCGCCTCCGCTCAAAGAATCCGTAATCGAGACTGTTGAATTTCCTGAAGAGGACGAATCCTCTGGCGAAGTTCTGATTGGCATGTTTGGGCCTAATTGTAACGATCCAATATTGACAGGTGCTCTCAATGTTCTTCTGACTTATCTATGTGGTTCCTCCGTTTCAATTTTGGAGAACGTGATGGTTGAGAAAGAGGAACTCGCGAGCGCTATCACATACTCGTGGGATGCACGCCCTAATTCAGTGATATGGTTCAATCCCTCAGGAGTCGCCACCGAGAAGTTAGCTTTCGTTGAGAAGCGACTCTTTGAGCTTCTGAAAGAGGTAGCCTCAAAACCGCTCGACATGGATTACTTAAAGGATTGTCTAAGAAGAGAAAAGAGACAGTTGAAATTCCAGGCAGAAAGTTCTGGCAGTTTCTTCGCTACTGCAGTCATCAATGACTTTTTGTTTGGCGCTCGGGATGGATCCGATCTGAAGGATCTCAGCACGATCAAGGAGTTTGATGAACTGGAGGGTTGGTCCGAGACACAATGGAAAGACTTCTTGAAAAAGTGGATTTCTGATGCTCCTCATGTATCAATTCTTGGCAAGCCATCTAAGAAACTCGTGGAAACCATGAAGCTGAAAGAAGAAACCCGCATTGCGGAAAGAAAAGCTAAGCTAGGTTCCGCCGGTCTCGCAGAAAAAGCTAAAAGGCTGAAGCAAGCAATTGCTAAGAATGATGCTGAGATACCAGCGTCCGTCCTTCAAAAGTGGCCAGTCCCTGGTGTAGAATCGATCCATTTCATTGAATCTACTACTGCAAGATCTGGCCTAGCCAAGAAGATCGGTACACAGGCAAACAAAATACAAGAAGTCATCGATAGGTCGGGCTCGGGATTACCCCTTTTCATTCAGTTTGAACATGTTCCATCAAACTTTGTACACATCTCTGTACTTTTGGGAACTTCTCAAGTCAAGACAGAGCATCGTCCACTGCTCCCGATATTCATTGATAACTTTTTCAACACTCCAGCTATCATTGATGGGGAGAAGCTTGAGTTCGAGAAGGTTGTTACATCATTAGAGAAAGATACAATTAGTTACTCAATGAGTGGCGGTGCTCGCCTTGGAGATAACGAAGGCCTTGTTATTCAATTCCAGGTAGAGCCTGACAAGTACGCCGCGGCGATCAAATGGATTAAAACTATGATGTTCGATAGCGTATTCGACGAAACCAGGCTGAATGCAGGAATGTCAAAGATTCTAGCCGATATTCCTGAATCGAAGCGAGACGGCAACACTATGGCATGGGCTGTGAATTGGGCCATTCACTTGGACAAAGAATCTAGCGTGAGAGCTCGGGGAACACTTGTTAAGGCAGTTTTTGTCAAGCGTCTCAAGAAGCTTCTCGCGAAGGATCCAAAGTCTGTGCTAGCCTCTTTCGAAGACCTTCGCAATGCTCTTTTCACATTTGATAACATGCGTGCTCTTGTTATTGGCAATATTGAGACCCTCCCGTCGCCTGTGGATGCTTGGAAACCTCTCATCTCCGGTCTCGAGACCAACAAACCTTTGCTACCAATTGTGAAGCAAATTGAACGCTTGAGTAACCACGGCAAGGAACCTGGAGAATATGGTGTAGTGGTGATTCCAATGGCTCCAATTGACTCATCTTTCCTATTAGCAACAGCCAAAGGACCAAATTCATATACAGATCCAATTCTTCCCGCACTTCTTGTCACAACATCCTACCTCGAAGCTGTTGAAGGTCCACTTTGGACTGCTGTTCGCGGTACTGGCCTAGCATATGGAGCTAGATTCGGGAAAGATTTGGAGGGTGGATCTGTACAATATTCTGTTTATCGGTCTCCTGATCCATACCGCGCTTTTATGGCTGCCAAAAAGGTTATTGAGCAATACATCAATGGAGAGCTAGAGTTGGAGGAGCATGCGCTTGAGGGTGCTATCTCCGGTATTGTTACTGGTCTCGCTGATGAGCAGAGTACAATGGCTGCAGCTGGTCAGTTCCACTTTGTGGACGGTGTTATCAGAGAAGTTGATAGTGAGTATAATACACGTATGCTCAAGGCTGTGCGTGAGGTTACCAAGGACCAGATGAAAGACGTCATGAAGAACGTACTTCTACCTGCTTTCATTCCTGGCAAAGCGAACGTTGTAACAACTTGTGCAACAATCATGGAAGAGGTATGTTGCGCTGCAGAATAGTATGAATAATATATATATTAACATTGCTCTAGGGAATTATGAAAGGCTTTTCAGAACTCGGATTCAAAACTCAATCTCAGCAACTATCACAGTTCCAAGAAGATTACGGTCTCAAAGGAGATGCTGAGGAGGAGGAAGAAGATGACGAGGACGAAGATGTTGACATGGATGGGGAGAGTGGCGATGACAGCGACGAGTCAAAAGAGCTATGATTTGTGATACGAATGTAAGGTCGGGTAATGGGGATAGCATTGGCGTGAGCATGTACTGGCTAACTAAGAAACTCCATCTTGCATATTTGGTAAGAAGCAATCTTTTGACGTAGATCAAATTTTGCAAACTAGATAAAATCTTAGCCTTGATTTTAAATGCTGCTGGTCTCTTCATTATCCTGAGTATGGCTGGGTTAATCCAGTTTTCTGTTTGACTTATTACTATGCTAAGATGCTAAGTCCTACTTCGCAGTCGGTGTTAGCAAGCCGTATCGAAGTCCTGACGATGAAATGAACGATTAAGCGAGTTGCAAAAGTGCGGTACGGCTAAATCACCCAATTCAAAGTATATGGTCCTCCAATCAGATGTCATCCGGCTGTAGCCAAATTAAATACAAGCACGCTGCCACGGATAAGCTTTCCAGATGTACATAATCATTGATACCATATGCGTGCCAATGTAGATCTTTGAGCCAAGTGGCTGTTTTGCTTGGCTATTGGCCATGTACGACCTCTGTAGCTGTATGCCCTTACGAGATTACATGTAAGACAATACTATGTGGATAAACTTTTCTTTCATAGATTTTGCCTATTTGAAAAATTAAGAGTATACATGCTGCCACACATTTCTGTGGAAAACACCAGGCCGGCCTTCCATACAGATAAACTCAGTGTTTGACTCAATGTACGATGATTATCGGCAAAGCATTAAATTACGGGCCACTACGATTCTCATTCTCAAATCGACGAAGATGGACCTTATGTGCTGCGATTTTCCTATCAGTCATTACCGTTTTCCGAGACTTGAAAAGCCACTATCACAAGCCGCCATCGACTGTGAATTTAGTCCTTGCTCTTACCAAAGAGCAGGACTTCTCATGGACTTCAAGTCTTAAGATCCCAGGCTTGAAAATTCTACCATATATTGCAGATGACGCGACAGCTCTATTACATCCTCCGGCAAACAAAGGTCGAGAAGCTCTGACATATTTGACGTACCTCTCCCAGTTCTATAACTCGCTCCCAGACATCTCTATCTTCGTGCATGGCAATGACATAACCTGGCATGTTGATCCGATCTTCGGGAAGAGTACAGCTAACACTCTCAACCTTCTGAATCTGTACGAAGTTCATCGACGAGGTTATCTGAACTTGCGTACGTCGTGGAAGGGCGGCTGTCCCGCTTGGATCAATACAACGAGTAGCCATGAGGATAGCACCAGCAATCTATTCTTCTCTAAAGCCCTACATAGCAGCGAGACTCGTGGAGAGAAATTCGAGGAGCCTTATATGAAAGCTGCATTTGAGGAGAACTTTCCCGGCACGCGGGCACCAAAGATTCTAGCGCAGCCTTGTTGTTCTCAATTTGCGGTTTCTAAAAAAACCATCAGATCAATCCCAAGAAGTGATTACCAGCAGAAGATCAACTGGTTATTAAAAAGTCCGCTATCTGACCAGCTAACAGGAAGGATGTGGGAGCACATGTGGCAATTTTTATTCTTGAAGAGGGCTGAAGACTGCCCGGCTGAGTATGAGGCTTTGTGTAGTGGATGGCGGATTTGTTTCAAAAACCAGGATGAATTGGATAACTGGAATGGGCTTGCAGAAAAGGTGCAAGAGCTAAAGAGCATAGCCGATGCCGCTGAGATAAACAATAGAGAAGCAGGAGAGTTAGAGGAGAACTTGAATCGTTTGAGAATGGAGGCTGTGAGAAGAGGAAAAGCCAAGGACCGGGAGGAAGTAGAGGTTGCCGTAGAATTGATATAGATCTCGGCGAAAAAAGACCTCTTGACTTAATAATTAGACTTACTGCCTAGGATGCACACCAGTATGTTATCTTACGTCAACAATAAAACAATCCCACAGAGATACTTCGCCTGGCCATTTACTAACAACACTTCCACAATTGTACCCCCATATTCTCCCAGTAGTGTCTTAATTTTGCAAACAGGATATGAGGAGCATAGGATGTGTAAAGGCACCTAGTGACCGTAATTGAATGCTTTGGGCCGCTGGTATAGTTAGTGTTTACAAGATTCAGAGTGTCAAACACCGCGATGTCGATTTGGTATTTGAAGGACCACATCTGTCTTGTATAACCTGACAGCATTCATGTGTGTATGAACTTGTTTCTCCAGCATGATGATTCCACGGTAATAAACACTTTGTGCGTTAACATATGTACATTAGATTTTGATCATAGTTCTACAATCAACAGCATGTGGGACAAATGATGAGCATGAAAAATTGGACCAGGTAAAGGGTATCGACATCGCATTCATAAATCTCCGTTACAGCCAGCCAAGTTATAGTACAACTCGCATATCCTCGTTACACATGCGCGCCGCTCTTCTATTATACACAGATCTATCTTCTCTCAAAATCTAATCATCCATCGGCTTGTCAGTCAACTGAACGCCGACCTGGCCCTCACTACTGACACTATCCCGTTTCGAAGACTCCGCAACACTGTTTCTGTTGATCCCACTTATTGGCCTTCGACCACCAAATCTCGCAGCAGCAGCACTGACTCTGCTCGAGGATACACTACTAGTGCTATCGCGCTTTTGTGGCAGCGAAGGAATTTCTTCGGGTCCTGTATCACCATACATGTTATCATCCATGCCGGGCACATAAGTCGCGCTCATTCCCGGTTTGGGAGGCTTGGATTCTGAAGAGCCATTTGTAACAGGTGCTGATGTTACTGGAGTTCCTGTCGCAGGTTCGTGGGTGCCCATAAGTGTAGGAGTATCTGGAACTTCCAGACTCTGTCTAACGAGCGAGTTCCGGGCTGCTGTTGGATTGCGGACTTGATCCGAGTTTACGACTGGTGATGTCTGTATGGGAAATCGAGTTTCAGGACCTCCCGAGCTACGATCACGCCGATGCCCACGGGGACTTGGTGCTGGACTTGTAGCTCTGCTTCTTGACCCAGTTGCTTGCATAATTGCACGAGTTCGAGCTTCTTGATTGGCCTTTCGGTTGCTTTCGTCAGTACTGATTGCTCGCGGGCGGCGTGAATCAACACTGTTGCTGTTGGTAAGAGAGGATGCACGTTTCAGTTCTGAGAATATCGCTTCCTTATGCGTGAAAAGATCTCGAACTAAGCGATAGGCATATTTTTCCTCCATGGTCATTGAGGTTTCCGTTCTTGGCCGCAAAATGCATGGCGCAAGTGCAGTCGCAAGAGATACAACATATGCTTCATCAGCCGACGTCAGCTCAATTAGTCTCGTAAAGTGTGTCATAAGAGCATCTAGGGTAGCAATGTTTGATAGCCGAAGTTGACTCAGAGTGCTTTGCAGTACAGAAATACGTGTCGCGTCAGGTGTATCGGCGGATTGTGAAGAGTAGATCGTTTTCATAATTTCGTAAACGTGAGAAGAGACCAAGGAGTCTGTGACAAGTTAGTAAAGCACAGATCTATCAGAGTACCACATACCCGGAAGTTCGAGTAAATAGAGTTTAAGAACGCTAGCAATAATAGGTATCTCAAATGGCTCCAAAGTGTCAAGAGTAAATGGCTTCCCCGTGTTGAGAACGTCTCTTACTCGATGAGTTTGATGTAAAGGACAATCGACAAGCCAAACACTCCGCCTAGCTTCGTCTCCTTCTAAATCGGGATAGCGATTGTCAAGGAAAGTGAGAATCGTAGTAATGAGAACAGGTACCCGTTTTCGATCGGAACGAGCTCGCGCTTCAAGATCTACACCAAAGGTCTGTTCGTCGACAGAGTTGTAGTAGTTCTCATAAACCGTAACACGGGGAGCGAAGCCACCAGTCCGGTAATTTTCAAGAAGATATCGAAGATCTCCTACAGGCTGGACAGTCTCTTGATATAGCATCATCTTATCGACCGTTGACTGCAAACTAGGAATGACATTACTAATGGTGCCAGAAAAATCCAGAATGATGGTCTTGATAGCCTTTAGTCTGTCTAATTCACAGCGCTCGAGATACTTCAAATGCTCGATAATGGCTTCCTCGAGCTGGCACCTAATAAGATCCAGCTTGCGTACAGCTGCTTTATATCTCTCATCGGCTTCGACAGCTTCACGTCGTAGCCTCTCGCTAGGTGTCTCGTTCGAGTGCTGAGAGTTAAGGGGGTTCCATCCCGCTAAGTAGTCTTGAACAGACCCAATAACTGGAGACTCGATGGAATCGGCCTGTGAGAAAGTTCGGTTCAAAGACTGTTTCCTTTCGGGGACACCACTTAATAGGAAGGCTTTTGGGCGCCATTGATAAAATAACTTTGAGCTGTTTGCAAAGACGTTTCCAACATTTCCAATAAGGCGGAGAAAGCCGTGAGTGACTAAGTCTTGTCCAATCCGTTCCGCATGGCTCACACTTGTTGCACCCATATACTTCTGCATGTATTCGACAATGTCGGCTCCAGCTGTAGTGTTTTGATATGTGCCCAATATAGGTACTTTGGTCTCTCCAAGTCTAATAGTAGATAGGATGTGTGCTAAGATTCTCTTCACTTGCTCCGGTTCATAAACATCGTCGGCTATTTCAATTGATTCTTCTTCTTCCTCATCCCTATTGACCTTAATCTCTGGAACCGGGATTTTTGGCTTCGGGCTAAGTTCGGGAGATTGAAATGCCAACTTATTTTCTTCTTCAATATCCTCCACCAAACGACATTTGTTGAAGTAGTGACTGCGTAGTTTCTTAACCGTTTCAGATTGTTTGTCGTACAATCCTATTCTAGATTGAAGATCATCTTGTGAGTTCTGAACCCGAGATGCATGCGCATCGCACCATCTTGTAAATGGAGCTACAACAAGGTCGCGAATTCCCTGGGCGATTCGTCGGTGGTTCCGCGACGCTTCTTCCATCTCTGTGCGTACTCCATCATAGGCCTATCAAACCCATCAGCTTCAGATCAGACTTCTTTACATCAATAAATGGCCCTTACCTTCCGCACACTTGCTCCATCGTCTCTCGAGAAACCACCTTGTATTTTGTCGGTCGCGGCCCCTATTTCACCAAGTCGCAAACCGTACACATCCTCAGCTTCCGCTCGCATACGAGCAATTGTAAGAACCTGTTCATTTTCAGTCACACCTTGCTGAAGCTTTCCGAAGAGGACGCCGAGACCTAGATGAACGATTAGCAGAGGTAGATGGCGAGTGCAGCTTTAGACTGCTTACCCCCAGCATAGTCAGTAGACCAGAAAGAATCCGCGAAACCAGGCATGGCGGGCAAAGGCTCAAATTATAAGTATATGATTTGTGTGGGATCGCGCAGAAGGTAAGCCAGAGGGATGTTGGATACCATGCAGGAACAGGTGTTGGTGTATTTTTTCTTTACGGGGTAAGTTGAAGTTTCGATAGTCGTGTTTGTGTACGAGCTTGGTCCCTGTCCGTGCTGTGACGTCGGAACTGAGGTTGGATCTTGGTTAAGGAAGCACAACAGTGATACCTAAAAATCTTTATATGGCAGCAGCTCTGGAGTAGGAGGAAGAGCGTATATGATACTGTAAGAAGGTCAACCAAATGAAGGGATTCACAACAGAAGTCGTGCAAGGAGCGGCTGAGTAAGTTGGCGGTCGTGTTCTGATATGACTTGGTCTTAAGACGGCGAGGTAAATGGTAAAAGCGGCACGTGGAGACCCCGTTTGAGTGTCAGGAAGAGACGGGACGAACCACAAAGCACGCGTGGCTCGGCATACATACTCGTTGGTCTACATTATATGACAATTACTACGCTATAATCGATACATTTATTCTTACTATATCAGCCAACTACCTGTCTCGAGTACGTAGAAGTCACGTTGTTGGCGAGATAGCGACACGATGGCACAATCTACCAATACCGATGTCGAACCTCTGTTGTCAAGTGAAAAGCAGTTGCCTGTATCACAACTCCATCTTCGGACAATTCGGAGAAATAGTGAGGGGCCCAATAGATTTTCTATGAATCGTATGGCCGTGATGTTTTTAGCAATGTTAATCCTAACTCTAATGCGGGTTTCGCTGGCGGCTGGATTATTCCATCGGCAATCTGATACTCATCATGATCACTTGGCAACAACCATCGAGAAGAGAGTTAATAAGATTTTGAAGAGTACTCCACTCATTGGTATGTATTCGGTTGATTGTGTTTTGATGTACTATAGCTTGCAATATGGCTAACAATCGCTAGATGGGCACAATGACTTGGCCATATTGATAAGAGTTGTCAATAATAATCAAATCTATAATGATAATTTCACAACGCCTTTCGAGAATGGAGGCTATACTAGCCACGTTGATATACCCCGACTTAAGGAAGGAAAGAACGGGGGGGCTTTTTGGTCGGCTTTTGTTCCCTGTCCCAGTAATGGAAGCGACTTTTCCGACGAGAACTATGCTGCATGTAAGCTACAAATGGATTCCCAGCCTGTTCAATCAGATTTTTCAACCATTCATTCCATCTATGTCAAAACTGCGTATCAATGAAATGTGCATCACCATGAAGACGACATACACTCTAGCCATTACTTACATATAATAGCCGTTGCTTTCACATATGCCCAGATCGACCTCATCACGCGGCTAACACAGGCATATCCGTCCGTCTTTGCATCACCACCAACACCGAGCAGCGAGGCGGCGATTCGTTCCTTTGAAAAGGGCCTTCTTATCTCTCCAATTGGAATTGAAGGCTTACATCAAATCGGCAATGCTGTTTCCAATCTGCGCCATTACTATGCTTTGGGTGTTCGATATTCAACACTGTCACATAATTGTCATAATGTAAGATGTTTGTGCTATAATTCTGTAGTTGAAAGTTATCCAAAAAGTAATTGCTGCAGAGAAATGCAATGTAACTAGTCATCATCTTCGGATTAGACCTCGATATATCGCTTTACTAGTTTGTACGAAAGTTACTAACGTTGAGATTGTAGATATATGTCGACGCTGCCATTACCGAATCACCCCTTCAAAAGGCTACCCCATATTGGCACGGTGTCTCGCCAGCTGGTAGGAATCTTATTAGAGAAATGAACCGTCTCGGTATGATAGTTGACTTGTCGCACGTCTCTCAAGACACAATGCGAGATGTTCTTGGTGGTAACCCATCCTGGGCCGGATCAGAAGCTCCCGTCATCTTTTCTCACTCCTCGGCATACGCTCTTTGCCCACATCCACGAAATGTACCGGACGATGTCTTACAGCTAGTGAAGAAGCGTAACTCTGTCGTCATGGTAAATTTCTCACCTGACTTCGTTTCGTGTGTCGCCTCTTCTAACCCCAATGGCCTTCCGGATTTTTACCCAGCAAACAGCACATTAGCTCATGTGGTTGAGCACATAAAATACATCGGTGATCTCATTGGCTACAGTCACGTAGGGCTCGGCAGCGACTTTGATGGAATTCCGAGTACCCCCAAAGGTCTTGATGATGTGAGCAAGTTTCCGGATCTGGTTGCGGAGATGTTGAATCAAGGGATTTCTGATAAAAACGCTGAGCGGATTATTGGAGGAAATGTACTGAGAGTTTGGGCGGATGTCGAAGCCATCGCTAAAAAGCTGCAGAAGAGTGGCTTAAAGCCGCTTGAAGATGAGTTACCATCTCTGCGATTCTGAGCCAACCAGAGTCTGGAAAAAACATATAATGCCTTGCGATTTCACTCTCTACAAACCTTCAAGTATCAGCTTGCCGAATCTGGGAAAAGGAAGCACGATTTGGTAGTTTAGAGGCTTTAAGACTCAATCGTTCGAGATTTCCAATATTACTTCTAGATGGTGATAGATGTCATGAGCTAGATATTTTGACTAATTGAATTTGAATCTTAGACTTCAAAGATCTGATGTGCTACGCTGTTGGCGGAAGCTTTCGGTAACGGATATCTTGTTCTTCACGAAGATTGCAATAGCTATTACCGTTCTGTGATTTAGCGTACTGATCCCGATTTATTACAATTCACTTTTTGAAGTTCAGTATTTCAGATTATCTATTCACTCTAATCGCTAGTGCCGGTTTGCAAGCACGTATTGTGCGCAGATTTTGGTTATGTGTTTAATGTAACTTGGTCCTCGATATTCTAGGAAGATGACAGTTGATAATCAGCAAAACCAAAAAGGGGTGGTGAGACTACTATGTAGTACTAATAGTACCGTTGGCTAAAGAGACAGAAGACTTGTAACACTATCTGTAAATAAGGATGTTATAGAAACTGAGCTCTGTATAACTTATGAAACATATGTACCACTTGTACAAAGAACTACGAACGCCCAAGAGTGGATTTGGGAGACAAAAGACTGTTGATTAATTGGTTGTGTATAGTGTAGTGCAAAAATTAACTAAATAACACAACTCGGAAAGGAGGAGCCACTATATTGGATCAGAACGATACCGATTAGTGACCCCCTTACTTGATCTACCGTCGATCAGGAATTTCACCCTTAACTAAAACTCGATAGAATCAACCCATTGAACAAAGGTAGTGGGTTCCAATCTTTCCTTCAACCACGGCAGATCTGCACCATAATCCCTCATGGATAAAGTTGAACATGGTATATATATCCTTTACCACCCAGATGATCAAGCTGATAGGATATTCAAAGGTCACAGGTACTCCTTTCCCAGTCTTTTTCTTAAAGATCTTGTCAACATCGTCAAAACTCAAATAGTCACTTGCAACTGAGAGTGCTTCGTTCCGAATGCCTGTCCGATCAGGTCTGACAAGGCCTTCGGCTGCCCATCTTCCAACGTCCCTTAGCACCACAACCTGCATACGCTTCCCCTTCATCCATCCCTTCCATGCCGTCATGCAGAACTTTTCTGGGAAGCCCCACCAAGCGTTATCAGCGAACCACGTTGGGCGAATAATGGTGTAGTCCAGTCCTTTGCCTGCAACATCTTTCAGATGGGTTTCAATGATAAATTTGTCAGAAAAAACCTTGGTGTACGATGGATCCGAGTCACTTATTTGTCGACCACCGCGGTCAACTGATGAATACACGAAGTAGGTAACCCCATACGCGGAGGCAGCATCGATGAAGCACTTCGCATCGGTGACCTCGGTAGGTCCGTGGGTCTGTGCTAGAAAGACAGCTGTTTCTGGTAGAAGAGAACCTTTCAACTGCTTGAAGAGCGCGTTGGAGTTGTTTAAGTTACCCCCTACAATATTTATTCCAGGCCAGGATGCGTGTAGGCGTTGGGCTCCAGCGCCAGTGGCGTCACGGGTGATAGCATACACATGTTTGGGGTCAATCCCAAATTCGTCAGAGAGCAGAGCAGTGACCACAGCTCCTCCTTGACGCCCAGTTGCGCCTGCGACGAGGAAATACTTTGGAGGTGACATTGGGTGCTGTAGCGCTAATTTCTTAGAGTAAGGGAGAGAGGAAGAAGAATGGACTGTAAAATCCAGATCATTGCAACAGCGAGAGAAATCCTTGGTTAAATACCCGGAAGCCGATGATTTGTCATATATCTATCTCTCAATGCTTTGGAGAGGAGCATTAATCACATGCCTGGGTTGTTGGAGTTATACTTCATGTTCTGGGTTGCTAATGGGTCTTAGACGAGCGGCTCCCACCAACTCTGCGAGGTATGCTTGGTGACCACTACTATTGGTCATCTCGTCTCTTCCCAGTCGAAATACTCGCCTAACCTATTAATAATAGTTGAAAATAAGATTTGAATTTCGTCGTTCTTCTAACAAAGCAGTGTTTCAATATGAGTAGAGTCAACCAATTTATCATATCCAAAGTATTTATAATGAACCACATTTAAACCTCGCTTAAGAAAGGGGCTGGGCTGGGAAACTGTCCTATTTTCCAAGGCTCAAAGCTATTACTTTTGTGAAGAATCACTAAACTCATAATTCTTGAGAGATACATCATCCATTGGCGATCAAGTTGAGTAGGCTCAGGTGTTGATAGTGACTGATAAGTCAGCTTTAGTGAAATTTTCCTATCATAACGCATCCAAAACCAAAGACCTTTTATTGAACCTGACAATACAAGTTGGTACGTAAGAAGTACTGTTGAAATGAGTTACATGAATGAATTGAGTATGAAAGTCTCTCTGAAAGCAATTCTTTTAAAAATAGTCATAAATTATATCTATGTATGTTAAATAGCACAAGAAAGAGACCAATCACGTGATGTTACGTAACTTACTTTGTAAGAAAATTGGTTATGTGACAACAATTTTCTGTAGACGCATCTTCAGAGTAGTCTCTCTAAAGAACATACAAACCTTAAGACTACAAAGTTGTAAGTCGATAACATTAGAGTTAGTTACACACGTGATAATTGCTTAACCCCACCACCACTCACTGGATTTGTCGAAGTGCATACTACAACGTCACATCCATCATATCCAAGATGACGCTTCTCGAAACTTCAATCGAAGACTGGTTGAAGGCAAGGCTCGAGGAGACAAAGATAAGTATGAATATTCCATAGGTTAATATACTGACTAAAGTTGACGCTGAATTTGAAAGGTAATAATATGGATATCTCGACTATACTATCTACACTGAAGCCAGATCTTTCCTATTACGAGGAGATATATAAAAACTTGCATCAAAATCCTGGGCTATCATTACAGGAATTTTTAGCTGCAGAAACTGCAGCAAAACACTTGAAGACTTTGGAAGGATTTGAAGTCAAAACAAAAATCGGTGGCACGGGACTCGTTGGCATACTCAAAAATGGGGAAGGGAAAACCGTTCTCCTCCGTGCTGATACGGATGCTCTTCCTGTGAAAGAGCTGACGGGTTTAGCTTATGCGTCTGAAGTTAGGGAAGTAGACGTTGAGGATGGTAGGGAAAAGCCCGTGATGCATGCTTGTGGGCACGACATGCACATCGCATGTATGTTGGCTGCAGCAACTACTCTACATAGTGCGCGAGAGCATTGGCGTGGTACACTCATCATACTTTTCCAGCCAAACGAGGAGAGAGCTGGAGGTGCCAAGGCTATGATTGCGGATGGACTTTATGACCCCGAGAGGCATGCATGTCCCGCTCCGGATATTGTTCTAGGACAGCATGTTATGCCCTTTCCTGCTGGAACAGTGGGAACGAGAGTTGGGTCTTTTGCGAGTGCGGCAGACTCTTTCAGAGTTACGGTATATGGACGTGGGGGCCATGCTAGCCAGCCACACGTCACAATTGACCCCGTTGTAATGGCTGCACATATTATCGTCCGATTACAAACCGTTGTATCTAGAGAAGTAGATCCCAAAGATGCCGCAGTGGTCACAGTAGGAAGTGTTCAGGCGGGAGATACTGAAAACATCATATCAAGCGAAGCTGTAATCAAAATCAATGTGCGAACTGTTAAGCCTGAGACTAGAACGAAGGTCCTCGCTGCAATCAAGAGAATAGTCAAGGCAGAGTGCGACGCCTCTGGAGCTACCAAAGAACCTCTCTGGGAATCTACATCAAATTTCCCGTTCACCATCAACGACGAAACAGTGACAAACAAGCTCGCAGAAGCTTTCACAAAGCACTTTGGCGATAAACACGATGCCAATGCACCACCACTAGGAGGATCCGAAGACTTTTCAATATTGGCTACGGAAGCACCTAACAAGAAAGGAGGCAAGGGGGTTCCATATAGCTACTGGCATTTCGGAGGGTCAGATCCAAAGAAGTTCCAGGACTTGCAGGATGCTGGCAAGATGGACCAGCTTCCCATCAATCACAGTGCTTACTTTGCACCAGTGATACAACCAACTGCCAGTACTGGTATTGATACTTTAGTCGTGGGTGCTTTGACGTTCCTACAATAGTATAATGTTAGATCCAAGTACAAACATCTTCGTTGCGTAAAATTGCTAGTGCGTTCGAATACAATTCGCATGGCCACCTACTCAACAATTGGTATGTCAACAGTTGATCACTTCTAAAATCAACTTTCTTCTGTATAATGTAGAACCCCTGATCATATGGTCAGTCGCGGGTCTAAGGTGAAATGATAATAACTTTAAAAATTGTATCAGTGATAAAAAAAACACAACTCGAAAGGACAAGGCATGCCTGACCCCCCTTTTAGATCTCGCTTAATATTTTTCTCGGCTGAAGAACACGTCCAAATAATGATGCTAGCTACCTTTACTGTTCTACACACCAGGTAATGATCACGTAACACTCTATATGAAAGGCCGCTCTTTCATGCTTAGTGAGAAAAGTTCACAATCGGTTGGCTGGCAAGCTAACATGCTAGAAGACTGCGAGAATCTTTCATTATGAATATATTGACGACACTGAAAGAAGATGCCAATACCATGGCTGGGGTCGAGTAAGGGGTCAATTTTCCTAAGGAACTTTTGCTGATTAGACTCCCAATCGATCATGCCTCACTAGGTGCATTTGAGTTGAAGAAACTCAATACTGGGTAGATGAGAAGAATAGACGGCATTTTAAAAACCAGCTGGTAATTTCCAGCTTTAGTACGGCAGCAATTTGTATCCATAAATTTAAGTGATATATTACATCGTCTTCGTGCACTACGTTGACGAGTTTTACAATCATTCTATCTTCTTCGGTCCCTATCCCTATCATCGTACCTGTCACGACCACCATTCCGCTCTCGCTCTCGCTCTCGGTCCCTATCCCTATCCCTATAACTACCACCACCCCGTTCGTCCCTACGCTCATCTCTCTTGTCCTTGTCACGTCTATAATCTGATGGCTTCGGCTTCCTTGCGGGTCGTCGATCACCTGCGGGCTTCAACCTCTTCGTATCAGCTTGCTGCACCCAGGCGCCTAATTCCTCTGCATCATCCAGCTGTTTCGCACCGAGTCCTAGCAAGTTTTGCCGCCGCTTGGTCTCCTTCTTCTTTTCCCTTGCCTTCGCGTCACCATTCCATCCCATGCCTCTGAGCAATGCGGCCCCAAACTCCTCAACGGGAACTGCCTCATATTCCTCTAGCGTCGCAACGTCTGGAGCCTCACGGATAGCTTTCCAGTATGCATCATCTTCGGCATCCTGCGCATTCGCCACTTCGCTAGTGACAGGAATTACCATTGCAGGCCCCTTCTTCTTGTTATCGTTTCCGAGCAACGCATCCAGAGCCTCTTCCTCTGCTGTCCTTGGCTTGACGGGTTCCTGTACCGTCTCGACCTCGACCTTCGTTTCCGTGGCCACAGCCTCAGCTGCTCCATCCCCATCCTCAGCCGCCTCTCGTTTCCTGACAGTCAATCCCCACACGGGCTCGTCATCTTTGCCATTCAGAACATCCTTCTCGGCAACGGCGACTTTCTGTGCCTCTTTATCTCTCATCTGGGCTTGCACCTCAGGGGGTAACAGGTTCTTGCTCCCCTTCTTCGTTCTCCAATCGTTGTTCCCTTGCCGCGCAATCACCAAAGGTGCCGCTTTCTTTATCTCCACGCGTCTTTTGGCGCCATCCTGGCCAAATTCGATAACCGCCTCGTGCTTCCCTCGTGAGTTTCGGTTTTCGTCCGAGTCTGAATCCTCGTCGTTGAGAGTGCTGCGCGGCCGTTTTCCCAGCGTGGGTTTGGGCGGTGGTGGTTTGGCGCCTGGTTTGGAGTTGTTGGGCTTGGAGGAAAGGGAGAAGCCTTTGATTGCTATTTTCGGGGCAGGCGCAGAGTCGTCATGGGAGGGCGCCATGCTTTTGGTATTTGTGAAAGAAATGATGGGAGAGGTGAAGCTTAGACTCTATAATACATAGCAAGAGGAAAGTTGCCTAGGTTTGATAAATTACTGGTTTGGGCTTAGCGTTGTAATTAGTCACGTGATACATCCATGAAGCAGTTCTTTCCTAGAATTGTTTCCTGAGCTTTTGAGAGTGGAAACATCTCTCATCATTTGTCAAGGAACAGCATACATAAAAGGGCAAGTCAGATTAATAATTTTATTATTTCATGGTCAACCCTAAAGCCTATGGGCCGTGCACCTATTTGTCCCTGTGTACCAACAAGGCAAGTCTACCTCTAAAGCAATGTCAATCCCACACGCGTTCCCAGTACACCATGAAGCCCATCTATACAGCCCAGACACCCCCCGCAGCTAAATCTACGTACAGTTGAATACCGCTAAATCACTTTGCACTGTTGTTCCCACTAGGCGTTCTCTGATGATTTGGCACCGCACTAGTCTGCTGTGCTGCAGCCTGTTGCTGAGCAGCCTTCTGTTGCTGCTCTTGTTGCTGCTGTCTCAGCATCTGTGCGTACATCTGGGGTGAAGATTCCACTCCACTGGGCAGTCTGGCACCATTTGGTACCAGCATATTATTGCCCATATTCATATTTCCACCCGCTGCAGCGTTCATGGCACTCTGTGCAAGACCATTTCGTTTCTGGTAAGATTTATTAATCTCTTCTTTGATCATGATCATAATGTGCTCATTGGTGGCGTTGGGAAATTGGGAGCGGATTTGTCGTTCAAGTGCTTGGGGAATCGTCTGTTGCTGGTTGGCCTGAGGGATTTGACCCATTCTTGGAGAACCTGCCAGGCCTTGTGGAGATGGACCGCCTCCTGGGGAGGAGACATTTGTATTTGCGTTCGCAGCGAAGGCCATCATATTGCCATTTTGCATTGGGGTGAAGCCAGCTGGAGGTGACATGCCGTTCATGTTTCTAGGAGGGGAGTTGTGGACAGGACCAGGCATATGGCCTTGTTGTCGCATCTGGACAGCTTGGCGCTGTTGTTGTTGAATGGATTGAGCTTGGTTAATAAGTCCAACATCGAGAGCTGGATTTGGAAGAGGCATCTGGCCCTGCATACCCTGCATTTGAGCTTGAGGTACAATGCCATTCATGAGTCCTTGAGGAGGCCGGAGGCCATTTTGCATGCCTTGGTTGGCCATTTGAGGAGGTAGAGGGGGTCGAGGTCTGTTCTGACCAGGTACCTGGAGATTCTGACCGCCTTGATTGGGCATGCCATTTACACCATTCGGCATTTGAACACCGTTAGGTTGTGGAGGTCGCTGCTGCCCATTGGGAGGCATTAGCTGTTGGCCGTTTTGCTGTAGCTGTCGCTGTTGCATCATAGCCTATTTATAATCAGTATTTTGTGAGTTCTCGTACACAATATAGGACAAAGGGCTTGTAGAGTGTAATGTAGAATGTGGATAAACTTACTCGTCGCTGTGCCTCTTGTCTCTGTTGCATGGCCATCATGTTCTCCCTCATTTTCTCCATCTGCTCGTGCTTCAACTTGCTGAACTCCATAGGCGTACGAGGAGGGGCACGTTGTTGGGCAGCGTCAGGAGCCTTCCTAGAAGCAGCTAGACCTGCGGCCTGTTGCTGTTTCTGGGCAGCATTCTCACGTTTCTTTGCCAGCTTTCTCATAGCATCAACCAGGGTAAGGTGTTTTTGATTTCTGCGACGCTCAACCCGGACACTAGAAGTGGTTCTTCTCCGTGGAGGTTGGATCTGACCATTGGCATTTGCTTGCTGTGGCTGGGCAGCCATGGCAGTCACATTTCTATTAGCAGCGTCCAGTCGACTTGTGTATGCTCTGAAATATTGGGTCTTCTGCATATCCCCAGGCAAGCCTTCTAAGGATACCCATCGTTCGAAACATTCCCATGGAGTTCGTCGCTCGGCTCCTGAGGAGAACATCGACTTGCTCTGCAACATGTTCGCAATGAGAGACCAATTGTATGAATAATCTCGGACATAGCGTCGGAGATCGTCGTCTTCATGTAATGTCCATTGGGAAGATTGCCTGTTTTCAAAGAAGCTCTGTAGTGGCATAGGATACTCCGAAGGCGGCCTGAATTGATGGCCAGCATGAATGCGGTCGCGAATATGTTTATGCTCGGGGTTGAATAGAGCAACATCAATTTGCTCAGGTGGAAGAACAGGCCGCCGTTGGCCGGCATCTCCAAAAATAATTTGCTCCTCATCATCCTCTTCTTCCTCATGACTGAAGCGACTTCTCTTACGAGGTGGCCCTTCATCCAGAAGCTCCATGCGGCCGTCGACATACTTGCTAATAGGTAGGGCTTCCCTCTTCCAGAATCGATCAGGATTAAGATCTCCTTTCGAGGGAGGTTCTGAGGATGGAACACAGAGAGGCATGCCGTACATGGGAAGTTCATCAAGCAGCTGGTGAGCAGTAGGTGAGTTTCTCAGGCCAAAAACAACATCGTCATCCTGAAGACCGAATATCGCAAATGGTGCAACGGTTTCTGGAAAGTCTAAGCGAGGCTCTTCATCTTCATCCATGGAAGAGTAGAGGTCTGCCGATGATACAAGATCAGGCGTATCCTGTGCGGGACTTGATGCTTCTCCCATCTCGACATCCTTCGTTAGAGGAGGAGATGTAGCATTAACTTGTATTTTCTTGCGGTCCTCTGGGCTAGCTTCGTGCCATTCCGCACAGGCAAGTGCAAGATTCCTCGCGACAGTCATCTTCCATTTCCGCTCCTCTCTGAAGTCAGTCCGCATCCATTTTGCTTCTTGTAGCATTACATCCCAGTGGGTTGAAGGACGTTGTGGCTCATCTGATCGCTTTGGTTGTCTCAATGCCCATTTGTCCGCCTTTTGCAAGTTGTAGATTCTATTAAGGACCCTAACAGCTTGATTTTCGAGAAGTGGTACATAAGCATTTTCGGTTGAGATTGTCTTATGTGCTTTACTTAGAAGGCTTTCCAATGTTGAACGATCTGCCCCTTCTGCCGCGGCGAGAAACAGTGGGTTGAAATAGTCTTCGTTTGCTTCCACAGAGAGCTGATTTCCATTCGGCATTTTGATAGAGTCGCTCTGCTTGGCTGGTTGCTTCGCGAATACTACTTTTGATAGTTTACTGCGTTCCTTCTCCTTCACCTTTTCGAGGAGACTTTTTCTGGCTCCGGGTGATTGAGGCGTGGCACTCCGTGGGGAGCTAGAAACGCCATTGGATTCGGTGTCGGTGATAAGTTTTGGGCCATTTCGATCTGAACTGACATTGGTATTCGGTCGAGGAATCTCTCCTAAGATTTCAGACACAGACTTGTGTCTCATTGCACCCGACGAAACCCTTGTTGTCATTCTCTCCAATACTGGGGTAACAGGCGTAAGTTCTCTTCGGGAATTTGACGGAATGGTGACGCTGGGTTTCTTTGGCTGATCAGGTTTTTCAGAGTCCGGCGCATCGACTGATTGTGAAATTTCAGAATTGCTCGCAGCAGGATGTTTGCTCGCAGCAGGATGTTTGCTCGCAGCAGGATGTTTGCTCGCAGCAGGATGTTTGCTCGCAGCATCGTCAGACACAGTGTTCGAATCTGCATTCACAAAAGATGATGATGGCGTGTCGTCAGCCTCGGAGTCTGGAATCTCAGAAGGTCGAACTCCTTCGGGTTGTATGTTTGTTGTCTCCATTCCACCCATAGCTGTATCTCCACTAGACTTCGCTTCCCTATCGGTCTCCTGATTGTCATCCAAGATATCCTGAACAGCCTCACTAGTCTCTTTGGTTAGAGAATTCGCATCGATTTGTTCCGACACACTTGATTCGACTCCCGCCATTGGCTCCTCGGGACGTTCTATCGCAGCTTGACCTTCCAACTGCAACTGCTCTTCAGGTGTAATACCGCCACTCTTGAGTATTTCGTTCCGGGTAATAGCCATCTGTGCCTGGCGTATGCGCTCCTTAGCCTCGGACTCCGCAATTTCCTCTGCAGATCTCCCATCGTCTATAGGCGTTCTAGATTCGCTATCTTTTTCTAACCTCTCAGCATCGTACCGGCCTTCATGGTCGGGACTAGTGTCGGTCGAGACTTCGTGCAAAGCAGGCGTAGTTGCAGAATGTGCACTGGTCGAGCCAGGTGAGGAAAGTGATTCTCCAGCCCGACTACCATCTCGAGGGGGGAGGTTGATTGAAAGATGGTCCTTGTGCTGGCGTGCCTCCTTCAGATGTCGCTCCTGGACTTCCTTTGGAGGTAGATGTGCCGTCAAAGCTTTGTGTGGTGGTCCATCATGCGATCCAAGTCCATTCACAAGCGGTTCATCCAGTCTCGCAGCATCTTCCGCCAAAATTGGCATGGCTTTCCGTGGATCAACACCTGGGCTATTCGGCCTACTCTCCAGCTGCCGTACCTTCTCACTTTCCAACTGGCCTGGGGGTACCGCATCGTTAGGTGAATTGGGTTGTGGGCGCGTTGCATTCTCAAAAGTTTCCTCCACTATTTCGTTCAGCACAGCGGACGAATCTGCAGGTAGATCGGTCTGCGAGCCCTTCGAAGTCGATCTTTGCATAGGCTGTCCTTGGCCACCTAAACCCTCAGCACTGGGATCTCCTCCTTGCCCTTCATCGTTCCTCGAAGTCGGAGTTGGGGCTCGACTCTTCCTAGGTTTCGACCCGTCACGCTGTAATTTCGTCGCCGCGCGCAAGGAATCGCCGTTTCGCGCATCGGGACTTACTTTCCGGATAGGGGAGCGTTTTTTGGAAGTATCCGACCGTAATTGACGACGCGTTGGGAGGTTCTTTTCATCGAAGAAGCGGTTTCTGATGCAGTCAGCCCAGCCCTAAAGGTATCTGCCATAATGTTAACATACTGCTGGATGTCTGAGACTTCTAGAAAGCGATGCTCCTCCGTATCGGGAGGTGGCGCGTCGATGGAGTCATAGGAGATAGTTGGCAAAGGTCCATCAGAGACACAAACGGCGTACAACTCGATCAGCTTCCTTTTTCTCGACGTGACAACGGCCCTATAATAATTAGCATCGCGCGCGCAATTGATTCCTGTAATTGTTAATCGTGACTTACTGCAACTGCTCCTTTTTTGATCGTAAGAGCCGTGTACGATCCGGCTGCGGTCGCGAGCTCATACTACCAAACCATCGATCACGATGGAAAATGAATGCAAAATTAATCTGTAAAGGAGCGTAATATCAGGGAAAGGAGAGTAAGAAGAGAGGCCCGATGAATATTTAGATGGAAGAGTCGTGATGTGGGCGAGGTCGATGTTTTTTCGGTCGGGCGTTGGTGGTGGTATTAATTCGATGTGAAAGAGGTGGGCTTTGGGGGAGGGGGGCCTAAGTAGGTAGTCTCGCTAGTTATCTGGGAGGGGGAATAGGGTTTTCTGATTTTAGGGGAGTGAATATCTAGCATTTCTACTCTACTTTGGCTACTGTTCACTATGGATTTGCATTTATGGGATGCATGGCTCTCGGTGTTGCAGTGCTCACTGTGGTGGCCTTTGTTCCGACCTGGATTTGGAGATCCTTCTGTCACACTGACGCTAACTAACGATGTCGCCCTCAGCTTTTGGGTGTCACAACAAATACTTTACGTGCATCATTGATCCAACCACAACTTCACCTTTGAAATAGATGACGAGACCATGTCAACTATGTATATCAGATGTCGGACATATTTAAATCATTACGACGGTGAATTGTTGGAAAGGCACCATAGCCTTCCAGTTCATTAAGGTGGCACTGTAATGACCACATTTGAAAAGGGAAGAAAGGTTTTGAAAGTATCAAACACATCGAATCAAGTGTAAGCTGTGGGTAGAGATACTAGAGGTATTTGAAAGCAATCATTCTGTGACTTTTGATCTTCGAATTTCAAGAGATGTTGTGAATGAGTGAGGATGGCTGCTGTCATTTGGAACACTCCATCCAGCAGCATACTCTTCCAGTTTTTTAAAAAGTACACTACATAATTGCTTTCGAACTAGTTTAAACCCTACACGGTTAATATGCAAGAAATCGTTCACCAGGGAAAATAAACAGTCATGATGAAAAAAGCAAGTTCGTCAAGCATTAAGCAACAGTTTCTACAGTTAGTGCTATCAACAAAGGTATCTTCTAATAGCAAAAGGTTTCCTACCCCAATTTCAAATGCACAACTTCAAAAGGTAAAGATTCATTAGAGCTCATCCTAACCGCTTGAAGTTCTGATATAGACTGTTAGATGGTTATGGCGGCCTACATATGCGATCCTAAGATTTTGTCAGGCTCTCACAGCCGGATTTCTGCAAAAGCGTCACCCAGGCTCGATTCCAAGGTGATCAAAGTTCTTGGTTGGATGTGATTCTCGGAACCATGCTGCATTGCATGCCGTCGCCCTGTTTGATACAGATGATGAGGGAGAGTGCATTTGGGAGATAGCCAAGTAAACCTGGCGGGTTCTTGGGCGGCGGCGGCGTGGCTAGGCGAGTCATGGCTGCGTACTTTTCAAACCTCTCGAGCACTCCAAATCCAGGGCCCCGCTCGCACGAATCATAAGCAAAGTATACACCTTATCGCCATTGGCAAAATTATTATTAGGTTAACGCTAGTCATAAAAGCGCGGAGTGCTCGAGAAACCAGAGGTCTCCGTGGTATATCCCTCCCACCCGTTCCGAATACCGTTGATGCGATGATATATCCATCCAAAAATGCGATTTTTAAATTCCTCCGCCCTATGCAACCCATACCGCCTTCCTAATATCCACATTTTGATTTTATCCGTTTCCGATGCCATTTCTACCTCCGCTGAGAGCTAGACGCCTTCCGATATTTCCAAAACAAACACAAGAACAAAATAACACACTGAGGATCCAGATTCCACCCTCAAGACTCTCTCTACTGACATACATCTCTAAGCCTCCAAGGCCGTGGGATAGTTGATGTGGATGCGTACTGTTTCTTGCATACGCAGATGCGGCTGGTGAGGGCATCATCTCTGGGTTGGATAATAATAGAAGCGCCGAACCAAAGGATCCAACTAGAACGGAGAGCACAAAGCCGGGCTTGGAGCGGTCAATGATATACCAGAGAACTGGATTCACCAGAGCTAACGTAAGAGAAGCCTGTAGGGTTGATGTCCAAGGAAGCTTCCTCTGTAAATGTGTTAGTGAACCTGAATAATGCCATGACGTGCTATTGGCAAGAGAAACGAGGATATAAACGTACTATGGCAAAGGCAATCCCTACAAACGCTCCTATACTTCTTATGACGGGAGTCCAGTCTGCACCAAAAATACCGCTAGCATCCAACTCAGCAGGATCCTTGCTGCTTGCTCTCCTCTCCTTGATCGTTTCATTGGGCTCCGAGTTTTCGTTTTCTTTTTCGTCCCAAAGTGTATCAACCCATGGCAGCAAACTCCCCAATGCTACGCCAGCAATACCCCAGAAAATAAGATACCTCCACTCGCCTGTTGGCTTGATGATCCCCTCGACTGGAAACGGAGCAAACTTTCTGTCGTTGTGTAGATGCTTGACCAATAATCCGTATAACATCCCCAGCCCAAATAGTGTAACTCCTCGCAGCACCAAACCAATTGCAACAAGTGGACCCGAGGCAGCCGGTCGCACCACAGACTTCCGCCGATATGGTCTAGGAGAAGCCTGCGGTGATTCTGCACCAACTCCCCACGGGGTAGAAAGTTCTTCGCGGTCTGACGAATAGTCTCCGGTGGGCGAGTAGATCCCGAGAAGTGTTGAGGATGTGAGATTGAGAATGGAGTGTGTTCGACTGGGCGTATCTTCGATCGGTGCTGGTCCGAGGAGAGGACTAGGAGGTTGCTGCGGCACTGCACTGTGGTTGAACGGCCTCCTTGGAACCGGACGATAGATTGGAGGGCTTGAAGCCATATTTGTCGAGCTATTGCTGCTGAACAGTGCTGACTAGAATCAACAGGATATAATACTCTGCAGACAGTTCCCAGCCCGTGTGATCTCCCAGGTTCCAACTCTTGAATATGCTGCTTCTTGTTCTGGGGTTTTCTCGAGATGGTAAAATATGTGCGTGACGTTGCGGCGGTTGTTCCAAGGGATGGTCCGTTGGGTAATGCTGAACTCCACTACGGTTCCAGAATGTCTGCCGCCGAGACAGCTATTTCAATTGTTTCAATGTTTCAACAAGCACAACACGGGGTATCAAACCTGGTCATGTAGGTCATGTAGCGAAAGACTTGAAGAGAAAAGAGGGAAGACGGGCGAGGTCAGAAGTGAGAGTGAAGTGTAAACAGCACACAGCAGAGCAACACAGCGGGGAAGCCCCGTAGCCAGTATCAAAGTTTGAGGTGTTATACCAGCAAGCCTATTGGCGGACGTAGGGTTTTTTGGGGCACGGAAATGGAACAGATCACGAGGGTGGACCGCCACTAAGTAAGGGATTCACATGTTAAATACGCTGAATACGCTGGAGAAGTCAACCCCTAAACACCAATCGTCCGTCTAAACACCGCTGATCGTGTGATCGGCGTTAAACTTACCGCGGGCTAGGCCTAACTGGGATTAGCGTCTACTTGACATCGGCGTCAGGGTAAAGTATCCCGACCAGACGCGGATGTGTCTCTATATCTCTATGCTGTACCTCTTCTTCTTCTTCTTCTTCCTCTTCTACTTCTTCTTCTTGTGAGTAGCTTCAAAGATGTCCATATTGGGAGTTAGCCTGGTGTACTGGCTCGATCCTGCGATAGGTAGAAAAACCATCAGGAGGGTTTAGGAAGATCTGCTAACCAAAAAGACCTCTCTCGATATGTCTGCCAAGCTATCCATAATTGCTGAGCTTATGATCAGTCAGGTCGTACTGAAGCCTGCGGCGTCCAGTAGACAGCCAAAGGCGTGCATATGCAAGAATTTTTCCATTATGCATATGTAAGAACTAAAGAAGGCTACCTGTCAAGTCGGTACTTGCTCAATGTAAAGGAAACGGTAGATCATCTAAACTTTTTATGGACGACCTCGCCAAATCATATGATACGTTTCCATACATTGAGCATTGAGATTCAACCAAAGATACTTAGTTGACTCACCTAGACCTAGAGCCAGCTTTCATAGTATTTGTGGCGTGTAGGGAAGTTAGGATATTGGTTCAACGCTACTTTCATTGTGCTCAGTAGCCTGACATGTTTTTGACTGCTATGGGTAGAAGAGCTTGTCAATCCCGACCGCCCCTGATGCTTTGGGCTGAAATGCTCACAATCCTGTGTTTGATGGCTCTAAATAGAATTCAAAACTTGCTAGACTTCGAACGTATAGGTTACAATGTGGACAATAGAATCTAGCTTTCAATGGTGAGCGAAAAATACCATCGAATGGTCATTCATTATCGGGGATAAATCTCTCATGATGCCGGTTTGTTCTACAATCTTAGTTGACAGATGATGGTATGGGAAAGCCCGAATCACGTTCTATAATGTATTGCCCTGTTGATGGTGCAGGCAAATAGCTTACTTCTAGGATGGTTTACGAGCTGATCCTGGATTCGCTGTTGAGATTAAACCCACCAACTAATATCAGGTCAAGGATTTATAATAACATCAAGGCGAGTTTATCGCTTGGACGCATTGCCCACCTTTGAGATGGCAAGGTCATGGTTGCGCGACTGTGACTTAATGCATAGACGATGTTACACAAACGAGAGCCTCTAGCGGCAATGCCTTCAGGATCAACAGATGTCGGTAACACGTCTTTTTGCAGCAATCAGAGATCCAAATTTATTATGAGACATATTCGTATAAGCGCCTATCTAAATGTACAATAAAGTGATCCGAGTCTTCTCCATTACCCTATAGCTTGCTCTTAGATCCTACCAAGAATGTCTGGGCTAGTTTCAGCTGCTCGACTGCCTCTGCTACCATTTCATCAACAATTTGACGTGCTGGCTGTATCTCTTTGATAACACCTGCCACAACTCCCATCAAATGAGGAATGTCCACATCGTTTCCAGCCTCCATATCGTACTCAATGGGAACCACGCCGCTTTCGGTCAACTCCTTGATCTTCGCAGGCTGAGCCTCCCATTTATCAACCCACTCATTCCGTCTTACTCTCAAAGGTCGCCCACTAACAACCAGCGTCCTCAGCGTATCCTCAAAGGTTGCAGTAACAACACTTTCTTTATGGGCCTGGCTACATCCTGCCTCCGTGCACGCCACAAACCTCGTCCCAACCCACACTCCAGCCGCACCCTGCATCAAGCTAGCCGCCAGAGTTCTCCCATTGTAAATACCGCCAGCAGCAACAACCATCGCAGTTTGGCCTCCCAGCATCTTCGGTCTATATTGTCTCGCCACGTCCACCACCGATGGAATTAGAATTGAGTTGGGGATGTCCCCGGTATGTCCACCACCCTCGCCACCTTGCGCACACACAATATCAACACCCGCGTCCAAAGCCTTCTTTGCATGTTTCGGCGCCCCAACCATATTCATGATCAAGATACCCGCATCATGCAGCCGCTTCACTACATGAGGGGGTGGGATACCCACCGCGCTGATGAACAGTTTGGCTCCCTCCTCGATCGTCACCGTGATCAGATCGTCCAGCTGGCCATGCGTATAGTCATGGTTGGTTTTCCGAGCGCCTTCGCCGACTTTGGGCAGGGCGAGATCCACGCCAAACGAGAGGTCCGGCGAGGCTAGGTTGGCCTTGAGCTCGTGGATGATTTCGCGAAGCTGTGTGGGCGTGTACCCTAACCCACCAATGCAGCCGAGCCCACCGGCGTTAGATACGGCGGCTGCGAGGGGGCCGCCGCTTGTGCGTGCCATTCCGGCGAGGAGGATGGGGTGTTTGATGTTGAGGAGGGTGGTGAGGGATGTGGTTATGGGGCCTTGGGCTGCCATGGTTGCGGTATGTGATAAAGGTAAGGAATTGGAATCTCAAGGAGGTACGTGATGATTTGAGGGAAGTAATGAGGAGGATAGAAATGGATTCATATTAGAAAATGTGGAGGTAGTCGTTCTTTTTGAAACCTGGGGTAAGAGTGTTGACAAGCTCGCTTCCCCGGTTGGAAAGTTGGTGTGACATGTGCGAGGGGAAAGGGGACGCGGAAACCTCGGTTGTCGTGTGGGATTTTAGATGTGGTCTCTAGCCACTCTAAGGTTCGTTATTATATACCTGCGCCACCCCCCTTATCCCCCTTTTTAGGCGAGACCTTGGCCCTTCTCTCTTATATGAGACAATATATCTAATTATTGTGTGACAGAGCTTTACTTGCAATTGTATGTGACGAGAAGCTGCGGTAAGCAAGCAGGTCGCAAAGGACCAAAAATTGATCAACAGAAGCTGCAGATCGTGTGATTGCTAGATTAAGACGACGACGTATTCTAGAACGACTATATAAAATAGTACAACAAGACGTTTTAAACTGGAACTAAGTTTCATTTACACGGCATTACATATGTAGTCTATGAAAAGCTCAACAATTTTCTAAAGCGCTACTTGGTCAAGCCCTTTTCAATACCTAGAAAACAGACTGGCGTCCTATTCTTGAATCTGGGGAGCGAATTTCTACAGCGAGTAAGATGATTTGCAATATAAATACTGAATAGGGCTATCAACTCCAAAGCCTCACCATCAAACCCTCATAGTCAAGATTACTCTGGAAGCAGAGGGCAAGGACGCAACCTTGGGGTCCGATTACATATCTTAATATGTACGGACTAGATTTCGGCAATACATCATACCCTCCACCGCCAACGTCGCTTGAAGCATTTCAACAAGTCTACCTTGTTCAAAACACCTTGACATTTTGATCGTAACATGCAAAATTTTTACCGTCTGTTCCAAGACCCGTACCCAGTGGAGCGGGGAAATATTCTGCTCTGGTACACTTTAGACCCTAGGGGTGTTGAATCAGTGCGTTTACCTCCTTCTCACGGACTTAAGTTACCGTTCATTTTCAAATGCGCTGTTTGCCATAGGTAGCTGAGATCATATCCATAGCACATAAACGGCCATCTCATATCTGAAGTTTTTTAGTCTATTAAGCACGATAAATCCTTCTACTCTTTGTTTGAAAAAGCCCCACTGCTACTGGCTTTTTTAGTTTTCATATTATAAAAGCTTCACTCATAATCCGTTGCAATAATCAAAAAAAAAAAAACGAGAACTTGCCAGGGCTTATACTGATCAAATATATCCGTTCCGATTCTAGCGTTTTTATCTATAATGGTATCGATGTTCTAAACTTGACTCGAAGGAGCTGCAACCGACAGTCCATTAGCTCTCTCTCTCTCTCTCAGACTTATATCACAACCCCTCAAGCTTGCAAATTATACATAGATGTACACCTCGCTTTTTTTGCTTCACACTAGCAAGGCATTGAAAACTTATTGCAAAACAGCGCTGGTGCAAAGCCTTGATTCCCTGGCAATCACCAAGGCTAGGCGCTTCTGGCAATGGTATGGTATCAGAGGTTCTAAATTGCCATATCTAACACAGTACTTAGACAAAATGCAGGAATTTGTCTCCACCCTAGGCACGATTGAACAGATCAGTGACATGGCAACTCAAATGGGTATTGTTATGAAGGAACCGTGAGCAAACGCGAATGACTATACTTGTTCATGTTTTCTAGAGTTATTGTCAACGGAGAATATATTTAGACTCTGAGACATACAATGGCGTCACACATTAGCTGTGTGCAGATGTGCAGAGTCATGGTATCCGTTGGAATCTTTCAGATCATCGATATGCGCCTCGGATCACGCTGATTCGAAATGCTGTGTAATCATGAGGTGATAATGTTCAAGAAGACTGACATTGCCATTGTGGAATCTCAAATTTATCTTCTGAGCACATAAGACTTTAGGGGATAAAGAGTGGGTATTGTTTCTCAAAGTGATATGTTATTGGTGTCTGGATAGCGCTTTTGAAGTATACTACAGTTTCCAAATTCAGAATGAGCCTTATCCAAATGCCGTTCCCATTTATTTGCCCTCCGGCCTATGCTTCAAACAATCATACACCCCTTTTACACTCTCACACATGCACATCATGCCGGTGGCCAATTATTCCACAACTTTGACCTTCTTGCCGGTGCTTTGAACACGCTTTGCCTTGGGGCGGTTGATGTGGTGGTCTGGGATCCAGCTCTCGTCATAAGCCTGTTTCGCCAAAGCCCCAGTGGTGACAGCTGGTCCATCAGCACCAATAACAGAGATCTGGTCCTTAGGGGCCACAGCTTGCTTGCTTCCTCCAGATGAACGCTTGGCTCGCTCACCACCCTTTCCACCGCGCTTAGTCTGTGGGAAGAGGGTTTCGATCCAGGTCTTGTATACAAAGTATAGAGTTCCACCGAAACCAGCAAGAAGGAATAGGTATAGGAAGATGCTAAAGCTGTGTTAGTCATTATTCGTATATGAAAAGGCTTTGAATACATACACCTGGGGGTCAAAAACGCTAAGAGCGGCATCGGCAACAGAGATTGTCTCGTTGTAGGCCTGGATCTGATAGACCTCACCCTTCAAGCTTGTAACCACAGCGATCAAATTCAATCTCAATTCTTGAGGTTGAAGGTCCGTAGTGAAGCTATATGGCAGGGTCTGCTTTTCGCCAGCGGGGATCTCAACATCGTATCGGGTGGCAGTCAAGTTGCGGACGATCAGGCTTGAGGCAGGAGCGTTGGCAGCTAGGGGCGCGTTGGAAGAGAGGGCACCACCAACAATCGAGATGGTGACTGGCTCGGCCTCGTCATTGGAGAATGAGAGTAGTGCTTTGGAAGCACGATTGTTGACAAGCTTCACTCCAAAGATCTCTGCCTCTGGGAATGCAGCGCTGACGCTGACTGCCAAATTTGGAGTCTTTGCTGCTGCAATGTCTTCCTCTAGGGTCTAATGACGTGATGGTTAGAGCTGTTTGTAGCTTGCTGGAGCTTGAGAGGAGCTTACGGAATCTTGGACAGCTGCAAACACACTGACTGTGCGCAGAGCCAGGATGGCCAAGGATGTGAGCTTTGAGATACCCATATTGAGAGTCAATTGATAGATGGGCGGTGGATTGTGAGTTGTTGTGTTGACAGAAGAGTGGATGCGCTGTCGGTGTTGTAAATGTGTCTTGTGCGGGATCTCTAGCGTCATGATATTCCCACACCCGAGCCGATGTTAGGTTGCCGAGAACACAATCTATTCCCCTACAACATCACTGAGAAAATACTACGTCACGAAATAGCAACAACATTAACACACTTCTAAGAAGCATTGGTTTTTAGTACCTTCATGAGAGAATATGTCTCAAAAGTAAGATAGCCAATGCTGTGATGAGGGAAAAGATTGCTTTAAAGACGTATTTCTCAGTTTCAATAACCCTCAATATCCATAGCATTATGAAAGCAATTTATGGTAGACCGTTGAAGCTATAGTTAGCTTGTTGCTCGAATCATTTTTATTATCCGTCTTTTCGATTCTTTACGCATGGCTTTATTACAGTTTCCTAGTGCTGTACAGTAGATACAGGTTCTCGGCATTTGAATTCTATAGGCAGAGGTTCTGAATATTTCTTTGCACGTTAAATAAAGCAAAGAGTAGGGGGACATTCTTCTGGGCGATGTTGAGGATGACTGGAATGCACGTCTTAGTGACACATTAAGTGAATCAATCTAGCATAAAGGACGAGTCATCTCACCCTAACGCTCGTTGTAGTAGTGAAGCACATCTGCATTTCAAATTGGAGTAAGTCCTAAGACTATACTAACATCTCCACTCCTTTTACATTCAGGAAGCTATTAAGCCACTATGCCAACCAGAGAGACAAAACAGAACGGCCCTGCGGTTATGGCCCGTAGGAGTCCCGACTGCTTCTATAAGCAGATTGAGAGGTATTTTCGGGATGTCAACAAACAATTGAACGGGAGCAATAGCCTTTCTGAGGATGATAAAAGGTGCTCGACGGACGCGAGAGTCTTGGAGATGTGCTTGCGCAATGTGATGACGCTTGACCTTGGTTGGCGTACCGATACTTCACTTGAAGACTGGATCAAAAGCGTGCAGACGATTTGGCGGGAGGGAGATAGGTATCAATCACTCGAAATTTTCGATATCATAAAATCGATCGCCGTGATCAGTCGACACTTTAAGGGACATATGAGCAACCAGATATGCCTCATCAGTAAGGGAGCAGCGTCTACCACAGAGGGCTACGTGTTTATCACAAACCTTATAGACCGCGGGGAGCAAATTATTGGTCTGTTCGACCTTGTAAAAGAAGCTGTGGCTCTGGAGGCACTGCAGATGAAGCACCAGAAAATCACAGTTCCGCCGATGAATCTCATATGGCCTTCTATGAAACCCCCGGATCTTACTCCAGCTCCACCACCTGAGAGCCCACAGCCGCCCGTTGGGGATAACAAAGGCGCTCGGTTTCGAAGAGAGCCTGAGCATGAATCAAAGCATGATGTCCCAAAGGCTCGGAACCGGTTAACACGCTGGCCTAAATTTTCGGACAACTGACGAGGCTCAATATGTTGTTAGCTCGGATGGCTCAATGTGGGTTCGAGATGTCTGTATCATTATTGAACGAGGTGATACGTCTAGCTAGAGTATCCAAATCTAAGAATCAAAATTGTATTACCACAGCGTTGCACCCAGCTTCTGCCATTATACCACTTATTTAAGCTCCAGAGCGTATTAGCTACTCAGAACCCCGATCTAACTCTGGTCAATTCCATCATATATTGTGTTGTTTGCTGAAGGCTCCTTTCAGAACAGGTTATGTAGTTTCTACACAGCTGCTCCGCACCTTTTGCATTTAGGAGAGGTCGAAATTCCCGACCAGGGCATATATGGTATCCAGCTAAAGGAGCTAACAGTCTCGGAACAGTACAAGATTGACTACCGCTATTCTTCTTCAAACAATGTAATTATTTATTGACTGTTAAGTGAGAGCCAAACGAGGAACGGTGGCGCCAGTGTCCTATATGATATACAGCATTGAGTAAATAAGGCAGTAAAGTTCTACTTGGTAAGATATGTTATTATTTAGATATTTATGCTCATCATATTGATATGGAGTCTTCCCCCATCTTCCTTGCTGGCCGAACCATCATCACCTCCACAAACTCCTCTTCGCCTGTTCCGCAAGGATCCCTACCATCCAGATCCACCACTAGACGTTCTACCTCCTCAAACCCAAAATGTTCATAGATTGGCTTTCCATCTGGACTAGCCTCCAAATACACTTCTACGCCCTGCTGGTCCGCCCGCTCGAGGCCCCAGCGTAGCAACTTTCCCGCGGCGCCTTTTCCTTGCCAGTCAGGCCGCGTCGCTATAATTTCTAGATACCAATATGGACGTGGATCCATGATGCGCTTCCGGCGTTGAACAAGGTTGCCGAAGAAGTGATTCGCAAGCACGACATCGCATCCCGCAGGCCAAGTTGGTAGATCTGTAGTGGTGGCGGTGGATGCGGAGGGAGGTGTTGGAGAAGGTGCATTCCAGAGCGCCCAAGCTATAACTTCTTCCTGGGATGGGTTGGTAGTGGATGGAGCAGTGATGACTAGGTGATTTGCCTGGGGATCTGAAAGTTCCTCGGTGATCATGTTAAACCACCAATCGTAGACTGCTTGGTTGCTTCGGGGGAAACAAAGGAGAGATATCGCATCTATAGTAAAAGCAGAAAAGTATATATCTGCCATTGAGGCAACATCTGCCACCGATGCTTTGCGGAGTGTTAGAGACATGTTGGAGTCTGAAGACTAATAGCTTTTTTAAACTGTTTCAGATACTTAGAACCGTTGAGCTCTGGATTCAATGTAAAGTGTTGGGAAATATAGCTATAGGTGCTCACGTCTGTTACTATATAGAAAGTTACGGGCTTGTAGGTAACCTTAGTCGAATTGAAATTTATCAATTTCAACCCGATTAGGCTGGATCATCAGTCAGCGTGAGGTGTGACTCATCCGGTACGATACGCAGATTCTTCTATCGTAGTAGTCTCGGAATAGCCTCACTTTTTCCCACATCGGATGACTGAGCAACGCAGTATGATGTAAGCCTTCAGGGGCTCGGCTTGTAGTCGCAACTTTCTCTTATTAAGTGATCATGGATATTGGAGCTGCTGGAAAGCCGGCTATGGCGGGCGGGCCGTACAAGACTTTCCCGGAAGGCGGGGCTTCGGTTAAATCTTTCAGGGACAACCAATCAAGCCGCCCAATTGTTTTGTATATATTAGGCTTAAACAGGTGCCGACCGGATACTCGATTTTGCGAGGTCATAAGAGTTTTAAGTACACGTTTCTTTTCAAGTGAGCTACGATAAAATTAATCTGTAGGTCGCGCGTCCATGTTTTCCTTATCCTTCCTGCTATACTCGTCGTAGCTAGGTTCACATTTTTGGTTAACGTTAGATACCATCATCTGTTTACAATGAAAAGAATTAATGTGCTACTTCCTCTCCTCGGTGCCATATTAGGTGCCGATGGCAAAAGACCAGAAGGTCTCGATCCCAAAGTACCAATTTACCTGGGCGAGGTATTTTGGCCTCCGTCCATGACTTTCATCGCCTGGCTTCCATCAGAGCCCAAGGAAACTCCTCAAAAGGTTCATATTCCGGGCTTGACTAAGGATGAAAAGTGTACGAAGGAGAGCGTGGTGGTAGACTCTACGATGGATGTAAGATAAAGTCCTTTTTCTATCCAAGCCCCCAACGATCATGCTTTATTTCCCCATCACAGGTGGTACCACAGACTGTTCCTTATTGACGAATCTCCAGTGGTGCTATAACGCAGTCGACATCACCCAAGGACTCTTCAACCTAAACGGTGTTGATAATCTGAAGATGCACGACTACTTCACGGAGCAGGCGTACATAACACGCGAGGGGAAACGATTCGCGGAGTGTGTTGTGACTCCCGAGTGCACGCGCATTGGAGTTTGCGAAGGGGTACTTAGTCACGATTGCATCGGAGGCCATAAGTTCACGGGACCGGGAACTCGGCGTTGGGTGTGCTGGATTATCGAAGAAGAATCAGCGTTTAACAGTACGAACGCAAGTAAAGGACCTCTAGCTCAGGCTGGAGAGATGCTAACAGAAGCAATGTACACTCCAACGGCTGGGGTGACAGGCGCAATGGCAAGTAGCTCGCTTTATGGCTCATCAATGGCGGGGCCTACGGCAAGCATATAGAAAATTGAAGTTGAAAATTTGCATTTCCTAATGCTGTAACAGCATACATCTTAATCTATTGTTGTTTCCGGATTTTGAAGATTTCACTTTGCATCGCAGGTTATTCTCGTGGCTCGAATCTAGGCTTTCCCTCGCGCAATTATACTATTTGAACATCGACCAGAGCATATGTACCTTAGATCTTGTTTTTGATAAAGGAGCGGTCTTTTATGCTGTCAGAACTAATGACGTCTGAATCAGCACCTTACTCATGGCTGATAAAGCCTCAGGATTCCTCGCTTAAAAAGGGGTAAGTATTCGGGTATTATTGTCTCCCTCGTTCCAGCTCAAATTACTACGTCTTATCGTATGGCGAAGTTTATACCCTCGTCATGTCAATAAGAAATCAAAATACAGCAGATGCTAGGATTCTCAAAATTGAATTTAGGAGAGGAAAATACAGCAATAACACTTTAGAAGAACAGGTGGGGACCGCACAAAGCGAGAAATGCTAAACGGTGCACTTCCAAGAAAAAGGCTAGAAAAGCTCGTTGATTTTCATCATATTGGAAAGTGTCGCATATATCTACTCGATCTATCGAACTACATAGTAGCCACTATACGCGTAAATATTACTACGACCTTTATCCATCTCGAGCCTCATCCCGAGTTTGTGCAATCCCACCTGGTCGATCTTCTTCTGAGCTGTCGCTCTGGCATTGGCGTATGTGTCACCGAGCCTCTGCAGCCCACTGCTGTTCCTCTCTTCCAACTTGGGTCGAGTGGCCACATCAGCTGACCAGGAAGGGTGATCCAAAAACTGCTGTGCAATAGACACATCGTTGAATTCCGAGATGAGCGCGGCATCTATTGCATCTTGATCACCTGCCTCGGCAGCTCTTTCAAGCTGAGCTCGTTGAGCGGGTTCATCGGGACGGATAAATCCCAGCACAACTACTTCGAATTTGCCTCCTTGCTCCAGTGTCATGTCCTCAAAATCTGTCATGAGGCGCAAGCCGATATTTTTGGAAGGAGCCTGTCCTAACTTCACACGTTTTAATTGTGTAATGTCCAGTTCAGTAACTGAAATAATGGCCTGGCACCAAATTGGTTCCTCCGTGGATTTCTTATCATATGCTCGAGCCCAGCCAAAATAATAACCATGAAGTTGTTGCATGATGCGGTCAGCGACATCAATTAAGCAAAAATTGGGCATATTGAGTTCCTCAAGCATGTTACTCATTTCAGTTTCACTACGTCCACGGAAGGTTATAGGGTAAGGTGATTTGGGGCCTTCTTGAAGGACGGCTTCGACCTGTTCACGACTAGCTAGACTTTGATTTCGAACTTCATTGAAGCGTGCATTTCCATCTGCTATCACAGACGATATTGCACTACCAGCCATTCCAGTAGCTTTTGACATGACTTTGGAACCAATGAGTGATTTTGGCATGAATTTGGAGGCAGAGCTCGTGGCAACCGATGCTACAGGTGCAGCGACGGCAGTAACGCTAATTCAGATTTAGTATTGTAAAGTTCGGAAATTTGACATAGTTAGGGAGGTAGGTAGTTGTCTCGGTAGCTCGTAGATTCCCACTTAAGTAAATTAAGCCGACCGAAACAACTTAACTCCCACAACTCCCTATCTCGCTAGAGAAGTCGTGACTGAATAAAACTATTTGCTTACCGGCCAATTGTGTTTTTGGCATACAAATTAAGGGCAGTGGTGCCAGCCTTGATCCCCAGCTCCAGGGGAACAGCCCAAACTGGTGCCCCCTTGACGGATGACGGATTTTTTGACGCGGAGATGACACGAAACCACGGACTCTGACAGAGCACCTTCTTCTTATCTCCCAAACAAAGATCGATTAGGAAATAACCATCTCCAGAGCCCTCGGGAATCCCAATGATATGTGTTTCGCGAGGTAGATGTGTATCTCGTATCTTTGCTGGGCCCTTTTTTCGAAACGTCGTTATGTCCCGTTGCCACGCACGCTCGTCACTTTCATTCAGTTGGTGCACCCCTACTTTTGCGTCCGGTTTGGGGGTCACATCCATACGCGTTCCCGTCTTTCCAGTCCACCCTTTCTTTTGCAGCCATAACGTGCGGCCTTGAGGTATTGGTTCGTCTGAGAACAAGGTGATTGCGACTTGCGTGCGGCTGCCCTGATAGAAGACTAGTCCGTGAGAATGGCGTACGATAGTAATGTGCTTTTTGCTTTCGTAAGGACGCGGAATAATACCACCAGCAAAATGTCGAGCGTCACGAAATGCTTTTGTTCTTGCTGACGAGTCGTTCGAGTTGGATGAATCCGGAGTCAAGGGTAGAGTGACAGCAGAACTGTTGGCAGATAGGAAAGATGGTGTTGGAGACGAAGCATTGCCATGTTGTAGTTGCGCTGGGCTAGAATGAGTTCGAGCGGAGATGTTCAAAGTCTCCACAGACAGACCAGGTCTTTTCTGGTGATTTATATCCCCTCTACCGACAGGTGGTTGGTTTGACTGTGCTTGCTCTACTGGCGTTTCAATTGTGTAGTAATCATCAAGATCGAACTGATCATCCTCGAACGTAGTCTTGCTATCGGAAGATATATCCTTCCCCTTTCCAGACACTCTACCGTTTAGATCAGGTCCATTATGGTAGGAGGCACCTCTATCAGCGACGTCTTCGTAACCATGGCCAGCATAGTTCTGAGAAAGGTTCGCGGAGCCACTGCCGGCATATTCGCTGGTCTTTGCGTCTGACCTGGGGACCGCTTTGCGCTTGACTGGGGGTGGTTGTCCAGAGGTGATATTTGGGCTTGGATCTTGTTCACTGTATGGTGGTGGTGGAGGATCCATTTTCCGTCGCTTTGTCGAGCCTATCTGGCGTGTGCTGACGGGCCATATAAAGGCTGTATAGATAATTCTCAAAGGGCAACATGGTGGTGGAGGCGTGAATCGTGAAAGTCTTGGAGTTCTGATTGTGAAATGCATAAACAGCTTCTCATTCACAAACACAGCCTTGCCGAGATTGACAATCCAGCCCTGTAAGGGGCTTAGTAGAGCCTCGTCTCGCTTCTAGCCCCTATCTTGCGTCAATGTAACGCTGTATTGATTTGACAATTAGATACGTACCATATCTAGGAAAACATAATATTCTTGACAAAGTTAGCCCGCACGCAATTTACCTGATGGATGTCAAGCCGTTTGTGCGGGCTAACTTTATCAAATGATCTATATTAGCATACCTGGAGAATATATGAGCTTCATCCTGTACAACTCTATGAAAAACCTTTTGGAAGTGATGTAGAAAGCTTCTCATATAATAGGCTTAATAAATATACTAAATTACAAATACCAAATAGATATGCGTCAATAATGACTCCCACAGTTTTGATATAACTCCTGAGGTTCCCCAAAACGTATAGAACCGATACCCAACACCCCTAAATCCATTCCTTAATCCTTGCGGTCTAATTCTAAGAGGCTTTTAATTGTTTTTCTTTGCATCCCTCCAAGTCCTCCAGTCATCCCAGTTCGGTTCCTTATATTTATACTCCGACCCCCTACAAACTCGATCTACAGTTCTTCTCACCATAGGGAAGACATCTTTATACGCCTCTCGTCCCATCCAACAATCCAGATGGCCATACCCCGGCACCACATTTCTTTCATACAAGTTATCATCTGTACCAAACGCGTCCCTCAAGATCTCATACGACCTCTCTGTGGCCTCAGGCGATAATACATGGTTATCCCCACCTGAAAAGAGCATGATAGGAATCCCGCGGAGACGCTCGACATTGGTGGCAGTCGTGAGATCTTTGAAGAGAGGGGCGTTGGTGGTTACAAAGCCACGAACACCCATCTGCATCAGGAGATGGAGGAGTCGCATATTGACTCCGCCGAAAAATCGGTTTATTTGCCGATGCGTTGCTTCGTTGAGGTTTTTGTGGTTCCATAACCGGCCGAAGACAAGTGAGCAGCGATGACACGAAACGTTATTACACATCTCCGACCGAGTATCTGGGTAGAAACGTAAAACTTGATTAACGAGTTGCTGGAAATACGAATCGTCCGTGGAAGAGGAGCAAGAGAACCAATTCCCACCGAAGAACGAGTAGAGCTTGTCGAAAGGAATGGGGCCAGCCAGAGCTTTGAAAAGGTTGAGAGTTGCCCAAACAGGGTTCATAAAGACTTGCGAGCAGGAGATACCCTTAATCCATTCGGTAGGAATGGTGCCGTCGAGCAGACCACTAGAATAGGCAACTGCACCCATACAGTGGCAAATGGTGTATATTTTCTCAGGGCCCTCTTCTTGACGAATCATTTCCAAACAGGCGCGGATATCGTGACGAGAATCGTATGTGGTCCAATTGTTTTCAGCGACTTTAAGCTGGCAGATTCTATGGACAGTGACATAAACTCTATAGCCTGCCCTTGTAAAGTAATTGACAGCATTCACCTCTATGGTTGGTAGAGAGTATATGTTCTGATCAACAGAAGCGCCCGGAACCATGAATATCGTTTTCGTTTCAATAGACGGATTTTGTGACTCCCACATGTGGAGTAAGGTGCGAACTCCATCTGCTGCAACAATTTCGTACGACTTGTCTGGAGAAGTATCATTTATGTATCCGTTGTACGTCACAGCCGGGTATTGCTGGTAAGTGAAAGGTGCCAGGAAAAGATTGGCGGATTGCCGCACGAAGTAGTTCATGAAGCTTGCCGTAGTCTGAATCTTAGCCAGAAGGTTCTTACCCGAAGGCGTGAACGTGAATAGCTCCGAGAAAAAATCCAAAGGCTTTATGTGCATCATACCTCTGCCAATCACCTTGTTCTCAGCACTTACCTCGGTGATAGTAACGTAGAGTGTTGAAGCGGCATTCCAGAATCTCCAAGGACCAAGAGCAACGGACGAGTCGACAACTTTGTAGCCGTGGAAATGATATTCCTTGTTATCAGTGGACGTCATGTCGAAGTCATAGGTAAGATTTCGTGTACCTGGAGACTTTTGATCGACGCTGAAGAGATGGAAGCTGCCTCTCTGAACCATGAACGGGCTACCCGGTAGACCAGCACAAGTGAAAGTACCTGTAAGCATTGCGGAGTGATCCGGTCGATTTACCAGGGTTTCTGTGGCCCATGCCTTCACGCTCAAAAAGAACCTCGCTTCCTCACACAAGCCTCGGGCAGTGTTGGCTGCTGTTTCGTAGTCTGCTTGTTTGTCTCCTTCAATGCCTATTCCATAATGAATATATCCCGACATTATTTCGGAGAACCCAATCCCACTAGCCTTCTCAGATCTGGTATTGGCTACCAATGCCGAGGCTTCAGCTATTTTGGTAGTATTTACCCGTCGGAGACGCAGAGTCTCATCAGAAAACTGTCCCGGTGGCTCAAAAAGGTTGAGAATGTCATTTTTGGTTTTCAGGTCAATTTTTGATCCAATGTTCTGAGCTGCATGCTCAACAGATCGCTCAGCGAGTGCCGTAATGGTTGCGAAAGGGTTCACTCCCAACGCTGTTGGAATTATAGCTCCGTCTGTGACCACAAGTCCAGGGTAAGAATCTGTTCCCTCTCCCGTCAGAAGCTCTCCGAAGTGATTTGTGGCACCATTTTCTGGGGTACCGTCGCGGCTCATACATGCGCCTCCAATTGGATGGACGGTAATTTCCTGTTGACCAAGAGCGGCGTAGAATGGGTTTTGAACAAAAGTCCCACCAACAGCTTCAGTTGCGTCCTTTAGGATGGCATTCAGTTTCTTCACATGGCCGCTGCGTCCAACTCCCATAAATTCAAGGACTGGCTGGTCGTTCTTCAATGTAAGAGTGGCCTGGTTTGAATCGTGGCTCATGATGAGATATACCTGCGTCTTTTCGATGCTTCCTTTGGGGAAATATGGTCCAAGAATCCGGCTACCAAGCGATGCAAGAGCATGCTGCACTTTATCCAAGATACCGTGATCGGTAGGGTATTCCTTCCCAGGCATCAATTCAAGCATGGCTTGAAACAATGGAGCCAAAGCTTTAGGGATAGCTCCTTCCTGAATCACAAAACCGTCCAGCGGGTTCTTGTGGCCTTCTCGACAGTCGATGACACCAGAAATAGTTGGTCCTACCGGCCTTGCAGGCGATGGATATTGTCTACCAATCGAGTTGACCTCCTCATCAGTATTGTATCCAAATGCTAGCATATCGCCGTTACCAGACATTCCCTTTCCGACCCTGTCACTCATGGGCAGTCCCAATTTCTTGCTTCGAAGGAGAATTTCAGTGGTGCCAATACTTCCAGCACCGAGAAATACACATTTTTTCGCATGGACCCACATGAGATCTTCGTAGATACTCTTTCCAAATGCACCTCTCTTGTTTCCATGCCACGCAAAGAAAATGAGGTAGCCTCCAATTTCCGGATCGGGATGCCTTTCGATATATCTGACCTCGCATTCACAGAACATCTCCGCGCCCCAGTTCCATGCATCGGAAAGATAGTTGACTAGCGTGCTAGACTTGCTTCCATCGTTGACGCCCGTACAGTCCATTCCGGTAAGCGCGGATGGGTACATTTCAACTCCGGTACTATTGGGTCCTCCTTGGAACCGGGTGGTTTGCGGTGGTCTATAGAATTTCCCCATTCCAAGTGCCTCATGCTGTCTCTGGAGCATACTTAATTTGGGGAGCTGTGGCCAGTCCATGGGATACGGCGTCGGCTCTAGGACCTTTGCTGCTCTTTTGTAGTAATCCTTCAGTGCCCCAGGTTTCTGAAGCTCCTCGGGCCAACAATCCATGCCCATGGTTCCATCATCAGTCTCCAAGAATATGTTTGCATTCAACAGACTCGTTCCCCCAAGGCCGTTACCGACAAATGCATTCTGACCCTTTCCCACGATCAGATGATATAGCCCGGTAGGGTCGCCAGCCTCGACGATGCTTCCTTTCAAGCAGCCAGGTGCAAAGTTGCCTGAAACATGCAGTTGCTTCATAGCATCAATAAAACCGCTAGGATACTCGCCAGGCCAGCGCTCTTTCCCACGTTCCAGGAGGCATACAGACTGACCTGCTCGGGCCATCCTGCTTGCTGCAACACCACCGCCATATCCCGAACCAATAACCACAACATCATACTGATTCCTCAACAGCTCAACCGGTCGAGATATCCTCGGAAATTCCTTGCTATCCGGATCGTCGGTGTAGGTGTGAATCTTAGCACGTGCTTTGGACTGTGGCCCGCTTGCTGCAGTTTGATGTGGTCCCCATGATGGGATTTTATGTGAGTGGACTTTTGAAGGGTCTTCCTTCTCTAACCTCACGTCCGGATCGTCAGGTCGATAGGGAGGGGTGGGAGGAACATCATTCAAGTTTGGTGTTGAAGCTCCGAGTCCCGAATCCGACCATCCTAGATGTACGCCATTTACGCCGTTCTTCCCAAGTCCATTGTTAAGTCCGTTTGTTCCATTAGATAGACTATCGCCGAACGCTCGCGATGGTCTCTGGTTTTCAGCGCTGGTAGACATTCTTGACAAGTGCGGTGCAAGTGAAGAATTCTCCCAGCGGAGATCCTCAATGTTCACAACACACTAGATAGCAAACACTAGACACTAGACACTTGCCACTAGACTATTGACAATTGACAGGTGTGATAGATGTGATAGATGTTTAAGTACTTGTACAGGGGATAGGGAACTGCGCCAAGGTCCACCAGCACAAGACATGAAAGAAGTTTAAAAAGGACAACACCAAAGATGGAGTAATCCAGTGGATTAAGTAGATGTATCTGCGCACACCCAAGAGAAATGTGATTGAGGTATATCATCGCTAGCGTCGGATTTGCGTTTATTAATAAAGTCTTGAACTCAGCGTTGAGTTTTAGGGCTGACATTCTTTTTCAAAGCTGAGTCTCTCTTCATCTTGGCCCCTGTCTGCGCGCGATCTCCCCTTTTCCCCTCTTCGTCCGCTTCGAGTATTTTCGGCGTGCGAGCAAATCAATGATAGGCGCAGCTGGTGCAAAGGCTGTGAACTGCTACGGTTTTCCCCTCGCGAATTGACCTATCGCTGCTCGAGCGTGGCTGAACGGTTGCGCCGTATTCTTGGCTGGCTGAAGCTTCTGGAGACGGGGTTGCATTTGGAGATTATTGGGACGAACGGGGATTTTCATTGGGGTTGTATTATTGGCGACGGGGCTTAGGTCCAATACAATAGATGATAGACGATGTACCGTACCGAACCTAGCGAAACATCAGCAGCAACCGAGCAGTCCCCAGCAAGCCCAAGCGTCGAGGATATCTAACGATCTTCATTGACCGATTACTCGTCCTGGCACTGGCACCGGCACCGGCATTATCATTGTCGCTGGCACTGTTACTGGTACAGTACTGTCACTGGCGCTGTCGCCTACTCAGCTGCATGCCCGGTCATCAACGATCGGTCCGGATGCGACATGAGGAGAGCTGAGAGATGGTGTCGATATTGTGCTTGATGCTTTCCGACCCCACGGTTTTGACTTCTGCCTGACTCTACTGCAAAATCCAACCAGACCCGTCCATATCTACCCCTCCAAGCCACGGACTCCCCGGGGCAAAGATAGGCGCCATGATGTATGTATGTATGTATGTATTGATACGGCACGTGTGTTTTGGGTGGTGTGGAAGCAACCTATCTATCTGTACGGGAAGGAGGCTGTGAGTGAGTGAGTGAGTGAGTGAATGAGTGAGTAGTTTACAATTCGTAGTTTACGTAAAGTGACCGTTTGCATCACCATATATCCAGTAAAGCTAATCTGAACGTACAGTATTTTAGGTATTAACGATAGTGACCCGGAGTTAAATGAGAGTGCCTGCCGGCCAGCCGTTTAAAAACTAGTTAGGTGACCCGTCTAGCCGTTTATATCCTCCTCGAAATCTCTAATTGTCTCAAGAACAATGTCTATTTGCTCTCTGCCAAGTGGTACTCCATTCTTTGTTGCTAGTATAATAGCAGTACGCACCTGTCAACAAATTAGTTTGTGATACTTTTAGTGGGGAGTGTGGCAATTTACTGCGTTCTTTATTTGACGTCCATTGAGAGGCACCTTGGAGAATTCATCAAGTACTTCATCAGGTATGCTCTGGGGTCTAAGGGTTTTTGAGGCTTGGTCAATGAATAGCTTCCACAGCTTCTTCCGGTGGGCCTCTTCGAGCGCGGAGTATTTCAAAGCCAGATGAATACGTGACTTGAAGGCAGGGTCAAATGTCTCTAGTCGGTTGGTCGTCAGGAACATGATCCCCTGATAATATTCGAGGACGCGTAGGAACACTACACTGTTGTCAGTGATTAGTTATGCTTCGTTTTCCTTGTCAACTCACAAGATACAAGACAATTTCGCGTCAGATCATGAATTGATCGCTGCTCTAGAAACACGTCTGCCTCGTCAATGAGCAAAACAGCCCCCCATTTCGCAGCTAGTGCTAGCGCCGCTGTCAGGTTGGTTTCTACAGATTCTGGTGTGATGCCCAGCTCCCCGGAGTTCAAGGTGTACAACGGCCGTTTGGTATGGTCTGCTATACTCTCAACGGTAAATGTTTTACCAACGCCTGGTATACCGTACAGGACAAATATCATCCCCCGGCCTTTATTACGAATCAGGTCATCAAACTCCTCTGTCCCGTGGCTGTCCACCAGTGCATGTAGCAGCTGTTTGTGCTTCTGCGGCAGAAGCAATGATTGGAATGCATCAGCATTAAACTCTATTGGCTTGATTAAGTCAATAAAAAACCAGCACCAGCGCTTCTCGGAAAGTGCAAAGCCCGGAATTACGAAGTCACAAGTCATGAATTCATGGTCGGTGAGAGCAGCTCTTTCATCTTTGCAGTCTGGGGGTAGAACTTTAGATTCGGTTATCAGCACTTGATTGCCAGACTTGGCCGCTCCGAATGCTTTGGCGTCCACCATTATGCGGCTGTTTATCTGGCAACACGGTCAGTATTGAACGTCATTCCTCACTACAACACGACTAAGACCTACAGTCATTGTCTCTAGCGCGTAACTGTCCAACTGGCCATATTGATTCCGGTCAAATTCGTGGCTCAATGCCATCGCTGTGCCCCGGTAATATTTGTGGTGAACTCCATGCATATCACAAAACCTTTTACCTCGTGCAATATGTTTTTGCCGAATTGCCTGCTCATGCTCGTGATACATTAAAGGGAAAATATTCAGTTTCCATATCTCTTTCGTCCCCTCAAATTTCTTAACTTCTATACTTTTCTTCTGCCCGCCGAATTTACGTCCATCATGGGTGAAGAATTGGCCGACAATGCTCCATTCCTGGGGCTCACAATATGTTAGAGCAGTGCTTGTTAGCATCATTACCTGCTCTTTCAGGTCTCGTCCTGTGATGACAAGCTCGCCTGGCTTGAAAATCATCCAGAGATCCTGGAACTCAATGGAAGGGGGAGCCGTCGTAGTTTCAACATTTGATTCGTAGGCTCGGAGCTCTCTCTTGAGCTCCCGTCTCATGAAACGCATTAGCAGGTCCAGATGCAATTTAGCAATCCCATCTTTGAGATTCTTCCTATACTGGTCCAATTCATGGCGATAGTGGAAAATGCACCTTAGTTCGCCATATAGAATCGAAGTGCCTTTCTGTATGCTGACGCCGGGATAGCTCTTGATCACCTCTCCCAGCGCCTGGTTAATAAAAGGTGAATAAATCTCGAGTCGAGAGGAAAACAATTTTCCTCGTTCGTTATAGGTTTTGTATGAATTCATCGCGCAGCCTTCAGACTCTTTATCTCCAGCCTCGTCATCTTCGGCTTCCACCACCTTTTCCACAGGTTCGCCCTTTAAGCTAAATCTTGTCTTGTGCTCCTTAACCTCTAATTTAAGGGACGACTTTTTGGGAAGCCCATTTCCGTTGACAGAAGCAGAAGGAACTTCTGGCTCCTCCGAGCTTGATCCTTCATCCTCGAACGGGTCGTACACCTTGAGTTTCATTGTTGTGGAAATGTAGAGTTCTCGGACATGCGCAAGATGTTATATGGTTGCAGTACTCTGGTGCCTACTTAGCTAAGGCAAACCCATTTCATAGCAGAGGTAGTAAAATAGGTGAGAGCCTCGTCGTGGATTCGAAGCGGCTAAAATCAATTCTATTGATCAGCGCTAATGCATGGACACTGTTTTCATCACCAAAGAGACACAACTACTAACTATTGCTGTTTCACCTCCAGCTTTCGATAGATACATTTTTGGGTTCCTTTGTGTCCTAAATACCCAACCCTCTGAAGCAAAAGGTTGCCTTTCAAGCCATCCCCGTTTTGAATATCAGTGGTTATCAACGAGGACACTTTCATGTACCGTACTATTTCGAAACATAGGCCCCCAATCCCTTCTCTTCCAGCCTTCCTATAGGTATTTTGAGCCAGTATTTTTTATGGGAGCCTTACAGCGGTGGGAATTGTGGACCTAGGATCTTCAGTAGTTGAAGACCTATCAGCTCTCAATACCTTGGGGGCGGTGCAAAAGGGAGATAGTTGCCTATGTCGTAACGAGAGCCCCTGCTGCTGCTACCCCTGTATCACCTACAACGCCTTCCTCTGCGTCAAGAGATTCTTAGGATCGTCGACCTTTTCTCTATGATTATCGCTAAAACTTGTATTGCGTCGGTTGAAACCAAATTTCAGATTTCCGTCGGGTAAAGTTAGAACGTATGGCGAATTGTCTGTGGGATTATTCGAGACGAACAACAACAACTTCAACATGTCGGGTGTGGGGGAAGCAGCTCTGGCGCTTGGGCTCATATCCTCCATCATAACCATTATCGACACCGCCAAAAAAATATATGAGGCAGCAAATGATGCCAACGGTCTCCCGAAAGCTTTTAACGATGTGGCCGCGAAACTGCCGCTTGTCACTTTACTCCTCGAAGAAGCAGAGGCCTATACCCAGAGAACAGATGTAGACCCAAAGGTGTGCTCTGCATTTAGTTCGATACTGGTTTCTTGCAGGAAGAATGCCAATGACCTTCAAGAGATATTTCAGAAAGTCGTTCCGAAAGGAGGAGCACCAAGATGGGTCCGATATCAAACAGCAGCTCGGAGACTGGGGAAAGGTCGCCAGGTTGAGGATCTCATTGCCGATATCTTAGATAGCTTGAATCTCATGTCGAATGTTCATAGTTTTCCGGAAGCTATGCAGAGAGAGTTAGCGAGATCATTAGAAGAGGTCTTGGAAATGAAGCCTACGCTTGTCAATTATCAGCCTACTCAACAGTGTTAGTGTTCTAACTCATCCTCCGCACTTGGAGTTGACTACTAAAGTGTTATCTACACATATAGTAAGAGTCGAGTTGAAAGACCTCCTCTATGCCTGGCTACTCCCAGAGAGTATCTCTGCACCAAACCCAGCTTCAGACCACTGCTTTTATTCTGATAAGCTTTTTCGTAACCCTGATACTTCTTATGAAACCTGTTCTTGGGTGTTTGACACCCTGGAATACCAGCAGTTCGCAGACCCCGATACCACCACGGTTACGTGGCTTAAGGGTCCCACTGGCTGCGGTAAGTCTGTTCTCTCATCTGCAGTCATAAATCGTATCCAAGGTCATCAGCCACCGTTACCAACCTCCCCAACTGTGCTTTATTGCTATGGTCATCGAGATCCAGAGTCTACAAATTCCCTCACTCTGGTTCGAGTGCTACTCGTACAAACACTGCAGTGGGACAACCCCCAAGTAATGGAAGAGCTGAGAAAGTTTCAGGCAAGTCATTCTGTCCTTAAGGAGAGTAATAGGGAGACTGAGAAAAACCTTTGGAATTTGTTAAAAACCGTGATAAGATTTCATGACAAGGCTATCTATATTGTTGTGGACGGGTGTGGAGAAACCTTCTCCTCGTTGGTGTTGTTGATTACTATGACTTCCAAAACGAGAAGCAGCCTTTGGGTATCCTCACGATTTAGTCAGAGTTTTCTCAGCAATACTACAATTCAAACGTTGTTTGATAAATATTCGGTCAAATCAATGCAGATAGAACTATCGTCGGAAAAGACAACTCAGGATCTGAAAGAATATGTGACGTACCGAGTCAATTCTCACCCATCACTTCTCTCAAAACCAGAGAAGATTAGAGATAAAATTATAACTGGCGTCTGCGACAAAGCAAATGGCATGTTTCTGTATGCTAGTCTTGTTCTTGACGATCTCAAGGATGATAAAATATCATCCAATTCAGCTATTGAGAGAACTTTAGAAAGGCTTCCGAAAACTTTGTTCGAGGTTTACGAAAAATCACTTAGGACGGCTAGAGACTCGATCAAGGGTGCAGAAGTTTTCAGCTGGATCTTTTGTTCAAGAGCATCTTTGAACTGGAACGAATTGAAGAGCGGGCTGGCTATTTCTCCATCGGGATATTCCGAGGATGAAATGATTGATGATTCATGCGAGACTTTCATTAGGCACTCATGTGGTCAATTAGTCGAATGTTATGGAGAAAACTTAGGTGTGTTAGTCTTCTATGCTGCTCTGTTCAACGTCACTAACTTGCACAACTCAAAAGAAAACTTGCGTTTTATTCATGGGACTGTTCCCGAGTTTTTGAGTGACGCGAAAGGTCCAGGAGGTGATCTTGGTATCCAGAAATCACACTCCATGGTTTCTAGCAAGCTTTTGGCTTTTCTTGAATATGAGGATTTGCCGGACTTCGCTCCTCTCCAAGAGGATTATAACCCGAACGAGCACGCAAAAGACACAATCAAAAACTACAGCTGTAGACCCGGCAGGGGTCTTTATCGCTATGCTACCTTCAACTGGTACAAGCATTTAAAAGAATGTGACAAGTTTCAAGACAAAGAGCTTGAGGATAAAGTCCTCAACTTCCTTTTGCCATCGGATGGACTGTTGGCATTTTGCCCTCTTGTACGGTGGCTAAAGACTGCATTACTTATGTCTAACGATATCCACAGTGGAATAGATAGTGTTACACTGACAACTGATCTCCTTGAGAGCCTTCAGTGCTGGGTGCAAGGTAGAGATTGGTCAAATAAAGATTCTGAGCAGAAGGTACAGAGTTGGATGAGAGACTTTCTGAACTTGATGCTAGACTGGGGAAAAGCTCTCGAAACTAGCCCATTTTACATTCATTATCTCCATCATGAGCTCCTGCCGGAGATGAATTATTTTCAAAAACTCATTGGGGAGGATGATCAGAGCGTATTTCAGTTCCACCCGAATAAAATCGAGACACGAAGTACTGAACTACCAAAGTGGCCAAACAATGCATTTGCTATTGACGTCGACAGAAACCTGGCATATTCGTACGACGAGTCTTCCTTCATTTTGTGCCACAACATGTTCTCCGGTCTTCTGGTCTCTGAAATTCCCATCTCATTTGGCACTAATGTGGCTGGGCCTATTTTCGCAAGGAAAGGGGCGTTATGTCCTGAAGGAAAGCTACTAGCAGTAGTCTTTGAGGCTGTGGGAGCGTCTGATGCACTTTGGGGTAAGAAGATTAGGTCAGGATATCGACTTACAATGGATGTCGACGATGCTGCAAAGGCTAAAGGCTTTTCTTCTTCATGGACTTTTGAGACCGCACCGGATTTTGATGCAAATCTTGACTTTACAAGAAATGGCTTTGGATTTGAAGAGACCACATTTATTGTTTGCCTGCTTCAGTTGAATCATTCGGGAATCGCACGAACAAATATTCTCAGTTTGGCGGACTGGGCGACATCCCCCGTACTGGAAATGGGAACACTTAGTATGGGTTGGGACCTAGATGATAATACAACGCTAATTTTCTCCATTGACTCAACAAAGCTTGCTACACCCTTTGGTATTTTCGACATTACTAATGGAAAGAAGGCATGGTCACTTGATCCTAGTTTGAAAGGTGCAAAAATGGCCAGGGACTTTCAGACCTTGGCGGCAGTAAGGACCATACCGATAACATTTGATAACATCTCTGCAACAGATATTGATGCCTTCATCTTAGAAGCGAAAAGAATGCTCATTACAGTGACAAACTCGTTGGAACTGTTTAATGTTCATGACCTTGACACGCCACGCCAGATTCCACTGCCTGGGATTGTTCATCTTCTTGCCATCAGCAACCGTGGTCGCTTCCTTTTGCTATTACGGGTAGATCATACCGAGGACCAGAAAGCACAACGAAAGGAAATGGTATGCCAGCGAGAAGGTAGAATAGGCATTTTTGATTGCCATAACGATTTATGGGTTACCCTCATGGTGAATGATGCACCTTCACCCGGAAGAAAGCCAAAACGTCAGAAGCCCTGGGAGTTTGAGCAGTATAGGTTTCCAGCTCAATTTTCCAACGAAACAGAAAAGAAAACTGATACTAATAAGATCATATTATATGCTCCTAAGGGCTGGAAGATTGCGAGCCATATTGGACGATTCAAAGGCACCGATCAAGCTGCAATAAAGAAGGAGCCTCATCTTATTATCTTCGAAGGTGAAAGGTTCAAGGACGGATTTGGGAAAAGACCCCTTTTTAAGCAGAGAATTTTGGCGTCTGTGTTCAAGTTAGTATTACCTACACAGAGTTGACTTGAATTTGATAGCTTATTTCATTAACTTCTCCAACGGTACTGAATTTGAAGCTAATATAAAACGGTCAAAAAGAAGAAAACCCCAAGCTCCCGATGATCTTGGATTAGTCCTTATGGATTGGACAGAGCAGCTCGATGCAGCAATTGTCTATCAAGCTGGAAGTGTGGTTTGTAAGGGCTTCTCAGCGGTGGAAAATTCACATATATGCGTCGATCAAAAGCAAGATCTCGACTCGTCCGTGCTCGGCCAAATAATTGGTGTTGAGGATATCACCTCCTTGCTCACGACGCCATGCCGCAATCTTGTATATCATATTTTTATATCTTCTAGTGTCACGAAAGACGCCAACAGAGAATTCTTGGACGACAAAAGAAGCAGGTTTGATCTCAATACTCATCCTCACGCTCTAACATACACTTTTAAAATTACAGGCCTCAATGCTGCTGAATCATGGTCAAAGTCTCAAACAGTTACTCACTGTTCGTCAATAGGCTTGCATTATCCCGCAATGTCTATACAAACACTATCTACGAGTGATGAGCAGCGTTTAAGTATGGGGTCTATAGAGTTGGGTTTGTCTTATGCAGATGGAGATTTGCGAGTTGAGATCAAGGATCCGCGGGAGTCGATCTTACAGAAAGCCTTACGAAGCTTTGAGAGACGCGTTGGCCTATTCAAAACCTCAGCAAATCCGGCACTACCTGATCAGGACAGCTCAAATTCAATACCTGGGCGAAACAATATATCTTTCACCACATTTGAAACGTTCGAGGGGGTTTCAAGTTCGTTCATGGTCAGTGGGGCCCAGACGATCCAGAGTGGCAAACATATCTTCCAATTTTGGAGACCATTAGATGTACAACCAACGCCAGATGATCACAGGCAAGCTAAAAGGTTCGAGGTTTATCTATGCCTCTTTGACGAGAGAACGGACGACATCTCTTGGTTCCTTCACACTTCCACGGCGGGAGAGAAAACAGACGATTGTGTGCACTTTCCACAAGCTACCTGGACTTATCATCCCCACTTACCACTTCTTGCTTGGCTATTACCAGGCCATCGGTTGAGAATATCAAATACAGAGTCCCCTGATGCGCCTATTACTGTGGCAGGTAAGGATTTAAACTCCAGTTAGCTTCAGATTTAGTCACCCTTTCAGGTGAAATTATTAACACTGGAAGAACCAGTTTAATTTTTTGAGACCAAGCAAGAGTCAGATTACATAGATGCTAACGAATTAAACTAGAATCAATAAAAATCGAGGGCGGCTCAACACAGGCTATGAAGTTTTCACCAGACGGCCATTACTTAATGGTTCATGGTAGAAACAACATGAAAAACGATTTCATGCAAGAAGAGATACCCTCCACTACACGATCTATAATGCTGATAAATTTGCGCGAGGGGATTACCACCGAGATCATGCTATCAAGTTCGACTAGCGTCTCCTTTGATATTGACAATGACTATATACACATGTATCGCCTTACTCGGAATGGGGCAGTGGAGGAGGGTCTGTATACCTTATCGAATCTGGAACTGTCAAAACGCCAGTATCTCACATTTATACCATCTCAATGCTGTTGTTCAACATGCGGAAAACCTTTGGAATCATCCGAATTGAAATGCACAATTTCCGTCTTTGAGGACGAATATACAAAAGCTGTTGTAATAGGTCATAGCCCCCTAAACTTGGGCAGAGCCGTTGCAATAGGACGGGCTTGTGAGCCACTGATATTGCGAGTTACCATGCCCATAGTGCATTCGGGCATGGAACATGCACAGAATACTTCCCTTATCTCGAGTTCGCGCGTCAAATTTCCCAAAATTGTCAACGAAGAAGGTCGTCTTTACGATGTCTCATCTCCTGCCCTTCAACTACCTTTACGTACTTCCGACATTGCATCTTGTGCAGCCTTTCCCGAATTTGCATCAGGCGATTTTATTTCTGACCAAGTCCGACAAATGGAGACATTGTATTTGAATGGAAAACCGCTGTTCGAAGAGATTTCGATGGGCCAGTTATCTGAAATTATTACTCATGTCGAAGTTGCTGTTGATAAGCGGTGTCGCTTACGGAAAAAATATGACATCAAATTTAACTATTTTAAAGCAATTTTTGGTGATGAATTTCCATTCGATACTTGGGCCGAATTCAAAACGGCAATGGATGAATTAGAAGATGACAGCAGCTTTAATGAATATATGCGGAAGCTATGGGATGGCGCGGGTATGGGCTGTAGGATTTCTCTTTCGGTGAGAACCGTCTCATTTTGTAATCCAGTGCCTGCAAGACAAGAAGGAGATTCAAGATGGTCACTCGCTCTGACCATTGGCTGGATTGAAGAGGATGTTGAGTGGTTCTATGAACGATTTTTTAACGAAGCCATGGTGGGTTCAAGGATGCCCTACGAATTTCGAGCGTATGTAGGCATCATTAAGAGGGGCCAGGAGTTGGAAAAAGACCAAACGGCGAAAGGAACAAGATTTCGAAAGCTTTTCAATAAAGTTGGGGAAGAGGCACAACTTTCATCTTCTACACATCAGCCGGAAAGTGGCACCAGATCGCACCAAACGATGGAAGGCTATTTGAATACTGTTCAACCTGTGGAATTGAAGTCTAAACTTCGTGATCTTTGCGACGCCATGTCGGACTTTGTACCCGGAATGGGCAAGGTGATGCAGCAAAGAATGGTCAAAGCTATACAACAGAGCTTCACTATTAGTGATGAAGACGAGGACGACGTCTTGGATGGGGAAGATATGCTATCCGAATACCTTAGCAAAGCTTAATAACGTAGATAAAATACAATCATGATTGATATCCATGGACTATAGCTTTTCTGAAGCAACAAATAATCTCTTCAAATGCTTTCAAGGTATTACCACCAGCCACTGACAATTTTATACCAAGAACAGAAGACAGAACGAAGGAACGAATACTACCTATAAATATAAAGGTGACAATATTTCCACGAGATAGGCTACATCTAACATGGGAAGAGTGGCAGTGTTTTATTTTCGAGGTCAAGACAACTCCAACTTATAAATTATTTAATTTTCTAGCAGCAACAAAATACACAATTCTATAGGTGATTTTAACGTTCAGCATCATTTCTTACATGGAGATATACTGGTAAAGAAAAATGCCTAGTAACAAATAATCTATCAGTCTATTTGGCGGTACTTCTCCACCTCCCTCACTTTCATCTCCTTGTACTTCGTCCAATGCGCAGTGATGATAGCAAATGTGATCAGAACATCCTCGGATACGCTCTCCTGCATTTCGTTTGCCGCATATCTATCAAATTGTCCCTCTCGTAGACACATTGACAATGGTCCTCGCCCGTGTCCAAAACTTGCGGTTCTCATCATGACGGAGGCATCATTCTTATCTGTCCACTTCTGTTCGGCTACCTCAAGCAATTCTTCTACAGATCGTCCGAAAGCTCGAAACACCCGGAGGAAAGGCTCGTATGCCTCATTGTACATGAAGTCATACATATTCGCTACGTAAAAGTTTAGTTCTGGGATGTGCATATGCCGAGGGCGGGAGTTGTCCACTGGGCTCTTGATTCCGTAGAAAGTTCCATTTTTGATGTGCTCATTGTAGATGGTCGGCGGAACCAACATCTTTGAGGACATGTGGTTCTGCAATTTGTCCATCCCAGCTGCAAAATAGTCGTTGGCAAGATCGGGTCCAGAGGTGTGTAAAAGTCTCCAAATGCCATTTTGGATGTCGACGTCGACAACAAAGTGATTTCTTTTCATGTCGCTACCGCCAGAGAAACGCTCGAAGTATACGAAAGGCCTTGTGCTGTGTTTTGCGATGTCGTGACGACTTGCGAGTGAAAAGCTCTGCTTCTGTGGAAGGCCAGTGATGCTGTCAAACTCGAAAGTTCCGTTCCCTTTGTTTAGATAAGCTCTAGTGTCGAGGCCATTGCAGGAATCTTTCATCTGGTTATACCATGCGACGTTAGAACCGAAGATAAACCTGTCGTATATTAGCATTAATTCGACTTAAGAATACTCGAGGGAACTCACCATGATGGTACCATGGCAATGAAACATCCAAAGACGGTGGCAAAAACTAGCCAAATACTCAGCTTCGTAAGCTGCTTGCTGTGCCTTTTGGTCGATAAGTCATTGCAGTTGAGTAGATGAGTTACGCGATAGTAAAGGACCGACCCGCAGCAAAGCACGAATACGAATACCATTGGGAGTCCCGTAACCAACCCAACAATCATCAACATCGTTGTGTAATGACTGTCTCTAGATGCCCATACCTCTGTGAATTGGCGATAGTTCAGAGGCTGTGTCTTCCATTTGATGTGATACTGGGCATAAATTCCACAAGTCCCATAGTACACAACCACGAGGAAGAACACTAGCCACGCAGCCCATCCATTGCCTTTATTTGCTCGCCGGAGCCACCTTGCACGCAGCTTGTGGTAAGTCTTTCGCCACCAATTAGGAGGGGTGTTATCTCTAGCGATCGTAACTAGTTGTTGTAAACAATGAGTTCCGCAAGGAGAATTACAGGGCCCTGGATGACATGGCTTATCACAAGCTCTCGTCCGATTCTTATGTATGCATTCGCCAACTTTCCGACAGATAGTCCGGCAGCCATTCGGCACAACGTCACTAAGTTGGCTATCCATCGGAGCTCGTTCGCTATGAGTGAAGTTTCCGCACCAGCAAGTTGCTATTGGAGCAGTGTATTGCCTTCTCATGCATTGTGAACAAGACCAGTACCCTATACTTCCATAATCTCCAGAATAGCTTCTGCTAGATTCAGCCCAGCGAGATGCGCAGCGGAGATGTAAGATATTGTGGCAGCCGTTGCATTGCCAGACATTGTGTTCCTGTGTGTTTTTTGCCGTGATTTGCATCCGACAGGTTGAACAATAATATCTAGACCGAGATTAGTTTGAGATTTTCAAAGACCTAATGTGGATTACTTACAAACCATCCTTAATTCTTTTAATCGTTAGATTCTCATCAGTTGTTACTGCTGTTACTGCTTGTCTGTTTTGACTGCCCGTCTCAACTTGTAATCTGTTAGAGAGGTCTTCAAGGGGAACATCTCCCTCCAGATCTTGCACCCGATCCGCAAAAGGATTGGAGGGAAATCCCCAAAAACTACTTCTGCTATTTCTAACGTTAGCCATAATTGCTTTATTTGATTATTTAGATATCGAGGTCTGTGTTCCGTTGCTGAATGTTGTATTCACGAGTGAGAGTGGTAGACATCACAAGGTGTTCATGGGTATTATAAGTACTGACAGTTCAAACCCGAACCACTTTGGTTGCCAGTCCAGAAGCAAAGAAACCAACTGTGCACTATATCGTAACGCTGCAGTTCATGGTGTGCACTAGAGGCCATTATTGTAGTTAGTGGCTGGTAGGCTTCCCTTAGAGCATAATATTGATCATTGATAGCAGTATTCAATATTCTAATATTATTCTCTAACATGGCGGAGGAGGAACCATTATAACAAATCCGTTATTAAAGTGCCGTTGCCCTTAGGTATAGCGTAGGCTGGAATGATCAAGGTAATATAAAGTGTGCTAATCCAATAAATCCAAACTGAATATGGGGATGCAAGAATATAGACGTAGCGAGAGTTCTAGATTAAGCTTATAGTGTACTGGTTAAACATGTACTTCGGTTGACAAGCACCCTAAGGAGACAGAAGAAGGGAGGTGGATAACTAAGAACACATAACAACACTTTTTAAAAGAGATCTATACTTCTAGGGATACAAGCCCTTTTTCCAGGAAACACGTAAGTAAAAGTAAAGGGAGGCGGATGACTAAAAACCATGACAGCACTTTTTAAAGAAGTGACCTTTTATCTATAAATCAGACCCTCCGTGTTAAGAGAATTTACCGTGCACAAGATGTACGGCTTTTGGTTGGTCGAGGAGTTTTTAGAAGTTGAGCTAACAACTAATTAAGTAAAGTAATTCTTATAATATTGGTGAACTATGCCCTCACTTAAGCTTACATGTTCGGAATCACAACATGTTTTTTGTCTGTTAGAGTTCTATCAAAACATCAAGTTCCAACGTATAAGTTGTTAGGCTTGTATTATTCTGTCTATTATTCCTCACCTCATCCCATTCCGTCGGTGCCACATCTCACCAGGTGAAACAGAACCAATCGTACCATAACGATTTAAAGCGTGCACCTGTAGCAGTTAAGATCAGATTCTGCAGAATATAGAGGCAGTTAGTTTACCTGTGGGTGATCCTGAATATCGGCAGCCTGCGCCTTTGTGACACTTATCGTCCAAAATAAGACAGCTTGATATGCTACAGATCTGCTAGTCTCGGCTTTACCTATACCATCTAGGACCATTTGAATATTGTCGGTATTTAGACGATCTAATGGCCATACTACATACCAGTGTTTCGGGTACACGATGCCCGAGTGCTGCAGACGTGCCATCTGAACTTCTTCCTCGGGGGTTAATTTGCCGATTCGATCGAGCAGCTTAGTTTCAAAACTGCTCTTATGCTTATGCTCAAGTTGCATTAAGGTCAAGAGGAATATCTCAAAGAACCGAGGATAAAATCCAGCGGTAGCCCAGTCAAGAAGACAAATTGAGCCATCTGCTCCCCATACCATGTTCCGCAGGCCTAGATCAAGATGGCATAAGCTCATTGGCAGCCCTGTCAAGTTCAGCTTGTACACATCATCAGCAATTCTATCATTTAGAGAGTTCTCCATGTCCTGCACAGTGTCAAAGACTGTTGTCCCAGTTCTCGTCCAGTCTTGCTTTTCTTCTCCACCCGCTTCCCAAAGTAATCCATGACTGACACCGCCATGAACTAGCGGCCCGGGTGTCTGCCTCTGCACAGTCGAGAAATGATCCAGAATTCTCAAAACCCGGTCGAGCTGGGCATCATCAAGTGCTGTCAGGATTTCTCCGTGTATACGCTCCATTACCAAATACCCAGTTGGATCCTCTCCTGTTGAACTGTGATTCTGGAAGAAGCGAAATACACGAGGGACTCGAACAATGTTTTGATCGAGAAGATCGTACGCTGTACGCAGATTACTTGCTTCTTCAGCATACACGCGGCCGTACTTGACGACTGCATCCTCAGATATGATCACAATGCTGCCGCCAATACCCCGGATACGTTGTTGTTTTATTTGCTGTCCCTTATGGTGTCCATTGCAAAGATTGGTAATCTCCGCATCGCTGAGGTCTGCATGATTCAAGTTTATGTGGAGTAGCGCTGGTGAAGACATGTTGCATGCCGGACAATCTGGGAGATTCTTTATTTTATATTGCAAGAGGCCTTACATTCATTTACCTTGAGTCTTTTTTTCCTGAGGTGGGGTTGATGGTGGGACGTGATTAAAATCCAGGGGTCTTTTCTTTGGTTGGGTGCTAGAAGAAATTAGGATACAACGAGGTTGCACATCTATTTGATATCATAATCTCCTTAATCCGGACAGTAAAGCAATTCCATCTTTTAAAACTCCATGGCTTAAAGTCGCGCCTATTTGCGGTCTCCTATACGTCCACAGCTTATGCTATTGTAAAATAGAATATTAAAAGTAAACAGAATAATATATTTTATTATAAAGTCAATAAATATTACTAATACATATTTTGAGTTATAGCCGACTTTTTATATGAACTATTCTTGAAATCTCTTAAACTCTTATACAGAAGTAACTCTTCTTATGATGTTGTTAGTTAAGGTATTTTAGCCCCATGTGTAGGGCAGTTTACGTGTTAATACGCGAGAGGGCCTGGTTCATGAGAGAAGGGATCTACACTTTACAATATCCAATCCCTAGGGAACACATGATTGAAAGGAAAATAACTTTTCCAATAAATCATTTTTCTGGAGTCAGGATGAGCTTGTCTAGGTTAATAGAAGTAGTCGGGTCTGATTTAACATATATGACTTCACGTGATCTGACGAAGGGCTCAAGCATACATCTAAATTTTTGACTAAATCTTTGATATCTCAATTTCACAGTCAAGATTTACTGGCAGTTTCTCACCATATGGATATTGGACTACACTATAGGATAACAGACATCGCAATGGTGATAAATATGCTTCGCCAGACTCGTCGACTACGGAATTCATGCTCGTCTGTAAAGCACGATCAAAAGTGGGTCCAAAATTATATGCATATGAGAAACCCCCGTACGCCGAACTCCAGGTAGGATTCCAACATTTCTCAGCCGTACTAGCAAATAGTCAAATCGTAATAAGATTGCTGTCGCTTCTGACGCTGACATCGCAGATTTGCTGGTGTAAGGTAACCTTAAAAGATCCTCCTTCTTCCAACTCGACGTGTAGTAGGTATGGCGGACGCGCACGAAACATTTTATAACTATTGGAGTATTGCTCATTTCGTCCTCATCAGCTTTGCTATAATAGCGATTCTTGCTGTGCTAGCAATCGTACCTTTAATCATGCTTCAATCATTCTTTGGAGGCAACAAATTCAATGTCAAGGGCAAGGTACGATTTTACAGCTTTTATGAGGAATGTTATACTAATTCAAAGTAGACTGTCCTGTTAACAGGAGCCTCGGAGGGCATGGGAAAGAGTGCTGCGA
>Ga0247810_10000084_pt1 | contig 160588 bp, 161 predicted proteins | sample UWRJL119311C1_FD_179918 | JGI IMG/M metagenome (GOLD analysis project Ga0247810, IMG submission 179918) | Plant litter microbial communities from Arlington Agricultural Research Station in Wisconsin, United States - UWRJ-L119-311C-1 | ecosystem: Environmental > Terrestrial > Plant litter >...
GAGGGGGGGTGGTTGTTTTTTTTTTTTTTTTTTTTTTTTTTTTTTTTTTTTTTTTTTTTTTTGGGTCCAAAAGGCATTTTGTACACGTGATGTGGTGTGGTTTGTTGAAAGGGTGTGGGAGTGGGTGGATGGATGGATGGATGGATGGATGATGTTTAGTGGCTCAGTAGTTATTTTTTTTAAAAAAAAATAGGGTGTGCGGAAATTGAAACATGGGGTTTTGGTGTCGAGACGTGTGTCTGGGGTTAGTGTATATGTTATATTTATGGTTGGCGTGGGAGAGAGGGAAGTCGTTTTTAAACTTGGGCATGTGGTTTGTATTGAATTCGTTCCGAAGGTGTGACGCTGCGATTTTGAAAGTAGTTGCGGGCCTGTAGCTCTAGATTAGAGTGATTTGATGGTTAGAAAAGGATTGGCAACGGGTTTCATCTGGTGAACCGGATTGGGTACGCAGTCTACCAACGACCTTGTCAAAAAAGCCGCAAATATCACATAAAACTCACAATCGTGGAAGGGAACACATGTATCTTATTCTAGTCCTTTTTACACCTTCGCCTTTATATATTATTGTAAGTCTACTTCGTATATTATAACCTACAGCTATCAATTACAACTATCAATTAAAATTATCAGTTTGGTATGTAGCCACACCTGAGACCAGCCATGAATAAAATGTTCTAGCTTCAACACCCATCTATGCTTTGATCTCGTATTTTCGACGGAATGCATCGTCAACAGACGTGAGATAATAAGTGCCTTTGGTGATGGTCTCGATGTTTCCGGACGGTGTATAGTTTTTCTGCAGATGAGCTTTCTTTCGCAAGTTGCACATCTGTTTCCATGTTAGCTCCAGCTCTTAGGTATATACTCTGTATAACATGCCTCTTCGTAAAATTCTGGAGAAACCGTTCTCCTCGCAGCTAGACGTTGCTTGATATCCAGCTTTTTAGCCATCTCCTCCGTGCTACCAACGACCCGCAAACTAAACATGCTTGCGGCCAATCCACCTCCATAACTGAAGATACCGATCTTCTTGGCCTGCAACGCTTCGCTACTGACGTTATTAAGCAAACTCGCAAGCCCACTATAGACGCTGGCGGTATACATGTTTCCACACATCGTTGGGACTTCGATACTCGGCTGAACGCGCTGCTGAAAGCGCTTCTTGGTGAGACTCATGAACGCCGTCTCTACAGCCTTGTCGCTGAGTGAGTTCTCATATGACACACCCTTGATATCAACCGGCAAGTCAACAAACTCTGGAGCGCTGGGATCGAGGATATAATCGTTGTAAAGTATGCGGGCATATGACTTGACGACAAGCTTGCAGGTTGGTGCGTGGAAGGACATGTAGTCAAAGCGATCAAGGCCAGTGTTGGTGTCGGTGTCAGGAGCAGACCCGTTCATTGCCTTTTTCAACTGAACTTCACGATTGTTATAAGCTTTGTAGCATGCGTCCAGGGCCTCGGTGTAACACTTGATAGAGAAGTGACCATCCACGATCGGGTATTCGCTAGTCAAATCCGGCTTGTAAAAGTCATAGGCGTGTTGCATGTAGGTACCGCGCATACCTGGTTCGAGTGCGATGGGAGCATCCGCACCGATAAGCATTGCAACTGCACCGGCGCCTCCTGTTGGTCTGGCATTTCCTTTTGCGTAAAGTGCAATGTCGCCCGCAACTACGATCGCGTCACGTCCATCCCAGCTAGAAGATTCAATCCAATTGACAGCATTGAAGAGAACGTTTGTCCCGCCGTAGCAAGCATTGATAGAATCGACTCCCTCGATGTTGGTATTGGTGCCAAAAAGCTGCATAAGAACGGATTTAACAGATTTGGCCTTGTCAAGTAAGGTCTCGGTGCCAACTTCCAAGCGGCCAATTGAATCGGTGTCGATATTGTAATTGCTAAGCATATTTGAAAGGACAGTCAGAGCCATTGAATAGATATCTGTTGCTATCAATCTCTAATTTGGTTCCATAGGATGGCAGAGCCCGGAACTTTCTTACCTTCTCTATCGTCGCAAAAGCTCATTTTGGTTTGCCCAAGTCCAATAGTGTACTTTCCCTGGCTCACGCCGTTAAAATTCTCAAGTTCTGCTTGGTCTACGCATAGGCCTGGAAAGTAGAGCTCAATGGCCTTGATTCCAACATTTTTAGGACGGTTGGTCATGATTACAGTTTATCTGAGGTAAGTTGAAAAGCATAAATTGGGAATTAAGAGCGCCCGATGGTCTAGTATTTATATCTGATGTACCAGAAATCTTACAATATGTAATCACAACTTTGCTCAGATTGCGCCCATATTCACAATGCTAGCAGATTGATAGAGAGCGGTACTTTTTGTACGAGGCACAGTAATACCAGCCGTTGAGTTTGAAATTCAATCTATTCACCTCCACCACAAGCGAATCAAGTGCCGGAAATCTTACAAGAAGAGCGCTCGGATGACAACGAGAACTGAGCAGAGTGGCTGAGTTGGTGACGAGGCACGACATCCATCGTACGATGAGGTACAACTACAACATACCAGGTGTAGCGAGCCTTGGCTGAGCAAGGGTTTGGGAGCGTTCTTAGTTAAACTCTGCCATCTCAAGCTGAAAGTTCCTAGGCAATATTTGATGAAGTAGAGGCTTGCGTATACATTTGATTTCGGTCGAGCTCGATGTGGCTGGTTTACTGACATTCGCTGTTGATTCTGTAGCATTCATATTCCCTTTCTAGTTCTTAGAGTAGTCCGGAACTCTCCTGTTCTTCTTTGTTGATGATGATAACGAGGATGATGATGTGAGCAAGATTACCCCAATGATGTATTTGGTGCGCTTATACATACTACAAGTAATGTAGCTACGGCAGCTTGAAGAGGTGTTCCTCAATGATGGCATTCATATATCACTGGCATTTGTATGATATCTGTAGACATGTTGAATCACCATCTCATGATTAAGCGCGTTGAGAATAGCTTGAAGGTATTCCGTAGTGCATCTAAGGGTCACATCGAAGCAGTGTTGGTATCATGTATGCTCGTTCTCTCCAATTATGGTTGAGATAGATAGGTTAAAGGGAACTTTACCTGGCAGCGCCGCCAGCTTTGATAGTCCTTAATTTATGACTAGTATTAAATAACTTTTATCGATTTAAAAGACCCTTCTAACTCTATCATGATGACCAAGTACTACATTTTTGTTCACTTGTTGATATTAATTATATGGGGCGGGGCATTTTATTTTAGGACCCCAAAGATCTTTGTCCAAAAAAGAAATACAGAAAAAATGGCAAAAAAAAACGTGGAGACTGTGGGAATCGAACCCACGACCCCCTGTAATTAAGCAGATTGTGCGAAACAGGTATTATACCCCTAAACCTATGACACTGTTAGATGGAGTTCAACACATGATTTAATTGTTTAACTTACCAAGTCCCCAGTTGGGTGTTTTATGAAAATAATTTTCAGAGTTTAGTTTATACACCGCTTCTATTGACCCACTAAAAAGCAGGTGGGTTTAGCGCCCGCTCGAACCTCAAAACTTCACAGCTCAAATACTACAAAGAAAAGAAATGTATTGCGAATAATGGCCAGCCCGCCGCCAGTTACAGAGTATACGAGGCTGTATATAGCACCTTTTAACCCGGCTCTCCTCCCCTCCCTCGTTCCCCCTTCAATCCTTCCGCACGCCCGAAACATAAGCTTCCATACCCTCGAAACGTTCCCCGACAAACCATACGGCTACATAGAGCTTCCCATAATGGATGCTGCCAAAATTTCAAAGAAGCTCAAGGGAACCATTCTCAAAGGCTCGAAAATAAAAATCGAAACTGCCCGCCCTAAAGCTGAATTCGCAGCCGAAGAAGCGGAGCCGGAAAGCAAAAGAACGAAAAATAGGAAGCGCAAAAGAGATGAAATACCTGCAGTGGAGCTGAGCGATCGGAGTGTCAAGCGTGGGTGGACTACACCAGGGAAGGTAGAGAAGAGGAGTGGTAAAAAAGAAGATAAGAAGAAGGGAGAGAAGCAGAAGATCAAAAGCAAGTACACTGAGGGGCAGGAGTGTTTGTTCAAGACAGTGTTGCCCCCAAACATCGCAGCGCATGCAGAGAAGAGCAAGGGAAGAGGCAACGAGCGGACTATACATGAATTTGCAAAGAGGGAGAAATACGCCAGTTTCCTGCGCGGGCCTGCGGGGGAGAAATTAGGCAAAGGAGTCAAGGAATTCATAGAGGGGAAGGGCTGGGTCGATGAAGACGGGGAGGTAGTGGAAGTTGTTGTAAAGAGGCGGAAAACACACAGATCTTCAAATGCCGAGTCTCTGAGATCTGAAGATGATCAATCTAAAGAGGGTGCAGAAGCCTCGAGTTCAGGCGATGAACCAAGCACAGAAAATAAAGAGATCACCAAATCGCATTCCAAAGGTCGACCCACTGAAGAGGACGAACATTCTTCATCTGACGATAGTTCACAGGCTTCCAGCTCTGAGGAAAACCCCAAATCAGATACCATAGCTGCACAAGCACCTCATGATTCGGATACTTCGACGTCTGGCTCATCCTCACCATCCGAATCCGAATCCGAATCTGACTCTGACTCTGACTCTGAAGGTTCATCAGAAAACGAGTCTGTTCCAAAGTCTCCGGAATCTACAACGCCAACAAAAAACCGGCCAACATCTTCATCTGGTCTCACAATCAGTATACCCAACTCTGCAATCACATCCACCCCAATCCACCCTTTGGAAGCTTTATATAAGAAGCCAAAAGCCAGTGAAGGAACCGCACTCGAAAAATCATCTTTCTCGTTCTTTGGTGGTGATGATGAAAATGAGGAGGACGATATAGTGCCAGAAGTCCACGAGAACCTTCCTTTCACACCCTTTACGCAACGTGAGTTTGAGTTCAGAGGTCAGCGCTCAGCGGCCCCTACTCCTGACACTGCCCACGCCAACAAACGTTTTCTATGGCCACAGAACTCATCCAAAGACGATAGTGATGATTCTTCCCAAAATGCCCCTAGCTCACCTATCCGTAAAGAGGATAAGGGAAAGGGAAAGGGAAAGGAAGTTGCTGTCGCTGGAGAGCCTGGGAAGGACGAAAGCGACTTCACAAAGTGGTTTTATGAGAATCGAGGAGATACGAATCGGGCATGGAAGAAGCGTAGAAAGACAGTCGCGAAGGAGAAGAGACAGCGGGAGAACCGGAAAAGAGGAGACCGCGCGAATTGATGCCATTTTAATGATATGTTTGTTGCGTATACCCAACAATGCAATGCCTTGCTATATCACATCTTGTATGACAAATTCCAATACTGAAATGCTATCTACTAACGTGTTCTATCTTGCTATCGAACACGTGTAACATCTCATTCACTTATAACCTGGATTAGCTTTCTCATTCTCCTCGTCGCTCACAAAAGCAAAATGTTCCTCTCGAGTCTTCTGCCCACCCTTTCCATATCTACTAGATCTGATATCCTCATCATCAACCTCAGCGTCAACTTCCAGCTCAAAATCAGTTGTTTTCAATGAATTACTTTTCCATACCCCAGTCGCCTCTTGATGCTTTCCGTTAGTTGACAATTTAGGTGGCTCTTTCGGTTCACATTTTCGCCCACATCACCACTGACATTCCCTTCTCTTTGATGCTATGCCTCGCACATTTTGCTCAAATATAGTCATTTCTTCAAATGGTCCTTCGTGAATCCCATGAATTCCGCCCCTCTCTCAACTAGGAAGCGAACTCGCAGGGCTAAGAGGATTCTCGATAGCTGGTCCAGCTGGTGCCGGTGCACTCCTAGGCAAAAGACTAGCCTGGAGCTTCACATTCACGTGTGACAATGGCCGATCTGGGAAGGTGAGACGGCTCGGTGTAGATGGTGCGATCTGGGAAGGGGGTGCTGCTTGTGAGCGGCGCACGGCTGGATATGGATGTTTTGAGTTCTGGTAATGGGGTCTAGGGAAGCTTGACAGATCACGTAGTGGGATTCCGCCGGCTTCAAGGTCGGTGGTTTGTGGCTGGGGCCCTGGGTGTGTAGTGTGGTAGGGCGTGGAGGAGAAGTTCTCAAAATTTGTGTGTTGAAGCTGTCTATGGTTGATGAAGACGATGAAGGTTAGGTGGATGGCACCTAAAAAGACTGGAACGCTGTCAGTACTGCTTTGTGCCTTTATCAACTTTGTTATGTGAACAATCAGATACAATGATAGTGTTGAAACATGCATCGGCTGCTCAGAACCCCTCTTCATCTCTCGCCTTGCAGCACAGAGTTCTATACCTACACTGTGGCGAGCGTGAGATGGAGCCACGGTATTCAGGTCAAGTGCCTTAGAAATCAATACCTACTAGTAAAAAGGAGCAGAAGTAAGCTCACAAACCATCTAGCTTGCATCTTATATGGCAAGTAGATAGAATGTATCCCCAACGAACCAACTCTTGTTTCCGCGTTTTCTACATCATTGTACATACCAAGCCATACCCCGATCGAAAACACACAGCACACTAACATAATACTATGAGTCCATTTAAAACAATGTCTCCATGATTGCGTTAATGCAAAGCATTCGTCATCAAGGTTGTTAGCATAATGAAGAGCAACGATGGCGATAGTAAGAGCGCCGAGTAGCAGGAATCCGGAGGTAAATATGGCGCTTTGAATGGACCCAGTATAGGGTTTTCGCTTGAATTGTATGGACCAAAAGTGGCCAAGCGTGCCAAAAAGGGGCACGAGGAGACATACTATGAGAAAGCTGATAGTAAACAAGAAATATCGGTGCGAACGACATAGCGACATCTTGCTGGTGGATGAAGCAGTAGTGGCAACAAGAGGACCAACGGTTGAGCGAATTGGAATGGACACAAGAAATTCTCCGTTACCATTTCTTTGGCGATTCCTCATCTGCTGTCTAGCTGCTTTGGCACCAAGACGCGCTTTTCGTTGAATCTCAAAGCGTTTCTTAAATTCATATGGCGTGCTAAGCCATGGCAAAGTGTTGTGGGGGACGTTTCTAGACGATACTGTCTCCTTGTGAGTATTAGGACTCCGTTGCATAATTTGCTGCCTTCTTATGTTTTCAACGTTGTCAAAGGGATTTGCATTTGTAATTTGCCCGTTGGTGAAAGGGTTGGAGCACACGTCTGAATCTGAAAGGTCGATACTTGTAAAGTTGTTTGGATGTATTTGGTTGGCCTTGTATAGCTGTGGGTGATACGATTTCTCAGGATACGACATGGCCGTTTATGGTAGACTCCTACCAAACTATGGAGAAGACGCTTACACAAGAATATATGAGTAAGGTTGCGAAAATTGTTAATGGTTATGAAATTGACGCCGCGGGATAGGACACAAAAGATAAAAGATATAAGCCAATTACCGAGAAATGGGGTAGACACAATTATTCTTTGACTCTGTGAATAACAGATATGAGTGATTGCGATCCATTTGAAACTCTTATGCAACAGACTCAGAATATCTTAACCATAGGACCGCTGAGTATGATGTGCTTTATTCAAATGATTCACAAAATCTCTCAAGTGGGAGGACGGAATAAAGGTTTGTCAAAGGCTGTTACAAAGATAGGGATTTGTGTCAGATGGACTTTGATCTGCATCTGCTGAAAAAGCCACTCTCTGTTCTAACACATTCTCAGTGTACAGAACTGATTGTTGAGACTGCCTTTGAAAATGTGAAACTTGCGCTCCACAAAGCACGACTTGAAACTCCATGGGAGACTTACAAAAAGTGACTGGGAACTGTATGTGTTATGATCTGTACAATGGTGTATGGTGTTTAGTAGTAAGTTTGTGCTTGTTCCTCTATAGAAAGAGGCAGCGAGAATATCTTTCAACTAACCAATTATTTAGTATCAACCACTAAGAATAGCATTGGCAACACTTGAGGAATTCGTAAGATTCAGGAGTGAGGTACTGGGTAAAGGTGAAACCATGTCTGAGTTCCTTTATATCTGGCGTATCTTCCTTCAAAGGCTTGATTCTATACACTTCTGTGAAACTGCCCTCATACCACAACACCTGAATCGTTTCCCTTCTCATTTCTCTTCTCAATATTACCATCAATGTTATTATCATTATCATCATCGCAATCGGTGATGCCTTGTTCGCAGAACAGCTTCTCCTCATCTAAGTAGGAATTCCTCTCGGACTCTGAATGAATCACTTCTAATTGTTCCATCATAAATTTTAGGTCCGATTTCGAGTTAGATAATGGTCGAGGTATTGAAATCTATGATTGATCAGCAAATTTAATTTCTCAGCTCATCTATACTCTGCAGGGAGTGCTACCTTATTCATCATACCTCTAGGACTTCTATGTGAGGGTAGGTGGCGCTCATCTAGAGAGGGAGGATTTTGTAGGGGAAGCCAGGGTGTGGAGGCAGCGTAAAGATCTTGCATCGCACTTGAGCGCTTCAGCCGGTTTGTTGTTCGTGGTGGGTATGGAATGGCTTGGGCTATATTCATCTTATCTATCAGGTAGTTCCTCGAGGCTCCACTTCTGGAAATAGTAGCGGGTTGTGGCTGTGTGGTAGAGGAGAAATTGAAACCGGCGAGATCACCAGAGTAGAAAGTGTAATATGGATCTCGTGTCCTGCCGCTTTTGTATGCATATGGAAAAGCTTCTATCTTGTCGGGGTTGAACCCGAAGGAGAAAGCGGATAAATTGCCGGAGTATTCTTGGTAGTTAGGGTTGCAGGTGTTGTTCTGAAGATGCTTCAAGTCTGAAACGATGCTGATAGGGCTGATGACAGGTGTAGACGCATTGGGACAGCATTCATGAATACGTCTTGGCTTGACTTGTTCAGTTCTGGCACTAGGAGCTACCAATCTCCTTTTCTGCTGCACAGCAGAAAGTGATCGACCATCTCCGGCAGTGGTTAGAGCGCAGTCTTCCCACTCAGCCTCCATCATGCAAAGCGTAATGGTATTTCTTTTGTACTAAGAAAGCAGGAATGTGGGGGTGTATGTATTGAGTCTTCTCCTGTGTCGAGATACTGGGATGGCCGCTATACTCTGTCACGCTGCTGGGGGTCTACGTGGTGGAGAAACTCGTGGAGCTAAAAGGTGAGTCTGGCAAAAGCTGGTACTTGTCTAATCGATACGACAGGCTTCTAGATTCATCATTTTCTAAAGCCGCCTTTTCAATTTAGGGTCTCAAGGCAGTCAAGTGCGAAATAGTTTCAGTGTACCTAAGCAAGGGACTGCCACCGTGAGACAATTTTTGGCTGTCTTGGCATGTAAGTCGAAGTGAATAGGCGGAAGGGAGGTAGGTTTTCCACATGCGATAATTCGCTAACAAAGCCTGAATGAGAGGAAACATATAAGTTGATGAAGAGATTCCACCTGCTTGTTTGATAGCGAAATTCAAAACATGATCTGCTTTGACTATGAAAAAATCTCTCGCGAGGCCAATACAATGCGGTCAGTTTCTATCAAGATTTGTTGTCAAGAGCCTTGCCTCAGATGCTAGGTCAGTTAGTACTCATTGTTAAGGTTTGCTAGTTGTGGGTCATAGTGTCGGGCTTAAAGCAGAAATGAGACCAAAATCTATGAACAAGAACCACAAATTTACTATGAAATCCAAAGAGGGATGGAGAAGAAGGTAGCAGTAAATAGTAAATGTTTTATCAACCTTGCAAACATAAGGACTCGCTTAATCTAGGGGAGGGATCCCACTTGTCGGTAACATAGCTCTAAACCTTAACACCATTAGTACCATTGCACTCAGACACAAGTCACCATCAATAGCGCTGAGATGTATTTTAAGACTATTTTTCTCCACTCTGTTCAATAATGGTAAGCATCCACTTTTATTTGGTCCCCAAAGCTGGGATAGCACGTGACGATATTTCTTGGGCTGTGGTGGCTTAGATGCTTGAAAATAAACTAGGAGATTAGACACTCCGCAACAACTTATAGGTTCAACGAAGTCAATGCTTGCCCCCAGGAATACGACAGATTACCGGGTCAATATGACATGCTGTAGGGCCTTGGCTTCATGGACCGAGTAAAACGACAGGGTCCCTACGAACCGACCGATGATAGCGCGGTAGTTCCTGTAGCGAGAAATAAAAGCTGATGTACGAACAGGAGAACAATGCCAAAAGATCATGTACGTGCACAGAGTGGGACCACGGGATGAAATGTTACAGCCTCCAAAGTAAAACTATAAGATGCTGTACTTCTTCCGATGACATGATACTACCAACAGCTTAATATCTACCATTCTTGTCACTCGTTAAGCAAGAATAATTTCAATCATGCGTTATATCACTGTCTTTACAGTTTTTTCTCTTCCTCTAACATGGGCTTCCCCAACATTCTCCAGCAGAACGTTTGATTGTCAATCTGGTGGCACCGTTCAGACCAGCAGCGGGCCAGTCTCTGGCCATCCTGCAACACGATTCCCAGAGGTATCAGAATACCTAGGGATTCCATACGCACAAGCTCCTGTGGGAGAACTCAGATTCGCAGCTCCGGTGAAATATGTTGGGTCTTCAGCGCTCAATGGTACTGTCTTTGTAGGTTCATTTTTTCCTCTTTCAAAAGCTTTAGGCTGACATGATATAGGGTTTCACATGCCCTCGACTTCCTTCACCCCAGCAACCACCCCCAAGTCCAGAACTATTTGCAGCTTCAAACATCACTGAAGTCGGACTCAAGTTCTTCAGTCTCATAGGTGACGCTCCAGGTCTAATCTACAACGAAGATTGTTTATCTCTGAATGTCTGGTCCAAACCCCAATCAGGAGAACGCCAAAAGGCTGTATTGGTGTATATTCATGGGGGAGGATTCACAGGCGGTGGTTCAGCGGTCCCTATCTACAATGGTGCCACGCTTGCAGACCGCGAGGACGTTATCGTTGTCACTCTCAAGTAAGTGAAAGAGCGTTTGTTCTAATACCTATCCACTAACCCCGGTGGCAGCTATCGCGTATCCATTCTTGGTTTTCCAGGTAGCCCAGAGTCACAGAACAACCTCGCCTTCTTGGACCAACGTCTCGCTCTAGAATGGGTTCGAGACAACATTGCCAACTTTGGCGGAGATCCGGCAAGAATTACATTGTTCGGACAATCAGCAGGCGCAATGTCAGTTGATTTCCTCGCATACGCCTATACCTCGGACCCTATCGTAGCTGGTATAATATCTCAATCAGGTACGACATTCAGCGCCGGACTTCCAATCCCTCGAGAGGCATCAGCGGCAAACTGGTATACTGTCACCGCCGCCGTTGGTTGTGGCAATTCTTCAAACTCCTCCACCGAGCAGTTAGCATGCATGCGCAACTTGGATCTCAACACCATTTTAGCAGCCGTTCCTACCAGTGGTTTAGACAGCATCATCAGTCCCTTCGGACCAACCGTGGATAACACTCTCGTCTTCTCCAACTATTCCGAGCAAGTCCCCGCACACATTCCACTGTTAATCGGCAGTGACGACTACGAGGCCGGAACCTTCCGTACCCAGCTCGCGCTCGGCAATATCACCTTCGCAGAGTCTGATTGGGATGAGTACAACCTCGCAAGCTTTACCTGTCCCGCAAGCAAGCGCGCGAACGTCAGCCTCGCGGCCAGTAACCCAACCTGGAGATATCGCTACCACGGGGTATTCCCCAACGTCGACATCAGCTCCCAAGGCGGTGCCTACCATGGAGCAGAACTACAGTTGCTCTTCGGAACCACATACCTGACGGGAAATTCCACTGCCGAGGAGATTGCAGTCGAGGCTTACATTCAAGGAGCTTGGGCGGCTTTTGCAAAGGATCCAGCCAGAGGGTTGTTGACTTACGAGGGCGGGTGGCCTTTGTATGATCCTGCTGAGAAGTCTCTCGTTCGTCTTTCTTTTGATAATCTTGTGGGAACGAACCTTGCTTTCCCAGATGTTTATGATGCAGGATGTGCTACTGCAAGTATCGCAGCCTTGTTATGTAGACTTTTTGGGGTGTGTCAATAATTTATATTGGTGTCAAATCTAAGAGGAGTAAAATTTTAAGAATTGTAAGATAGTCGCTTGAACAAGCCTAGAACATAACAGAACTTCTACTTCTTTAGACCAATTATAGAGAATAATATATCAGCTAAAAGCTCTCCAAATGTGTACAAACGAGGCACTCTATTCATTGTCAAAGACAAAAATAAGCTCAAGAGGGAAATTCATAACCAATTCGTATCTAATATTTATTCGGTCTTTCTAAAATTAATGCTAATGGGATTCCTGTCCAACGCCTCACATGCTTATCTATACTCATACAGTTCCTCTATTTCTATACATTAGGCGATAGCAGATCGTACTTGACACATCTTTCAACCTATGAGAATGTTAGCAATGGACATGCCAATATACGCGGGAGGGAGAACTTACATCTTCAATGCTAGCCTGCAGGAATTTCCTCGTCTCCAGTCCGACCCAAACCTTCAGCATTGAAAAGTCGCCTTGCCTTAACATGCCGCCACCACTTTGCTTACCGAGCTGTCTCAGAATGGGGAGCGCACTCGATAAGAGGTCAATATTAGGATTAAGCGCGCGACCGATACCTTCCAGTAATAGAATTGAGATGACGACATTGACAAAGTCTCCCTCCATTCTGACATGGTGTTCTCGAACCATTCCTAGAACCTCATTGAGAATATCTCCAATCTTCATATTCCCTAGAGCCAAAGTACGACTCTTAACACCAAGAACAAGGTGTTGCATTTTCAACGCAAATATCTCCTGTTCAATTACAGCATCTGGTTGACGACATCGCTCACACATCAAGTGGCCAGCTTTGTAGCCATCAAACTCCGCTACCGCCTTAAATAAGTCCAGAAAATTAGTCCGATTTGTTGCATTCAATTCCGTGACCAGACCGGTATCTATGAAGATGAGCTGTGGGCGGAATCCCTCATTATCAATCTTTTGCAACTCGGCTTCCCAAGCAGCTGTGTCTTTTTTGTGACGATATGGACGTAGTCGAGCGAGCACTTGTTCTGTCACATCAGGTTGCGTTTGGGGATCTTCATCTTTGTGCTTTTTGAAGGGATTATGTGGTTTGGAAGATTGATAGAATCGAACCATTATGTTTCCTGGATGGAGATCGGCGTGGATGAAATTATCAATTAGCAGCATGCGTAAGAAAGCATCGAGTCCCTCGTCGGCAATCTCCTGTTGGAAAACTCCTCCGCCATTCTCCATGAAGTCCGACAACGGGATTCCCTGAGCGAACTCTTCTATTAAGACTTGACGGGTAGTAAATTCGGTGTAGGGATAGGGAAACCATGCTGTGGTTCTGTCTTTAAAGTTTCGCCGGAAAATAGAAAGGTTCGCGGACTCAATTCGAAGATCAAGTTGAAGACGCATCATTTCGCCAAACTGCTCGACTTCATCGGGAAGCGAGAGCCATTCCATCGTTGGGATTGCGTTGAGAATTGTAGCGAAGAAGTTCATTATTTTGAGATCCCGTCTAACCATTCGTTCGACGCCAGGGTGTAATACTTTAATCGCAACGTATGAAGATGGTACCCTCTGCGGAGTGCTCTTGATTAGTGTATCAACGTTCTTTCGAACCGTTTTCCTAAGATCCTCCTCTTCCTCCAAGTCATGATCTCCTGGTACGGCAAGATTGGTCTTTAACTTCGCCTTGTATACCTGCGCTATAGCACCAACACCTAAGGGCTTCTCATCAAACTCCTCAAATATATCCTTGAACTCCCTCCCGTCAAAAGCTCTTCTTATAATCCGCTTTGTTTGCTGAAGCGAATGTGCTGGCGCATTCGAATGCAACTGTGACATAATTTCGCACATTTCCGTAGGGAAGATATCTGACCTCGATGCCGCCCATTGTCCAAGCTACATAATCGATCAACATTTATTCCTCGGGCTCTGCACAGAGAGACATACCTTGATAAAAGCTGGTCCAGCTCTCTCCATGCTCTTCACTAAGAACCAATACCACCATAGTGTTCCACTCCTCTCATTATCCCTCTTCTTGTCTCTGCTGCCAATCCACAGTGCCGGGATCGATACTATGACAGGCACAAATATCACCACCAAGTGCAGAAACCTCAGTCCTGTACATACGGGCTCCCATATGTACATGTCCACATAATAAACAACCTGATGTCTAAATCTTAGGAAACCCCGTTCATTATTGTCGACTTTCTTCTCAATCTCCTCCCTGCTTGCCTCCAACATTCGTCCCTCTGCTGTTTGTTCCGTTCCTCCATTATCTTTTTCCGAGAGCAAGACGAAGGCTGCGGGGCTCAACGCAGCAGCTGTTGCGAAAAGCAGCCCTCTGCTGCGTGGAGGTGATCGGAATGCCCCTCGGCCACTGGTGAAAGGACGTTTCGGGCTCAATTGAAGGCGACATGGGGTAGTAGGTCGTATACGCGGGAGTGGACGCAGACACAGTCGCCCTATGGTCAGGATTGACCTCATCTTCTTGGGAAGAGGCGATTATTATCCTACGGGATGCTCAAATGTCATTTTGGTGCTGTGAGGCTTGTGATAGAGGGTCGGAATGGTATTTCGTGACGTCAGCCAACTTTCCTCGAAATACTCCAAAATCTCGATTCTATAAGTCTAATCATATATAACGCATCTATTGGGTTGCACACAAGCTTTACATCCATTCAACACAGCTCAAATAGAATAGATATCAGTGACTACAGTCACGTGAACCATATCACGTGTCGGACTGGGTCTTCTCAATTCATGGTGATACTTTCATTGTTGACGCGAGCATTTCGGAAATAGTTGAATCTTCCCTAAATTTGAAAAAGCGTTTGATTTGATTTGATTTGCCACAACGACGAGTTTGCAGTACAATTAATGCAGTCTAGGGAACTTGAGGAACGAAATTTGATATGTCTCGACTCAGGTTGGGCAAATCGCCTGCAGAAACTGGAGAAGAAGTGGAGGACGGGAAGAAGCGCGGGTCAAATTGTGCAGTCGGGTGGATCCGGTTCAATGGAACAACTCGACGTGAGAAAGGCTTGCATATCAAAACACCATTACTCTCCTCCCCCTCAACTCACCATTTGCTATTCGCATCAACTCGAATAATCTTTTACTCTTTGAACGCCAGTTAACAGTCCCTTCACTTTAAGCGCATAGCACCCCAAGTTTCTTACTCTACCGCTAGCTACTCACGAATACTTTAAAGTCATCAAGATGGGATGGTTCTGGGCGGACTCTGAGGTCTCGGTGGTGAACGCAAGAACGACTCCTCATCCTCTCGTCGCCCCAGATAGTAAACCACCGGTAATTGCGCTCTTGAGATTGCTCTCTGGAATTAAAACAATACTGACAATCAGCTAGCCAGAATGTCCTATGCACAATTCTACCGTCAAAATCGCCCCCCCTCAACCCACCCCCTCAGCAGAAACCGCCTGCCCTTACACCCCTCCCGATACTCCTCTTCCTAGCGAGGAGCCCAAGTCCAAATACTCTAAATACAACCCTCTAAACTACATGTTCGAGTCCATCTCCCAGGATCGAGCCCCTGCGCAGACTGTCGCCTTACCAACAGAGCGAGAGCCATCTACGATCCCGAAAGGAACTGGAGATGGAAACTGGGAATATCCTTCGCCTCAGCAGATGTACAACGCATTACTGCGAAAGGGTTATACCGATACCGATGCCACGGCTGTGGAGAGTATGGTCTCGGTACACAACTTTCTAAATGAGGGGGCATGGGCCGAGATCGTGGAGTGGGAGAGGAGATTTGGCGGTGGCTTGCTGAGAGGGTGGCAGATGTGTAAGAAAGGGGAAGATGGAAGCTTGGCAGGTGCGAAGCTGGAAGCCGGTGCGAATGAGGATGTTGTGAGCCAGCCGAAATTGGTGAGATTTATGGGCAGGCCTAAGGAGATGACACCAAAGGCTGCCATGATTCAGGTTATGGGTTACATTTACCCTTCTGCTTTTGCGTAAGTTCCCGCGTCCAATTTCTTGTAAGGATTTTTTTCTGACTGGTAGGATAGAACGGAGCCGCCATTTGATCGCCATGACTGGTTCGTTCAGAGAGAGCATAAGGGTGCGCAAAAAGAGGTCCGATATATTATTGACTACTACTCCGGACCGCCAGAGCCAACCGGAGAACCGGTATTCTATCTTGATGTCCGACCAGCTGTTACGCCTACTGCTGCTGTAGAGAGAATGATGAGGTGGAGTGGTGATATTTGGTATAGAGCTTCGGGTGCCGTGGCCAGGGAGCAGGAGAAGGAGAAGCTTGCCAACTAGGTCCGCATTTCCTGTTATGGCTCTCACTTTGTGTTTTCCTCGGCGTTTTATAGACTAGCGTTTGCGTTTGCAACATATAAAGGAAATGATTATGTGGAGCTTAAGGAGGATGGGTTTTCCTGGTTGCGAGGTTGCAAGTTGGGACATTTCCATTGATGGATAGTCAGTCTTGATTACCTACTCCACTCTCTATATTGTAGATATTATAATACATAATACCAGTCTTTGGACTTCAATATCTTGCGAGGTTGTTGCATGATGCGTCTTCTGATATTGATCTTCTGTATAACTTTATTGGGATTACTAACTCCATAACATGACATTGCCTTATTCGAACCTAACGCATGCATGTTTTTGGCCTTTTAAAGTATCAGTAAGAGACAATCTTGAGTCCTACCTGAAGCAAGTTAAAGTCCATATTTCATGTGGGTCTGGTGAAAGCTTGAACAAGAACAAGCTTCACTTCTAAACTATCAAAGATTGGTTCAAACATAGACTTGTCCATTGTTTTGATATAAATAACTTATAATCGAAGGCATCGGACGTTACAATACTCATCTCGCAAAGCTAAGATTGTATCTGGTTGCAAGAAAAGATGGTATTAAATAGTTTGCATAAGCTCATAAACTAAAATGAACGGTGCCATCTACTATATCCTGCAATCACCACCAACACCCCGCCGCAATCAACATGTCAAGCTCGCTTTTCCTCATGGTCTCCTTCTCTTGATTCCTTCTCGCAAAAGCACCTTCATCTTCGTGCTCAACACTACCGTCAACCTCGATTCCTTCATGCCAATCTAAGCTCGTCCATTCATTCCGAAACCCATCCGCTCCCCGTCCCCCGCTGGTCGTCTTCCATTAATATATTGCCACAAGCGACTCAAGTCCCTCACCGTATTCCCTTCACATTCCTTCGCCGCCATCCTTACCATCGCCACCCCATCCATCTGCGTCAGCATCTTCCTCTCCTTCTTCACCTCTCCCTTACCATCTTTCTTTTCCGCATTACCATTCACCACTTTGCCATCTTTTCCAGTCATGTCTTTACCATTACTGTGACTTGAATTTCCATTCATCATCTCATCATAACTAGGGGGCATACGACTGAGACTCATCCGCTTCATTCCACTGAAGCTGCCGCCCATGCTCATGCCCATAGCCGTGAACTCCCGCTTTTCGACAGTTTCAATATCAACTATCGGTATGGTATCTAGAATACCAACATTCATTCCTGCGATGGTACGTTTGTTTGTGGGCATGAGAGGAAACAACATATCCATGTATTGGCAAAACATGAATCCTGGGCGAGAGACGAGAAAGGTGCGACCGGAGAATCGGTTATCGAGTATGTTCATAGTATGGTGTACTACTCCGCAGGACGCAGTAAGGTCGGTGGCGAAGGCGTAGTGTTCTATATACTGTCACATTGTTTAGCTTACTCTCTTCTCTCTATTCTAAGACATCGAATATGGGAACCCTAAAGCGAGCAAATTAGAACATACCGGAATGACTCGCTCACATTCCTCTACCCGATTCATCATAGGCATGCCAGCTTTGGCACTGGAATCTCGTCCCATCATGCGGGTCATATCCATCATTCTCTCCATCTGCATACATGGGTTAGACATGTGCCGAGCTGCAGACCCAAAAGTGTAGATTTCTAATTTAGACATGATATCTAGCGGCATGTCACATAGCATACGATCCATAACCTGACTCAACATCGCAGCTCCAGTTCCATGTGCAATAACAACAACCTTCTGGCATGAATGGTTGAGCATTGCATCACGAAGTTGTGTGTGAAAGGCCACGCATGAAGAGGAGTTTATATTCATCATCGACATGAGAGTAGGCATCATCATATCTATAATGGGACCGTATGTGCGGTTGTGGATTCCGATGATAGGGCGACTGAAGGTTTGAGAGATACGGCTGAGGTGTTGCTGCATATGTCTCGCACTATTTGTCACTTAGTTTCCCCAAACTATTCCCCCATCTCAAGATGTTGATAAAGAACAAAAGAGAGAGAAATTTACCTTGTCATAGAGCCGTTAATATGAAACCACCTCTCGTCAGCCATCATATCATCACCCATCCTCCCTGGGCAACATTCACATCTCATAGCCATCTTCCCGTTATTCATCGGCCAACACAACATCATACAAATTCCGACACAGCACATCATAATCGGCGCTAGCATCATCCCTGGAAACATCATGCAGGCCGGTATGCACATCACTGCCATACACAGCTGCATCATTCCCAACATCATCTGCAAACAAAGCTCCATCACATCCATCGTGTCCATAGTTCCCATCATGGAGCGTCCAAGATCCATAGCATACAGCGATCGAATCATCTCGGGCATACAGTGCATTAAGTTCGTTGCTATAAGCTTCATATCTAACCACAAAAGCGACATGGCGGAGTGGCGTGAAGATACGGGCTGCGTACTGTTCGAGACATCCATCATTGCGGGGATGAAACGCACGCTTCCATCATTAGTGGTAGACGTGTTGGACATGTTGGAAGAATCTATGAGGGATGGAGAGCGCTCTTGCGAGGCGGAGCGGGAGAGGCCCAGGAAAGGCATTTTGGATTCGTCGTTGGGATAGTTTTGGTAGATTCAAAGTGTAGGTGCAGTTATTGTTGTAGTTCAGATTCCAATATTTGGCGATTCATGAATCAAATCAAAAAGCAGAGGCTTTGAAGATGGTGCTCGCACAGGAGCTTTGTGGAACAAACGATCAAACTTATGTGAACTCTCACAACATTTTGATTAGCATTCTTGACGTGGAATGTAAACACAACAAGGATTCAGATGAGGGGCAAACAGGACTCGGGTGAGATCAGTCTCCATTCTTCAGATTCTGGAATGGCATTCCCGAGAGCAACATCGAATTGTAATTTCCCCATGTCGAAGGAGGTTTGTCCGGAGGGTAATCAGAAACGTTGATTGGCTTACTAGATTGAACTGTCCTTAACGTACTGCGACTATGGTTCGCAATTGATCATTTGGGCAATTGGTATCTCTCTCTTGTCATATATCGAATTGCGCTTCAGAGTCTAGGAATCTGAAGAAAACACAAGATTAGCGCATATTCATTCTCGCTTAGGCCCCTTTTCTCATCTGATTCCATGTCGCATCAGATTTTACTCTAAACTATTTACACAAAATCACACTTGATGTCTTCCAAGAATGATAGAGTAGATAAAATCCAGAGTTTTTGATCGATTTGGAGTCAGTCCTTCTAAGATGATCATTACTGCATAGGATGGTTGTGCAAATATATACCTACAGCAGTTGTAGTTGTATGCTTTGGTTTAAGGCGATTGTAGTCACTTTCTCAAAAGAAGTCTCATGGGGCTCAATTCAGCCTCCGTAGGTGTATGGAATATTAGTTATTGACAAGAAACAGATTTTGGATCTGGTATTTGAGTAGCCTTTGTACTTTAGACAAGGGTAAATAAGAAAATGGATGCTGGCTTACTAGATGATTTTACTCCTGACCTAAAGAATAAGCCTACAATATGAGAAATATGCAGCTGAGGTAGATGAAAAGTTGTGACCTTTTCACGAAGCTCGAGATACCTCATGTATTGCTTGGCTCGGACACATAGCCTTAAATACATGTCTGTAAACCCATGTGCTGCCTTTTACTAACGTCATTTGCTAGTTCAAACGATTACATGTCAACGTCATCCAGCTCCTGCCCATTGATGACCGCAGTCTCAGCGGGCAGAACCACAAAAGCAAGTCTCGCTACTTCAGCAGTTCTGTTATGCCACGCGTGGATAGTTCCACGTTGCACGATCACACTGTGCTCTGTGAGCACTTTTTCGACTCCATCATCCAGTTCAAGAACAAGTTCTCCTTTCAAAACGACACCAAAGTCTAAACTGGTCGTTCGATGCATAGATGCTATTTTCCCTGCTGGAAAGTCAACGATCTTCCAATTTGCATGTCCTGGTTCTGCGATGGGCATATTGGTTCTGTAGGGGTCCTTGAAAGGGACCGTGTTCGAGACTGAGAAGGACGCATCGGATGCAGGACGTTTGTTGAGGTTGTTGGCATTTTCTTCGGTACGATAGAGAAGTGTTATACCAATGTCGGAATCGGTAGCTTCTTTCAGATTGTCCATCATGTTCATGGGTGAGAGAACATCGTCCTTAATAATAATGGCCTTACCCGTGGAAGAATGACCGGTGATAACTCTATGGACTGGTGATGCCATGATGCTAGCTCCAACTTATACTTGTTTTCTTCTTAATATTAGGGATGTGGTTGTATGATGGAGATGTCATTTCTTCTGGTGTGAGGGGTCTCTTGTATTTATACGAAGCTTCGAAATGACAAGGTTAATGGGACTGAACCAACAGCCAACAACCAACCACATATCGCAAGCCGTAATTCGCTATCCAAAACAGCCCAAGCTGCATAATATCATATATTCATCTGACTGAACAAATTACACGGAGAGGCTGCAGTGATTAATCACAAGCCCATTATATCGACCAAAAGACCCAATAGTACAGACCTTTTCCAAGCAAGAGGTGCCTAGTATTTGTTCATACTTGTAACGGCCCAGATTTGTTGGAATTACGAGCTTGTAATATTAGCAGATGCTTCAGATCGTAAAAGGATGACTAATTTAGGGTGAGTAATGGCTTCTGGGCCTTCCGGGTGAAGCGAGAGCAGCTCGCAAAATCATCTACAACAGTGTTGGTTACTAAAAAACTGACTCCGGAGAATCTTTAGAAATATATGATAGCACTATCTATTGAGATAGATTAGATAATGAGAATGCTAATGCTAATGCCAAAACTAGTTGGTTAGCTCGGGCGAAGCCAAAAGCTAATGTCGATGAATAAAACTGATCCCTCAAATATTGTGTTTCTACTCCCTCTATCGTGTAAGAATTTAGAAAAATGCGATTAGTCGTACTAGGTAGGGTGTAAACTCTCCCAAGGGATCGTAATGACTAGTAATAATACTACGGTATCGTATAAGACCCCCTCGGAAATCATGTGATTACGCATATGGATTGGAATTCTGATATGTCGCGTACAGAATAAGCGAAACTCGATTATTAGAGATCAGGGGGGGAGAGGTGGAGCAGAATAGGAGGGGTGGACTAAAGTGGACAAATTGAACCCCGCAAGGCTGACGGGCGAAAGAGGGTTACAAGAACTTGAACATCCGACCACCATCGGCGACAACTAACCACTGAGTAAGTCTCTTATGAATATGAAACAGGTTAACTGACTGCTCTAGAGCCATGTGCAAAGTTATCTATCGATGGTGGTGCGGGGATGTGTCGCAATCCGATTCTCCAGACCATTGCGTCAAGCTCTCCGATCCCTCCCAAGAATGCAGAGATACCCAAGGACACATCCCGGACAACATGTGTTTCAATTGCAGAGTATTGAATGATAAGCTAGTCCATCTACGAAATTTGAAAATGGAGTACATTGCGACAGGCAGAAAGACTATACAGGACCAGAGCGTTGATGTGGCGAGGAATGCACTATCGCAGCGGATCCTGAAGGCTGCCCAGCAATATGAGGAATTGTCAGAAAAAAGGGAAAAGGTCATGAATAACAGCCGTAGGCAGCCTATTGACCATGACTTGATGTATGCAGGGATTTCTCTCGCATCATTCAAGCAAAACTGTGAAGAGTTAGTTCCAATAGTGGCTGCTAGTACAGATCAGAGTGGCTATTGACAAAGGGGTTCCTATAACTGTCGAATGAAGATGAACAAGTGGGCTTTAGGTATGGAAGTCGAGACCTGAAAATTCTCCAGCTCCGAAAACTCTTTTGTTGGTGGCTACGAGACAGTCGCCTTATCAAATCCGGTCCATTGAGTGTGGAAGAAATCAAGATTCTGTCTCACTCTATGTAGCAGGTAGCTACGATTGAGAATGAACTGGAAGCGTAACATAGGTGCTATTAGCCAATTCCCAGATCTTGGATGACAGAGGGCAGCCCATCCTTGTTAAACAGCTCTGGACACTAGCTTGCGAAAGGATTGATTTGCACAATTCTTTTCCAGGTATGTATCTGAGAAGCATATCTGAAAAATAATTCTTGATAGTTAGAACCGCGAGCAGTTCTACTACCATTGACTCCATCTTGAGCTTGAACAGACTACACCTTTGTTGTTTATCTCTCATTGCTGCAAGCTACAACTTATTACCATAAAACACTCTCCGCTAAAGCACCTGGCGGCGATTTTCCTAGTCCACCTACAACTCTCCGCCATGGACACTCGAGGCACATTGGGATTTCGCACACAAGGAGCATATGCAATGCTAGTAGGAGTGCGACATCGCCATTACCTGCTATAGAATTACAAACACACTGTAGTAATAATAGAATGAGGACTAGTCCTTTGTTGAGAAGCTAAATATCATCGCAGTGCTGGCCGCGCAGCATCGTAAATCTCCGGTCTATGACTCCATAAATATTATTAATAATCACAAGCCCTGCATCTCAATCGGCTATGAATTAACTTTATTCCATGTCCTCTGATTAAAACGCCGAAAAGGCCTTCTTAAGATTTTGAAATGCGAGAGAGTTTGGATTCTGATTCGAGGCAATATGCTCCTGCCGAGACCGTGATGATTCCTGTCATGTGTACCTACCTCTTCATTTCACACCGTGCTATTGACTTGAAGTTCCTCTTTCCGACTATAAACATGAACAGTCATTTAGACACACCAATCTGCTTCGGAATATGAATATGGCTATTTGAATACTTATTCGCTCTCAATTAGCTGCTATAGCTGCTTGTCTTCCTGCCACTGAACAATCTTATTCATAGTAGCATTCTTGACATTCACCCCAATATACCCCGTGCCTCCTCGACTGTATTCAGGAAACAAGGCCCTTAGTTTGCAACGACGTAGGCTTCGGACTGTGATTAGTCTCATATTATCTACCACGGATTTCCACTCTGCCTCCTGCGGGTTGAAAATAGTCTACCTCGACTTGATTCGTAGAATGTAACTGGAAAGGTACTGTATATTTCCAAATCCTTGTGACTTATCATACCAGAGAGGTCCTAGACCCTTGGAACAATCCAAGATTTATCGCCTCATGAGATATCATGGTTAACGATATCCCGTTTTCCTGACAAGCTGCAGTCAACCTCAATGCATTCGCGTCGGACACCCATCCGCATACGCGCAGCTCCGACCAACTAGGAAAGACAGCGATATTTCCCAGCATTTGCAAAATGCTATCGGGCATCTCTTGCTGCGCAGTCACGGTGTGTAGCTCTAGCATTTGGAGAGAAGAAGGAAGTAATTTAGCCAATTTGATGTCATCCTGAATCTGGAATGACTCATAATTAACAGTGATGTATTTCAGATTTGTAAATGATTGAAGCTCCATTCTAGTTGCTGGTCCGTTTAAATTGATAATTGACACGCGCAAAATCTCTAAGCACTTTAGTGAACTTTGCGAGTACTCAAGCAAAAGATTGACTAGCTGGCCTTCATCAAACCACTGTGAGTTTGCTTTTACCCCTAACTTGATGCTCTCCAATGGAGAGCCATCCGCAAGAAGATTTCGAAACGCCAAAGGGGAGATGTCTTGATCATAGAATGAAACATCTATCGCATTCGATGGTGGTAGCGACTCCGCACGAAGGAAGTCTTTTGCAAAGACCAACCTTGCTGAAAGTTTCCTCACGCTCGGCAACGCCATGAAATACGAGAGAAATTCTAAGGAGTATTCGCCGCTAGCTGTGGAGACACTCTTCAAGGACCGCCCATCGGTTGTCAAATCAACTTTGACAAGTTTGCCGAAAGAGCTACATTGCGAGCTCATAGAGTGAGCAATTGCAGCATGTCGAACAGCACTGCCAAGGTGCTGCTGCAGACTGCTTGAAGACCATTCAATCTTAAGAGTGCTTAAATTCGGTAGCAAAGGGAGGAGTATTGCCCGAATGCAGGCTTGTTGTGCAAATCTCAGGCCCGAAGCCAATTCCCGCTTCTCGCGGTCGGAAAAGTAGTCCAAATGGGCTAAATGATCTGTAAGTACAGCTATGTTAGACCTTAACATAGCTGTGGAAGCTGATGTGGTAGCATATTTGGCATGTCGGTTATATCTCCTGAGCTGTGCTGGCGGTTCAGGACGTGTCATCTTTTCTGACTCGGAGGCAATATCCCAATCTTTCAGGAATGCAACATAATGATAGTCGCCCGAGAGAACGTTTTGGTCTCGCCTTTCTATAGCCCCCATGTTGATGTGTCTGATGTAAGGGGCTCCGAGGCTGTTCGTCAGTAGACTGACAGCTAATTTGTGCCAGTACCATGTTGCTGAGAGTGGTCCATCTTCAAGCCTTTGAAACTTAGCCCAGTATCTTCGATGATTCTCGAGAATGGGAAAGGTGGCGCTATATATGCGACGACTTGCCGCCGAAAGTGCCTTGAAGTCCTCACAGTCTACAAATGTGCATATGTGAAGCAATAATTCGTTCAAGTCGAATGGAGATTTTACAATGCAGGTCATATTAGTGTATAGAGTTGCCAAAGATTAGACTAGTGGAAATGATAAGCGGGTGAATTCTTTGTCATGTAATAGAGTCGAGCTGACAGCGAACGTCAAGATGACAGCTGGATTAAGTCTAGCTTGGCTGGGGTTGCGAAACTACAGGCTGTGTCGCATAGGCGGTTGGATTATGGAGTCAGTTGGTGTTATTATTGGCTGTATTAGTGCGGCAAGTTTGACCAATCTCCTAGGGCCTTGTCTTAGATGTGTACGTAGTACCATTGATATCAAAAAATACCTTCAATGACCCTATAAAAATCAAATACAGGTTATTTTACAGATTCTAAATTCTCCAAATTATATTTCGAAGTACTTCACCATTACTCCTTGCAACGTTCGAGATTACAAACGTAGAAGTTGCCTAATTATCAACCACGGACAAACCTTGGTCGTGGCCTTCTGTGCTTTAAACATTAGTAACAAAGCTCTATCTATATGACGTTCGATAATTTTGATAGATTTCAAATAATTAGCTTTCTTAAAAAAAGGAGGAAAAAGGAAATCGCGTAGTGACCGCTTCCTGAATGTCTTCAACACATAAGTCCTACACAACAGTAGTAAAGCTTACACCAAGGAGACTACAGACGCAGATACGTTCGCGCAGATTGAGAAAGCGGAGGCATACGTTGTTGAATGCGCGCAGGAATGGATTGAGCTTGGGTTCCGCGCACTCTAATCTTTGACTGAGTTTGTGACTCAGCTGTATATTGGTGTATAGAACTTTGGGGTTCCGATAGAAAAAATAAAGAATTGTTCGTTAATTGTACCTTAGATGTTTTAAAGACTTGTATGCTTGGATTTGAATTGTGTTGTTCTGGAAAATCCTGAGTGACTCCAGGCTCTATTTTCAAAAATATCGCCTGTCTCTAAAGACTATACTATAGGGGCTATAACTCCTTGTCCGTAGAAACAGATCAGGAATTGTAGGATTAGCTTCATGTTTCTTGAACATCTTTTTGATTTGTATTTTCAAAGCGATAGTTTTATTTTTAGAGTACTGACGTTAAAGAGGTGTAAGGAGAATTAATGTTCAGGCTTGAACCACTCGAGTCATATTCTATCATCTCAAATTTGTGCCAGGAAATCCCAGTTTGGATATATCAAGTCTATTGCTTAATGCTAAATTGTTGCGTTATAGACACTACAATTGCACCCCATATTACACATATCTCATCTCCCATCTCCCGCCTCTACAAGGGCATAACCACGCCGTTAACGTGATTAAAATAGTCGGTAGACCAACTCCAAGTCCAACTCCGATTGCTATCTTGTCACTCATGGATAGGCTCGAAGAGCTTTTGCCGCTCGCGTTTTCCGAAGAACTGCCATTTTCCGAAGGACCCCCACTACCCTCAGTAGCCCCTGAAGTTGGCGATGGACTTCCACCAGTGATTGATACCGACGTCTTCAGAGTCGTTACGTGACTTGTTGGCTGACTGGTTGCCATACCTGCAATTCTGGAAACAGTTGCGGTTGACGTGCTTGTCGGCTGAGGATTGCTCGCTGGATCTTCGCAGGTGAACATTACGCTGGCAATAGTGAATGTAGGAAAATAACTTAGGCATTTATCTTGGACGGAGCCTTTGGTTTGCTGGGAACATATTGTGTCTTTATACCTGACGGGGTTAGTATCGTGCGATGGTAAAAAGGATTAGATGCTGGAGCAATGATTCACATGAAATGAACATGAGTGGGAAACCATCGAAAAATACCTACATTATCAAGCTCGGGCTGAGGCCATCAGGGCACGCAGGATAGACATTTATTACAAGGCTAGTTGCACTTATTGGTACAATGCAAGTGGAAAGGTCGACTGATACTTTAGGGAGAACTGTGCTTGGCTCGAGGCAGGAGATGTCGAGGAAGAAAGAGAGACCTCCAGCTTGCGCGACGGTATAACAGGGAAGAATGAGCAAAATGAGAGAATATAAATTTGGAGCCACTCTGAAAAGGACCATGTTGGTGAGACTCATAGGAGACTTTCGAACATGAAATGTGGGAAATAAAGTGAAAAGAGAGAAAGACGCGTGTAAATGGTAGAGTTGTTCCACCTTTCCGTGCTCGAAAATGTGCTCCCGCTTCAAAGCGTTGTACTTGCAAGCCATCCTCAGCCTTCTACCTATAGACGCCGTTCGGGCGGCTGCCCCTGTTGCCATCCATTCACCATTTCGGCAATCTGATTCGACCCTTCGTCCCGCACTTGCATATAGAATGTAAACAGATTCTCTGGTACCTTGTTTGTACACCACAGCTGAGAGCTGTGTGCTTCGAACCGTCTCATTTTCTCGCTTAAACCAGCCACTTTCAGCTACTTGCGGCAACAATCGACATCAGCCTCAGTACGCCGCGAGCAACGAAATCCATGCCGTTTCCTTAAGGCTCGCTCAGCCACAATCAATATATAATTCCTAAATAGCGCTTGGGCAATTTAAAAAACGAAACAATAGATATGCTTCGTAAACTCGTTGTGCAGCCCCAAATGTAATCTGAAGTAGATTTACACAACTTACTCTCACATATAGGCATGGTCTAGGCAAATTTGGGGTACTTCATGCAGTAGAGAAAGCTTTGAGCCCAAGCCATGGGTATGTTGGTCCATCACCAGCTATTACTGGAGACATGATCCATTTTGTGGTACAAGCTACTCAACGATGAACTGCTTGCAGTGAAGTATCACAATACGATGAAAATGATAACTTTAGATACGTATTAAAAATATCGCTATATAACTTAAATTGCGCAAATGTATTACTCTTAGAGAATTGGTGGGATCATTCCTTCACTCGCCGTACGTCGTTATCGAAACTCAAGGCTCATGTCATGTTTCGAAATGGCCAAGTCAGCCATTGAAAAGCGACATTTTCTGTAGGAAAACCTTCAGTAAAAGAGAGGATATGATCCAGTTTAGAAATCATTATCTTCGTTCAGCATGATCCCGAAAATTGGTAAGTTGTTTTCGACGATTGCATACATATTTATTCCTTCGGGAACCTTTTGTAGCCAAAGGTGTGCATTGGGTATTGAAGTGGGAACGTCTTTTCGCTCTGTTATAAGATGAGATTGGGTAACCTGGCACAATTAGCTAGGCTCAGCAGGTCAATATTGGAATCTGTTTAACGAGGACCAGTTCAATCCAACATTTGTCTAATTGGCAAGCTTCATATCTACCAGGTATTGGACATTCACACCATCGATTTCATAAAATTTTGAATTTCAACTCAACACTTTCACGTTAATATAAGTATTGATTAAAAGAGGTTGAATTAACTTGTTAATGTATCCATAATATTATATTTTATTTCAAAAGCTTATAGTAAATTTACTTTATGACTTTAAAATCTCAAAACAAATAGGTTTTTACAGCTTGTATATCATGTTTTATAATAGCTATCTTAGGTTCATAATCAGTATTCTAGCCTTAATCTAGGAAAGTTTCCTTTTGTCAGACATTTCATTGTGTACTCGTCTTTCGAAAGATCAGTATCCTATAAAGAAGATTGGTATTTTTTACTTAAGGACATCGAAGATGTTTCAGCCCAGACGCATGACCTTATCCGAGCACTTTCAGAGTCAATAAACTTTGTCACTTCTCTAATCCAATTATTCGATGTAAGACGGTCGATTACCGAGGCCATAAATGTCAGACGATTAGCAAACATTCGTGTCTCTGTCTTGGGCGGCAAGTATATTCAGCATGGCGGAATATTATTATCCTAGTGGCTCACAATTTTGGATATATTGGGTGGTGGCCCTACAATTATTAATTATGGTCTTTATTTTATCTAGTGCGTTACCGGCTCAAGTGTGGGACAGGATAAGACTGCTTGTGCTCGCAGTTACTAGTATTTGATATTCTTACATACATTTTATTTCTGCGTCAACTAAACTTTCGTATGCAACCTCTTTCTCGTCGAAGTGTTATAGGAACACCACGGAGTTAGCTAAAAATTCAACTATCAAAGTAGATGCTGTCGTCCCAGTTCTAAAAACAACTACAAGTACGGCAGCATAAGCAGCTGTTCTAATCATTACATCCTTAGGGTCGGCTTTCTTCATCCACCATGTAAGTACAACCGTCATTGTAATAACAAAAGTCGAGGTCGTAATTAAAACAGTAACAGCGCGGGAGCTAGGTAGCAAAATACTACCTTGATTATCCCAATTGTGCAAATTAATGTTACGTGGCTACTAGGGTAGTCCGAGTTGAATCTCTGCAACCCGGTCTATTTTGGATTGCAGTCAAAGAAAGTCATGTGCGCCATTTTGTATTATGTGCAGGTATTGTTCTTTAAAGTTCACCACTCTAGTTTGGTCTGATAAGCTATTTATACTCATAAATATAGCACTCCGAATACTAAAATAAGCCTGGAGCTCGAAACAGGTTCTCCCTTTCAAGCTAATAGAAACTTATGGCAATCTAGGGAGGGCCGGAAAAGGACTCCATGAGCAAAGTCCGGCTGACTCAGTAGCGTACTCAGACCTCAAGACTCTACTAAGGGAAAGACTTCGTTACTGAGTGCCTCAACGATGCCTGTAAGGAAGCCTATAAATCTCACCAGAACCAAGAGTTTCGACTTGCGTGTGCCTTGGAATGCTTTAACTGGGCGATAGAGCAACGGCACGACACCATATAGACGGTTGGAACCTAACTTACCAGTGAGAGTTATCGCAAACCTGGACTACTCGTCAAACTGGTGAAGAATGAGGATGCTGCATGTAGGTGGAGATAACAGTGGAGATAACATGGAGATAACGATGGACATAACGGCGGAACCATCAACCAGCCAACGTCTATAGTACAGTCAGATATCGTTAATCAACTTAATACGAACAAAATTACTGTAATCCTAATCTAATCTCCAGATCTTCCAATCAATCAGATCCGTATCCAAATCTGTGGTTGCCAAACGGGTCATGAGTTTATCGATGTTGCAATTTCTTCCTCTTCGAAACATATTAAGACGCGTTACGTTTTCACCTCATTTAAAAACTATGGCTAACTTCACAAAACTTCCCCTTCGCCAATTGGGTAAGAATGGGCCCCCGCTTCCACGTTTAGGTTTGGGCTTGATGGGCGCCAGTGGTACGTATGGCGTCGCGGCTTCAGATAAGGAACGCTTTGCTCTCTTAGATGAAGCATACAAGAGGGGCGAGATATTCTGGGATACTGGTAGTTCTTCACCTTATGATTTCTTGAGCAAGGCTAATTTCACTAGCTGACAAGTACGGCGATTCTGAGGATCTGCTTGGTAAATGGTTTGAAGCTAATCGCGAAAAACGCGAAGATATCTTTCTTGCCACTAAGTTCGGCATGAAGTCAAAGCCTGGCGGTGAGCCTGGCTTGCTCATTGATTCATCCCCGGACTACTGCCATAAGTCTTTGGAGAAATCACTCAAGCGGCTGGGGCAGGTGTATGTGGACCTCTACTATGTCCACCGTCTGGACAAGATTACTCCTATCGAGAAGACCATTGAAGCTATGGCTGAGCTCAAGAATGCAGGTAAGATCAGGTACTTAGGCTTGAGCGAGTGTAGTGCCGAGTCTCTACGTCGAGCCCACGCTGTGTCCCCAATCACATGCATCCAAGTTGAGTATAGTGCTTTTTGTCTTGCCATTGAGTCGCCTCAGACCAGCCTTCTTGAGGTAGCTCGCGAGCTTGGCGTGGCTATCGTCGCCTATAGCCCCATGGGCAATGGCTTTTTAACCGGAAAACTCCGCATACCTGGTGACTTTACCAAAGATGGAGACCTACGCGCAGCTTTGCCGTGGCTCAAGGAGGAGAATTTAGCAAAGAATCTGGCTGTCGTTGACAAGATAACCGAAATCGCTAAGGCCAAGGGTGAGAATATTTCCACTGCTCAGTTAGCCTTGGCTTGGCTTCTTGCCCAGGGTGATGACATCTTCGCGATTCCTGGCACTAGAAGAATCGAGCATATGGTAGAAAATCTGGATAGTATGTCAATCAAGGTCTCTGCCGAGGAGGAAAAGGTTGTCCGAGTGTTGTCCCAAGCTGTTGTTGGAGGTAGAATGCAGGCTAGGTCGGGTTATGATTTTGCGGATACTCCCCCATTGTGATAGAGAATCATGCGAATGACTCGTTAGGAAAGAGTTACTATCGTAAAACTAGCAATGGGAATGGCTATCTCTCCATACTGCTTAGAATGTCTTACACATACTAGTCGTAAGACTATGGTATCTATGTTGGCTACGGTAGTGGCGGCTATTAAGAAGAAGAATGCGATTGCCTTTGTTTATAACCTCTGTGTTCAGCTCTTTGAATAATTATGATAGTGTTTGTATGTATGCACGAAAATATTCACTCAAAATTTGTGATCACCTTGGTTAGGATATGTCCTCGGTCAAGCCAAAGGATGACTACCTGATTCTCAACTTCGAGAGCCCAAAAGAAGCTAAATTATACAGAGGATGAAATAGTAATGGTGTTCCGTAGAGATCCTTATCTTTGAAAAACTCTTTAAAGCTTTTATTGAGTAATAGTTGGGTTTCGATCAACGCAATAATTAATCTGATTCAACCGTAGATGACATAACAACTGTTGCCCTAAACACTAGCCCGAGCGGATTTTCTCCTATCGAGCTCGTAAACCAATCAGGATCAGATTCGGAGCATGGCTGATAGCCTGCCGCATTATCGACTGCGGTGGCTTGCTAAGAAATGAAACACATCTCCATCGTTATTGCCATTACCATATTATAAATTGAATACCCAAACTTCAACATCTTTAGTTCAAAAATTTAAGAAGAAAATTCATACCAGAGGAATTTGTTGAGAGAGCACAAGAGATGGTGTCTGAAGCAAATTTAGGCAAAACAATCAGTTCAAAACACCGAGATAACTGAGACACGTTACATCGTTTCTATCTAGTAGTAAACTTATGAACGAAGATAGAAGACAAGCCCATTATGAAACTGATCAAAATCCACTGCTGTAGCAGAGAATCACCAAGAAGAAAAGAATATCGTAGCACAATTGCTAGAAACCACCACCCTAGCCAACCAGAGACTCCACTACTGGTTAAGGTCTATCCCACTCTTATTTGCCAAAAGTCATTTTACTTGAAATTTCTTAGGCTATGATACAGTCCTCATTAAGTGTGGCAGTAGGATTAGCGCAAGATGGAGGAGTCACTGGGCTAGTACCACTGTATGCGACAATTTGGATAGACCCAATAACCGTAGGAGTTTCATTATACAAATCAATTTCGACATTTGTAACTGACGATGCTAAGCCATTGTCGCTGTTCTCTGGATATTGGCAAGTAAACTGGTCGTACGCTGTTTGCCAGTTGCTAGCAGCATCTGCGCTCCATCCTGAAGTTGACCCACCAAAGGCACAGACACTCCAGTCAAGACCATTTGTGTTCCTATTGTAAAACAATGGTCAGAAAAATCTTTCTTTTCTGGAAATGTACTTTTTGAACAAGAAACTTTCAAAGACGCACCATCTAACATCATCGTATGAAATTTGACGTCTGTGAAACTTATCATAACGAATTGTAAGGTTAGACTCCTCTGCTCTGTGCATATGATGTATAAAATTGCCGGCTCTTTCATCGAAAAAGGCTGTCGTATGATACTGGTCACAATAGAATTAGATAAGTGGTTCATTGGGTAGGGGGAGTTCTGGTTGATACCTTGCCGTCAATGCCATCAATCTCAAATAGGGGGCTTCGCTGTATGACCCCGTTGCCCATATCGCGAGTCTGAAATCCAACATGTTCGCCAGCGGCAACGCCGTCCCGTTTCATAATGCTGGACATGAATTCAAAGTTGGCATTATTTATCGTATCTCGTTTCTTAACATCGTTGAAAGTACCCAGGGCCATATTGAGACCTTCCCTAACGCCCTGACCAGCCGCAGTTCCACCATTTGTCACTAGCCATCCACCTGCCCAAGCAATTGCTAATATCTCTAGTCAGTGGACTGTTAAACTAATAAAGGTGTAAACTCTTACCAGTAGCCACAGGTGCGGCAATACAGCTATATAGTGATAGGACATTTGTGCTGTCAGTTGTTGCACAGCCTATTGCTGCGGTGGAAAGCGTGAGGAGACTTGCAGTAACCCCTAATATAATCCCAAGAGCAAAACCTGTCATCAATTTAGCACAAGAAGTGGTCAGGTATACCACCGACAAAATGGGGTTGTAATAAAAGTTACACACGGCTAAACCCGATCTCAGGAGAATTAATATTCGCAATGCTCAATCCTTTGTAATTAGAAAGTCTGACGCCATACGGAACCACATCTTTGGTAGATGCAGCAGCTTCTGCAGATGTACCGTCTGACTTGACTGAGAAACTTCTGACTTGACTGTCTGGCTCAGTATAGCATACGTCGATAGCAGAGCTGTAGAGGTTATAGGCGCAGGCCGTATCAGAAAAGAAAGTGATGGTTTCGCCCGGAGCAACATTGGTAAGAGTGACCGATTTCGTTGGATCCAAGTAGGACATATCATAACATGAAATACCAGGTAGATCCTTCCTTCCATACAGAGCCTGTCCAGTACAGTTTGCATCTGAGAGGAATGTCAAATCGGCCCCGAAAACAGAACTGGCCAACAAAAGAACGGCAATCCTTAAGGAGGTCATCATAACCGGATCTATGAGTCAAAGACGACAAGATCAATAAGTGAGTCTACTTCAGTAGATAAAACCACAACGAACACGTAAGGGTTTCTGAGAGTATGGGAGAGATTTTAAATCTTCATTCACGGACTCTTTATACAAGTAGACCTTATTCAGAAAGCTCCTAAGGCAGCATCAGTTTTACATTTTCAGACCGTGATAATTGGCTTGGTTTGGCGTAATGTTACCATGATTATAAAATTATGCCTTCACTGTTCTCATGACTACAATTTGGCTGCTGTGCCTTCCAATTCCCGCTCCCTGCACATTTCTGCAACTCTGCTCTGCAACATCACTACCGTTGCCAAAGATCATATTGGTTGTTCTCACGTAAGAGTAACATCTCAAGAACATAGAATTTTGACTTAAGGAGACTAGCTGGGGCAATGTATCTCATTTGGGTATTCCAGTGTGACTATCAGATTTACTGTGGGAAGATCGTACATTCAGTAGCCGCCTCTAGCGACGTGCACCACGTATTTCGGGTGTGCGTGGCTTCTTGCTCGGATCTGCGGCTCCAAGACCTAGTAGCTATCTTGCCACACTGCATTTCAGGCAGACTAGAATAAGATACGCTTGATTGGACAAACTTAGCTAGCCTATATGCAAAGTGCAAACTGTGTTGTACATAAGTATGGCTACAGTCAAATATGTTTGATGCCATGGTTTTCGTACAACTATATGTTTTGGAAGTACAAGCGAGATAGTTCCAACTGGGACATACAGATATACTAAAAGCGTTGATTACACTCAAAGAGACTCAGTGCAGAAGAAGAGATGGTGTCAATCATGTGATTAGAACCAGATCTCAGCTTACATTCAATTTATGGAGCTGTTACCCCGCTAATGGCAGTGGAACTCCAGCACCCCTAGCCTTCTATTTTACGATAGGACGAGTCTTAGTATCATATTTTGGTGACGCAGCGTTGATTTTCACTAAGCCTCCCCAAGAAAGCTTAGCTTTCTTGGTAAAGCTTACATTGATGCGAGGGTATTGCAGCTAAACTAGCTAAGCGAAGCATTATAAATGGCCAGTCCGGACTTCGATTTCCAACACAACATAGAGTCTCACACTTCTTTCTCTCGACAGATGCTAGATAACATGGTATCGATTTCAAGCATTGCTGTATCCCGAATCGCAGTCATCGCACTCACCCAATCGAGCGAGTTATTCAGCTGTTTCAATCCATGGGTTATCACACCCAGCGTAAACAATAATGGACTTGGGACTTGGTTCCCTCTTGATCCTATCGTTGTCACGTTATTATATGCTATACTAGAGCCACTGGGAACTCGTGATCTTCTAGATTTGGAAGTACCTCCTTGGACTCTCCTGCTAGGATTGGCTCCGTTGCACATGGTATGGACTCTCGGTTCGATGGATCTTTACACAGCATTACGTAGCCGATCTCAACAGTCAAAGAGTGTTGAGGATTGGAAATCCAATAGTTTTTCCAAATTTGAATCCGGAAGACTAAGTAGGAACGCGCTTCAGCAGATCTGCATCGCTGTAACCTTTGTCATTCCGGTGATCACGTCCACAGTGCTGAACGCATCCATGCTACTGTTTTCGTACAGCCTTTACGCCCCATCTGTACTTGAAAGCCCGTGGATCTTACTTCAGACCTCCGCTGCAATTTTCTTCTTCCTGTTCAGTCGCTTTGCAGACTACGTCATCTGCAAACAAGCTCGTCGTGGACGTTCCATAGGCACGGCAGTCTTCTGCCAGATACTTCTTATCGGCATTCGAGCGTATACGAGAACTCTCATCGGTGCAACACCATTTGCAGCTTTTCAAATTCCTAATCCGGAGGAGACAGAACAGAAATTTGGATCCGGCCGCTACCCATGGAAGAAGGATCCCGTGCCACACACTAAGTTCCTTGCTACTTGGTGGTGGGTGCTTACTTTCACCAGTGGCTCTATGATGCTTGCTGGCCGTTACTTGATTCTTCAAGGTATCAAAGATCAAGCAAGGTGAGAGAAGACTTCGGCAAAGTTCCCCGACATACAGAAACTAACTGACGTAGGCGTCATCAACATATCTAGGACCGTGTCATTGATGCCATGTCATGGTCAGCTTGGAATCTACCGAGGTGTGTTATTAATAAGATTACGCATAGTATTTCTTCGGAGGTATCACGAGGTAACCTGTCAAGACCTTAGCTGGTATAATGTAGAAGGAAGCATTATTTAAGAAGTCTCAACTTCTTCCATTTCGCTTTTATAATCTTCATTTCAATCCACAATCCTGTACATTAAGCCTCTTTCTCCAGCCTCTTCCACTGAAACATATCATATTTCATCCGAAAAAAAACTTTTCTCAACGCCAAGCCGTTTCCTACAATCAATATGGTCTCGAAATTCTTCACCATCTTGGTAGCTCTTTCCTCCACGACCATTGCTGTAGATGTTGTAGGGTACCTTGGGAATGCCTGTAACGGCGAGGAGCTATACGCGTACGATGCTCCCACCGATGGAAGTTGTGTCGACCTCTCAGGAACTCAAGGTGCCGAGTCACTAACTGTCACTGGTACGTAAAATCTAGGCTACTGAAAAGCCTTTTAAAGACGAGCTAGGAAGTCGGGAGCCGGCATAGTGGCTGAGCCAAGAGAACGCCCAGAGCTCACGTTCTGTCTCAGGTCCTGAGAAAGACGGCTTTCGCTTTTTTGGCTGCTTTCTAAGCTTCTCATCATTATGTACTAATTTTTTGAGCAGCCTTTGGGGAGGGTGAATTCATCACCTTCTATTCCGATACAGCTTGTGGCAGTACCCAGGCTGGCTCCGCAAATGAGGAACAATGTTTCTTGGTTCCATCTACCATAGGCGTTCAGTCCTTTACAGCGGAAGCTGCTATCTCTAAGACGCCTAAACAGTTCCGAACCTAGTTCTTGTTGAGGACAAGTCGCCTTGGGGTTTAGCTTTAGGCTTGCACCAAGAATTTAGCGAAGTGAATGGTGAATGTTGTAAGAGGGAGAGGGAACAGGGGTTTTTTTCCCGGCTTTACTTTACATAATTGGATTTGGTACAAGTACAGTACTGCCCGTTCTTTAGTTGGACCATTCCTCCACCTGTGTGACTTCTCGAAATAGGTATTAGGTTGCTGAATAGGAATTGGCGTTTTCGTACAACCAAGCTGTTGCTGTGACACTCAAGCATTTTGAAAGGATTATTTGGCTATTTTTGTCAAATTGTGGAACATAGCTCTGACCTAAGCCAACATCCCTGCTCCCCGTTGCCGTTGAAATGTACAAGCGGCTCCACCCGTTCGGGAACCTTATTTGTATAAAGGGGGAAGTTAATTAAGCGAGCGCACTAAAATGCTTACTCCAAGGTCATGGCCCACCTAAGGGTTAATGAATCTTAGATTGACCTTATCTACTTGAAATGGTTAAAGTGTAGAAGATTCCGTCCGCATTTAAGTGATCATTGTAACAAAAAGTATCTATTACTGTGCAGCATAAAGAAGAATTTCAGTTACGCTGTCGAACTAGTAGATTACTCAATATAATGCTAAAATGGTAAATTCGCCCAAGAAAGTAAGTGAACCATAGGCGATACTCTCATACACTGGACTACTTGGACAACGAAAACCCAGGACAAAATATGGATAAACCCTACGGAGAGATTCGAAAGTGACAAGATCATGATACTCGGTTGTATACAGATGGAGCACAGAATTCACATGAATTTTGAATAGCCAGGCTTTCTCAACAAAATTATGAGTAAACTTGCCGTCACCGCAGTCAGGCATATGGGAGTCAAGTTCCATGATCGACTAGCATTGCTAAAGCTCAAGAAAGCTCGTGTAGTGACATACATTGCCTGAACTTCGTCAAATTTTGCTAATTTCATTATGAAACCAGCTGCATATTCCATGAGACACTGTCCTGCTCTACAAATTCCTTGTCTCTCACTTCCAGTATCCCAGACTCCAAACCAAGGCCAACGGCAATGCATCGAACTACCTCTATCTGGAAGGGAGTTCGGCTAGTTTATGAGAGACGTTCCCGATGATAAGAGGGTGGTCAGGTGACGTGTTCAATCTCATCTCTGCTTTATCCTGAGCATTTCGAGGGTGTTCAGAGTCCAATATACCATAGCTGTGAAGTCGAAATGTGGTGATATTATCTATCATCGCCACATAAGATGTCGATAGGGGTTTTGATTCTTCGGACATGGGTTTCCCAATAAAAAACTGTATGGAAGCAGTATTTGACTTCGCAGCTGCTGATGGGCCAGGATTGAAATTCTCCTCCAGCCATTCTTGGATTAGCGGAAATGGGTTTTCGGTGTCTCGGGAAAAGGTAGCAATCATTGACATGCTCTTGTCGCGAAGGAGTCCTACGATGTAGAGCTTTGAAACATCGAAAACCGTTCGAACCGAGACTCCATACTCGATGGTAAAGGTGGAATTTTCTCCAGATTTGATGGTCACGATTGAAGTAGATCCAGGTTGACTGAAAGTCGGTCCAGGTGGTATGTTCTCACCCATGCTGTCGATATCCGTGCTAGACTGATACTGGTGGTTGAGAACGTCGAATATCGGCTTGTGCGTGTGTTTGCTGGCTGTATAGAGATGCGAGGGAACAGACCACCAAGGGGGACAGCTGGACGGAGGCAAGCTACGTAGTTCATCAGATGTCAGAAGCATACAGTGACAGGCAATAGCATCCTTGCTTACAAACGATAGGTAGAGATGAGAAGGGGAACCGGGCAACAAAATTAATAAGGTTGGGCCCGAAGCGATGATCCTGCAAGGAATTCATTCGAATGTGGTGAGAGTATTGCCAAGAAGTTAGTAAGCTGCCTAAAACGTGTTTGTGCACGCACTTCGCCACGAAGTACTTCCCCGGTGAGATCTTAAGCGAGCCAATCAGCATTAAATATCCCTTCGCCTCTCGACGCAATGTCGGCGTCCTTGTATGTCTGTGTCTGGTGAGGCTCAAGTCAGAAACTACCAAGCCACCCATAGGATCTTACAGTACCTCGATGTAACATGTTGCGGGCTGTTGTTGGTTGCAGGGAATAGATGGCGCCATCAGGATAGCCTCAGGGTACCTCCAGGATAGATGCTCCTGACAATCTCGTAAAGGCATGTCCCTAGCGCATGTATTGGTCAAGCGGCTCCTCGGGTACATTGACATTCAGCTTCACTGAACCTTCGGGATCAATTGCTCGATGTTACAGACAGGCATGACTCCCTTAGGAATAAGCTTCCTCTTCGGTTACTCTATGCTCTTCATTTGTCTTTTCACAGCCCATTCTTCTTCTTGGAATGAATACGATGCGACTTTGAGAGGTATCTTCCCCTGTTGAGGAAACTCTGCACCAACACAGGAATCAAGCCATACGTAAATTTGTGTCTGTCTCATGCTGCGGACTGTGTATGAAGAGGAATGGGGATTATTCCATCATGTATCCTTACAATGTAAACAAAATCTGGAAATCTCCAATATAAATAAGATACATTGCCTCCGTTAAGAGTCATTAAATCACCAGCAGACACCATTGAATTTCGTCATCTATCAATTATCAACTACCAGTCATCAGCCATTCGTTCATCATGCTTCCCTCCTATATCGTTCTGTCAGTTTTTACTTTTCTCGTTTCCCAAGGAAACGTTGTTTATGCCCTCCCCCATAACTCGTACAGCAGTCGATCTAATTATATTCATGGCAAAGAGGCTCGCGGCTTAGTTGATCCTGTGGCCGATTCACACCGCGACCTTGTCACTGATAGCCTTGACCTTGTCAACCCAGAACCAGTACAAGAAAAGCGATTAGTCAACAGAGAACTGAGCAGTTCAATGACCACGGCTTTGACTGTCCTGGGAGGAATCTCAAGTGTTTGGGGAACTACTTGGGCTGCAAAACATACCATTCAATGGTTTATGAAATCAGAAAACCGTGAAAAGTTGAAAAAGGTGAATACCTCCCGTGACTTTGCCGCATACAAGGGACTAATCAAAGCCCAGGCACCGAAAGCCTTGACTACCAAGTTTATAACCGAAATGAGAGCACAGTTTCCAAAACTTGCTGGAGTACCTGTCAGCGATATAGAGGTTGCGATGAATAATTTGGGAGACTATTACGACACAGGTGCCACTTCAGCTGCGGCCCCGCAGACACAAGGATCCACCACCCCTGGCACTTCAAATCCTCAGAGCGGACAACCGGCTCTGGGACCACAATCTGCACCAGGCTCACGCCCTCAGACACCCGGATCCAATACAGGAACCTCAAGCCCACCGATCGCAAGACCAGCTCCGGCAGTGCTACCAGGCGGGACAAGTTCACGCCCGCAAAACTCTGGTTCTACCACCCAAGGCCGGCCAGCTTCGCCGAATTCTCGGCCAGGAACCCCAGAGAGTGCTTCCTCTTTTGTGACAGCACCAGAAGGTGGAAAGTCAGCGCCCAGCACACCCTAGTTGGTCGGTATTTTGGGAGGTTTAGTCAAACGGCGCTGAAAGCTTTGGGAAAAAGGCTGTGGCAGCGGGAAAAAAGCTATTGGAGATAGGTTTTGGTTTTCTATCAAGAACTGGCATTGCTACTGTCGGTATTAGGTTTGGGTCTGCTTTCACTAGCTATGTATGTTCGATAGATTTGCATTCACATTAGCATTAGCGTTGGCGTCGGTGTTAGGCGTTTGACTTTCGAATTTGTATACTGAGGACAAGATCCCATTATTAGTCTTCTCACTCTTCTCGTGCTTCTTTAACATGTCGGTGGCCTTCAAATGTCCGCATTTTAATTCTAGTTAAATGTATCATCTGTATAGCCTGAGAGTGATTCCAAACCTTGACAGGCATTGAATACCTTACAGTTCCATAGTTCAGCGGCTGCTATCGTTTCGAACATTCTTAGAAATGTCGCAGATATTGAGTGTTGTTTTGGTTATGATATTTCATAATATCTTCGTCTTCGTGCATGGCTTGCTAGGAGCTGAAACAATATGTGGATATACAAGCCTAATTACATCTGGCTACAACTAGTGGATATCGATATCCACATCAAACATATTATGTCACTTTGTATTGACAGGGAGATTTTGAAATCATTATTTGAGCTAATTTTCAACTTGTCATAATACTAAGCTGCAATTTTGTATGAAGACGAGTCATCACAGGTGTTTTATGATACCTCTTCTTCAACCAATAGCGCATGTATATTTGCTCTCGTTAGGTGTATGTAAGACCGTAGGTGGAGAGGACAATAGTACTAATTCCCTGGTCAAAACACACTTCAGTAACCCGGTTCATAACAATTCATGGTGTGGAAGTATTAGAGATAGACACCGCTGACTCTTGCCTTGAGTCGTCAAATTATCAGCCCAGTGCCGCCATCTTCTCTCATAGTCACTCCCGCCATTGTTGTTACTCTTCTCACCTGGTAATCCCTTCGTCAGCTCCTGTATCTCCCTCATCCAAATTGAACACTGCCCCAACTCCCAATACGCCGGAGGTAGTTTTCTAACAGGAATGATATGTTGGGCAGCCACCAAGATATAGATAATCCCAATAGATTATATCTTGATGTTTGAGTCAAAACTACCTGTATTACCATATAAAGGTAATTTGCATTGGAAGTCATTGCTGGGAGAGATACCCGCCATGAAGCAGCGGATGGCCAATATTTTTATCTTTATGCAGGCAAACTTTGATACGGAAGTCCGAATTCACTTGGACGATCGGAAATGCTTGGCCCATCTGTCTCTTGGTATATCTCGAGTTATCAGGCTCTTTTGATCGCACGGCTTCAAATGACTGACGCTTGAATACCTACAATATTTCAAATTTACCCTCTAGGAGTGTGAAGTACCGGGGCCGAGGAAGATGGTACAAGAAGTTCAATTGACTAGCTACGGACAAGAGTCGCTCCTCCGTATAAGTATATGTCCATTAAGTACTTGAAAAAGTGATTCAAGTAACGGGTTTAATACGGAATTCAAACAAGCTCTCGTACAAGCTGATTTAGAACATGTTAATTTGACTGCACTGTGCAGGCCGCACAACTTCAGATTTTATTTTAATTAAAGATCCATGAGCCTTAGCGAATAGTTTGAGAAGAGAGCCGTAAGGTGTATTACCTTGACTCAATATCAAGCATTATCCACGGCTTCTCATAGGCATGTCATGCGCCGAGTTTGAAGCTGTAGGTGAATAGAGTTATTATTGCAAGATGGCAAACAAATCTTCTTCGGAACGATTAGATACAAGCTTACCAGCAATTGAATCTTATAATTTCGAGGAACTATGCATTATGTTGGACTATTACGCTAGGTCTTGGAAAGATAGTTAATGTGTCAGGGTGCAGCTTTCAACCATGGAAGCTACTGAATTCCAATCTTGTGTCTTGGACTATAAAATGTAGGTTATCCGACAAATCTTTTCTATGAACTTGTGTCACTTAGAGCTTGCAACTTCTATAGATAAAATAATATTCTAATCTCAACCAAAATTCAAGTTCGTGCTTTTCTAGCATGTCCCCACTCAGTTCATCTGTTTCCAACCAGTGACATCATTGATAGCGTCTACCACCTCCTTCGTCTTGGTCAAGTTTGGAGAATGCCCCGCATCTAACTCAATGGTTTTCACCGCCCGGCCTTGGCTTCGTAAGGCATCTACCATTGATTGCTGGTAATGGAAAGGAACCGTGAAATCTTGCTTAGTCAGGATATAAGCTATCGGTATGTGTCTCCACGCTGTGTTCGTGATACTATCGTACATGCACTTCCCGTTCCAGCGAACGAGAGTTGCTAGGAAAGCATCAATCTCTGCCTCATCTGATTCCGTCCCATCTGGGGAGCCGACTAGAATGAGCTTGGAGTCTCTGGGAACGACCGTTCCGTCATCAGCGAAATCGAAAGCCATGGGCATCAGGTCGTGATCACCCATCTCCTAAATTTCACAGGACGTTAGCGTGTCTTTGATATGCGAAAAGAAATATTGCAAATATTGATTAAATTAAAGGGTGAGAGAGGTGGCAAGTTGGTGTGATGAATACAATACTAACATCTACCTTCTTCATCAAAGAACCATTTTCCGGAAGTGCAAAAGCACACATGTAAATAAGGAGAGAAACACCTCCTGACAAATTCTCACGTGATCGGCTTTCTACACCCATGTCATAGAGTGCATTGGTACCAACTTGTCCACCATATGAATGCATAACAACGGTGACAGTGCGGCCACTATCAACAAGATCTCCTACATACTTGCGCATTGAAGCTGTATCTGTAGCAAGGTCGTTGGTTGGAGGTCGACTCTGCTCCTGTTGTGAAGCAAGAGTTAAAAAAGAGGTTTAAAATATTATCTTGGGGAGATGAAACATACCATGGATGGATGAGCTGGGATGTGGACATCGTAACCCGCCACTTTTAGAGCATTGACGAGCTTGGAGTAACTGGCAGGAATATGCCATCCGCCTCCAATGAAGACGAGTGTCGGTGGGCTCATCGTGGGAATGTTTGGTCTTGTGAATAGGGTCTGATTGATGCACTCTTCACTTCCTCGTTCAGACAGGGAGAAAGAATAAGAGGTAGAATTACTATGTGATATACTTGGGCTCCCAAGTTTGTCTTCTTTTTATCTTGCAAACTGTCGACCAGCCGTATCTTGGTTGGATTTGACAAGATACATGGAGGGAGTAGGTAAGACCAACAAATTGGCACAGTAAGCAAATAGTACCCACCACTAGACAATCAATTCGACATAACCAATTAGACGAACTGCCAACCTTCAACTCCATAGTAAGCATACAGTACCCACTGGATAATCAATTCAGTATAAACCAATTAGACGAACTGCCATTCTTCAACTCCGTAGTAACCAACCGCGCTAAACCTATGGCCAGGATATCCACCAAACGAAACTTGTGAAATAAGATTGGTGCGGCACAGGGGGCACAGGAACCCAGGGTTTGAATTGGGGCTGTGGGTGTGCATGGGTGTGTATGGGATGGTGAATTACAAACCTAGATCTGAGATATGTGCCATTGGGATGCATCTAGAAAGGCGCAAGTCGCTCTTCAGTATATGGGAGAAAGATGGTGGGTCGGTGTCTTAAGGTTGATGGAGTTGAAAGTGGCTGAGGCTGAGGCTGAAATATAATTTTAGACACACCTGGGCACTAGCCACTATGTATGCTTTTTGGGCGTTCCGTGGCCTCTGTAGAAAAGAGGAAGATTGAATAGATGCTTTGGATGCATTTGCAAGTAATCTCAAAGACCTGTACAACTTCTCCGACACTTGGGAAAGGGGAAAACGCGAATCTGGAGGAGAATGGCACCTCAGCTAGGAGTCGCATTTAGCATCGACTTTCATCCTTTTCCAAGTTCCAAGTTCCCCCCGCCCTTCGGTAGGATCTGAATATGCTTATTATAGAATGTCGCAGGCTAGCGGTTGTGTCTATGGGATGTGTAACATCGTTAGAGATACTGCGGCTCCTGACAGTCAAGTTCTGTGTATTTTACCTGAACTCAGTTGCGTATGACGTCACTAACAAGCACAGCATCTTCTTGCACGGCCACAATACACAATCACAACCCTTCTATAAAACCGCCTGCACCTGTCCCAATTGTTTCTCTTGAAAGTATAAACTCAACTACTACTGCTTGCTACGAACTCAAACTGCTCTCTTTCATATACGGATATCCACATCTAGAACATAATTACTCTTTCGATAACTACAACGACAGAAGCCACCCACCATGGAGCCACATCTTATTACAAAAGAAGAATTAGATCTTTCCCCTGACTATCAAGATACAGTTTTCGACGGCGCCAAGTTCTTTCCAGTGTTTTGCACAGCCGATATCAAACCTCCTGTATGACACCCCAACTTTTCACCGATTGCCCTATAAATAATTACCTTCTCTCACCGAACGTTTATAACAAGATTCCAGACTAACCTAATATAGACAATGAACCACCTTCTCGCAACCTCCCGACCCCCTATTCAGGCTGTTGGCGGCAAAGCAGGCTTGACAATCCTGGCATCGACCGATACAAGGATGAAAATCTTAAGCGCTTCCCGTGAGCCCGTAAAGCGCTTCCAGTCTCCATTTCTAGGCAAAACACTAGAAGAAATATATGCGATTTTTACCGGCTCTTCCCCCGGATTCGATCGTAGCGGTCCTGAAAATTGGTCGAGCCATGTATTCGTTGTGCTTGATAAAGCCACCCTCTCGGATCCACCTACGGCTCTTGTTGCGTCAGACATGTCGGGAACTCTAGAGACGATCCGCTGTGATCTTCCTACTACACTCCGCTTGGCATACTGCCTTGACGGGGATCAAATGAATTTGCCGTATGCTCGAGCACGGATTGTGGATGCAGATGGCATCGTGACACACGAAGCGTGGGAATCTTGTTTTTCGAGGGACGAAGAATTGGTAGAGATCCAAGTTGACGAGCATGGAGAGAGGTGGTTTGAGCTTGTAGATACGACGGGGAAGAGGTTAGGTGTTGTTAAGAAGGTATCAGAAGTTGGTGGGAAATTTTCTTCGTGGAGATCGAAGGACACTATAGAAGGCGGGCTGAACTTACCAGCAAACAAGATACCAAAGGGCGTTTACGAGAACGACGTCAATGTTATTGGCGGCGAAGAAGAATTAGCAAAGCGTATGGAGTAAATATATTCCTCAGCGCAGCTTGTTGTTATGAGATAGGTATGGAGACTTCAGCCTAGCATTAGCTTAAGAACAAATTATTTGATCAAAACCCCAGTTTGTAATGTGACATGTCTAACCGCCTTGCGCACTCTCCTTTCTGATTAAACTCTATAACACAATGCTTGGATATGCTCGATACCTAAGGAAGTAATATCAAGTCTTTGAATTATGGGGCAATACATTTTCAGTTCAGCTCTTTTATATCAACCAAGTTGTGAGCAAGATATTGAAACTCATGTTTATCAATTGTAAAGACTAACTATGCAGAACCTGGATAGCAAGAGCAAAGGAGTAACATTTTTCAACTCAGGTCTTAGTAAATGTCTGACGAATAAGTTAGATAGTTTTAGCTGTTCTGTGCAAAGATCAATCACTTGTTCTGCTATAATATTAGACTCTTCTTTAAAATTGCATAGCATCTTAAAAGAGAAATATACGAAGACTAAGAACTATAAGTTTAAGCCTAATGTAGTGAGGAGTCTACAGGATGCCTAAAGGAATTCGTCTATCTTGTAGTTGAAAAACGATACTGTAGTGGAAATAACTGGAGTTAAGTGCCTCCCATTGCACTATAACCTAGGTTAGTCTTGTCTTGCTCTAATTTTAAGGACTTTTTAGGATAGGTTTGGTTTTTAAAGTTGAAAAGTTGCTTGATTTCTAAATTTTGCTGCCATGAAATATAAATGCTTCTTATGCCTTATGATTTAAGCAAAAAAAGAAAAAGATCTCATCGTAGTATTCTTCTTGTCAAGGACCTCTACTCACGATAGTTGCAAAAAGGTGAGGTAACTCAGTGTAAACGTGTGATAAGGTTCTTGTATTCTGATAAGTCTAGGGAAGGAAGCTCTCCGTAGGGAGAAATCTAGGTATAGCTAACGAATGGGATGTGGGTGCCTTAGGCCACAATATCTTCCTACAATTCCTGATTCCTGAAGAATACACAGTATCTTCAGTCTAATGAAACTGCCTGTGGTCCGTTTACTCAATTGAAGGGGTGCATTCTCAAGACCACCCGGACGCAAACTCCAGTCTCTTACCAGGCAGCTGCTTTGAAGCCAGCAGTATTCGAAAAGGTATCATTGATGGTAACCAGCTGTTCACTTACTCCATCTGGGATTTTCTTTAGATTCTTTGTACGCAGTTGGTATGAGACCAAACTACTGATAGTCAGTAGTACAGTTCAGTTTTTGTTACTAACAAAGAGCTTATTCATATTCATCGCAAACAGTAGTTTACTAAGGGTCCAGAGACATAAATGGGATGAATTCACGGGCAGACAAGAGAGCCATAGAACATGCGAACATCACTGTACACAAAAGTCCAATACCTTGGAAAACCACGACTGAAACACAATGTATGTTTTAACTTCAGACTTAATTCAATAAATTCCAGTACGCCAATGCTAGAGAACTCCCAAAAACACCAGCTTTCAAACGCCGACTCCATAATCAATGCAAAACTGTTCCCGAGATCTAACCCTGCCCATAACCTTTTTTCTATATATCAACTTTTTTATGCTTGCAAATAATCTTCTCTTGTAGTGATTTCCTGTTAATACTTGCATAGACTTATGCATAGAATGCCTTAGCACTTCGCTTGCTGGGCTTCGTTGGCAGGTTACCGGGAACAACTGGGCCGCCTGTAGGGTTGCGGAGAGAGTCTGCTGTGCTATCCCTGAAGGCTTGGGTGTTAGGGTCTTTTGGAACATTTTGGGCGACGACCTGTCCTGGTTGACCTGGTGTTGCCTGATCTGCGACCCAACGCTCGGGGCCACCGGAACCTGTATTGGATAGTCAGTTGAGTTCTTGGGTCAAGGAATTGAAACTTGGGAGTCCTACGGTTTGAGTTTTGTAGAGGAATTGTACCGAATGTTCTCTCTGGCTCGTTACTATTGGACCCAAATACACGGGGTGGAGCTTCAGCGTTGGCCAGTGGCACAGTATTGGCTGAACCTTGTTGATTAGCGCTGGGCTGTTTGCTAAGATTTTTAGCCAATGCATCCTTATCTGCTTGCGTTCCATGCCCAGTCGTTGTAAGAGGACCACCAAGTTTATCGTTTACTCCCGCCATCTGCGCAGCATCCAAACCGGATGCATCTTTCCGTCCATCAAGAGCAGCAGTGGGGGCTTTGGAATTTGGGTCATATCCAACGACCCCCCCCGCCATTTGTCGAGGTCCTCCCTGTCCGCCGGGTCCTGTGAGACCAAGCGGGTTATTTTGCTTGTCGCCTTGGGGAACCTCTGAATTTCTCTGTGGTATCGGGACATTGTTACCGGCCGGAGGAGGGGTACTGCCAGAGCCAGTACCAGTATTGCCAGTATTGCCAGTATTCGCGGCGTTATTAGCAGCAGCTTGTTTACGCGTTGTAACTGGAGATCGTCGAGAAATTTGACCGTCGAGATGATCGAGTTGGGTGTTTGCATCCAATTGTCTTGCCTTGTAGCCTGGTCCGGTAGGGAGCGCGACTGTAAATGCAATGGGTAGGAGCACAGCGATCTGGAAAAGTCCACGCATTTTGTATAGGTGAAATAAAAAGAAATGGGAAAAGAGGTAATTTAAGATGTAGTGGATGGAGAATGTGAGTAATGGAAGATGTTTCGATGTGATGAATGTATAGAAGAATGAGAAGCTGTTGATGTGATGATTGTATAGAAGAATAAGAAGCTGTTGATGTGATGAATGTGTAGAAGAATGAGAAGCTGTTGAATGATGTTTGATAGAGGTCCTACGTTGCCATCTTTATAGCTTCACTGGCAATAAACATTTCAGATCTTTCTGCTACATTAAGCTTCAGGATGGAGAACATGCCCCAGACGATGAAGGATGGTGAGGCTTTGAAGGAGGAGCAATAGCAGGAATACAACTTGAACCTTACGAACGAGTAGCTAGGACCGAATACTGGCTCGATACCAGGACGATACTCCTCCAAAGAGGCAGTGCCATTGGTATGGAGGAGCAATAGCAAGAATGAAACTCGTTCGATACCAAGACAATGCTCCTCCCAAGAGGCAGTGCCACTAGTATGAAGGAGTTGTAACAACATACCTCTGCGTACTTTGACATGTCGCTGGTGAAAAAACAGCAGGCTAAGGAAGTGAAGGATTGTACAAGTATAATTATAGAAGTGTCTCCGCCTGGTAAGTGAGTACTAGCGCAGCTTAATAAGCCTGATTTTAGGGGTCAAGTAGAATCCCGCTAAGCTTCATTACGTGAAGTTTTATAGGGTAACTTTCATACACTCACCGTTTAGGACAATCTATTTCCTTGCACTTCTAGCTTCTACTGAAGGTTAATGAATGTTGTTACAATTCTACACGGTGTTGAAACCTGTTGGTCAATCTGATTGTCTTTGGAAAAACAATGCGACCACCAATTTACATGGCAAGGCTTAGACCTGGCTCAGGATAACAGCAGTTTCAAAAACAAATAGTCTAGATGTTCGTAGAGAGGCGAAGATCCATTAACCTTAAGTGGCTCTGCTTACTTACAGGCTCGTAACACGTGGCGAAGTACAGGCATGAACTCGTGTTAGTCCCCAATCAGCAGCTTGGCATTCCACTGAAGGATCATCGCTTACGAACCAACCAACCAACCAACCAACGAACCTTAACTTTGTTCTTAAATTAACCTTAATTTACTTTTTATCCCTGCACATCTCTAGTAAGCGAGGGTTACATTGCCTGGTACATACTGTATCTTGCCGACACGAATGTGTAGCTAGCCTTCCTTTAACTGTCCCTCCGCCCCCCCAACGCCCCACCCGCTCATCTCCTTGCTTAACTCAGCTGGAATTTCCCTCACTCATAGCTCTGTCTATAGCCGCAAAAGCCTGCGTCGAAAGACGTGAATGGAAATTCTCATGTCGAGATTCCGATATTGAACAAGCTGTATCGACAATCAGCCACACAATGCAGACTTTGCGCTTCTTTGTCTGAGGGCCTACAAGCCAATGTTTGGAAGGAAACATGAAGACGTGTTGCATCATTTCGAGTCCATGGATTCGTAACTAGTGGAAGCGTTTCGCCTGATATAGAGGGGTCTGCAGTCTTTGAGAAGCGGAGAAGACGTGCTCGATTCTCCCTTGGGCATCACACCGTTAAAGACGCGAAGCTGAGTCATATCCGATACTACCGGCGAGGTCTTTTATTCTTCTGGCCTCAGCACGACAAGGGGAATCTTGTACGCAGTAAGTATACCTCTACTCTTGCTGTTGGTTGGTTTCTTCAAAATGGAGGAGAACGAATCTGGGGCGGTTCACCATAACAAAGACGGCCAACTGGTAGATCTGAAAGAGCTAACTCCCGAATGTAAGCCAGAACTAGTTAATAAGATGTAGGTAGTTTTGAATATGCGCAGTCAATGACAACTTAGCCGTCAGCGGCCTCAGAAGGGAGTTCGGAAACAATCCAGCTACTATGTGTTATGGAAAAACAGGTTGGGATCAGATTTTGACGAGTAAGCTAATATTGCCAATCTCGAAAAGAAGACGGCGAAAGGGAGAATTACTAATTAGAAATTAGTAACTCGGATCAGAAAGGAGTAATCAACATAATCTCTCTCCCCCACAAAAGGCATCGACCCCATATCTGCTATTTTAAGACGACACATTTTGAAAGAATAGAAGAAGGCAAATCAACGGATGAATCTATTTCTGAAAAGGTGTGTAAATATGAGCTCCAATATAAAGACATTACATTTCCCAATCAATTTCTTCAAAAATATCTTTCGAAATCGAACCGGGATTCACTGTTTTCCATAGCCCAGTTCAAGTCCAAATCATCAGGATTGAAGTTTTCAAAGTCAACTTCGCCATCGGCACCATCTATCGCCACCGTGTAGTCATGACCCAGTGCCATATCGTCAGAGGTTTCCATGAGTTGGCCATCCAATATGTTCCCAATATCTTCGCTACCGAAGTCAAAATCAGTCGCCATCCTGCCGATATTCTCCATTTGTCCATGATCCTGATAGAGATTATCTCCTGAATCTCCTGCGCAAAAAGACTCTTCTGAAACCATATCTTCATCATTGCTATCATCAATTCCTTCTTCTTCGGTGTCGACTGTGCTACTGGGACATGAGCACTGATGATGATAATGGACGAATTCATCCCTTCGATTAAGCTCTTCAAGTCGAAGGTTCTCTTCGTACCGCCAATCATATTTTCGGTTCTGACAGTACTCCTCAAAGGATAATTTAGATTTCTGACGTTCCGATTCGCCGGGCTCCAGGTTTGGCTTCGAAGGTGCTATAATCTCTACGGGGTCGAATCCGCAAGATTCGAGAGCTTCGAACCACTCCTCCTGACGCCCAAATTCTCGTGCTACCATAGATGGCGTTTCACCCGCATCGTTAGTAGCATAAACATCTGCTCCAGCTGTTATCAATACCATAAGAAGGTCTTTCGGCGCTTTGGTAGAAAGTATCCACCGCCATTTTCCACAGCTAATACGTGCTTGTGACAAAGTTTCCAACTCATGAAAGCGCTTGCATTTGAGAACGGTATGCAGAAGTGTATCGCCATTAGCGTCAAAACATGAAATTTCTACATTTCGTTTGAGGAGAGAGATTGCTTTATCAACAACAGCTAGTATCTCTCCCGTATCATACCCGCAACAATTTGCAAGTATAGTTAATGGAGAAATCTCCGATCCATCGTAAGATTTATAATGCATATTTGGGCTGATAAAAGGTGCACTCAGATGCAGGATGAGGTTGAATGATGCCTACTAACAGTTATGAAAACCTCACTTGAAGTTTATACAATTAAGTGTACTTACCAGCGAACACTGTTCAACAAGATACATCCATGTAGATTGCCATATACCGTCGCCAAGATACCCTTGCAGCGAAAAATCTGCACCTGCTTCTAAGAATATCGAATAGCAGCGAGCCTTTCTCTGGTTCCTCTCATCTGAGCCATCTGTATCTAATTCTCCGAAATGCTCATATACCGGTCTGAAATACGTCAGACCCAGATCTAAAGTACCTAGAAATAAGTGTAGTTAGAAGTTCTTATACATACCCGATATATCCGTTATGATCAGGTTCCATTCTATTTACATCTGCCTGTTCATCTACTAAGAATCGGCACATATCAACAGTTCCAAATGCTACTGCATACTATCAAAAGTTAATCTAGAGACTAAGGTTAACGATATCCACCGGACTTACGCTTAGAAGAGATCTTCCTTTTTCGTCCTGATCTGTCAATGAAGCTGACCCACTTTCGATAGCTCTGATAAGTGTTTCTACGTCGCCAAATTTAACTATCTTGAATACCTCAGAGTCATTGGGTTTCATCGCTTGATATGATATTTTCACCAACGGATTTATGTGTGGAGTAAAGCTGAAAGTCAGACTTGACGCAGACTTTTTAGTGTCATTGGGTATTATTGATAGTGTAGCAGCAATGTCTGTTGTGGTAGATTCACCGTCTTCTTCAACGACTTTGAAACGAGATTTCTCAATAACATCCCAAAATGAAATATCTAACCTTCCGCAGGGAAATTGGCTGGAGATATGTCTATGGCTTCTTGGGATGAGTCCTGAGTTTGAACGTTGATACAAAGTCGTTAAATTGTCATGTTGTTCTAACATATTGTTAGCTAGGGTCATATAGAGAAGGACATTATATACTCTTCCCGCCTACGGCCACGTTAATATTCTGAGACAAGTTCATAAAATTTCGAAGTTGTATAATATCTTGTCCAATGGTAGGTGATGTCTGGTTTACACATGAATAATGTGGACCAGTAAGAACAGTTTGAAGATCGTTGAGCAGGAATCGCGCATCTCTAGGACTGATGTTGCTATGTTGCGGTTGGAAATATTGAGTAAGTCTCTGTAAGACGTCGCTCGGAGCTCCTAAATTGGTACTTGGCTGCAAAAGTGACGAATGATCGGACGAAGATATAATGGGGGATCGACGAGTTGAATTAGTGTGTATACTTATGCAATCTGGTAAAGCTTTTCTAATATTAGCAAAGAACAAACAGGAAGTTTAAAATAATCTTACTTGATGGTGGACTCGTGGATATGTGTGATTGTGACAAATTTTCCTCTTTTATCCAGCGTGAAAGGATATCTGCAGACTTCTTATGACCTCTGATTTTGACGCCATTGGTTTTCTTTCCGGTTTGTGCTCGATAGAGGATATGTTTGACCACTGCGTTTCGTTCTTTCTGCTTCACATTTTTCATCAAGTTCATCTTTTCAAGGTGACCTACATATTGACGCTTACTTCATGATTTGAAGTTAGCCTGTATCCTTGGATTCGTGCAGTTTAAAACATAAAATAAACTAGCGTCTGGAATCACGAGAGAAGCTAGTAAGCCAATCCCCTAGCCCTCTAATGACTTAGCTTATACTAAAATTTGACAAACTTACGACGCATTGAGCCCAAACTCCTTATTTATTGTTTTGCGCAAATCTTCGACTGAAAGACCATCATGAACAAATAGTTGTCTGATCCGAGGTTCATAAGGTTCCCAACGCTTCGCTGGTATAGTTTTAGCTTTTCGTGCACGCTTGCGAAGCGTTGTTTGATTTTGCTGATCGTAATTGGAGGGAATGTTTTGGACTGGTAAGTTGTACTGGGACTGAGGAGTTGACTCTGGTCGCTGGAAAGAGGGTAGAACCGCACTATCGAGAATAACTGTTGGGAAGGCATCGCCACTGCTCTGTGGTATATGATGCTGAAACATATTTTGTGAAGTAGTCGCACTGGACAATTCTGTTGATAAAAGGTCCATAGTTGTACTATAGTAGATTGTGCTCGGAAGAGGATTGTGTGCTAGATAGTTCAAGTCTTCCTGGAGATCAAAGCCAGCATTGAACAAGATGGGTGTGCCAAATGATGTTGGCGGGTAAGGATCCGCAAGCTCTTCAGCTCCAAAGAAATCTTCTCCAAAGTTCTCCATAGCTGTTGGTGTTTGAAGTATAGGCTACGTGTATTTAGAATAATGAAAGTTAAGAAGAAGTGATAAGCAAGAGTTGTTTGGATATTCATCATGTTGGGGGTTGATATTTATGCAGGTATGATGAGGCTGAGACCCACAAAAAAAGTACTATTGTGACAACTAGCCTATCCAAACCCCGGAATCATTCGGCCCCTGGTCAAAACAAAAGTACTATCACGATGTAACACAAGAAGGCGGTTCGCCTGTTGACTTTCCTGCGAAATCATTGGACAAAATCGAGATAGTACTTTTGTAGACTGTTGCTAGTACTTAGGAAGAACCTATCAATGAGCAAGTATGTGAATAGTAGTTTTTAAAGCATAGCCTGGATCTAAGACTAAATAAAGACACCTGATGCCTATATATGTGTAAAAGTTGGCTGACACAACGTTGGATTTGAATGCTGACCATACCAATAACTTCATCCCGCAGTCTATGGTTCTGATTGTTTTGAACTTTAAACATCATGTGTAATTTTAATCCCACAGAATCCACCGTTTCCCCCGAAAATACTGAACGGTCATAGGTGTTTCACTAAATGACATAATCGCCCTTTTAGGGCTCATTTTCAGTATACCAGGTACTGCCGCAACAATATTCGCAGCATTCATGAGTTACCAGAGCTTGCAGATCTCTAAGGCTTCACGTAATTACCACTTTTTTTCCTTTTCAGAGCGAATTCATGCAAAGCCGAATTAAATATTGACCAGTTGGCACAGGTCGCAACTCATCACTCCTTCCAATCTATGACCCTGGCAGTCGAAATGTCTCTCGTCTTTCTACTGGGCTATCTTATAACTGCTCAGGTTCTGAAACCATCATGATGATGTGATCTAGATGGTGTAGATCGGGTGAGCCGATTCAGGCGATGATGGATCTCTCAGTTGGAAACTCGGTAGCCGTAGGATCCCTGCGGGTCCAGCAGAGTATAATGTAAGATGTTGGAACAAAATTGTGAACAAGGGATGAGGTGTTGGATGGTGGAGTGTATTGAACTTTCATTAATTGACATCCTGAATGTTTCATGAATCGGTATACAATGCCTAGTTAATATTGTAAAAATTTACAATTAGTAGTATCATGTTCTGTATACAGCCAAGGAAGTTGGGCTAGATTAATTCAGCATCCGAGGAATATATCAAAAGGTAGTCGATAGATTTTGATGTCCGTTCAAGATTCTCCATCAGTGACAAATATAAACTGTGCTAAGATACACACCATACCGAACTGGCTCATACTTACCATTTGACTTTTGAGATAACTCTGAAATATCAAACGCGGATTAGATGGCAGCGGCTACTAAGCGAACCGATTTGAGATCAACAATACCAATTTCGAAATTTTTTGGCATAGTTGTCTTCCTACTAGAGCAACGAAAACCGACCACTCAACGATTGTACAAGTCAGATATTGAATACTAAGTCAGAGGACGATGCCATGACTTTTAAGTCTCAAGTTCTCCTCTCTGAAGCACTTCCACACGAAGAAATTCTAAGCGCAAGTAGCTACATTGATATGGATTAAAGAACAAGCAGTCACATAAGAAATATACAACGATATACTGTGCAGACTTGGTTTACATCCTCCAAATGAGCACTCATGAGTCTCAGATTCTCTGAAATAAAAGAAAACTGCGTTTTGTTACATTCTATTACATTTCGCGTCTCAATTCAGTATACTTATGAGTGCTTGACATCTAGAAAGATAAATGTCGAGTTTTGTGAAGCTAGCAGGGAAAGCGGTTTGTTAATATACGATTACATACTTTCTACGTATGAGCATCTTTATAATAAACAATTTTAAAACTACTGTCCAGATATCTTCAATAGAAGTAATCAATATACTCGCGCGTCCAACAACTTAATTAAGTTCGAAAGGCATGATTATATAACTTCGATCAAGCATCTCCGCAGACCACTCCCAATTTTGTAAGCTTTAATGTAATCATCGGGTTCAAGTTGTCTGGTAGAAGCCTCGAATTCAGAAATGCCTGTTTCCAACCAGTTCCAGGCGTCTCGGGGCTCAATACCAGGTTCGTAATGTGAAATATTGAACCATCCGACCCTGCGATATTCTCCCCACTTGCTACCAGTCGATCGGAGCATTAAGCCTTCCGTACTACTTATGTTACTGCTAGACGATGATGTGACTTCGTAGATAGGCACAAAATAAAGTGAACTACTAAAATTAGCCTCATCGTAGTCGTCATCATAGTCCCACTTGAGTGATCCCCACGTCCATATTTGTGATTTTGGTATCGATTGATAGGGTGCAAAGTCGTAGAACAATCCGTCCGGGTTGGTGAGCTCCATTGGACGGATAGCCAAAAGCTGGCATTCCAGCTGAAGAACTCCGCCACGTACTTCACCGAATGGACTTTCACCAAGCAAGTCAACCCACGCATCCGTGATCTTAGCACACAGACGGTGGTTCAATTGCAGCTCTTGAATGTCATGAAAGAAAAAAACCTCGTTATTCATAGAGGCCCAGGACCAGCTAGGTGCTCTATGCTGACGCAGCGTTTTTTCTGAACCACCGGCCCATTTGACCCATCGGAGCATAAATTCTAACCCAGAGCGCCACATTCCGGCGAGGTAGTCCTCGCCAGGACCATATATTTGTGCAATTCCAGCGATGGCAACTAGTTTGTCGCTACTCTTGGTTAAGCTGCCACTAGAGTACATCATCACTATACTTTCCCACGATGCAGGTACGTGCTTCTCGTAGTGCCCTTTCCGGCCAGGAGAAGGGCTCCCGTCGGGGAAACTGTCGCAGACCGAATTTGTTTTACATTCCCAAAACAGTTCCCATTCTGAAAAATGCAAAGTTCTAGATGGCAGGATTCGTTCCTGTACTGCCCAAGCCCGCTTAGCCAGCGGTTGGTTTTCAATGCCATAGTAAGCCATGAGTAAATCAAAGAAGCGATAAATATGCAATTGACCGTCAAGATAAATTCCAATTTCAAATTTCTGCTGTAGTGCAGGAACTCGCTCGAGAAAACAGCCCTTGCTCCCATCTGAGGCGCCCGTGGCAGCTATGTTTAGTGAACTGTTGCCGTATACCTGAAGAGAATTAGTAATGTTCCATGACGCAAGTGAGTGGCTTTGCCTGGGTCATAGATGTAGACTCCTTTACCCAGTCTACCTCGCTATCCTGAATGATGCAAAGGGAATCTATCCAGAGATAACTGTATCCTAGTTGACGAGCAATTTGAATGGCATCTTGGAAAGACTTGCAAAGAGTTTTCGTATCAATGTTGGAATGAAGAGCTTCTGAATTGCTTATGGTCAAGGTCAAAATCATCAAATTACCCCAGCAATGACTTAGTGTCGCATATGGTACTCCTACAGGTAGACTGTCACCGCGGCAAATGTGGACTTTTGAGGCTTGTAAGCATATCAGACGAGTTGGATTGGCTCGCTCAGCGGCCAGATTAACGTCGCAGTCAGGATGTGAATGTAAACATTCTTTCAGCCATTTACTAGCTCGTGAGATCGAAGAGGTATGATCCGATGAAGGCTGTATGGTCGCCTTTTCTAGGTTGTATTCATCGATGTATATAAATTATCTTAGTTAGCTGAATGGCGACGCTGGGTTAGACAAGCAAACCTGGTTGACTTAAGGGAATGAGCTGTAACATTGAGTTTAAATCATTTCGTCTCTTCGTTCCGAGACGCACATTAAATGTGAGATGGCGGCGAGAGCCTCCAGAGCTTTCGTATTCTTGTGGGATAGTAGCTTCGAATTTGAGAGAGAGTGGTCCGTGAAAACGCTTGTCCCTTTTTATCTTGACTGGGCCATGGGAGTATGGGCCCATAAGCAAAGAACACAACCTGCAGCCATAATTCTCAACTGCTGTCTGAAGATCTCGGAAGTCACGATGATGTGGGCGTACAAATGATTCGATTCTATTTGGATATGGAAATTGTGATGGTTGTGTCGTTGATGGCTCTCTACTGGGAGAGGCTTTGCTCACATCTCCGGCGATCCAAGAAGAGAAAGATGTCAAAGCCTGATGACAACATGGGCAGAGGTTTGAGTTTGGAATTTGATAGTTATCGCCAGACTCCATACTTTTGAGATGACCGTCAACACACCTTATGCAAGCTGGATCCTCAGCTGCGCGGGCATTCGCGGTGATATGTTCATTTTCGTCTTCGTTTCTCGATTCTGTCTCCATTATCAGCTTCTCAGGCCTTGGGAGAGCCCCAAGCTCGACGAGCGATGTCATAGGGGAAGCGCGGTCGGATCTGTGGCAGACATTGAAGATGATATCGCAAGCTTCAACATCATATAGTTTCTAGTTAAGACTCAAATTTATCTATCAAATTGCCTATGAGAGGCACAATATGACAAGAAGCAAAATACATATTCAACATTGACATAGAAGTCTATATTAAGGTGGGGTGCTTAACTAGGCAACACAGCGGTGCACGGACCCCTACCGTAATCACCAGGCTATATTGTACCGCCTATACACCTCATCACTATCCCTCAGCTGCGATTAGGAATGCGTGAATTCGTGCGTGAATACTAGATTAGTAAGTAAAGAAGGATACTTAAATGAGCAGCTTTCGTCTTCTGGAGTGGAGGAAGGATGAGCGGTGATATAACCTCGTACCAGTTCTGGTATAGCGTGGTGGGTTCGGGTATCTTACGGGTACCTTGCCTTAAAATTTCTCGGGTAGGCCGTCGGCATATTTAGCGAGCATTGATCTGCTTTATCCTCTGGTTGACGGAGCCGTTTCTTGTTAACTTCGAATTGCAGAGACTCCTAAAGGTGAAAAAGAAACACATCTGTGCGCTATGTCTCAGGAAATTTCAAGTATCCTAGGAATTTCCTACACTACAGTAGGGAGCAATTATTTTAGGAACCCTTCCTTGTCAGTCTAGCCCGATACTGTGTGGCGTGCTGCTATATATGTGGTTTGGAGGGGTCATGGTCCACGATGCGCATAGCGAGTTACCTGAGAATTCTATGCTGGCAAGGGCAGAGTGTAAACTTATTGTACCCTATTAATACGCTTGCGCATTACTTCGCCGACCTTGACCTTTTCGATTTCATAATAAGCATCTGCCTCATTTTGAGAAACTCAATATGAGTTTAAACTGTCCGCTTGCACTCGTTTTCCTTCTTGCTTATAATCAAATTATTTTCTCCGATTTCAAGATCGGCTAGTTGGAAGTTGAAAAGAAGATATTATAAAAAGAAAAGAAAAAAGATCTTCGAAATGCACTGGTCGAGCGATTCGAAACTCATTGCATTTGCAGCTCTAACAAATTGCCTTGCACTCATATGCTTAATACTCCTTGGGACCGCTGGGTTGAATCCTCAGACAGCAACCACGAGATGTCTTTTCCTTTTGAAAGTCGGCAACCCAGCTCAACACATATAATACAGCATTGAAAATCATAGGCCGATACAACAACTCAAGAAACACTAGCCTTTCCAACTTCACGGCAGAGTTCAAGGATTTACCTACCGACCAACGTCTCGGAATGGTAGACTATGTTTCCGTTACCCTATTGAACTATAATTACAAGCTAGATAAAGACAATCACGGCGATATTTCTGCCATTCTATTCTGTGAGAAGACTTCCATCAGTTTCAGCTTCGATGCTTTGGATATCTGGAATATCCGAGATCCAAACAACGAGCTATATATATCCCGGACAACATTGAAAATAGTATCAACGCACATGCTTCCAAGTCCAAATGGATCATTATCGGCTATTTCATAGCGTTCAGCTTCAGCATCCTCGAGTTTATCGTTAGTGTTATATATAAACTCCACCGCTGGGGTTACAGCGCTGTCATTATCTCCTCCATCATCGCTGAAATATCTTTCCTAATCGCTTCCAGCCTATCAACATTATCTTTCAATAACATGAAGAGTGTGATGAATGAGGATTTCAAGCTAAATATCTTCAAACTTGGAACTGGAGCTTTTGCGGTGACATGGATTGGTACAGCCTTTGCTGCTATCACAACAGTGTTCTGGTGTCTCACTACTTATACTGTAAACAGGAAGGAGGAAAAGAAGAGCGTTTCGAAGCAAAAAAATTACCTGCTAATCAGGCAGGAGGACGTAGAGATAATGACTGGGAGATGGATGATGACACGAATGAGTTTCTGGAAAAGTGCGGAGAAAGCGTTGAAGATGGAAAAGTTTATCGGCCCTACCAGTCTCAGGCATCGAACGGAATTTAGACTTGGGTATCTAGAATTTTAATAAGCTTATGTGGCGAAGACTATGTGCTCTACTCTCAAGGTTCTAAGTTCGTACACTCTCTCAAGACTTCAGCTGGTGGAGAAAGTTTTTTTTACTACACCATACTCTAAAAGATGCATTTTGGATGAACTTAGTCCAAACATAGCTCTTTTGAAAGGGCAACCGCTTCATTAAAAGAGTTAAGAGTTCTTCGGAAACCCATTACTTCCTAGCGGCGAAGGGATTTCTAGGATTGTAACACCCACCGAACGCGAAGAGCAATAAATAAAGAAGTTCAAGTCTTAGAATTTATATTATAATATTTTTACAAAAAAGGCAAGGTATGCTTTATTGTGCAACCAACCTCTTTTCCTTCTAATGTATAGTACTTGCTGTACTCATGTCAACCTATCAGGGCGACTACTTCTGAGTTAGAGCTGCGTCAATCAACGCCTACAGCATACACAGAACCTTCAAATATCGGCTAATGTTGCACAAATTGTGTCGAAATCTAAATATGCCAAGACTCAATGTGCAAGCGATTGGATCGCCAGAGCTAAGTTATAGTGCGCCAACCAGGTACTAAACAACTTCTCATATACCCGATGCGGTACGAATCAAATATAGCTGATGCGGCATGAATCAAAGGGCATTATGTGAAGTTTTTTAAGATTAGAACTATGATTCCAAATGTAAAGGCTACGCCTAGGCTATGAGTATATCCTGTAAAGCTACGACCGAAGGACAGAGAAAGAAACCAGGTTTGGCATTTTGCGAGTACTATGATTACGACCCTAATGCTGGTACCCTGCTATTATGCAGACCACCTTGCCATTGTGACCATTACAACATCTCCAAAGACCACATCTCCCAAACCCCAACATCTCTTTCCACGTTTACACTAATCCGCACCACAAACGCTACTCCAAAAAACAGTTTGCTTATCAAATAATCCAGGTTCTTCTCCACGTGGCTCAGAAATGCCAGTGGTAATGAAGAGGAAGCTTTCATCGTCCGATGAAACCCGGCGCAAGCGTCCTCGACTAACAGACACTCCACTTCGCACGAAGGGAATATCTCGAGTGAAACGCGACCATCTCTGCGTAAGATGCGGTTCCCTAGATTTCAGCTCTATCCTTGGAATGTCAAATTTCTCCCAAGAAAGGAAATCGTCAAGTTTCCCCGTCTCCTATTTGGATATGACCAAGAATACAATGGTGAACTCCATATGCCCACTATGTCGCCTGTTTGCCGCAATCTGTCCGTGGAAGCGTGGATCGACACAGCAAGAGTGCATGTTAAAGGCATTCTCTGCGGTTGGATTTAATTTTCCACACACCCGTGGGAAGAAAAGCGTCCAGGACACGCTTATTTTTTCAATTGCCCCTAAGAATCGCAGATTTTGGCAACCAAGAGAGGGGCGTAAACGGGGCGTGATCTATCTCGCAGACAATCGCAAAGGCCCGCACGATCACAGGATACTTGGCAATGCAATCAACTCGCTCAATGCAGATTTAGACATGGCCAGAGATTGGATCCGGTTCTGCAAAGCTCATCATAAAGGTTATTGCCGATCCAACGCTTCATCAGCGGCACACACTATTTCAGGATTCAAACTCATTGACTGCGAAACTCACAAAGTAATTGGATCTTTAGAAACACATCAATACGTAGCATTGAGTTACGTATGGGGTAAAAATGCTTTGCGTACTAGTACGCGTTTATTCCCAAACCCTGCCCCAAGAGTGATCGAAGATGCCATAGCAGTGACAAAAAGAATTGGTTTTCGGTATCTATGGGTGGACCGTTATTGTATTAACCAAAACAGTGAATCCGAGCAGCATGGACAGATTGCAAGAATGGACGAGATCTATGCCGGCGCTGAAGTCACGATTGTAGCCGCTGCCGGAGATGGTCCTGAATATGGCCTGCCAGGAGTTTCCAAAGCGCATAGAGGACTGCAACCAAGCGCAATTGTTGGCAATTACCACTTCGTATCCTCACTCCGGCCGCCACGAGACGTTGTCATGTCTTCAAAATGGGCTTCTCGTGCTTGGACGTTCCAAGAAGCAGTGCTTTCGCGCCGTGCACTTTTCTTTACCGATGAACAAATGTTCTTTGAATGTGCATCAATGAGTTGTCAAGAGACAATTCAGATGCCGTTGTCAGCGGTTCATCAGACTTGGAATTCCACCATGGGCCGGGAATGCGACCGTATGCGAATCTTTCCACCAAATGGGCCAGCAAGAGTCGCAACCGATATTATCGAGAGAATTCGCGAGTATACGTCGCGCAGTCTGTCATATCCAGCCGACAATCTGAACGCGCTCTCTGGTATTTTCAACAGCTTTGCGAATGAAGAATTACGCAGGACACCGCAATTGAACCACAGAACTATCACAGCGCCGAATACGGCTCAAATTCAACATCTTTGGGGGATTCCCATCCTACCTCGCACCGCCGTGGATAATGATGAGCCTGAGGATAACTCCCTCCATCGCAGATTTTGCTTGACATTGGGATGGCAATGTGCATCGCCAACAACTCGCTGCCCAGACTTTCCAAGCTGGTCCTGGGCCGGCTGGGAGTTATCTAGCACGGTAAAGTTCCCCATAAACTTAGAAAACGGCAAGATACACCTGTTCAACAATCGCCCTCAACTTGAAATCTGGCTTTATCTTCGCGATCAGGGAAAGATATCCTTGGAAGACTTTGAAACACAACCAAACTACAACGAAATTTTAAAAACTGCTTCGCAATTCTTACTTCTTAAGTGTATCACGTTAAGTGTGAGATTCGAGCGAACAGGGAACCAAAAGTATCCGCTAGAAGCTTCCATCAAGTACAAAAGCGAAAAGGCTGGGCGGGCGCCAAAGACCAAGTGCAGATTACGATTCTCCCCAAATATTAACTTGACCACCGAGCAAGAATTGGAACGGTTCACAGAGCGGAAATGGAAAGCTATCATTCTCAGTAGTGGCTTGGTTTTTCAACGAATCACACTCCTAGTTGTGAAGAAAGCGGGATTTACATATGAAAGAGTTGGTCTTCTTCGAGGGACCTATGGAGAGGCGAGATTCAAGAAAGTAACTCAAGAAATAATTGCGTTACAATGACGAATGCTTATAAATCTAATCTACGTGAGCAATACTAGCTCGTCCGCTAAGCGTTCCACCTAATCAATATTATCAAATGAAATTGGTGCCAAAGTTAAACTTTGCAAAACCCGGTACAGAGCATCAGAGGCTACTTCAACTCAACGCCCTCATGTCTCATCAACCTCAAGTCAATCTGAAATACAAAATATGCGTTACTGGCTTTTGATTTTACGTTTGTGGCTGCTTGAGTACATGTAGAACTCCTAGCCACACTTCTTGGCACTGGAACACAGCCAAGACTAATCCTCTTTTCCTCCTCAACCCTCTACTATAGTAGCTACATTCTCACATGAGCTGGTACATACGACCATAGACTGAGGAGAATTGGGCATCCCGTCCGCTCTGCCATACACAAGCCTCAGATCGGTAGACTAGTAGTTGGGTGGGTGACCACCAGCGAATCCCTACTGTTGTATGTTTTTTATTTTTGCCTGTTTTGTCAATCTTTATTTTTACCTCACTTGTTTTGTATTCTTTTGTAATTATCAAAGCTGGGTATTAGTTTAAATTCATTTCTGCCTAAAGATAGACGAGATGCTCAGTTGTTGCGAATTATCCTTACAAAATTTATCAGAGAGCTGCAACACAGTTCCAATATCAGAGAGGTGTTTGAATTTTTGGGTATTAATAATTTTTTTTAAGATATAATAATCATTTATTACGCAACGGGTACTGCCCAGATATCTTCCTCTTTCTCCACAGACTCGTCCGAAACCTCAACGAGTACCCTGCGATATGCCCTCATCGGAAATTCTCCATTGTCAATCACTTCTAATATCAAATGATACGTCTTAGCTCCCCACTTCTTGATCACATCCGGATGCAATGGAAACACCATCCCTTCATCCCTCCCTGGAATCTTGACCGATACCTTTTCGAGCTTTCGCTCACCGCCATCATCCTCAAACTTCAGCTCCGGAACCTGGAATGCAACTGTCCACTGCGTGGCCGAGGGTTCTTGGTAGTGCAGCCATCGGAACTCAAGCGTGTCAGAAGAGTCCGGGTCCCAACTCTGGGAAGCGTCCAGGTGAACCGTGGTGCCAAAACCCGTCTTGATGTGTAGCGCGCTCAATTCCGAGTCACCGTTCAGCACTACCACCGGAGCATGGTTGACCCTGGCAAAGTCGTTGCTCAGTGTCCACTGCATGCGCGCGGCAAAATCACCCTGATACCCTTCTCTCCATCGCCAGATCGTGGCTTGACTACCGACGTGAATGTTACCATCTTTACCGCGAACATAATCCGCACTATCGCTGTAGTGTCTGCTACCGCTCGAGCCGGTAAGATCGGTGAGGTTATATCTTCCTCCCCATCCACCCCAGCCCGGACAGCATGGGTCGGTTAAACCGTTCTGAATCAAGCTCAAGAAAGTCGGGGTGTCTCCCTCGGGAATAAAGACGGGATCCGGATATGCTGCCTTGCCGTACGGTCCGATCTGGATATATTTCTTGATCCAATCCTTGGTCACAAGAGTAGTATCCGGACCGCCCTTGTTGAAATTATAGTATGACTCTCCAGAAATACCCGTCCACGCAGCAAGACCGTAAGCGTTCCAGGCATGGACAGAGGCGATGTAGAATACCTTGGGGAAGTTCAGACGTATCCACGCTCCAGAATCATCCTGATCTGAAATGGCATAAACGCGAAGTTTTGCAGCAAATGCAGCAACCTCCGTTTCCGTTCGTGACTTTTGCACTTCAAGCAGCGCTTGGCCTAGGACGTTAGCACCACCCCAGACCAAAACCCAGATGTGATCTTCTGGTGCAATGGCATCAACGGCGGAAATTAAGAGTTTTGTTCCTTCGTTTAGCGGTCCTCGAGCACCCTTCATACCATATTCCGTTAAACCGTCGCGAACCACTGCACGGAGGGTTTCTGCCGCGGGATATTGGCGGCTCGGGGGGACATGAGTATTCAAGGTAGCCACGACCGAAGCATAGGCATCAATAATCTGGTGAATTTCTTTTGAGTGGGTGGAAGATTGCTGCCAGAAGGATGTGGTTGCGACCAGGGCATCAACATGGAACTCATTTGCGTAGAGTAGGAAGCGCGTGAGCGATTCTGCGTCATCTGGCTCGTTACAAATATCGGTGAGCACGGCGATATGAGGTTTTGTTTTGAAAGCTGGGATAGATTGAAACGACATAATGGTGGTTTAGGATGGCGTAGCCAACTTCGACTGGCACTTTGATAGTCTAACCTGCACAATTGGGGTGTTCAATTGAATCTTCAACTCGGGGACTTTTCGAGTGATTTCAAGAAGTCGTACTTCGGTTCTACGTACAATTGCGTTCAAGTTAATACTTCACGATTTAATGTAGGATTTGCATGTGGGAAGTGCTACATGTACCTGTGAAGCAATGTATGTAATGCCATGGATGGTAAGAGAATATGTGGTTCTTTTAGTGGGAGGCTAACCCACTCCTGAAAGTTTTCCTAAGTTACTTCGGTGTAAATTAAAGGGCAGCAGGAGAGACAGAGCATGACAATGAAGCACCGCGCTCAAAAACAATGGAATTAAGCTGGAGCCGATGGAGCCGATGGAGCTGATGGAGCTTTAAGATAGATGAAGCTATCCAGTTAGTTCGTGGTTATGCATACAATTGGGATGATCATATGATTATCCACTTTTGTTTTATTCTTGGCGAGGTGTTTACAGCTGCCTCTTGTGATCGCGCGTATTGCTATTTTATGGTAACTATGTATAGTATAACCCCACGACAGTGTTAAATGGGGTATTGCAAAGTTCAATACTCAATTGGGCTCACTGAGAACAAGCACCGTACCAAGAACAATTAAAGCTCTTTACCAAATTATGTACAGCACTTACAGTGGGGGATCATACGAGCTACAATCCATTATAGGTGAGAAGGAGAGATATAGAGAGGTATTAGAGAGAATAATTAGACCGTTTTAAGAAAATGGGATCCTATCACGTGATTGATCCTAATGAACCATTGATAGGCTCCAACTGCCTTACTTGGATACCTTAGCAAACTATCCCTCATCCATCCCTCATGATCCATTAAGGTAACAAACCCGCATGCATGACTTTATCAAGTTAACGCCAATTCCACTTCTTGACTCGAGCTCTCCACAACTCACCCTCCCTCATTCTCCAACAACCCCAGATACTCTAAAGCCCCCTATGCTAACAATACAATACAACCCCTCCACCTTAAAATGTTCTCCATTTTGTGGGATGAGATGGATTGTGGGGATGGAGGAGACCGGACAATCTAGTATCTTGGTAGACAGTCAGATTACCACCGTCCCGGGTCAGGCACGATCAAAATAAATTGCACTGGTAGTTTCACTAACCGCAGACTAGACCCAAATACCTAATGTGGAAATTCTAAGCATGAGGCCGCCATAACCCCAATGCCACTGTAACTGTTGTATATCATATATGTATTCCCCGTCATCCCCAACGAGCATCTCCTTTCTCTAATGCCCCAAAGCACAACAGATCGGCACTACCATTGGTGTTGATATCGCCAATTGATTCCGCTGTCCTGGACCTACATCCGCCTTGGCTTCTTACAGTTTCATTCCTTCTTCCATCACCTGCGCCACCTAACTTTGCCTGTGATTCTTGGGCTGTGGAACTTGGCAACATATAGACACAAGACTACCTCATCATGGGCAAACTAGTAACCATCGGATCGGGAGTGTTCCTGGCCATTGGGGGTAGGTACAGGTCCCCAAACTCGCAAGAAAAAACTGCTAATCTTTTCGACCACAGGTTTCTTGTTCGGTTATGACAGTGGTGTCATTACATCCACGATCGGACAACCAAAGTTCGTCGAGTATTTTGGCGAACCCGATGCTGCAACGGTGGGCGGCATTGTATCTGGGTTCACTGGTGGTGCCATCCTTGGAGCATTATCAGTTTCATGGCTCGGTGACAGTATAGGACGAAAGAAAACCATCTTCGTTGGCGGTGCGATTTCTACTGTTGGATGTGCGCTTCAAGCCGGCGCCGCAAATATTCCTATGCTCATTGCCGGGCGTGTAATTGCTGGTGTGTCTGTAGGAATTCTTACTGCTATTGTCCCTCTGTACTGCGTGAGTATCTCAGCTCCTAGGATTAGCTCCATCCATGGCTTTGCTAACCAGCTATAGTCTGAAATCGCTGAGTCTACCTACAGAGGAGCCCTCAGTGGCTTACTGCAATGGATGCTGTCGTGGGGATTCCTTTTCGCCCAATGGATTGGGTATGGTTGTAACTACGTGAACACCTCTTTCCAATGTCGGTCACCTCTACTTCCCGAATTTCTCGCATGCTAATATTAAATCAAGGGCGGTTTCCCCTTGCTTTCCAGGTCTTACCTAGTGTGATATTGACTGCCGGTATCTGGTTTCTCCACGAATCCCCTCGATGGCTGATTGAGCAAGATCGGTATGAAGAAGCTCGCGAAGCCCTCCGGAAACTACATGGAACCGGTGATAATGACGAGTACCTCGACTTAGAGTATCGCGAGATCCACGATACAATTGTAGCTGAAAAGACCGTCGCGGTCCGCTCTTGGAGAGGTCTAGTTGCTAAACCCGCCTGGCGACGAAGACTCCTTCTGGGCTGTGGAATCCAAGCTTTTGGTCAATTGTCCGGCATTAATGTTATCAATTACTACGGAGTCTCCATCTACAAGCTACTTGGATTCGACACCCGCGACTCCCTCCTCATCATTGGTCTTTCCGGAGCATTGTCGGTGGTCGAATGTTCACTGGCACTCTATTTCCTCGAACGGCTTGGTCGAATCAAGCTGATAATCTTCTCATCATTCGGCATGGGCTGTGCGCTTGTCGTAAATGCGGTGCTCAGCCAGTACTTTGTGCTAGCAGACGGATCCAAAGCTACCAACGGCAACGCGCTCCGGGCTATGGTGGCCATCAACTTCATCTTCAACCCCTTCTTCTTCACCTTCACCGGCGTCATCAGTTGGGTGTACCCAGCTGAGATCTTCCCCGTCGAGATCCGTGCGCGCGGCAACTCCATCTCGACCCTCATGAACTGGACACTGGGCCTGATTATCGGACAGATCTCTCCGATCGCGCTCGAGGCCGTCGGGTTCAAGTATTTCTACGCCTTCTTCGTCTTCAACATGGTGGCTGCGGTATGCTATGCGCTGTTCTATCCGGAAACCAAGGGCAGGACGCTCGAGCAGATGGATTCATTATTTGGCGATCAAATCGTTCCACATGCCCTGGAGGATCCGGCTGGAGCGGCTGCTGCGATGGATGGTTTCAAGAAGGATACGGCAGTTCAGATTGAGAAGATATAATGAATATAGACACGAGCACTGTATGTTAGGAGCTCAGGGTTAACTTTTCAGAGGACATACCCCAACCCTCAATTTTTGCTATCGTAAGAATCTTGTTATATCTATCATAGTGCAAAACAAAATCTATGTATACCCAAGCTCAAAGAAAGGTAAATCGGGTTCTTCTTCCAAACGACCAAGCCATATCATATTGCGTCATATCTAAAGACAGTCTTAATCTTCAAAGTCAAATGAAATAAAAAGTCTTACTCTATTCCAAGTCTATCAAAAAGGACAATTTAAACTTATCATATACCGTTTACCTCTCAAAAAACTTCCTTTCATCACTGAAGAATAGCGACACATCTTTCCATACGAAAAGAATAGAAAGCTGTCTTCTCCTTTTGAAGTACCGCTCATCTCACCAGTCACTGAATACCAGCCTGGAGATGTATCGTATCGAGTGCATTTTATAGTTCTACTGATCTTATCTGGGGACTGACGCGAGGGCCTATCCTTTTTCCAATAATGCCCGGGTGTTTATGTTAGGTAATGAAATGAAAAGAAAAGAAACAGGTAGCTAAATATGGTGATATAGTATGAGATTTCGTTCGTGGGAGGGAAGGGGAAGTATGAGGTTTAATTCCAATTTGGAATCTGGTTAGGAGTAAGCGTATTTGTCGTTGGTACACATATTCAAGAGTCTAATTAATGATTTTGATTACTCGTATAACGATCTGTTTTCATCTCCGAGTGGAGTTCTCTCAGCGAAGAGAAGGAGGATGTTTCCAATTATTAGGCCACCAGGAGATCGTCGGTATTACTGTATATACATGCTTAATTCTTATGCATTACCTCCTCGGCCTTCTTCATCTCTTCCGCCTGCAGCCCCTCCATCTCCGCATCGGTTCGTGTGTTCTTGAACTTCCGGCCGGGGATTTTCTTGGCAAACAGCTCGTCCAGCTCCTTATACGTCCGGCCCGCGGTTTCGGGCTGGTAGACCCATAGATATGCGCACGAGATGAATGCCAAGCCGCCGAAGATGAAGGAAACTCTCGCACCCAGGTTGCCCTGATCGGGGTTGAAGAGCTTGGGGATCACGAATGCCCACATGGTGTTGATGGCGTTGTGCACAAAGATGCCAATGGCGATGGTCTTGACGCGCAGGCGGGAGTTGGATGTCTCGCAGAGGAGCGTGTATGCCACGGCCCCGATGCTGACGTTGTATGCCCAGCAGTAGATGAGGATGAGGGAGCACGTGCCTAGGTGGATGTCAGTGGATTTTCGTACAAACTTTGGTGATTTCTAAGAGTGGGAAAGGTCCTACCTTTCAGAGAACCAGGTGTGTTGACAACTGCGAGTGCCCCGGTGAGCAGGAGGTCTACGGTCAAAAAGCAAAGACCCCAGAACATAAGTGGTCGACGGCCAATACGCTCCACGAGAAACCAGGACATAATATTTCCTGCCATGGAGATGATCTGCTGGATGATCTGTAGCACAAAACTCTCGCTAGCACTGTATCCAGCAAGCTGATAGTAGTAGGTAGAGTAGTTTGCAGCGAAATAAATACCCGAGAAACATTGAATGGCATACGGCGCGATGGCGATTCCGGTCCTTCGAAGATTCGAGTCTCGGAAGCAATCCATGTAATTGGCACCTTGTGTTTCGTTTCGGACTTCCTCAAGGGTCGTAATAATCTGGGCGATCTTCATCTCATTTTCAGCAGCTGGGTACCCAAGGGCCTTGAGCGACTTAGCAGCGCGCTCTTTTTTATTCTTGCTGAGGAGCCACCATGGTGACTAAACGCTAGTTAGCTTGGAACAAATCAAGAATCAACAGAATGCTAACCTCGGGCATGAATGGGAGAAAGACTGTTCCGATGGCAGCAACTCCATATTGGGCGACAAAGATCGCTCGGTAAGCCCATCTGGTTTCTTGAGGAGTAGTTAGTATCAATCACTTCAAACAACAATTGACCGCTGCTTACCCATTGCTCCGGTCCCTTTGATAATCAGGGCGACAAGAAATGGTCCAAACGTGAAGGCGATCGCTGCCGCACTACTCACAATACCTCGGAGAACAGTTGGAGTAATCTCGCCGATGTAAGTGAAGGAAATGGTAGCAAAGGCACCAATGGCAAAGCCACTATCGTATCAAATCAGTTCAATCCCCATCACTCCAGAGAAGTCGATGTTACCTACTTGATGAATTTGCCCAAAAAGAACATGATATTTGTGGTCGCAATAAGCTCAAGAGTGATGCCAACATACGAAAAAAGCAGGCCAAGTGCATATGCCCATTTTCTGCCTACTTTATCGGCGATATAAGCGATTCCTAGGGAGCCGATGCACGCACTGCACTTCATCAGTATCTAGACCGTAAGAAAGAAATAAAGATGTAAACGTACGATGCAACGGGTGCTCCGCTGAACGCCGACTGCCACGAAACAGGTAGAACATAACCGTCTTCGAACTGATACCCGAAGTCCTGCCAAGGTTAGTGACCATCTGTGTTAAGTTCTTGTCGTTGTGTCCACTAACCTTTCTGAATTGCGGTATACCGAGGACAGCACCTCCAGCTTGATTTTCAAAACTATTTAAAACTAACATCCAGACGGCATAACTGCACCAGAGCATGACCCAAGGGTTCTCCCGTATAGCTTGTATCGGTGTTTTATCATGTTCCTCTTGATTGGCGAGGTTGCCGGTCTGCTTCACGCTCTTTATGACATCCGCATCGACTTGTGCGTGCTCCAACTTCTCCATAATGCCCAAGATTCAATCAGATATATTTGTTTTTTGATAAACACTTAAGGACCTCTTCAACTGTAACGCAATTGAACTGAATTGTCCCGCCTGGTTAGAGTTACTTATCCGAGGCAAAGAGCTTTGTTTTTAGTCCTTTTTATAATGGGGAGATGGCAGGCTTTATGCTTTCCATACTAGAATCCACTTGTGAGGTCCGTCCTTGGCTCTCCCACTCCCCGTGCGAATATACGGGGTGGATAACAATAACACGTTGACGGGTTTCTTGGGGCCCCACAAACTTGGTGATTAAAGAAACCCGCCAGTGCGGAACGATGCGCCAAGGTGAGCATCACTCCAAACATATAACTTCAGTTCTTCATTTGCCTACAATAGTTGCTTATGGCCGTGAGGCTTTAGCTAATAACAGAGTATTCTACAGGGTCATCAGGTCCGGTTAACCATACCCTTAACGGAGTACGCATTCTTCCCCACCTTTCCACCCTCATCTCTTGACAAATTATAGGTGTTGATGAGAAGTATAAAAATCCTTAAACTGTATGCCAATTATAGTATAGTGTTGTGTTCAGTGGCCTTGCAGCAGGGCGTAGGATATGTCAATGATCCATACTAAAACATGGTTGCCATACTTGGCAGTAAGCTATTACACGGTTATATTATTGATTCTTTACCTTTAGGAAGTTCTAAGCACGCCCCCACCCTGCGCTTGCAATTCCTTTATCCGTCAACTATTGAACTTCACGTGAGTTCAGCCCGAGGCTGTATCCAAGGCCCTACTTTCGAAACCCAATGTACGGCCGAGTTCGACCTACTCTTATTTCCATTCTCAGCTTGGAGTCCAGTCAATTCCTCATTTTTAAAAAAAAATGAGAGGCCGATTAATTAAAGAAATGAGGTGCCGATTAAAACCCTACAATTCTCTTGGGGACGTAAGCAACCTCTAATTTAGCAATCTCTTCCTCACTCAGAACCAGCTTCACAGCTTTGACAGCTTCGTCAATCCGTTCTTTGCTATTCAGCCCAACAATTGGGTTGACTCCCTTGCTAAGGCACCATGCCGTTGAAATGGTTGCCATGGGCAGACCTCGCTCTTCCGTAATCTCTTCAACTACCGAAACGATCGCCTGGTTAACTGGAATATCTTTCTGGATGAGAATAGAAAGACAAAGCAAAGTCTGTATCGGCACGAAGTGATGGACGGTCATTGGAGTTCTACGGACGTGCGAGCAACCCGCGGGCACTGGGAGACCATTACATTCTCAATCAGAGCGATATACATGATCTTTGGAGTTATAGGTTTACCGGAATTCGCCCTATACCAGTTTTCTTGCAGTAAGGTATCATTTCCCGCTCCTCTTCTCGATACAGAAGGTTGTAGTAGTTTTGCATGCTGACGAATTTGTGCCAGCCATCCTTCTCTGCTATCGTTTGAAGCATCTGGAATTCCCACGCAGGCATCTGTAACTTCTCGTTAGCTGTTGTCAATATCCGTCCCAAGGCGTCTGACACTGTGTTGAACAGCATCAAAAATGTGCTTTCTTGATAAGCCAACATGATTGACCATCCTCCCATCATTTGACATCAGACGCAAATAGGGGTAGAGGAGGTTCCCCGCACACGCTGGTCCCCCATCGACATTTGGTCAAAACCACGACATTTTCCCGTGGGATCTTATAGACTTCGAGTGCTTTGGCAATAATCTCCTCCGAACGGCCATCGGAATAAAGATCTGCCTGAATAATATCAGTCTGTTAATGATTTCGACAAGCCCTTGAAATTTACCGTATCCCAAGTATTGATTCCAACGTTGTAGGCGTGCTCCAATAAGGGGAGCGCTTCTTCTTCTTCTTCGAGAACCCACTTAGCCCACCCAGTCTTTACTGCCGTATGAAATAGCTCCCAAAATAATCTTGGATACCTTAAAACCGGCTTCTCCGAGGCGGGTGTACTCCATGTCAGTTGGTGGCAGCGCGATGGCCAAATCGGTATAAATACTTTGAAATTTTGTGACGTGTTGATTGTCCAATTGTAGGACAGGTTTTTGTTGCTTTAGTGACTTGAAGAATACTAGAATCAATTTTATTGTTCCGAGCCATCTTTAATTACAAGACCTTATATTCTTTGTTTCCAGTATAGCTATCTACTCGAAAATAAATATTGAAACGGATTTAAAAGGCGACTAAAGCCGCTTATCTCCTAGCTCCTAGCTAGTCTTTTTTTTCATATTGTAGCAGATGACAATGGCAATTGTCTACGCATTTCCCATCCATGCAATACGTTAGAATGATATTTAATAATAATCAATTATCTGCATAAGCGCATTGCTAGATGACGTTCTTTAGTATGCATTGAGCATGATCTAACAAAACAGAGATAGAGCCGCAGATGGAAAATCAATATCACCTGTAATATTAAAATTGATTTGGATTATAGTATTAACATCCTGTCAAGTTACAATCCTTCTCTTCCATTGCAATGAAGGTTCAATTTCAATAACTGATTATAATGCAATTGATACTTGAAGGCGAGTCTACCTCAAGAAATTCACTTCGAATTTTACCTTTCCAGCGATCCGATTTTCCACGATCTACGCCTTAATATATGCCTACTACTGGTGCTATCTACGTCTCTGGCTTATCTACCTCATATGCATGACCCCTACTTTCTTGATGTCCTCATTGCTCTCCGCCTTATCCTCCCCCTACCCAGCATAGGATGTAGGGATGGACGTCAAACCTACTCTTTTGTATTGAGAAGCTAGGGTGTAGTTGGAGCTATCTTTCATCATTCTGGTAACTTGATGCAATTAGTAAATAGCTATCCAAACTTTCAAGTATTCTCATAAAATGTAAATTTACAGCTAACAATAGGAAAACAAAACAGGAAAGCATGCTAAGCTGATCCCAGCGCCTGAAAATTCTCTAGAGCCCAATACTCCAAAGCCGTTCGCTCATAAACTTTCTAATTTACCTACAAGCTGTCTATTCTTACATTTGGTCAAAGTGTCTTGTTCCTGGGTGATGCACCATACGCCAGATTCGCTTGTCCTTACTTAATATAATGCTGATTTTGCCTACCAACTTTTAGAAGATGGCCACATAACATTGTTCTTAGTCTCCTGGCCAGGGAAGTCCCCATTCAACTGTAGACCACCTCTATTCTTTTGAACCCGGGTGCCCCTCAGCACCTCATGAGAGAAAAAGCACGGCGGTACGTCTGAACTCTTAAATGGTTCAGCCGGCGGCGAAGGAGGCCCTGCTTTACCTTTGTTGTTTACCCAGCAGTCAACTGAGTTTCTCATCGTGGCGAGTTTGTCCATACTAAAGGATTCCCAAATATTTATGTCGTTTATTCCACCGAAAGTTCCCTTTGCGGTTCCGTCATAACCCATCAAGTCCAAACATCGGTTCTTTTCTGCATCCCACGCGTTGTTTGGGTTCGAGCAAGTATTTGGGTCAGCCATGTCATCACGAATGATAACCCACGTGTGCCTGAAATGCTTCGCCATTTCCCAGGCAAGGCCTTGTTCCTGATCGTACGAGTCAGTGTCTAAAGCCGATTACCACGCTAGGAATGAAGTTGACTTGCCATTCGCTTTCTTGTTTCCTCGAACTGTTTTTGCAAACTTTCTGTCGGGTTGTCCTTAAGCCATCTGCCGCCTCCAAATACAGCAAGAGCAGGATTTTTGACGTTGGCATTCCTCATGCTTTTGGGAATTTCCTCCTGGCTAACTTTGTTGCCAAAGACCGCTGAAATAATAGTATCAATCTTCTTCAAACTCTCCTTCATGCCTTCTGCAACTACACCGTCGGCAATTTCTTTCCAATCCTTAGCCTTGGGGATGGGTGGTCTAAGAGATTAGTACATGATCAGCATACTTTCGATGAAAGACTACTAGTTTCCACCCATAAGAGAATGTTGACTAAGTGGTCTCATACAAGTAGAAACATCGAACAGGATTTGTGTCCAACTTACTTTTTGGAAGCATCTCCTAACATGTCTATAACTCCAGTCATGATACCCATGGCCCCCGCTACAGCAGGGTTCGGCACAAAACCACCAGCAATCCCCAAAGCTCCACTCAGCAATCCAAAGATATCGAAGCCTTCTGGTTCCTCTATCGGGTCTCTAATCCCAAGTTTCGTGGCTATCTCTTCTATCTTCATGCTCGCAAGGAAACTTTCTTCAAAATATCGTGTGCGGTAGCCCTTTATGAATTTATGAAAGTTTGCGAGGGAAACAAAGAGATAATAAAGTGCTCCTTTTCCAATCTTGTTGAAATCCCCACAAGTTCTGTTAAGGTCACAGCTAGCTTCAGTATTAACACAGCTCATTTCAGTGTGGAGTGAGTCAACGCCGAACAGCTCCGACAAGAGCTTTTGTGCCCAATTGGAGTGGTCAGTCTGGTTACTGAGCCATTTGTCGACAAATATCTCAACCCCACTATCCACCCAGAGTTTGTCCAAATCCTTCGCATCAGCGAAGAGCTCCCCGGTACATTCCTCAAGCTTTACATCTACAACTCCCAAGTCATTCAGTGCCGTAAGTAAGTTACTACCTGTTATCTGGGATACCGAATAACCGCTTTTCGACGTTGCAGCGTTCGTTGTTTTTGTCCCTGAAGGTTCCTCACTGTCTGGCACTGGCGTATCTGTTGATTCCGCTGGAGCTTCCTCACCACTTGGCGCTGGGACGTCGGTTGCTACCGCGGCTAAAGGTTCCTTGCTGTTTGGAACCGCGTCATCCGTTTCTTCTGGTGATGGGGATACTCTGCTGGTAGGTCTTGCCACTCTCGAGGTTCTTCTTATGGGAGGTTCGTCGTCAACTTGCACAGGAGTTCTTGTCGGTCTGGCCACCAAAGGTGCTTCGTCATCCGACACTGCGACCCTCCTCACTGAAGGTGCAACCTCTTGGGGTAATGCAGCCCCAACTACTGGCTGGATAACTACTGAGCATGAAGCTAGTATCAACAGAAGCGTGTTGGCACCCCGCATCGTGTACTGATGGGGTTGGCGACGAACACCTAGATTGTAGGAAATAGGTTGTGCAAAGAAATGCAAACTGCTTCATGAAAACCCAGCAAACGCCAAATAATGAGGAAATCAAATGTGTCAAAACTATTCTATTATGATATCATATCGGCATATCAAATGTTCATATATGGTCTCGACTGTTCGTACCTCTGCATAAGGATAGCATAAGCATCAGTAAAAGAAATATGGACACCAAGTTCGTATCGTCCTTCAACATCCCACCGTCAAATTATCCTTCAAGGCTGGTTCAGCCTGCTATATGCAGTGATAAGCGCACACGCCGAACATGATGTGCGAACCATCAAGAAACAACTTTTCGGTTCACCAAGCAATATGGAAGACCTGAAGAACGAAACAAGTTACTAAGCAAACGAATCCTATCCTTCTCAGCAGCCACATTCACTGAGTCCTATAAACGACTCCCTCAATTGTGCGACTGATCTCTCACTTTCCAATGCAATCGATGATGCCCAGATTAGAATGCAATTGACGAGGTCAACATTTCCATAGGCTTATACGTAAGCGAGAGACTAGCCTTGGCACGTGCACCAGCCTCTTGTCAGCTTCCTTCGGAAGATGCTTATATTTCAATCTTGCTGAAAAATATATCTGGTTCATCCTCCTACATGTCTTGCAGTCTCAGAATAAACTATGCGCACTTCTCTGCAGTGAAACTATTCCTCTATTCCTACAGGTCTGAGCCGCCTTTGTTAGGAGACGAGGTCAATTAAAGCGATGAGTGCGGGATTCATTTCGTACGTATAGCCTTCCAACAACGCTTACTCTAATGACGGAGGCTTATGACCACGGTGATGGAGTATGATAATATAGTGAGGTAGCAGAACTTTTTAAATGGGACTCAGACAATTCTTTTAATGGTATTTTGTTAATATTATCTGAGACAGGTAAGATGTAGATAGATCATTCTTTACAATGATCTGCAAATTTGTATCTAAAACCCTACATGTAATTTGTGTATCAATATGTACCACATAAGAAATTTGTGGCTAATTATTTAGAAAGGATGCAGCTCGTTACTTCCATAGGCGTGGATTCAATACCACAGCGACGTGTTTGCTTTTGAAGGAGGAACATTCACCTGGATATTTAAACTTGATGAGCATAGCCACACTACATTCTCAAATACATTGTTAACTAGTGGTAAGCTTTGCTTCAGTTTCTCACTTACGCTGTGAATTGCCATCAAAAGATCGATTTTATATTAGTGCTAAATTTCTCGTTTCACACGACTATGTATATCTATAGCTTCTTACATCTTCTAGGTTATTTCCAGACCGGTCAAGTTCATGAAGTCTACCGTTAGCTCATGTGACATAATCTCCTTGACTTTTCCACTCGACTATCAGAGGAAATAACGTTTTCTCGCGGATTGTGACCTTGTTTCATGTGTGATTCGAAATCTTGATCTCCAGATTTCTTTTGCAGATTATATTCAGAACTTCCAAGTTCAACAGAGATCGTTAGATTTGATTACTCTTTTTAGACACGAAATATTGTTGCCATATCGACCAGAAAATCAGTGTTACGGCAGTTACGGGTACTAAAGTTGCCCAATAAATCCAGAAGTCTTTCGAGATATTCCATTCTGTATCTCCGTCTCCCCCAGAGAAGAAAGATGTGCTAAAGACAGCCTAGCGTAAGATGTCAGCTTGTATTTTCCAGTTATATTCTCTATACAAGATTGACTCACGGATACAAAAGTTCCTGGGAGAAAGACAAGAGTCATCATGGCTATTGTTTTCATCGCAGCACTGTCTGATTGGGCTGCCTGCGCAATGTGAGCGGATGTTTTACTATTGTATTGGCCAACCAGATTGAATGACTACACATAATATTAGTTTTCTTGCTAGTAAGGCTTTTGTTCCGGGACTAACAAGATCAATCTCATTTCGAAGCCTGGCTTGGAGGGCCAATGATCTAAATCTTAAAGAGCTTAAGATCGTAAGCTGAAAGTTTAACAGTTCATGGGTGCGCAGAAAAGTAATCCGCGACTCGCTGCTTTTGGGAATGTGTTCTGTCATGAAGGATTCGTGCTGTGAAAGAAGACTTTTGAAGCTGTCTAAGGCGACCTCAATGGCTTCTGAGGAGTGAACAAGATGCCGGCCGAGTTCATGCAATTGAAAATAGTTAGGATTAGGGGGTACAGCAGCTACCCGGTTCTATAGAATAGAAAGTTTATCAATTAGAAATAGCGCATGAACCATTTCATGAAACTCACAAGTTCAGTAAATCTGACTATATCTCTCATAGACCATATTGAAGTATCAAATAAAGAAGATACTTCACTTATTAATGGGATAAAGTATGAGTATGGATCACATAAATTTGCGCTGCTAATGGTGTCCTTCAGACCAAGTTGGAAGCGTTCAATTGTTGTAGGCTGCAGATTGAAGCACAATACTGTGACAAGCCCAGGGGAAATCCACCGCGCAAAAAAACTAATCTTGTGCCATGCAAAGATTCTATTTGTTATTCCAGTGGAACTAGTGGGCTGTTTGATTATGAATTGGATCCAAGAAACTACAGAGCTAGGTTAGTAATTAATAGCAATCGAGCTGTTTATCGGACTGTGATGGCATTTAAAACCTTTGTCAACTTACAATAGCTAGTGGTTTCTCCATTGTCGTTAAGTTCGCTCGAATTGTGCTGGCACCCGAAGTATCCCATAGACTCAACGCATACATTTCTCCAATAGTAAGAAGGGATCTTAAAATGGTCAGAGAACTTTTCTAAAAGATGGGGATTTATAGCGAAGTCCTCGTATGATAGGTAACTAAGCCGAGGGGCTGTTATAAATATGTTCCCCAAATTGCATAATTGCTAACTTACACTAATTGCATTTCGGGTTGATCTGCTGACTAAAAATCTTAGCACATCTACTACTTATAAAAGATATTGCACCAACTGTCAACAATCTATCAACAGTGACTGTATGTGCAGACCATGTTGCTTTATCTATCAACAATGTTAGTTATCTCAAAACGAGGAAGCAATGAATAAACAAATACTAAATTGAAAGGTATTGAAAGTAATGCAATCTTTTGCAGAACCCTGCATTCCATGCGGACGCTGTGCTAAACTATTTACGTGATACTCATTAACTCGCCGGCTGTTTTGCCCCGTGGTCGCTGACGAGAACATATCTTCTGACATATAGAAGATTCACTGAGAACAGTTTCCTCATGTAGTGCCTTTGATGTACAAAAGATTTAGTTCAAGATTGATTTTGTATTTTGCAATATATGTTTTGCTCTCCGATAGTTTATTGGCGAAAGTTACTAATAAGGCATCTAGGGAGATGCAGTCCGACACCTATACACCTTATGGTTCGTTCTTTTAGGCAACTCTCATTACGAAATGTGTGAAGGTTGCATATGATTATCTTGTTTAGGGCAGCACGAGCCAATAGGTAAACAACTTTCATGAAAGCCTTATCGCAGGACATTTAGCGTCGTTGTCCCGTCTTATTGAATACAAAAGGCGGGCGACGCAAACGTCACTGCACAGAATAGCGAATTAAAATGAACAAGGCTCTCACTCCGATGTTTTTGGTTACATCAGAATGCCGTGTAACATGAAACTGCAAGTGGGCACCTACCAACCTGCCATGTGATACAAAGAGGTAGCCTCAACGCCAGAGCCTCATTTCACCTACACTTTGAACCTCCCACCGTTTCAATTCGTGCGATGCTGTCACACTTATTCAGGATGTCTTCCATCCAGAGACTGGCAGAGACTGGCTCAGTAAGTGAACATACCTACATTCAACATATATCAATTCTTACTAAAAAAGACCGCTAACTAATATTTAGATGATATGCTGCGATTCTGGTTTGTACATTTCCAAATTACATCTTGAATTAGTGCGCGGAAATTATTGCACGTGTTTCTATACTAACAAGTGTAGCTGATATTGCAGCCATTAAAAAGTACAAGCCACATAGTGTCACAACTAATTTCTCCTTCATTCTTGCTGCGATCAAAAAGCCCGAGCACCAGAAATTACTTGATATAGCTATCGAGTATGGTAAGAGCAAAGGGGAAATATTAAGTGAGCAGATTGATGCTGCTCTGGATCGACTACACGTAGAGTTTGGCAGAGAAATCTTGCAGATCGTCCCTGGTACCGTTTCAACCGCAATAGAAGCCAAATATGCCGTTGATACAATAGGCAATGTCACCAAAGCCTCACAACTGCTTGATGTAAGCCATGATCGCACAATAGTCCTCCATTTTTTAACGATTCCAAATCATTGGCTGGTACATTCCATTTGTCATGATCCTTCCGTTGCATTACACTGCTAATGTTGTCAGCTCTACAAATCCCTAGGTGTAGATACAAATCGAGTCATGATTAAAGTAGCTTCTACGTGGGAAGGAATCCAAGCCTGCCGCGTGCTCAGCCAAAAAGGCATAAAAGTCAACATGACGCTGATGTTTTCACTGCCGCAAGCCATTGCAGCTGCAGAAGCTGGAGCATTTGTGATCTCTCCATTTGTAGGTAGGGTTCTAGATTGGCATATAAAAACTTCAGGAAATACCTACACTAAAACCGATGATCCCGGTGTTCGAAACTTGAAGAAAATTCTCGACTGTTACAACTCTGCCAAAGTCAAAACTAGCATCATTGCTGCTAGCTTTAGAAACGTTGATCAGATCACAGAACTAGCAGGCTTGGAATACCTAACTATATCTGTTCGTAGACTCTATTAGGTGTTGACCCAATCATGACTTTTCCTTGGTACTAAGCTGTATATACATTTGACTGGTAAAGCGCTAACTGAGATCACCCCTATATAGCCGCAGCTCCTTGAAGATCTCTCTAATAGTCAAGAAGACGTCCCAAAGAAAGTCATGGTGATACATCAGAATGGAGACAGAAGGGCTCAGGACTTATCCTACATTGACAATGAAGTTGAATTTCGTTCCGCTTTCAACGAGGATAAGATGGCTGTTGAAGTCATGAATGATAGTATACAGAAATTTGCGGAAGATGCAGCTTCTCTCAGAGCTGTGCTACATAACAGACTCAGCCTGGTTTGAAGTACATGTAAGGTTGTTTTGGTAAGGAAATTGTGGCTGATTTACGAAGTATCTGATCAACGATCTAAAATATGGATATAAAACACTAATTCATTGAAACTCAATGCTATATTAATGAGTATTTCACATAGATACATAGATCCTCCTCTTTCTAGTCTTAGAATTATAGAGTGTTTATTCATCTTGTTGAGTATACTAGTAAATAGGTACCAAAGGTTTCATGCAACATTAGGTCGCCAAACCCATAGGTTGGGCTGGTTCCGACCCATGGTAGAAACCCATGGATTTGCTGCTAGTATAAGGCTGAGTATCTGAATTTCGTAGGCTGTGTAGGCAAGGTAGTATATTTGGTGGCTTATGTAATTTTTTTCCGCGGCTGTTTTAGGCTGTCTTGGTCTACTGCGAGGCTGCATAGAGTAACCCTAGATCGAACTTAGTAGTGAGGTGCCATTTGATATGTCTCGTAGGACTATTAATAAAGTAAGTGAGGCTTCCTCAAGCCCCAATCATATTACAAAACTGTAGATCAACAAGGCCACCGCCTTAAAAATGATTCATTGGTATACAGGGCACTTCCTGATCGTTTACACTTTAGTCTTGAGCCCACATTAATACGCTCATCTAAGGCAGCCATGTGTAACCTCACTTTTCTCCAATCTCGATTTATATTAAGGTGTATCACAGTTTCATGATCTGTAAAAATTTATAGTTATACAACAAGTCAGATTATAGGTTAAAATATCATAAGATACAAGCAGTTTCACAAGTCCAAAAGACATCATGAGCTCAAGCTTATGGTTTTGCGTACGTAAAACCCTCAAAGTTTATACAGTTCACGTATTGATATTTTTCCTAGGCTTACTGCGGGGATGGTCCTTACAGTTCTGAAATACATCATAAATGCTCCTCATGTGGGCACGATAGAGATTCCGCAGCACTCAGTGCCGATGTAGACGCAAACATAACCTCTTCTCCGCCAGTTATTGGTCGCCGTCATGGATACATCAGTACGGTATCACAGTTCTCCAGAGGCACACTAGTCGAACCTGGGCTTTCCAAGGACCATGCAGCTGAAGGGCAGTCACACGTGCGATCTAGAACAGATGTTGAGGCTACCTCAAATAGACTAGAGCAGGACAATACCTCCGAGCATATCTCAAGGAATAGACCTCAAACGATATTATATAATATCGCGTATGATCCGGCAGACCAAATACATCCAGATGGAACAGGTACACCGTTAGGACCACCAGCATTGCTGGAACAGTCAATAAACAATACTGAAGTCAATAATTTTGAATTCTGGGTTAGAACGCAACGAAAGCTGTGGCCTTGCTTTCTTCTATTAACTTTTGGGGTTGCCGCGACTTTAGTGGCCATTTTCATGGGGCTGTACTGGTCCTTCACGAGAAGCGATCCACAGACGGGCTTTACTATAATGACGGGTATCCTAATGATGGTCATAGCAGTTACTATCCTTACTGTAATCATTCATCAAACCTGCCAATGTTTCCGGCAAGCGAAGTTGGATTCCTCACGTTCAATTGTATAAGGATATCTATGGTTGCTTCGTTGAGCACAGCGAGCAAAGCATACTGTACGAGACCAGCTACTGTGACAATAACACTGCTTAATCATTTTCTCTAGTGTCTCCCTCCAAATCAAACTCGAGAAACCAAAAGCCATTCTCTTGATCTATAACATGTGTAAGCCTTGCGCTCAATCACTCGCTTTAACATAGATGCTACGCTTGGCTTGTACGATGTTGATTTGACCACAATGAACTCATTCTTTTTCGTGCAAATGCCTTACTAAACTCCCATCTCGTTAGATAAGGTCGGATGAAGGATGGGCTGGTGGGCCATGATAGGGCCTTATCAGAACCGCCGATTTTACTGCTTCTATAATTTTGTAGCATGAGAATGCTGCCATATATAGCCACAAACTAAGGAGAATTGAGTTACCTCTTTGGTCTGATTCCTCTTGGGCCTTTGACCATTCGCAATAGAAGAGCCTAATTTGCCAAGCTGTTGTTGTCCAGAGAAGTGGTAAAACATGAAATAGAGTAAAAGGAGTTCATTCTGTTAACGAATAAGTTTTACTCTAGCTAAGAGATTGATACATACGACCATAGACTGAGGAGAATTGGGCATCCCGTCCGCTCTGCCATACACAAGCCTCAGATCGGTAGACTAGTAGTTGGGTGGGTGACCACCAGCGAATCCCTACTGTTGTATGTTTTTGATTTTTTGTCATTCTTTTCTTTTACATCTGGCTCACTTGTTTGGCACTCTTTTGGGGTCGAGAACTGATCTCTACCACCAATGAACACTCACTGGATGATACATCGCGATGTATCGTATTCAACATAATGAAAAGGCTCTACTTGAGTGTTAAAAAAGAATTTTGAGGATCATCTATCTTCAGTAAGGGTAGAATGAGAAGCCCATTCCATCCTGAGCACCTATTTTTCATATAATAGAAATCTACAACCATGCACTTTGGGTATGAAGGCACATTTTTATCATAGACATAGCATTATTTGCCAATCGCTCCGTCGTTCAATGTCACGTGCATATATAAGTGGAAGCAAGAAGGAGGGGAAAAGCGAAGCTACGGTGCCCCGCCATGACGCTTTAGTGAAGCTTGAGTATTGAAAGTGTCTGGAAACCTTCATGAATACGATACCAACACCAACGAGTTGCTGAATAGACTATACACCCTACCAAACAGTCCTTGTCGCATACATTCAACACCTTGACGCAGTATTCTTCGTTCAATCCAGAAGTGCATATAGCTCATTACACCAACACGAACTATTCATATATTCGTGCAATAGATTATTTGTGTTAACTGCAAACTCTTCAGCAGCACCTAACACCCAGAAATCTCTATACGGACTTTTCAAGCATGGCTTCAGAGGCGTTTAAGGATGCCCATCCACGAGTCTGGATCGACTGCGAAGTATGGTCTAGACGGAGCATCCCCTACCATGGCAGTTGCTGACTTCAGTATAGATGACAGGCCTGGATCCCGAATCCGACAGGATACTTGAGATCTATTGCATAATCACCAACGGTCAATTAGATGTCTTGCATGACGGATGGGGTTGTGTAGTGAAACAGCCAGTGGACGTTATGAACAAGATGGTACGGCGTCTAGTCCTTCAAGCACCCCAGTGTTAACGTCCAATTAGGATGAATGGTGTACGAAGACCCATAAAGAGTCGGGGCTCACCGCGAAGGTATTGCAATCAAACACTACTGCAGAGGAAGCAGCGGACGCTCTACTGGAATATATCAAGCTCCACGTCCCAGAGCCAAATCGAGGGTTGTTGGCAGGTAATAGTGTGCACGCGGATAAGGCTTTCTTGAGCAAAGGGCCATACAAGAAGGTGATTGATCATCTCCACTACCGAATCATTGATGTTAGCAGCATATACGAGTGCGCGAAGGTTTGGTGTGGGTTGGATGTGTTGGAGAATATACCGGAAAAGCAAAAGAAACATACCGCGAAGGATGATATCCTTGAGAGTATTGCTGAGGCAAGATATTATAAGGAGGCTATATTTACAACGCCTGCAAAAAGTGCAAGGACTAGTTGATCTGGTTACCAAGGAATTGAAAGGTGGTAGCTAATTTTCTGTATTTCTGATAATCTCGTATTGGTATACGCGCCAATCTCGACACCTTAAACTTTATAATAAAGCAATCGCATATGTATTATCTGTATCACTTGATGAAGCCAAAAGGCATAGTTGGAATGGTTGGGATAATGGCGTTTGGTGACATCCACTCGCAGTTGACTTGTGCTTCAATCATTGGATTTGACCCCTGAAATTTCGCTGTGGTGGCAGCCGCACGGTGATGCTAGCGATGACGCCGGTTTTTGTTGCCCCGCGCATTGATCACCGCTTTTTATCAACAACCCAACTCTCAGCCCATTCTTCTCTTCCCCTCCAATTTACATTAATTTAAACTCAAGAACCTCCTTCGGTAATATCTCTTCATTACCGCAATCATGAACATCAAAGACGTCTCTCTTACTCCATTCACCGACCAGAAGCCCGGAACGTGCGTTATCCCCTCTTTACTACCCCACGAAAACGTTGGGAAGCTCGAAATAACATTTGAACAGCTCCGGTCTAAGGAAAAAGGTCGTCGTCTTCCAAAAGCCTCATTACAGTGAATCCTTCGTCACCAGTATTCTTCTTTCCATCCCCGAGGGTGTCAAGGACAGCTTCCTGGTCATCGGAGGTGATGGACGATACTGGAACCCAGAAGTTGTGCAACTGATTGCCAAAATTGGAGCGGCATATGGTGTCAAGAAGCTCTTGATCGGTCAAAATGGTATCCTGAGCACTCCTGCAGCTTCTCATATTATCCGGAAACGCAATGCTACTGGTGGTATCCTGTTGACTGCTAGTCACAATGCTGGAGGTAGGCAGTTCCCCCCACCCCCACGAAGGTCTCAGCTAACCATGTATGGTCAGGACCAAAGAATGATTTCGGAATCAAATACAATCTTGCAAATGGAGGCCCGGCCCCAGAATCTGTCACCAACAAGATCTTCGAGACATCCAAGAAGCTCACCTCCTACAAGATCGCCGATATCCCAGATGTCGACATCAACACAATTGGCACACAGACATATGGTTCACTCGAGGTGGAAATCATCGATTCATGTGCAGACTACACCGAGATGTTGAAAGATATTTTCGACTTCCCTCTTATTAAGAAATTCTTCCAGTCAAACCCAGATTTCAAGGTCCTCTTTGATGCCCTCTCTGGTGTCACTGGCCCATACGGAAAGGCTATCTTCGAGCACGAACTAGGTCTCCCATCATCTAGCACCCAGAACTGCATCCCCTCTCCAGATTTCAATGGCGGTCACCCAGATCCTAACCTTACTTATGCGCATTCGCTTGTTGAGGCTGTTGACAAAGGAAACATCCACTTTGGTGCTGCCAGTGATGGAGACGGAGATCGTAACATGATCTATGGTGCCAATGCCTTCGTTTCCCCAGGAGACAGTCTGGCAATCATCGCCCACCATGCCAAGCTTATCCCATACTTCAAGAAACAAGGTGTTTACGGTCTCGCACGCAGCATGCCTACTTCCGGTGCCGTCGACCTGGTAGCCAAAGCCCAAGGACTAAACTCTTACGAAGTACCCACAGGCTGGAAGTTCTTCTGCGCACTTTTCGATGCCGACAAGCTTTCCATCTGCGGTGAAGAATCCTTCGGTACAGGAAGCAACCACATCCGTGAGAAGGATGGCTTATGGGCTGTCGTAGCATGGTTGAACATTATTGCCGGTATCGGTGAAGCAAACCCTGATATAACACCCAGCATCTCAAAGATCCAACATGATTTCTGGAACATTTATGGTAGAACTTTCTTCACAAGATATGATTATGAGGATGTCAGTAGTGAGGGTGCTGCACAGGTTGTGAAGGATCTCACTGCCAAGATTGCGGATAAGTCATTTATTGGTAGCAACATCGGTGGTAAGTTATTGTCTCCACTATTCTTTCCCCCTTTCCCACTCCTAGATTACTGTTAGAAACGTAATTTAACACAAAGCAGACCGTACAGTTGCCGAGGCAGGCGATTTCTCCTATACCGATCTCGATGGTAGTGTCTCCCCCAACCAAGGTCTATACGTCAAATTCTCCGACGGCTCACGTATCGTCGTCCGATTGTCCGGAACCGGCTCTTCAGGCGCGACCATTCGATTGTATGTCGAAAAACACACTAGTGATAAGGAGACCTATGGTCAGGATGCGCAGGTGTTCTTGAAGCCAGATATTGAGCTTGCCACGGAATTGTTGAAGTTCAAGGAGTACATTGGACGTACCGAGCCAGATGTCAAGACATAAATTGTCTTGGAAGAATATGAATTGTGAATGGATCTTAGGGGACAGGTAGGACAAAAGCAGTTTGTAGATAAATACGTTACCCATGAACATGAAGCTATGATTTTTGTCCTGATTCGCTTGCCACTCTCCATTGCATTGATACGATCGTGAAGATGAGTTTTGATCCATACGAGAGTTTTTGGCATTTCTCAAATAGCGTTCCTCCACCTTCCTTTCGTCAAATTACACCAATATATGAATAAAGTAAACAATATTAGAGGAATAGGTCCACTAAGTAGAAGGGTACAGCATCTGAGAGGTAGTAAAGTTTGCCAGGACTTGTCACTCCATAATTCTCCCGCCGCGCTTTCCTTGTGCCTATTTACTATCCATGACTTATCGTGTATGCGAGGTCCAACATCTTCCATATTGATATGCCGCCTCACTTTTGGTTTAAGGAAGCTTCTTCAACTGCTCAGATGAAATAGTTTATTACGTGTTCAGATACATCTTTGTGGTTGCTCTTAGGAAACCTATATATGTAAGAGTGTCTTCTCGCGTTTCCTATACTCCCCTTCTTGAAATTCAGAACCCTGGTGACTAAGGGCACCGAGTAAAGTGTGGCAACTACCAAGACAGAATAAACCTTTGTCGGTATGCTCGATCAAAGTAGGATAGCTGGTGCCAGTGCGGTAAAACTTGAATATAGAGAATGATCCCCACATGGTTTGCAGCGAAATTGATGCTCTACAAAAGCCCAATTTCGTCTGTTTTATATAGGTGGTAAACAAGGCTATGTGTCTAATTTGATTTGAATATAGCAAGATTGACGTATTCCCCAAAGTTCGTATGAATGCTTAGGACACTACTAAGTGCTAGAATTGCTAAGCCACGCTCTTAGGTTTTCTGGCATTTTGTTGAGCGGTAACACTACTTCAGATGAAGAACCATTAGCGTTGCGCTGGAATGCATAACCTAAAATGGCATCAATCTTGGCTGCCAACTCAGCCATAGTGCGGATTTTCTCTCGATACCTGCTGTTATCCTCAATGCCTGAGGTAATCCAGAACTCTTCCCAGAAGTCTGTGCGTAGCTGCTCTTGACACGCATAGTCGTGCCAACCACTGAGGCTCATACACCCCGTGAACAAGAGCAGGGAGTCTAATTCCATACCGAAGGGTAGCACACTTGCAAGAGACCAATCAACAATTCCAGTGATTTCATAAGTATGCTCATCTACAAGAATGTTGGTTCTAGAGAGGTCACCGTGGGTGAGAACCTGGGGATAGGCTTGACTGAAGAGACCGGGGAGGCTCTCTTCCAACTCCAATATGGCCTCGCCCGGCAATACTACTGACGGAGACTCCCTGAGGTTGGCGAGCCTACGACGAATTCCATTTTGGCACGCTATTTGTTCTTTGGCAATTACCTGTTGCGGCCGAGACCAGCACCGTGCAAAATAGCTACCTAGGTGGTGAGCGTGACAACGTCGGATGTGAGACAGCTAGTTTAGGCTTACTTCGCCAGATGCTTCATGTGACAAATATGCCGCGTTATGTCTTGAGAATCTATCTGAGAGACACAGCTCAGCACATCAAGGTAAGGAATTCCTGGCAGATAAGACATCGCATAAATGGCCAGTGGTGGTTCGGCGCCGCTCATGATACCGTGGTACTTAACCTCGGGCACTAAGCAGCCATGGATTTCTCGTGCCTGTTCAATGATGGCGCTATCGAGCTCCGATCCGGCGTCTCGGAAAGACACAATGATGTCCTTCTGTTGTAGCTGGCGGCCGGTGCAAACAACTGTGTAGCTTAATGAGCCAGGAATGTTGACCGGGAGGACAGCGGAGGCGAGTGCGACTAAACGAGCAGTTTGATCGCATTGTTCCTGTGTAGGAGTCGTCCGCGCCGCGAAAAATCGATCGATGGCCAGCTCAGCCCAGGATATTTTAGCCATGATATGTTAAAAGAGAGGTGGATAATGGCGCTCGTTCTACGAAGTACTCTAATGTCTCACTCTTCTATCCCGCCCAACAGCTCCGCTGGTCTACGCCCCAAACTCCACTATTCGCTTAGTCACTCCTCGCCCTGCTCACGCTCAGCTCTCCACCTTCTTTATTAACGTGAAAAACAAAGACAATTCTATATCTATAAAGCTAAATATTAGCAAATTTGAAAAACTCCCGAGACTGCCACTTCCTATCTCGCAACGCTGGTGCTCGGCTTATATACTGAAGACAGGTAAGGATAAAATACGCCGTTGGTACCTCAACCAGGTTGGCAAACGCGCTGCGGAAGCACAGCAGGCTCAATTTTAGACTATGAAAGGGTTATCCAGTCGTGGAATTGGCTTGGATCAGGAGAAGCGATTGATCATGGGTTTCTATGCATGATTGATGAACTCTTGTTACTTTCCGGCTAAGCGAAGTGATTTGCTATTTATTCGATAGTCCTGCTGCCACGCTGGTCCGATTGATGCGTCTTGTCTATGATACTTACACACAGTGCCAAATGATCCTTTAAGAAGGCGGCTGTAAACTTGCGTCTGAAGTGCATAGGCCAATTGCAGTCGGAATTATACGACTCCTGGCGTCCAATGAAATAGAAACCTCACTCCACGCCTTTATTGGCATTGGCCCTGTCAGATCACGGTACACTTACTATAGCCATGAAACGGTATTCATTCCCATATACAGGGTAGCTACGTATCGAGTCATTGGGTTCATCAGCAGAATAAGGTCGGGGTGAGGGTGGAAGATATCGTCTTGTTTGCCGCTCTACTAGCTTTCTTCCGTCTCTCCATTTAGCTGCAAGTGGCTTGTGCAGAGTGAGCTAGATGCCTTTCTCTATTGGCCTTGAGATAGATATCGGCTGACTTGTCTCACAGATGACTAGCTTTTGGTTTCAGGCAATTATTGGATACAGTATAGCAACCAACACCAAGTAAGTTTCCTCAGAGGCTGGAAAAGAAACTAAATCATTAGGCTACTGCTCTCAGATGTGATGTGAGTTTGGATTGAGTAACATTAAGCTGCCAGGTTGTCTCAAAACTGAAGCCGATTGAGGCTTTCTCCACAACGCAATCATTCGCATTTCTGTTATTGGCAACCGTATGTCGGGCTAATTGGCATGGGGAACCATGGGAGGCTCGTAATATCTATCTTCTCTGTTGGCTTTTCGCCTCATATTGCTTGATCTAGCCTTTTCCCTTAATTCTCAATTCTTGATATTTTGAGGATGACTTCTTTGATTGGGCTACCAAAAGGTAAGCCGAGAATACCGTAGCCTATCGTAAGCACAAAACACTGTCGTGTAACCATATCTCACCTAAGCGGCTGCAAAGACGGCCCGGGATCTGGGATATTCTCCTATTGAGCCCTAAGCAGCGTAACCCCGCATGAGGCTTTTGCACGCATTCAAGGGTTGAAGAAGTAGTTCTTTGCTACAGGGCTTTTCCATTTCCTCAAAAGAGAGGCGAAAGATCTGGACATTGTTCTTCACTTATAATAACCTCTCCCCGACATTCAAATTTTCCAGTATACTTCTCTTCCGAAAACCATGATCTTCTCCTTATCGTTCTCCAGTCTGGTGCTTAGTCTGGCGGTGAATGTTGCCCCTGCTAATGGATTATCAGAAGCATCAAAATGTGTACGCTAACCATGCTCATGATTTATTCCAAACACCCCTAAGTTTCTTGTCTGGCTTCGTCGTATACTGAAACTAATTGAAGTTTTTCGCAGTGCACTGTCTTAGCAAACTTAATACCTGGCGGTGTCTTTTCACCAGATACCTCTACATATAACAGCTCATTGGAATCGTACTGGTCTCAACAAGAGCAGTCTGTGCGTCCATCTTGCATTATACGTTCAGGTGACTCTAGTGCTATTGCATCAGCTGTTAAATTTCTTGGAGAGAGGAATTCTAAAAAACCGAAATCTTGCCCATTCGCTGTACGCAGTGGAGGGTAAGATCTACCCTGAACTTTCATTATCAAGCTAGGCAAAACTAATGCCCGCTAGGCATACTCCATTCGCAGGTTCTGCAAACATCCAGTCTGGAATTACAATCGATCTCTCCTTAGTAAGTGATGTTGTGGTTTCTGAAGATCAAACTCGGGTACGTATTGGAGTGGGCAATCGATGGGGAGCAGTGAACCATGTTCTAGATCCCCTCAACTTGGCAACAACAACTGGACGTATTAGTGGTGTAGGCGTTGGAGGTTTTGTTAGTGGAGGTAAACATGCTCAATGCGCACTTTTGAGCAATTGTCAACTAATTCCATGTTAGGAGGAATGTCGTTCTATTCTCCACGACTGGGACTTGCGTGCGATGCAGTACTGAATTTCGACGTAAAATTGTCTAAATCTGATTTTGTAACTTGATGTTAATACCTTATAGGTCATACTCTCATCTGGGTCAAGAACCAAAGCCAACTCGATAGATAATCCGGACCTGTTTCGTGCTCTCAAGGGAGCCTCGAATAACTTGGCTATCATAACTCATATTGAATTACCCCTTCTCCAAGGTAGCCTCATTTGGGGAGGATTTTATGCAATCGACATGTCCTACCGCCAGCAAGTGCATTCGTTCTTCGAAGAGCTCAATAACAGTACAACATATGATCCATACGCCTCAGTGATTCAAACGAATGGCTTCGTCAATGGGACCTGGTTGATTCTCCTCCACCTTGTATACACTCAACCAGGCGCGACAAATCCCCCCGTTTTCGCACCCATGCTCGCCATCCCTTCGTTGTTCTCCACGCTTCGCCAAGCAACGCACGGGAATCTGACCGATGAGTTGGATTCCGGAACTCCTGTTAACCGACGACCTTTGTTTGCCACAATGACCTTTTCTAACTCTGCAGCTTTCATGGAGACATTCTTTCAATTAGCAAATGCTACATCAGCAATCTTGGCCTCTCAAGTACCAGGGCTCGATTTCTCAGTCAGTTATCAGCCATGGCCACAGACGATTACAAAGCACGGGCCGGAAAATGGTGGAAATGTATTAGGGATCAATGCTGCAGATGGTGATTTGACAAATATCGACGTAAATCTTTATTGGGATAGGGCTACAGATGATGACTTTGTTTATCGTAAGACAGAGGAACTGGTCAATGCTGGCATTAAAGCGGCAAAGAAGGGCAGTGTGTGGAATCCTTATTTATATCTGAATTATGCGGAGAAGTGGCAAAAGCCCATTCGAGGTTATGGCGAAGATAATGTAAAGATCTTGAGGAAGATGAGTAAGAAGTACGATCCAACGAGAACCTTCCAAGAGGCTGTGTTTGGAGGATTCAAACTTGATGAATAGTAAGCAGACTGGAGTGGTAGTTAATTTACAACTAACAAAACTAGAATTTTTTTCAGATTTATATGGAGTCATTGGATAGGAAATTCAATACCAGAAGCCCAGCAATTATATTAGATGGATAGCTATTATAATTCCCTTAAGGCTCTTCAAGCCCGAGACTTGTCCAAACAACTTCATACTCGTCGCTGACAGAAGTTCGTAAACTCATTTTTCGGCTTTTGACCAGTGTTGCGGCGCCCACAATTCAATGGCCAAGACTGACAAGGTTCAGGTGTATCGGAGTCAGAGATGATAAAGATGTAAAGCTTCTTGAAGATGTTGATGGGTACTAAGCGGCAATTTAAGATGTATGTCGTTTACACAGAAAAGTATGAACGCATCTAAGTACTAACACCCTACCTCCATTTTAAACCCCTGCCCTTGTATTCATGCGGAACTCCCTTTTTCCGCTCGCCAAAAAAGAATGTGTACCCACCTCACTTTGAGGGTAAACAAAAAAAACGAGCTGCAAGATTGCCGCATATGGAAATAGCAGTCAATTCACTTTCTCATCTTTCGAGAAATCAAAAAGAGAATAAAAAAGAAGTTTTGGAGACATTCCAAAGTCAGTAGGTCGTGTTTATGAATTCCTTTGGAGAAATTCACTAAGAAAGCCCGGGGGACGAACCTCTAGAGAAGTAGTTTTCTCGTTGCCAGGGAAAGACAACCGCCTGACTTGTCGTGTTTGTCCCAATTTGTGACCTACGATCTCTAAATCAGATACATAAGCCACCCCCTTCATAGGTTGTAACTCAACTCCCAGGGAGACAACAGCACAACCTCGTATTTTTGAATCGTTGCAAATGATAGAGGTATCAAATCCTCTCATGACCGAAGTTTAGAATTAGTGGATTAAAGCCAAAGCAAATAAATAAATTGAGATATTCCTTCAAGCCCCCTGATGTAGCCAAAGCTACGCAGACAGAATAAGAAGGGAAGGTAGTACCCAACCATAGCGGGTATTATACACAGATGTGTTTGTCACGAAGTTTTGTGAGAAGGAACTCGAGAGCTTACTCGAAGCGGCTTAGCCAGTGTTCACTACACCAGATACTACTGAACATTCTTTTCAAGTTGGCCCAGGAGGTTGATATTGAGTGAATCACTGGGTCGCTGCGCTAGACTAGTGACTAGAAGAAACTGTCAACCTTACAGGGAATGACGCTTTAGTGATAGAAAACCTAAAGTGGTCTGATTGGCAGCAGAGATAATATAATGGCACATTTTTTTTGAAAATTAGATGGGATGTGATAGTTTATTTTCTATATGTTACTCTTAGATTTCTGTAAAGAGCATAATTTACTGTCATATATGTACATCTACTTCATGTAGTATCTATCATAGTAGAAACAGCAACCTATGTAAGCATCCCATGCAACTTCTTTTGCCATGTATTGGCATTGACTTCCGGTGTTTCATTCGCAAGCACAGTTTCAATACCAGTGTGAAGGTCGACCTCTTCACTAGGAATCACCCATGCTTCATGACGGTGAACAAAGCGATGTCCAAAGTAAATTACAAGAAATATTGGAATTCCAACGTAGGCAGTGAGAAAACTGCTCGCATTCCAGTTTTCCGGGAAGAAAACATCGAACCCGTTGATAAGTGTGAGAATGGTAAAGGCAACAAGAGCAACGTATGCACCAACAGGTTGGAAAAATGAGTGGTATGGGATGTTCTCCTGACCGAGACCTTGAACTTTAGTTGCTTTGCGGAATCGAATGTAGACGATTGAGCAACAGATCCAGGAGATAAAACCTGAGGTGTTGGTAAGATTAACGAACCAGTTGAAGACTACGGCACCACTGCTAGCACAGTTGAGGTAGGCCAATGGGCAGAAAAAGGCTGATGCGATAACTGCCATGTAAGGTACACCACCTTTAGTGCATCTAGTGAATATCTTAGGTGCGTTTCCAGCAACTGCCAGTGAATAGAGGGAACGCGAGGACATGTAGAGGAAGGAATTTCCAGATGACCAAGCCGAAGTTACCACCACAGCATTGATTACTGATCCAAGGCCTTTGATTCCCACAAGATCGATACCAATAACGAAGGCAGAAGATGCAGCGCCAACTCCACCGTCAGTCAACTTAGGGTCTTTGTGGGGACAAATTATGCCGATAGCAAGCACGCAACCAATGTAGAAGAAGACAAGGCGGAAGAAGTATCGCTTGGCAGCTTTAGGAAGATTACGACGTGGGCTTTTCATCTCGCCTCCAGTTACTACCAGCAACTCAGGGGCGAATGTGAAGGGGAAGGCCGACATGACAACGACTTTGATGAATGCGATGAAACGGCCTAAATCACCAGTTTTCATGTAGGTACTTGTTGCACCTGGGTCCTTCCAGTAACCGAATCCTAGAATGCCATCTTGCTTGGCTGTTGAGGGTTAGATGTGTTTCGGATAGAGAGTAGCAATCAACTTACGTCCACCACCCCAGAAAAGAATGAACGACAGCAGGAGAAGTCCAATCATCATGAATACTTTTAAAGAAGCAAACCAGAATTCGGTTTCGCTAAGATTTCAGTTAGTCATGACACGAATTTTATACAGCTGGTGAGGCTTGTCTATAATTTCTGGTCGAAATGGGCGAGATATTTCGACACCCCCTTCGGATTACAAATAGTAGTCAAAACTATTTTGGGGCTTTTTGGGTTTTTCAGGTATCACTCTTGGAAGTTTCACTTACCCGTAATATTGAACAGGCATGATATTGAGGCCAACAATGACCACAATGAAGACTGTGATCCAGACAGCAATGTTGACAGGTGACTCCCAGTAACCAATAACAATACCAGCAGCGGTAATTTCATAAGGGACCAGTATACCAAGTGAGTAGAAATACAGCCAGCCCATAGCAAATCCAAGAGAATTCGAGACATTTCGATGTCCGTAGTAACTCATTGTGCCTCCACTGACTGGAAGGTAAGCAGCCACCTCAACAATGGCAGTAACGACACCCAGTACACACATAGCCATGAGTGAATAGCCAAGAAGGATAAATAGAGGTCCACCTTTGGCAAGGGTAGCTCCACTTCCAACAAAGAGACCAGTACCTGTGGACTGTTAGACCTGCACTGATGACATGACTTGAATGTTTTCCGCGCACCAATAGTCCCGCCCAGAGCAATCATTTGAGCATGTCTGGCCTTCAACCCTCGATGTGTCGTCTCTTCAATCACAACACCCTCTCTGTTGGATTCCGTCAAGGCGAGATTAACTTCTCCATTCTCCTTCGATTCATACATAGGCGCCGACTTGACGTCAGGCGTCGCATCGAAGTTTTCTTGAGACTTCATCTTGAGGTATAAGCAGAGACTAGCCCAATTCTCCGTGTCCTTGAACAAGAAGAACTTGAACAAGAAGAAAGTAAACAGAAAATAGCCGGCATATCGTGATACATATATGTACTTCGCAGATAGTAAGATCAGACGATAAGCTTAAGCTCGGTGATGCCGATAGAACTGCAGATGGAGGTTCCCTGTCAAGCAGGGTCAGACGAACCTCATTGGGAATTCAGGGACCAGGAGGACCGGGATAAAATTTGCAAAGATAAGCTGGCAATTGGCTGTAGAAGCAAAGCTTAAAGGAAGGGGCCGAGAGATATCAGTACTAGTGGTTAGTGTGAGAGAAGCTTGACGAGGTTCTCCGCAAATTCCAGAACCTACACTTCTACGTAGTATTTTCCCACGGAGAAGGATACAGAGATATTATTTGTGCAGCATAACAATTTGTATCAAATTTCCGGATCATTCACAGATGAATTGCACCAGTTAGTGTTGTTAGTCGATCAGCGAGATACCATATTGACAACAAAGTCAACTGTAAGGATTTCCGAGCTATAGCGCCGCGCAGATTCAAATGCTTGGAAGCTCTAAAACTTGGCTGCGAAGTCAGATAAAGAAATTGGGCCAAGTGTTTCAACGGGGGGGCAAACGTTTCCCCTTCCCGGCGAGATAAGTAATGTTGTCCTGCCAAATCTTGGCAATTGTGCTCGTAATATTTCAACGTAAAGCAAGCACTAGAAGATTAGGCAAAAGAGCAAATGTAGGTTCTGTAGGAAAAACAAATAAATGCTCTCTCTCGACCAGTAAGCATTGCTGGGATATTCGATATCATCTTATTGTCTTTGCTTGTAATCTATACGTCAGGTGACTCGGGGAGCCACCTTCCTTATTCGGCTATAGCGGGAAAGCCATTTCACGCCCCTATCAGGTATTCTTTGGATTTCATGATCGACTTTCATTGAGCTCCATGGAATTATTGCAGATTGCCACGAAGACTTTCATACTGCATATTCCATAGAGTGCTAGAAGCTCAGTATTCTCGAAAGATTCGCAAGGACTAAGCAGATCCCAAACTAATGCTTTCGTTACTTAATTCTGTGAATCTGGAACTTTGTCAACTGGTCCAAAGCTGCGTGCACCGTATAACTTGAAAATTGAGAGCCGAGGCTTCTATTTACTTTCTACATTATTATTAGACATTTGATTCCACATTATTTAATTTCCTTAAGCTTGGTTGTCTCCTTGGGCCGGACATCAACCTGACAAAATGAGTTTCGCTAAAACTCGCTTCCACCCCCTAAATTAAAGCAAAGACTTCATTCTATTAAGTGCTGTCGAGATGCGACTTTTTCCTTTTCGTCCTATTACGCTACACTTGGAATGCGAATTACCGTCAGTTCTTAGCATTACTTTCTATGATGCATCTCGCCTCCGGCCTTGCAGTTCCGCGGCGCCACCCTGATGTGTATGCCAAGTGGCACTTGATAAGCTTCGGTCTCGAGCATTTGCTCACGGTATCGCATCGTAAATTAGATCTCCCTTGTTGGGTGGCTGCAGGAAGTCCTCGGGCACCGTCTCAGGCAGTTGTCGTTCCTCGGCCCATTTTCGGATGGCATCGAAGTTCTTACATTGATGCTGAGTGTTGAAATCTACAAACGACGTGGGGGCTGACGGATTCCACCAAACTTGTCCGAGCAAACCTGTGTCTGGCTGACACATGAGCTGCTGGCGTATGATATCCATACAATGTGCTGAGATATTTGGTTAGCAAAGTTTGAACGAGAAAAGTGATATTCTAGATAACTTACAGACGTGATGCTTCACTATGTTATCATCGTTCATGAAAGCTCCTGTACCTTGGGTCCGATAGTAGTCGTAGTTATAGTAGAGTGCCTGTCGCATAAGATTCTAGGATAATTATTATTCCAATTCAAGATAAGAATTCGTTATTCTTACCAGGCAATGCAGGTGATGAAGTCCTTCAACATTTGCTGGAAAGCCACCACCGTATTTCTTATTGATCTTGACCTGATCCGGCTTGAACCCAGACTCGGGAGCTTCACTTATTGGGACCGCGAGACTTCGATCTATTCGTATATCAGTGATCTGAGCGTGCTGGCGACAAGTACTTAGACAAACTCACATCCAACACCCAATGCATCCCATGCCGCATCCACTTCAGGTCCAGCATCTTGTCGGTACGCATTTGTTTTCAGTAGCGAACCGTTAAAAGTGACTGTATGCAACGAAGTATCGACTTCTTTCAACACCGGGGCTACAAAATAATTAGCTACCCAGTTCTGTTTATACTTGTTTCGAAAGAAATACGTACAATATCGTTGGACGTGCCGAGGGCAGATATCATTCGCATTCGCAAACCAAAAACGCCCAAGCCAAACGCCAAACCCGATCAAAAAGAAGGATGCTACTGGAACTCCCAATATCATTAACAGAAAGGTTCTCCTATTTGAACTTTTGCGTTGTATTCTTGATTCTGCGAGCAATGATTCGTAGTCCTCTCCTCCATGAGAACTCTCACGATCAACTTCATCCTTCAATGGTGTATACATAGTATTGCTAATAGATCTTTATGCTTGTTCAAATTTACTCTCGATATTCTTTGTAGTGGGCAATTTTAGAGAAGGATGAGAGTGGCAGATTGTGCAAGAACACAATTATTAAAACACATATCAGGTGGAACATGTGGTACCTAAGAAGTGGAAAGCCCTAAGTTACATTCCATACATAGAACCATGACGAAAGGTGCAAAGACCCTCTCGTACGTCTTTCTCATCCTGTACGAATGTACGAAAGTACCTAGCCGATCATGAGCATGGCAATACGAGTTAAGCGAACAACACGGGTAGAACGTTGTGGCTTAAAGACGCTACTGGGGATGCACTACTGGATAGCCACTTAAGAACAATCACGCATCATACGAGATTAGACTAGCAGCTTCAAAAGGCAGGAAAGTGGTGCAATAATTCTTTTTTTGATTAGTTTCTCTAAGCTAGTTAGAGTTTGTAAGTGTTGTATATTAAAGCTTGGCACTGGCTGTCACGACTCTTCTGCCAACAACCCCGCAATATTGGAAGATCACCTCGTATCAGCCCTACCCCGCGACGCACAAGGCTTATCTATATTGCACGCCAACAACAATCAATCATCCCAAAATAGATTTACTCGATGGCTGGGATTCCGGAACTAGAGATGCACATGATGCTCATGGTTTTTTATCCTTCATGTCAAACAACTGACATTGGATTGCCCTAACCGGAGTCAGGAAAGCTGAAGGATAGGAACAAGATCTGCAACAATGACAGCAAGACTGGGATGAGCTGACTAAGATGGGCTCCTGGGGTTGACGGCATACGGTGAGTTCTGTGGCATTGCTTGACTCGGTACTCTGTGTTGTCATCATGGAGAACACCCGCTTGGCTGGGACGATTTCTACTGTAAGTCTTACTCAGGATATTATCCTGCAGCTTCCAAACCCGCTTTTGAAATGCAGCTTGCCGATACGAGACTATTTTGTTGTCTACTCAGCTATTGCTCTGTATGGCTGCTATGCTCCGCGCTTCATAATCACCAACAGCAGGTTTTAGAATGCACTGTCAACCACACCGGTGGATAGCATCATTGGGAAGCTAACTGATGATTCTTGCGGTTTTTAATACGAAAGAACATGGATCAAGCTTAGCTTCTCGTAAAGTTCATACCACCAGAGCTCATGAGATGCAGGTAGCCACCACGATTGTACGAAAGAAATCGTGCTAGGCAAACGGGCTTCGGCACCATCGAGGGCTTGGAGATCAACTCGGAATATCGTCATTGAAGTTCAGTGGGGTAACTCTAAGTGTTATTGTGCTTTCATTGTGCTATAAATCATGAGGTTTCCCATTGCTTTCTGTCCTACCATTCTCATCATCCCACTCACTCATAACTTCCCAACCATTCATCTACATCTACATACACATTCACAATGCTCTTCTCCGCAGAATTCATAACTCTTTTGGCTCTGGCCTCCTTAGGCCTGGCTGCTCCTGCTCCTGCTCCTGTGCCAGCCCCAGAGGCAAAAGCCGAGGCAGCTCCAGTGGACTGTAAGAACTCCTAATAGTACTTGTGATGGATTTGCGCTAATCAAATTGTAGATGGAAACTATGGCAAATAGTAAGAATATGACTGACTGTTCCTCAGAAGGGGGCTCCTTATAGAGGTTGATGTCTAACACTATTTAGTGGAACCTACACAAACTACCCACCACCACCACCACCATCTCCAACACCAACCAACTACGGCTCATATGGAAGCTACGGTACCTACAAGCGCGAAGCAGCTGCTGAGGTAGCGGCACCTATTGAAAAGAAAGACGCAGCGCCAGAAGCCGCTCCAGCTGATTGTAAGTTGTCTTATTTAAATTCCTCAATGGACGTGGTGCTAATATATAATAGACGGTGACTATGGTGACTAGTAAGTACCTCTGATATTTTAAAACATTGCCTCACTTGGGAATACTCTCTTACCTTTGCCAGTGGTAACTACGGCAAATACGGCAAATACACCAACTACCCACCTCCACCACCCCCAGCTCCAACACCAACCAACTACGGCTCATATGGAAGCTATGGCACTTACAAGCGTGAGGCTGCAGCCGCACCAGAAGCTGCCGCCGAGGCGGCCCCAGCTGATTGTGAGTAATCCAGCCAGCCTGAAAATAATTCTTGCTAACTTGTTATTAGACGGAGATTACGGTGACTAGTAAGTCGAACATGTGGTGGATTTCGATTTCTCCCAAAAACTAATCTGATATCTCGCAGTGGCAACTACGGCAAATACACCAACTACCCACCTCCTCCACCACCACCAACCACCTATGCTAGCTACGGCAGCTATAAGCGTGCTGTCGCAGACTGGGCTGCTGGTCTTCCATAGGTAGCCAGGGAAGGACTTCGAGGGTGAAGGAAACGTAATGGCATTGGGAAGAGGAGTTGATTTGTGCAATGAACTAACGCAAACGGTGCTTACTGTCGATATGAATGATAATGACACGGTCCTTACATATAATCTTATTAGTAATTAAAGCAAATGAATTTTGTTAATTGAAGTTGGTTGAATGAATCCCTGAAGTTTCTGTGATTTGGGCATGAAAAGTCTACCAACTACGATGGCGAACAAGAACATTCCAATTCAACTACCCGAAAGAATATGATGTTCAGATATCAGTCTTTTGTTCACTCGATATTCTTTCTCCAATGGCATAACTAGCAGTGAGCTGTAGGCTACTAATTCGAATGCTATTTCTCTAGCAGACTCTAATCTTCAATGCGGTTGACTCATGCATGAGATTCATGAAGGTTGGTCCGTAGTCCCATAAAATTTACAAGACTAATATTAACATATCTTAATAAGTTGCAATATAAGTGCAGCAGATATAAAAGGTAAGAGTCACGTGTCATAACCACAAGTAACTTGCTATACTTGCCTTCAAAAGTTTCCCGTAGTATTTCCAGTGCTACCTCAAAAAGTACATACATCCCCTGGTCGAAACTTGTTTATTAGATTCCCTTTAGAGATAAAATTTGAATTATCCTTCATCTGAAAGGCATTCGCTACTTCATCCGCTTCGCCGACAGAATTTATAATCACAGGAATGCCACTACTGCATGGATAGATGTTTCCACTCTAAAATTTATATAAGGTGCATTATTGTAAATCGTAACACCTCTATACTGGTGGAATAGCGTGCTAGAATCCGAAAGTTAGGTGGTAATCACTTCTAAGCTCTCTTCCTCTTTGGCCTTCATGTAAGTAACAAGCACTAACAGGGATGATATGTAGTGGTGAATAGCGTATCATTGGAGCAATTATGTGCTGATGAACGGATAATTTGTGGTCTGCACGACATCCAAACTTCTCCCGAGCCTCACGGACCTACATCTTCCGCATTTGTCGGAAACCACATAACTCACTTTTCACGCGGGAGCTCATGTAAGGTACCCGGTAAAATTGTAGGATTTTATTTATTAAGATGGAAAGTATTTCTTTCAACGCTCTTTCTTACTTTGTGGTTTCTTGCGCCTTCCTTTATTTTGTATCTTTCCTGGAGACGCTTCCGATTCTCACAACCAACCCTTCAATTTGAGAGTCAAAAATACCAGCACCTCACGGCCAATTGTAACCTTGGTGACGAAGATGCTATCAAAGATGTTTACCGTGACCATAACGGTGATTTCTATACTCGTGGGAGTTCATGCGCACAGCAATGGCAACGCCTGTAGTTGTGAAGGTTCAACGAACATTGGAAGACCTGCAGTCCTTAATATCTCTCCGCCAGGCTCTCCCAGTTTCCGACCATCATTTGCTTCGAGTATCACACCTCCCAGCTCCTCTGCAACTTCTGAGTGTACGGCCAACTCCAACTGGCCAGGATTTGCTAGTCTCAAACATTTATTCGTTTTGTGAGTAACAACTGTTTTCATTTGAAAATTCAAAGCTGACTATTTCAGTGGTGACTCCTACACGACCACCGGCTTCAATGAAACCGGTATTCAGCCTACGCCCACAAACCCGTTAGGTAACCCCAACTATCCAGGCTGGACATCTGCAAATGGACCAAATTGGGTCGACTACCTTACCGTCAAATACAATGCATCTCTGCTCCTAACATATAATCTTGCATTCGGAGGTGCCACCATTGATTCCACGCTCGTAGCGCCGTACTTGCCAACTGTTTCATCCGTATCAGAGCAAGTCGAAAAGCTCTGGTTCCCAGCTTATGCTGGGAAATCAGCGAAGTGGGCATCAAATGATACGCTGTTTGCATTTTTTGACGGTATTAATGATGTTGGAAACACGTGGTGGAATGGTCCAGAAGGAAATAGTCAGCTATATGCTAAAATCTTCACTGTATGGCGTGGTTTATTAGATGATTTGTATTATCAAGGCGCACGCAACTTCGCTTTCCTGAACGTCCCACCTGTCGATCGCTCACCACTCGTTCTTGCAAACACACCAGATCAGCAGGCGGTGGAGAAAGCTGCCATACTTTACTGGAATGACTTGATCATTCAGCTGGCAACAGAGTTTAGAGATACATTTCCGGATGCTAACATTTTTACTTCGGATGCTTGGAAAGTGTTCACCGAGGTGCTAGATGATCCGAAGAGCTATAATGCTACGTCTGGCTTGAGAAATACTACAGCATATTGCGTTGCGTACCAGAAGTATTTCACTCCCTTCCAAAGAGATTGAAAAGCTTGCTAACGAGGAATAGTGGTACGCCTGATCCAAGCTATCTCGATGCTTCTTGTGGTGTACCAGTGGACCAATACTTCTGGTTGAATAGCCTCCATCCTACATACCCTATGCATGATGTGCTTGCTGAAGGGGTCGCGACTAGTCTAAACAGTGGAAAGGTAGTTTGCTAGAAAGCGGAATCCGAAAGTGAGCTTGTTAGATATCCAAGCATGCCATATGAATTTTCTTGGGAGGGAACTTAGAAGTAGCAAGAAACCCTTGACGAGTCACATCGCCGCACAATTTGAGTGTCATTGGTGCTGCATCTCTCTTCATCAAGTAAAGGTTTTACACTGGAATTAGCACATAAAGATAAAGCTCTGCGAAATCACTCATCAGTATCCCAGAAAGCTTTACCAACGTGTATGAACCGCACGTTACCTACCATGTGAAAGATTTCCAAACGTTACGGCGAGTTTAAGACTCCAAGCTAGGTGGTATACTAGGCTGGGTGTATTGGGCTATTCTGAAGCACGTGATCTAAGCGAATATAGAAAGGAGGTGAAGGACCATGTTTACTTCTACTAGCAATCTTCTAACGGCCAGTTTCGGCGATTTTATGACATGAATAAATGGAAGCTTCGCTGGAACGATCCCGGCACTAGGGAAATTTCTACCGAATCCGGAACTCGAGTCACGATACTCAACCCCGCCATATTGTGATGATGGAGGCTAAACCGTTTCCGGGTATGTAATCCCGTAACCCATTCTTATCCAAAGCTTATCGATCAACCTAATATCCAACCAACGCTCTGTCGATACGCCAATTGGAGATTTGGGGATGGATGACGGCCGTATGCACTTGAATATGGAGGGGCAGGTCCGGCTTCGCCTGGTGGTTCAAGTGTCACTGCATTCGGCGTATTGGAGGGAGTGTTATTGGATTCGGGAAGTGGGATAGAGAGCCCGATTGATACAGCTGGTCCCGACAGCTGCTACTATATTACAGACGACAGCCCTCCCTTTCATTGCAAGATCTATAGCTGTGTTACTTGTAATTGCGATACTTCAGGTAGACAATTGAACGCGCAGATATTACCACATACGAACAGCACCTCATTTCACAATGGCACTTGATAGACTGAAGTCGGTGGCTCATCACCTCACCGGCACCACCTCCCCTCCGCACCCATTCGATCCCCTGAGCAATGCCGAAATCGAGTCCGCAGCACAGATCATTCGCTCTGCCAAAGGCAAAGTCGCATATAATGCCATTACCCTCTGGGAGCCGCGGAAGGCAGAGATGCTGAAATGGCTCGCGGATCCCGAGAAAACGACGCGCCCAAAACGTGTGGCGGATGTGGTGGGCATGGTGCCTGGCGGGAAGGTATTCGAGGCGTTGATAGATTTAGCAGAGGGCACGATCACAAAATACGAGGAGTTGGCGGGTGTGCAGCCTTTGGTGAGTGGCATTTGCGTACGAGGTGCGAATTGTGGTGGCTAATGGATCATAGATTACAATGGAGGATCTGCAGATTGTCGAACATGTCGTGAGAAAGGATCCTAAAGTTATCGAACAGTGCGTGATCAGTGGTATTCCTGCAACAGATATGCACAAGGTGTACTGCGATCGTATGTTCATTACTCCTCTCAATTGGCATTTGCTAATAATATCTAGCTTGGACAATTGGATATGACCACAGATTTGGAAGCGATGTTAGATTACAACAGGCTTTAATGTACTACCGCCCTCATATGGATGACTCTCAGTACTCATTCCCTCTTGACTTCTGCCCGATCTTTGATGCTGAGAAGCAGGAAATTATCCACATTGATATTCCAGAGGTCCGAAGGCCAGTCAACCAGGCAAAACCAAACAACTATCACCCAGCAACAATTGAGGACGAGGGTGGTTACAGAAAAGATATCAAGCCCATCAACATTACACAGCCAGACGGAGTTTCTTTCACTGTGGAAGGTCGGGTGATCGAATGGCAAAACTGGAAGGTTCATGTTGGATTCAACTACAAGGAGGGCATTGTGCTTAACAACATAACTTATAACGACAAGGGGAATGAGCGTCCGATATTCTATCGTTTATCGCTAGCAGAAATGGTAGTACCATACGGAAACCCAGAACATCCTCATCAACGCAAACACGCATTCGACCTTGGCGAATATGGAGGAGGATATATGACAAATAGCTTGGCTCTTGGTTGTGATTGCAAGGGAGCCATACACTACATGTAAAGAAGCCCTCGCCCTGATACTTTTACGTTCTTACCATACTAATTTGATCTAGGGACGCTGCATTCGTGAATCGGGCAGGAGAGAGCACCACCATCAAGAACGCGATTTGCATTCACGAAGAAGATGCTGGTATTCTATTTAAGCATACTGATTTCCGAGATGATTCGGTTATTGTAACCCGTGGCCGAAAGCTCATCATTTCACACATCTTCACCGCTGCTAATTACGAGTACTGTGTGTACTGGATCTTCCACCAAGATGGAACCGTACAGCTGGAGATTAAACTGACTGGTATCCTAAACACTTATGCCATGAACCCAGGAGAGGATACTAAGGGCTGGGGTACAGAGGTCTACCCAGGAGTCAACGCACACAATCACCAACATCTCTTCTGTCTCCGCATTGACCCCAATATCGACGGACCTAACAACACAGTCTTCCAAGTTGACGCTGTTCCTGGTGAAGCCGAAGTGGGAAGTGCTGAGAATCCTTACGGTAATGCTTTCTACGCCAAGAAGACCAAGTACAACACGGTTGAGGAGTCTATGAGCGATTATGACGGAGCTACATCTCGAACATGGGAGATGGCAAATACGAACAAACTCAATCCATACAGTCACAAGCCGGTCAGTTACAAACTGGTCAGTAGAGAAGTCCCAGGTCTCCTACCCAAGCCAGGATCCCTAGTATGGAAGCGTGCAGGATTTGCCCGCCATGCTGTGCACGTTACCAAATGTAAGATAGCTCAGTTTCTATGATCATTTGTCCCTTACTAACAGTAAATAGACCACGACGAGCAGATCCTCCCCGCTGGTCGCCACGTTCCACAAACCTCAGGCGAGCCCTCACGTGGAATTCCCGAATGGGTATCGTCAAACCCCAGCGAGGCTATCGACAATACCGATGTTGTCCTCTGGCATACATTCGGAATCACTCACTTCCCATCTCCCGAGGATTTCCCAATCATGCCTGCGGAGCCCATGACTCTGCTATTGCGGCCTAGGAATTTCTTTACAAAGAACCCGGCTTTGGATGTGCCACCCAGCTTTTGTCAGACGCCGAGCCAGGTATTGGGAGGCAGAGGAACGGTCGACGGAACTGATAGGGAGAGCAAACTGGTTAGCGCAAAGTCATGTTGTAAATAGGTTGGGAAGAATATTGTGCTGGTGTTCCGGGAAATTCTTGCATATAATTTAGGGTGGATTAGGAATCTAATAATTTCCAACTTTGACTGAGTTTTTGGTTACTGCTCAGGATATATTGAATGAAATATCGAAGGAAGAGAGAGGAAGAAAGAAAAAAAGAAAGAAAGTGAAAAGTGTACTATGAAGGGAGAATCAACAAGCGTTCAAGAATAAGTCAGGTCATTCGGCATTGCTGTTCTATGACTGATGGTGGCGTGAGTGCGAATCTCGACAATCCAGTCAAGGATGACAACTTCTAGGCACCGGTGTTTGAAGAGGTTTTAAAACCATCATCTCGATAAGCTCCAGGCCAATTCCTTTCTCGCCAAAATACAAATTCACCGGGAATCCGAGCGTTGAACGCGAGTTATCGTGAGCGGAGCCGAGCCAGATTCTTATTTATGGTCTTCACTATATGGAACCAATCAATATGTCGGAAGCTAATCCATAAAGCCCTTGGCTTCCGTTTATATCAAGTGACAGTTATAGCGCGCAGTGCGCAGTATAGTTCCTTTATGGAGGAGCGTGCCATACGCACGGCCGATGCTCCAAGCTCCCTTATTCATGCACTACATAAAGCATAACAAATACTTTATGAATTGCGAAAATAGCAAGAAGCGCGAGTGGTATCTCATGAAGTGAGTTATTTCGAGTAATTTTGAAATCATCGGGATTCTGTGATGAGCAGTATATCCAGAGTGAACAGTTGTCAAAATAGCAATAATCGTAACAGAAATGTTACCTCGTAGATCGTGTTCCATAAATAGTGTCCGTGAATGTACCGGTACGTATAACGTATGCTAAGCGAAGATCTAGGCTCGCTTAAGCCTCACAGTCAAGCTTTTGCCCCTGGTTCCTCCCGCCTCGGCAGTGTCGTAGCGTGAAATCGCTGTTAGGGATGTTAGTGCGGTAAACTAGTGCTAGATTTAGCAATGGTTGAATAGCTGACATTGATTACATTGATTCAATACTAAGCCTACCTTATAGATTCTAACGTTATGTTGTATTAAGAACACTGGCATGGTGCGGCACATCTGCAATATAAACAATGGAAACACCGTAGGACAACCTATCGCCAGACTACACTCCTCATCAACGTGAGAGCTGTGATGTTGCAGTGGGATGTTTCTTTGTGGGGGATGTCCCGGCTGATCGGCAAAGCTTGTGCAAGTCGGTAGATGTCGGCTATCACCCTATTGCAGGCCTACGCCGAGACGAAACAGTGCGTAACAAAACAATGGTTTCATATGCCAAGGCAAAACGATCAATTCTACCAGTATTTTATCGCGCCGCGGAAGTTGCTGCCGAGAAGTAATCGATGAAAGTAACACTAGTAGTCTAGTCTATCCCCATTTCCAACTTGGAGAACGCCACAGTGAAACGATCTGGCCAAGCGAGCTATGATATGTCGACTATAGGATAGGTTATACCATCAAAGCGGCGTTTCAATCCATACGAAGATTAGCATCCTTTAGCGCTCGAGCAGTGGTTTGCCGTAAACAATCTACGGTGATCGAAACAGAAGATTCATGCCTTCTCACAAACCCAAACAATCGAGTTGTGGTATTTTGACTGCCAGCGAGAGCACGATGGTGTATATAAGAGGTACATTTTCCCAACTAAGATATCTTTTTCATCAGCATCAACAACTTCAGCATCATCATCATCATCAGCATCCTCCTCTCTCCTCTTCTATTCTTCAGACTTGCGATTGATTCGTAGTCATCTTTTATACTTTTTCAATTAATTTTTCCAACAGTTGATCTGTACCCTCACTCTCACTCTACCCACCACCAAAAACAACCAAATACAAAAACAAATCAACTATCAACATGTTATTCTCTCAACTCCTCATCACCCTTGCTGCCTCGACCTTGGTCGCTGGTCACGGAAAAGTTGCAGTCGTTGTAAGTAGACTCCACATTCCAACAGCAATCTAGGAACCCAACTAACACACATCATAGACCGGTGATGCTGGTGGAAACGGAACAGCTCTCGGTATCCAGGGAGGTGTCGTCCCAGGCCCTGGTAAGAACAAGGTCACTGAGCTTGACACCACCGTCTTTGGCAAGACCAACATCATGACCGACGGACTTGGACAAACCACCGGAGGTGGCAAGAACACCGCTGCAGACATCGTTTCCGCTATGGCACAATCTGGAGAGATGCTACCCCAGGTCACTGATGGAGGTTTGATCTCTGGTACCTGGCACACGGTTACCTCCGATGGAGCTGGCCCCATTGCTGCCGTCTTGGACAGCACCGGAACGGGTGCATTCGCCAGCGGTGTCATGCTCGAGACCGTCACCCAAATCCCTGGTAACAAGGGAAACATCCGTCCTCAAAAGCGCAGCCTGTGGGAGCGTGCTGTCAGCACCATCTCCAAGCGCGCTGTCAACATCAACACCGATGAGGTATGCTTATCATCTTCTCTTCCCTTTTCTAAAACCGCGATGCTAACACATTCTCTCGCAGCCAATGGCATTCAAGGTCCCAGCTGGTACCACCTGCACCGGTGCTATGGGCGGTCAGACCGGAGTCTGCCTAGTGAAGATTGCCAACTCCAACAATGCCGGTCCTTTCGGTGGTGTCATCGCTGTGCAAATGGCCGGTGCCGGCGGTGCTGCTGCCAGCCCAACCGCCGCCGCCACCACTGCCAAATCTACCAAGTCTACTCGCAGCAACAAGCGCTTCTACGCATAGATTTGACCATGGTCTTGACCTTGGAGTCCGGGTTTCTCCTGGATTCATGAGTGGTTGCATTTGCTTCTTGGCGTGGAGATATCTCTTCAGCAGAATACCTAAATACAAAGATAAGGGTGAGAGCTAGCTGGCTGAGCACCTGCTAGAGAGGGTTGTCGAGAGGATTAATGGAAAAGAATGTTGCATGCACACATTCCTTTGAGCCCATACTCAGTAAATAGTCTGTATATATATAGTAGATATAACGTTCCCTACGAATGAGAGAATAAGCCACTTTCCCAAAACTAAACAAACTTGTCTATTCTTGATCTGTGACATAAATCCACGAACTAATACTGCTTCCATATTTCATAGAAAATACAGGCAAATAATTCCAGGGCTTTGAACAAATTAACATTTGAGCTTCAGCATCTAGAAAACTTACATTTTCAATCAAACTCTAGATACATACATTCCTCGTTCATATAAACCTGTTATTTATATCATAATACTCACTGTTTACCATTATGTTAGAGTTCTTTTTGTTATAGTAAAAAAAACCGAAAAAGTAGAATTTTAAAAGTCAGAACATGTGTCAGGTAAGAAGACATAGTAGTAACGCAAAAATGTGCAAAAATGTAGATTTTAGGTAATCCCACACATGTAAATCTATCATCAATACGGATGACAAAATAGATAATCTGAGCGGTGGGAACAAAATAATAGCTCGTCAAGAAAGATTGACCTTATCTAACCATCATCAATAACTATCTCAGACGTGATTCCAGGCGACCAAGCAGAGGCCAGAATTTGACTTGAAAAGATGAGAAACCCAACCCAAATATTCATCATATGTTGTATACAGAACGGCGATATCTCCCGTCATAATCTTACTTCCGCAACAGAACCAGAACTCCTGTATCCTTCTTAACCTTCGTCATTTCCTCAGTTATCTCCCAAAAGACTGTCGTCAGATTTCATGTCCTCATCGTGCACGTGGTCGTTCATCCCTACACCAAACCCGTGCTCCGCCCCTTCCTCTTCATACTCTTCAATGGCATCTATATGATCAAAGTTGCAAGAAGGACACTTTGTTTTCTCGAGTAGATGTCTGGTAAGGCATGGTCTACAGAAGAAGTGAGGCACCTTAATCTGTCCGCAGATAAGTTTCACCATCTTGAACTTGAAATCCTTTGCATTCCGATAGCAGATCGGACAATCCGCCCACCCATCAGGGATATCAGCAATCTCCACGACCGTACGAAGCTCAACAATCGCATGGATTCTCATTTTCTTCAACAGTGCCTTCGAGTCCCGCCGTACGACTTCTGACGAGCTAGGAAACCTGCCCATCCTATCATGGACCTCCTCCTGAAGGTTTGAGACAGCGCGAAGGATGATTTTGTCCGTCGGATCGGTGAGCAGCATGTTGATGTGTAGCGTGAGCAGCTCTTTGTAAGGACTAGAGCGAATGTCTTTACATTCGCCGTTGTGCGTGGGTCCTCGAAGTTCCCATTTGCGAAATTCCTCGGGACATCGCTTGTATGCTTCCTCTAACTGGTCTGCTCTTTCCCGTTGTGCGTCGCTGTCGTAGCCAAAAAGATCAAGGAGATCTGCTATAATACTGACCCTCGCATGGAGATATTGAATGCGCTTAACGCGATCCTCATCCATGTAAACTGTTGAGATGCTCGTCAGGTGCGTTTCTTCAGCGAGGTAGAGCAGGCCGTCAATTTGTGGCTGGAAAGTGTGCAGCCTTGTGGGGTAATCCGGTTCCATGTTGAACTCCTAGAATTCAGGTATCTCTAGGGTAAGAATTTGTATTCTGATCATTGGGATGGTTTTTATGTTCAATTGGGGGAAGAAAGAAATGCATTCGACCACTTTGTTTTGGAAAGGCAACGCTTCCCCGCCAAGGCTGAGACCATTTATATACTTCCTGATCAGGCAGTCGCGCTTAGACAAGGGAGTTTGTTGTTCTCATTTCATTTCATGATCTGGGGACTGTTTTAAGGTAAGACAGGTAAAATCGTGTTCGGCTTTTTGGAAAGCGGCATTCCGGGTAAGACAGTCGTACATGGTAACATTGCTTTGCTCCTCTTCTAGATCTTTCCGATCCTAGCTTTGACCATCTTGATCCCGTTGCAAAGCAAAAGTCTTTATCGTAGTTGGATCAATTCTTTGTAATTTTAGTCACATCACAAACACAATTCCGAGAATGATAGCGCATCTCGGAATTATAGTGAGCTCTTTTGCAGTCATTATTTATCCGTTGTCTCAAAATCAGTAAGGTGGGTGACATTGCTACAGGTCTACAGTCACCGGACGAATTTACGTGAATTGTAAACTTTGACTGAACCATAGTTTCTAAGTTACTCTCTGAAAGACTTCAATTTAGCTCTTTGTTTAGTCCTCTACGATTTCAGTCACTTCGGGCACAGTACAGATGATATTGATAAATCGAATTGTAGTCGATCTATGCTTCGCTACTAGCTTCATCCAGTCCAGCATAGCTCTTCCTATTGCGATTCGCCCGATCACTCTGACGCGCTGGCGCAGCAAATGTAGCAGGAGGAGCTTCTTCTGCGGATAAGTCAGGCATGCTCAAATCATCGTCTTCCTCTGAGTTTGAAGTTTTAATAGAAACATCCTTGGGCATCTTTTTAGAAGGGGTCTTCCGCTTCACGACCGTCTTCTTGCCTGATGCAGCTTCAGCCTTTGCTTCTGTTCCCTTATCCTCTATCTCATTAGAAGCCTGTACCTCCGACTTAATTTCGTCCAGGATAGCTTGAACCTCAGTAACATTATTTGCTTCTTGCAGCCTCGCCTTGAACTCATCCTTCAAGGGCTGCCTGTTCCTAGCTTGATAGGCTCTTCTGGTAGCGAAATTAGCAGGGGTAGGGTTTTTGAAGATATCTTCCTCATCTTCCCCTCCCTTCTTCTTCACCTCTCTCTTCTTAGGTCTCAGCCACTCTTCCATACCAGGAGGCCAATACACCCTATTATCTTTTCCTCCCATTCCAACTTCTTCTTCTGGAATAACGGGTTGTGCTTCCTCCTCATCACTACTGAGCTCTTTCCCAAACTCTTCAACCTCAGCAGTGATCTGCTTTTTAGTCTTCTTTTTCTTAGCCTTTTTGGGTAATGGTTTATTGTCGTCGCTTCTTTCGTATGGAACAATATTATTAAATGTGTGCCATCCTGGTAGCTTGAATGTCCTCATAAGTTCAAATACGGATTGTTCTTTGTCTTTAGCCTCGACCATAAGATCCATATCATCGGCGCAGGGAGGTAGAGTTATGGGCCTAGGGTTATGTTTTCGTCGTTGTCGGCCTGTTATGGCCTCTGGCGTCGGTTCACTATAATGCATTTTCTGTTTGATCTGCTTCCGGTCCCATGTAGCCTTGATCCTTGGATAAAGCTTCATTATATCAAGAGTGCCTTCCCGTAGCTGGGCGGAGTCGAAAATAATATTGTTGTGATGAAAATCCAAACATAGGGGAATATTCAATTCTTCGCAAATAGGAAGCAGGTCGTGGACAGACCATGACACATCATCATTTTCCAGAACGACTCGCTTCTTAATAGCTTCAGAAAGACCCCTGTAATTCTCACGGAAACGGTCTATGGTTGCAGCTTTGTCGCCAAAAGTGCCCCCCAGATGGAGAATCATCACTGCATCGCGGTCAGACTGAGGTGGCAACTTGAGCAAGCTGAGGAGCTCCTCGTGATATTCCAAGTCTCGGATGGCATTGGCAATCACTTCCTGGCGGGGTGATCCAAGCTGAGTAAATTGCCCAGGGTGTGTGCTAACTCTATGGCCCAGCTCAGCGACGACTCGTCCTGCTTCAGCCAGAACTTCACTTGCAAATGGAGCAAGTTTATATCCGTATTCTGCATGGCTTGCGAATGGGAACATCTCGGAGCTCAATCTCATGAATTTGATGCCATATTTGTCATTCCACTTCAGCATTTTAACTATGTCTCTTGCATTCGCAACCCCCAAGTCCTCCACGTATCTTTGTCCTCGTTCAACAGAGGTCGGCTTTGTCTTATCCGGTCTATTCTTGGTTGCGTGTTCTGGTTTCGTTGGATCTTTCAGTGGATGTCGATGTTCGAGGATAGATGCAATTCGACATGTTCTGGAACTGAAAACAGGAGGATTCGAGAACCGTAAATACGTGTTAAGACAAGCCTGCATCTGCAATTAGTACGCCGAGGAGCTGCAGAATAGTAAAGCTTACATATCCCAAACGTCCTTTCCATGGTAAGGGCAAATAGTCACTATTGACAGGTGGTGGTCTAGCAGCTTCAAGCTTCAGAACATCCGCTTCTTCCAATGGGCCAACTTCGTCACCATCAGGATCTTGCCGGTTGTCCCACTCATCACCCTCTGGCTCTTTTTTAACCTTTACTTCTGCAGCTTTTTTGGCAGCTTGCTCGGCTCGGAAAGCCTTGATTTCATCTGAACCTTTCTTCGCTGCTATTGAACTTTTGGTAGGTGCCTTTTTCTGCTTCTTCGTGACTGGAGAATCTCCAATATCGGATAGAGGAGAGTCGCTATGATCCAGCGTCTGCAAATCCCTTTTAATGCCATTTATGCCATTTATGCCATTCTTTTTTGTTGGAGCCACAACTTTAGCCACATCAAGCGCCTCGCCGGCTTCGTCTGCATCAGGGCTTGCTCTGAGCGCTACCTTGCCATCTATTATATCCCCATTGTGATCTGGATTTGTGTCAACCTTTGCGCGTCGAGAGGTCTGCCTTGCTGATGCTAAAGGCTTTGTGGTATCACTAGGCGAAGGTAGTATAGCAGGCACTTTAGCTCTGCTGGCAGATGAGTTCGACCGACGCGGCGCTACGGGCATTTCTTGCATATGACCTTTGCCAGAAGCTCCTGCTACGGATCCCTTGCGCTTTGGAGGCATTGCGATATTTATAGATCTGCTTTGGTTAAGGAGATAATGTGAATGCAAGCTGAATGACTTCAGACAGCTGCAGGTAGTCAAAATAGGGCTTCTGCCAGAGCGAATGAGGCTTATAAGAAATGTATGCATTCAATGAAGAAAAATTGAACTGAATGAAGGATATGAGGAAAAAGAAATATGTTTAGGACTGTACCGTAACTCAGCGCGCGTCGTAGCCCTACGTCACGCGCCTGCACTCATTGAGGTTGATGTCAAGCGGAAGCCAAATCTAAAGGATCGCTTCGGTGACGTTAACGATATTTTAGCGCCGATTGATCTAAGCGAACCCCTTTTCCTCGCTAAAAGGTTGTTTAATAGTGCAACTTAGGCTAGAAAGTGATGTATTGCTCTGCTCGGAGTGCAAATTAATGTGCAATGAAATTAAAATTCACAAGTATTAGCAGTGCTATCTTAGCTCTATGAAATAAGATTAACTCACACACATTTTAGCGTCGGCTATGTTCTGTAACCATCTCACCAATGCCTCGCTTTCTGTCAACAGAGTATTACTGCCAACCGAGACAAGATTAAACATGTTCGCAAATTAAATTGCACATGATGAAATCTCAAGCCAAAGAATATAGCAAGTGTGTTTGTACAATTGTTTTCAAGATATCTTAGCAACTCAAGTTATGCTATTCATCCGTCCTGATCACCGCAACCTGCAAATGTCAGATGCACTTTAGGAATGCATCCCTAATCCATTTATTCTCCATCCAAGCACTGTTTGCTACCCAGAATTCAGGCAGCTATCTGATTAAACGACTACGAACACCACATCTCAAATCAAGCCGTCACTGAAGAGCCACAGCCTAAACTGTAGTTCGATTCTCTGTATGCTCAGCCGCCCCGGTTTTCTCCGTTTCTACAGCCCCAGATCCCCGCCCACCGTGTGTTGTGACTTTCAAATTACCCGCTTCGATATCCTTTTGTAATTGGTCGAATCTAGAGCCCTTGGGCAAAGTCTTCCAGGCTGGAAGCCCACTATCAAAGACTTCATCCATTTCCTCGAGGGTCCTACCCTTTGTTTCGGGAGCGGTGAGGAACATATGGATGAGTGCGCAGCCATTGAAAGTTGCAAAAATCATATACATCTTCCAGTTGACTGCAAAATGTAGTATTAGTGAGGGACATAGAGATAACTAGAGAGAGCGTGGGACACTGACTGTTTGTGAGCAAAGGTGGGACCGCAAATGCAAGGACACAGTTCCAGAACCAGTTTGATGCTGTGGACAAAGAGACGGCTTTAGCACGAATCTTTGTAGGAAATATCTCGGAAGGATAGGTCCAAGAAGTAGGTCCCCAAGTTGTCGCAAAAGTACAGACAAACAAGTAAGTCATGGCAACAATGGCTTTGGAGACTGGTTTGTTATTGAAGATAATCCAGGTAATGTCCTTGTTGTTTTCCGTTTGGTGGGCTTTGTCATTGGCAATCCCGTAGGAGGCTTGGAGGCCCCCAACAATGAATAGGAAGGTCATCATGAAGAATGAGCCGATGAGCATGGCGGGGCGACGGCCGAAACGATCGAGATAGATGATTGCAGGTAGGGTAAGAAGGACGTTGAGAATGTATTGTATAGATGCTGTGAGTAAAGGCGAGGCAATGTTGGCACCTTTCATGATATATACGACGTAGTACCTGGTGTAAAGCTTAGCATACATTTTGTTTTCCGCACGAAAGATAGACCTACATCATAACATTCATACCACAAAGCTGCGACCACATTTGTATAGACATCCCCAAAATCACACGTTTAAAAATACGAGGTGCAACTAGTTGCCTATAGCTACTGACAGCCTCTTCACGTTCAAATCTTAAAGCTTCTTCAATCTCCTGGTATTCGGCAAGAACTTTTGGGTGATTGAGATCGCCACCACCGTGAAGTCCAGCCATTACCTGTATCGCCTCTTCCCAGCGATCCTTGGACGCTAACCATCTCGGACTTCGCGGCAAGAAAAACATACCACAGAACAAGATTACAGCGGGGAATATTTGAACACCCCATGGAATCCTGAAAGCGGAAGTTGATTGGTTTCGATTATCGGGTCCACCATCAACATTCGAGGCGCCATATTGGATGAAATACTGGATCAGAATACCCCAGGTAATAGCCCATTGTTGTAATGATACCACTCGACCACGAATTTCCTTCGGTGCAATTTCAGCCTGGTAGACCGGACAAATCGCAGAGGCAATGCCAACGCATATGCCAGCGATCACTCGTCCAACAACTAACATGCCGATATTGATAGAAGCGCATTGGAGACTAAAAAGCTCGGTTGGACCATGATTACAATAAACATTGAGAGTTACTTACATTGAGCCCAGTATCCAGAACAGACAGGCAATTTGAATACTTGTGCGTCTAGACCACTTGTCTGCAATGAAAGATGAAGATAGAGCACCTAGGAGAGATCCAAAGGGCATGGAACATGTGATACCACCCTGACGATAAGAAACCGGGTCATCGAAATATCGTTTGTATGCCTGGGTACCAAGCACGCCAGACATACTGCTGATATCGAAGCCGAAGAGACCGCCGCCTAGGAATGTTAGTATTCTGTAACATCTCGGAGTATCATAGAAATACCAATGGCGGCGAAGCCACAGATGAAATACACATCTACAAGATAAATTATTAGTTCAGATATATCGCCAATACATTGTATGTTCCATACTATAGGTGGTCCAAACCATCTTCACACAAACGATTAGCTTCTGCCGAGTAGTGGTGAATACACGATAGTGGTATCGGAGAAACTAGGCCTAGTTCCCGAGAAGGTGAAGAATAGTGCCGTATATTAGAACTAAATATTTACGAAGAGTGTCAGAGATGATCTCTTCAAGATTTATAGTCTAGGTAGATATGTCAAGTTTAATAGCATATAGCACTCACTTGAAAGCCTTTTGCTTCTGATCGAATCCAAAGGTGAATATTGCGGTAAGGCACAGAATTCTTAAATAAGCATTACCGGACACATACTCATTAAAACGACTTTACAATGTTCACACAAGAGGCTAGAGGTTTCCGGACTCAAGTGGTGGAGGTGGGTCGTTTAAGTATAGCGAGGTAACATGATCCGGGATATTTGAGAGCTAGGGTGCCACGAATATTTTTGTTATTGGGGATTACATAGCAGATAGGGTGAGACCGATGGCATTCACTGATTTGTCGATTGCTCGTCTCGTTTTGCGTAACACAATGCAACCTCGGGGTCTTCAGGTTGTGCCTCTTATGCATGGGAATGGTCGACCGAGCCAGAAAAAGCCGCCCGCGAATGGCTGCACGACAAGAAGAGCATGTTGTTCGCGTGTATGGGAAGAACAGGCTATTTCATAGGTTGATGGTTGAATCTTACATCAATGAAATCCAGGAAGTGTAAGATCTGCACGGTAAACATAGCGAGCTCTCCAGTGTCTTTACTAGGGTTTCCAAAAGCTTGACCGTGCCACATACATGCACATTACCGTGGTTGACTTCTCTGTTCCTTGTGAGACCAGCCCTTCGTGAATGAATGTCATCCCTAGCTGAAAAACTGCTGCGTATTGAATTTCAATTCAGCTTGAAACGTGTGTAATCATAGAGTTGAGATAAATCATTGTAAAGAAGTTCCAATTGATTGTTCCGAAGGAAAGCCGTATTGCTTACGATCTACCAATTCCCCAGTTCCCCGCAAAAGGTAGCGCGGAGCTCTTCGTTCGATGGGCTTCAAACCGCCTATGCTTGTCCTTAATTCAAGTCTTATGCCCTCCATCATTAACCCTTGACCTGCATATCGACGTCGTTCCGTATCCGCGTTGGCAAAGCAAATGAGAAACCCACTGCATGGGCTGATCCTTCTGATCACCTGCAGCTTTGCCGAATTAAAAACGGTGCTGCACTCTAGCCACTATTGAAGCTCGCGAATGATCAAGCTTCAGCTGACGTTGTGTTATGGGATCTTGAGACTGTGGCTGGCCTCGAGATGCGACCTGAAAGGAGGCCGGATCGTTGAAGTAGGAGGTTACACAACTGCGGGGTTGCCTCATTAACAGTGGTGATGAAGGCCGAATGGCGGTGTTTTTAACAACGGTCGTATGATGATTATAGCACCGAATATAGAGTTGAGGCATGCTTCCTTGCAGATGTCTGGGCTTCTTTTGTGGTTTAAAACGTTGGATCTGAAGAGTTCTTGAGATTTATCGAGATATACACTGTTACAAGCTTTGTTCCTCCATAGTTAAATCGCCTTTTGTAGAAAATTGCAAACCAGCCACTCCCGTACAGTATCATTTCTTTGATGAAGCGAACATTTATAGTACTTACCAGAAGTTCAGGACAGCTCTCGGGTTAGCGGGCGAAATCTGGCTCCTATTTGTAGCTTGTAGATTCTTTGTTAGTCAAACCAATCATGTGGAACTCGTTACTGGGTCAAGTTGGTATGACTGTTAAGGACTATTTGAATTTCTATCTTTTTCTATCTTCTCGGCTGTCCTAAAAGTACATTGCATAGTCTGTAACGTTGCGAGGCGGCTCTAAGGGCACAGCATCAGCTTTATTTTCGGGGCGAAAGCTGATCCACGATATTTTCAGGGTTTTTCCTATTCATAGTTAGGATTAATTTCCACAAAGAAGTACCCAGGATGTACCAAGCTAATGCAATATATCTATCTTAAGTCAGTAAAAAATGTTTTTAGATGGCTCGAAGGTACTTACTTAGTGTGGCTACCCCTCGCAGCAATCTCCCCTTTGCTATTCGTGAATTGAATCGATGTATATGCCAACGTTTTACCAACTGCATGATCTTCAGTCTCATCTCTCAGACGCCTCATGTTCAATGTACAACATACATTTATCACACGTCACAACGGCCTTCAGAACGTCACCAACTTTACCACCAGAGCTAAGATATGTAACTATGAAAGCAAACTTAGCAAATCTCGGTCTCCAAAAAAAGATTTCGTGTAACAAATCACTTGCCATTCAGATCCGTGGAAACACCTGTAGCGAATAAGCCCCTCGATGCTACAGCCAGTGAACCACCTAGGTCAACTTTTGTCATCAATTAGCAAAAATGAACTTCTAAAAGCCAGCTGAACGTACCCATGCTGGCAATGGTGCCGCCATGAATAATATCTAGCCTGTTCTATTCTTGAATTAGTGGTCGGTAATGAAAAATCAAATATGGAACGAACCGTGTGTTCCTTCTTTATATCAAGCTCAAAATCTACACGCCCTGGCTCCGCAGCTGTGACCCGTAACTACACGATTTGTAATAAGTTGTCTGTGAGAGAGAACAATATATTATTTCAGAAGCTCACATTCTCTCCAAATAACCTAAGATTCAAGCTGTTAGCTGGGCCGATATTTTACACATAAACCAGCGAAATCTCCACTTGAAAGTAAATAGTTGAACCAAATCAATCAATCCTCTAAAACTCAAAATCGAATAGCAACTATGCTAACCAAAGATTATTGCAATATTTCACTGAATTTGCGGAGGAAGATATACCTCGGCTCTAATCCACTCTCTTTTTGAAATGAAATCAAGACCTAATGTTCTTTAGCACTGAGATAATTGAGTCGGCATTTAAAACTTCACTCACTGATCTGACAAATCGAAGAGCAGCCATATTGAATTGAAGTATTGTTGATAATGTCAAGTGAGTTTCGCACTACGTCGATGATACAAGGCTGGAGGCTAGTCCCGTGACCAGGCGATAACCTGGGTCCGTGCAGACCGGACCCTCAATTATTTGGTGAGGCTAATTCCGCCAGAGCAACCTCGATTCCATGATTGAGGCAATGATAAAGCGATAGTATCTCGAGGACTGAGGAATAGACACGCATCATGTCTGTCTCATCACTCGCCTCCTTCGAGTACCTGGAAAAGCTTCCAGGTACAACTTTCAGCAAACTTTACGAGCAGCCTGCTACATCACTCGCCATTTTTAGGCGGATGCTGCCTCATCTTGGTATGCCACTATGTCTGCACATTGTAGAGAAACAGTTGGGCTAACAAGTCATAGCAAAGTCGTTTGTGATGGCGCTGCTTTATTTAAGCAAGCCCCTACCTCTCACCGATCTTGACCTCTGGGTTCAGCCCAAAAGCCAGAGGTGAGTTTCCCCTCAGCTTATCGTGGTCTCTCTGACACGCTGCAGAGAAAAGTCCGATGCTCTCTCAACATTGCTGAGCCTTCATATCATCACAATCACAGCTCCGAGCCGAGACAGCCCACAGCATGTATCCCTACTACGAAACTTCCAAACCTCTCTACGAAGTGCCTTGACAGGCGGCGGAACTCACAACTCATTTGGTGTGCCATCGGTAGAAGTGGATCACGATGTCACTGTCGAAGCGCTTGACGAGTACGCTACGGCGCAGTGGGAGGGCATACTACATTATTTAGTACATAGCGTTGGTGGAGGCTCACAGAGTGGACAAAAACTCACCCAATCGGTTACTACTCTGCTAACGAAGGGAAATCTGGTGAAGACTGCTGGAAAAGGGATTGGGAAGAACGGAATAACGCAGGCTGGGTTCTCTTTCCTGCTGCAAGAAGTGAATGCACAGGTTTGGACATTGCTACTTCTATTTATTGAGAATGCTGAGATTTTGGGAATGAATTCGGTTGAAGTACTGTCATTCCTCTTCATGCTTGGATCTTTGGAACTTGGAAAAGCATACAGTACCGATACCCTGACGGACTCACAGCGGCAAACAATCACACATCTGGTGGATTTTGGGTTGATCTATATACCGGAATCAACGCCATCGCAATTCTTCCCTACACGACTAGCAACAACACTTACGTCTGATGCAACAGCTCTCCGCAGCGTATCTGCTGGGTTTGATGCGGCAATTGCATCGGGTGGTGGATCGAAGGGCTTTATCATTATCGAGACCAACTACCGTGTATACGCATATACATCGTCACCTTTACAAATCGCCGTTCTATCACTCTTTACTCATCTCTACATTCGATATCCCAACCTGGTCGCGGGAAAATTAACGGCCGGTGCCATTCAACGAGCCATCGCACATGGCATCACGTCCGATCAAATCATCGCCTATCTCACCACGCATGCACATCCCCAACTCCGCAAAACTCCGGCTGCATTAGCGGGAGGTCCCATTCTCCCTCCAACGGTGGTCGATCAGATACGACTTTGGCAACTGGAGCAAGAGCGGATGAAGACGACCGCAGGGTTCTTGTTTAAAGACTTTGAGAGCGCGAAGGAGTATGAAAGCTGTGTGAGGTATGCGGAGGAAATTGGAGTATACAAGTGGAAGAGCGATGCGAAGCGTATCTTCTTTGTAACGAGACACGAGCAGCTAAGGGACTTCATCAAGAGCCGGAAAGTCAAGTAGATGCATATGCACTCCATCTTTCGGGCCGTAGTGGAGTTGGGAGGAGAGTGATATACCAGTTGCATGCAGCTGGATAGGCTCCAGGTGTATATGCTTTCCACGGGTGGTTTATTTCAATTTTATAACGGGGCATCATAGCGTGGCGTTGGGGGGCAATCATCCACTATACTGTAGATATCTAGATCCAAGGATGTTCACAGATCACCAATATATTGTATCTTGCAGCCGTGATCGACAGCTCTTCCTGTACCTTCTCATCCCTTCTGGCGGCAAATCTCCGTCAGTCGTTATGAACGTGGTTCCCTTGCACCAGAACTGCCCAACCTCGTGAACCCGACACCCAAATTGGGCCGGTCGGGCCGTTCCTTAGTCCGACCACATCTCCCGGCCAGGATAAACCTTATTACCCGATGAAAGCAATATCATTTTGGGTCGGCGTTGCAGGATATAGCACGGGTGATGAGTAGCTGGCGTGGCAGTGAGCTTGATGGAAATTGAAGCTGAAGTTGCTTTTGATACTTGTAGCTGGCCTTGGCAAATCTACGTCATCTCCCGTACTCGACACCCATGTTTGAGGTTCTAGACATTCCCAGTGAATTTGGTTTGTTGATTTATTTATTTATTTTATTATGATACTTTATCCAGGCCAGAGATGAAGAACATCTAACAGCCTCCGACTCAATTCTCCCTCGGATTCTTTCTTTCCCCCATAACACACGTGTAATCCTGGAGGAGTGGCAGTTAGTTTGGGTGTTGCGTGCCCAATGGAACCAGCTTGTCCCTGCAAAACCAAGATTATGAACCACCCTCCCCAACCCACCAAACCCGCATCCCCCGTCGACAACTCCGAGCTTGATTCAAGTTCCCATAAGAAATCTCTTCCTCCACCCCAGCCTCTTGAATTTGTACTCCTTTACATCTGCTCCAATATCTGCTCCATCGTTTGCACACATCCGCGAGCTCACAACTACTTGCGTGCGAAGAAGAAGAAGAAGAAGAAGAAGAAGCATTGCGTGGCGGTCAGCGGTCCAACCCTCCTTGCAGTAGCGGGGCATCAACCACGACGTAACATACCTATACCCTACGCCATCCTCCCCTCCATCGCCTCCCTTCAACCCTAGAACGTGTGCGAAGCGAATCAACAAACCATACCACGCCAGAAACCCTCGTTGCCAACGTCAAAACCGTCAAAAACCATGTCGCGCGACTACGGCTACCCTCAACCCCGCGGAGGCGGTGACCGCTGGGATGCCGAGCGTTTCGAACACGAAGAGCGCAGCCACCGATTCAGTGAACCCCGCTTCGAGGATCGTTCTCCTCCAGACTTTGGACGAGCAGGCGGCGGAGGTAGAGGCGGCTTTGGGCCCTTGCCGTCGAGAATGAGAGACCATTCGGACGACGGTTTTGACCGGAGAGGCCCACCCCGTTTTGACGATCGAGGACCAGGTGGCGGCGGCTCGAGGTTCGAAGAGGACCGCTACGAGAAGAAGAAGGTCTACTACGATGACGAACCGAGATATCAGCGAGAGGAGCCCTTTGGCAGAGACAGAGGAGGAAGTACCAACATCACAATTGAGAAGGAAAGGGAAATTTATAGACGAAGCCCTTCTCCTCCACGACGAGGACCAATGGGAAGACCCTCCCTCTTAAGACGGCAAAGCAGTCTAGATACGTTTGATCGCAAGCCTCTAAGTCGATTCCAAAGAGAGGAGTATGGTCCACCTGCGAGGTATCGAGAGGAGGTTAGATTACCACCGTTAACTCCTATTCCACTACCAAGAACGAGACAATTGGGTGCTCCCCCAAGAAGGTATGAAGAGAGAGATTACGAAGAGATAAGAGTGGCAGAACCCGACTTCTACGGCGACGATGAGTTCCGTGGGTTTCCTGAACGCGTGAGAGAGCGTGAGATTGTGCGGACAAGAAGAAGGAGCAAGGAACGTAGAAGAAGCAGAAGTAGAGAGAGCACAGCAGATAGTAGGACTACGAGAAGTGTGAGGAGCAGCAGCTCGAGTTCGAGAGAGACAAATATTACCGTAGGTACTACGATGAAGAATGAGTTTCCAAAGAAGGGCAAGACAAGAATGCCGGCAAGGCTGGTCAGTAAACAGGCGATTAAGGATCTGGGTTATACTTTCGATGAGGAGGTGAGTCTACCGATATGAGTCTCCATTGGCGTGCATTACTGACGTTTCAGGGCGATGTGATTATTATCCAGAAAGCTCTTGGGAGAGAGAACATCGATGAAGTGATCAAGCTGAGCGAAGATTACAAAAATCAAGAACGTGAGTTGTTTCTCAGTTTGTTCTATTTTCCCCTTCATTTTCCCCCACGCGATCCCAAATCCTAACCCAGCGCAACGTCAGACCCCCCAGTCACCGAAACAACTCTAACAACGTATGTCGTCGGCGCAGAATCTCCAGTCGTCCATTTCCCACCTCCCCAATCAGAGCATGGTGGTACTATCTACGAAGAAACCAAAACCAAAACTCAAACCCAAGAAGTTTTTACCATCCCTCCGCCCCCTCAGTCAGTCCACAACGACCACTACCACCAGCCCCCTCAACAAGGCTACGAAGTCGTCACAGACACGAAGATTATAACGAGATCACCCTCACCACCTCATCACCACCACCACGATCACCATGGACCCGTTATAATCGAAGCTGGCCACCCTCACTCCGCCCCCATTCCTGTCGGTGCCCTAGCCCTCGCTACCCGTCCACATTCTCACTCGCGGGATGAGCGTTCCATCCGCGACGAGATCCGTGCCTTAGAAGCCGAGAAGGAAGCACTTCGTGCTGAACGTCGCGCCGAAAAGGAAATGCGTAAAGCTGACCGAATCCGTCATGGAGCCCGCCACTCTGAATCAGATCTGGTGCTTTACGAAGAAGACCATCGGGTTTACGATCGGAGGGATGATGTCATGATTGTGAAGAAGGAGTATGTGGAGGAGAGCGGTGGTGGAGTGAAGATTTTGAAGGACAAAAAAGGTAGGATGGCTATTAGTGTGCCGAAATACCTCAAATAAGTATGGGAGGTTTTTCTTTGCTTCCTCATTCTTTACTACTGAATCTAAAATGCTAATTTCTGGCTGTTTGCAGGACCACCACCAAAGTTGTTGAAGGCTATGTTAAAAACCTTAACGTAGGCCTCTCAAATATCTTTTAGTCCGTTGCTTCAAGGAGTTTTGCAGGCGGTGGATTTCGTGACAAGGCTTGCAGGCAGGCGCTTGTGCTTTGGGCGCGATCTTTAGGCAAAGGACTAGAAGGCGCAGGTTATACTTTTGGCATATGTAAATGTTGCAAAATTGTATCGCGGTGTGGAGCTTTTTGATTTACTCGCGACTGTATTTCCACTAGGGATGTTGAATGGCCGTTAGCATTTTATAATGTAGAGACGAATCTCCTTCCATTTGAGCCGCTTGTCATCCATGGTGTTACAAGCTTCAAACTTGGTCTGATTTTGCTCTTACGGTGATACCACTGATCTAGCGTTATTAAAGCCACTTGTGAGTATTGTAGCAACTCGAGTTCTCATTCGTCCAATAATAACGAGCTGTTATTATGAAAGAGGATATAGATCAGAAATCAAATGCTTTAAATCCCATCGACCATTGTATGTTTGAGTCATTCTATGGGGTGCATCATGCTTTAATGCATCTAAGATAACACGTAAAAGGAATGTCTACCTACATCTAGTACGTAACCTCAAGCTCGCATAGAGCTGGCTTGAGTGCCTTTCCCCCCTTCCCGAGCCTATAGTTTTTGGCCGCGGATGGCGGATGAGGAGGCTAATTACCGGTGCTGTTGGTTCTTGAAAAGCATCTGTGCATGTGCATTATCACACACATCTCATGCGTGAACAAGGCAGCTTCTGATAAGTATTGAGCAAGGAATTAGTTGGAGGGGAGGGGCGGGAGAATAGCGCCAATTGGACATTCATGAATCTTGGGTGGTTCTGTACCTAACTCGACTTTATAACACCAATTATTAGAACCCCTCCCATATAGCCGCTGTTGGATCTGCTAAGCCTGAGTTGTTGTTTTTTCACTGGGGATTGATTATCCGCTAGGACCTCTATATTCAATTCTCTGGTGTTTCCATCACGCATCCGGTCTGCCTTATCTAACACCGAGATACTTTATCATGAGACGCAATATAGCTCCTCCCTCGCGTCGCCTGAAATCAGTGCTCGTTCTATGAGAAGTGCAGCGAAATATGACACAACCAATCCGTGTTTAGATGGCTCGTAGGTGAGTGAAGTCGTTGAAATGTTTACTGATGCAAACCTTTCCTTCAGTGTTTCAAGAGTGCTAATCATCCTGATAGCGCCTGGTCCAAATCCCTGGAAGGTGATTTTATAGTTTTAAACATAGGTGGATGAGAGAAAAAAAGATGGTAAGTAGCTTTCAGGTGACTGTAATCTTTGAAGAGTTTGAAGTACTTTATCAGAGGAAAGTGATACCTTTTAAAATAATATGATCCTTAGAACTAGCCATACCAAACAGGACTTTACAAGCTAAATGAACGAAAGTCTCTATCTCATACCACTGACGTTAACTATGTTCTGAAATGATATTTTCCACCTCTGAACTTTGTACGGTTTAAGAAGCTCTAGATAACAGAGTACAGCAGGGTGCCCGCGCATTTAATAGTCCGACATTTCTAAGCATGTTCAGCCCTCAAGACTTTGATCTTCCATCAAAGCTCAGCAAACACTGTTTCATCCTTATATCCACTCCATGAGCTTTCTTCAAACGTCTTATGATCCTTCGTTTGCCGAGCTAATTTAATTCTGAAGGCAGAGATCTCTACCTCTTTGACAGTGTCGTTTCCATTTTCAGCACCCCAAAAGACAAATTCAAGGAGTGGTTTGCCAGCATAAAGAGCAAAGTCTTCATCTGTGATGCAGTGATCATCCCATATCAGCTGCTTATTTCGTGTCTCTGAAACAAGGATGCCTCTCCACAAGGCACCTTGCTGGTTTTCTTCGTCTTGGTAGAGAGTGGTAGGTATCAACTGGATACGAAATGGTTCTCCTTTTGTCACCTGGTCAAGTAATGGCGTCCATGCACTGATTACATCTGTTGAGTTGGAGATGAAATTCTCGATATAAAGAGACCTAGTAGCGGAATGAGCGAGGGTGAGCGTGGTATTTAGATGTGTAGACTTATAAACCCCTGTATGATGAGCGGATAAATCGTGCTGTGCAATATTCTCAGCTGCCTCTACTAAAGGTACTGTTAAAATTTCACGGATTTTATCTTTTAGCGAGGTCGATGTCCCAGTTGTCAGAATCGTTATACCAAGATCGTACTCAGGGAGCATGATAATATAACTCAGGTAACCTGGAACAGAGCCGCTTTTAGTAACGAATGTCACAGGCCGTGAGGTGGTCGATAAGATAGAATTCGTGCGGAATATCTCCCAAGGACTGCCGTAGAATGAGGATATCGTGGTTGAGAATGAGGAAGGTTGAAACCAATTCAATTGAGGAGTTAGTCCGTTGTAGTTAGTTAGGACGTACCGAAGAAATTTGGACATGTCCGATGATGAGCTATAGAGTCCACCAGTACTGTGAATATATTAGCATGACTAGTGGAGACTTGTATGTTTTTTTGACTTACGGTCTTTGTACTCCTTCTTCTATATTCCAGTAACTTTCATCTGTTGGTAGCTTTGGTAGGACTGCGGAACTGTCGTTGGATGGCACGAAAGAGCTCATAGTCATCCCTAAAGGCTTCAAAATCCGTGTATCAACATAATCGCTATAGCTGATTCCGGTAACATTTTCTATGACAAGGCCTAGAAGATCAAAGTTCACGTTTGAGTAGGTTGACTTCTGCTTTGGTGGCCAAAGTGGGCTTCTAGTGGCAAGATCTGCAAACAGATCTGGTTTCTATGATAAGCCAATGCTGGGATAAAATGTCATTTAATTTACCCTCTTTTTCACATGGTCTGTCAAATCCAAGGTATACATCACATTGCGGAAGTACACTTTTATTCATTGGTGGTAGTCCAATCTGAGAAGGGTTCGGGAAAAAGGCGAGGAGATCTGACTGGGCAACTATTGATAGAGTTATAATCAGTTTGACTCGCGAGAGAATGGGGATGGCTTTACACTCTCTGATTATGCCACTCAACTGACTTGCGACAGTCCGGAGAGTTATATCCTTCCATGGAATGTCACCGCTCAAATCTGATAAATATGTATCAATGGTGTCATCAAGACTGAGGTTTCCAGCAGCATGCTGCTGCAAGATAGCTAAAGTGGTGAAGCATTTTGTCACGCTTGCCATCCTATAGACGCTGTTGCCTGTCACTTCCACCGCGCCAGGCCGCTCCAAATCTCTATCCCTTGCGGTGTGGTGGAGCTCCCACAGTGTTCCCTTAGAAGTAGTAACTTCAACTGAAAAAGAGGATATATCAAACTCAGGTGCTAGGACTTCCTGATTTATTTTCAAGCTAATCGCCTCAAGCACTGTTCCCAAGGCCCCGGACCGTTCGTAAGCTTCATGCCCCGGTAAGGGAAATGCTGGAGATGGATCATAGCAACGCGCTGATATAACAGTCGCAAGAATGGTTGTAACAAACCAAGCGATAATCTTGCTGAGACTCATGGTAGCACAATGATCTAGAGATACAGATGTTATGGAGTAGTGTTCAAGTACATGACGCAGACAATTCTGACTTATCCAAAGCGGCGCAGTGCAACAGGGGTTGCTACGACCTTATTATTGGTGTGTTTAACCAAACAATACCACAGGTTGCCTTAAATAATGATCGATCAATTCGTGCAACACATGTTGGAAGTGCACAGGGTAGATCAGAAATAGAAAAGTGAAAGTTACGAAAACGAAACACTATTTGGACAATAGCTCGCGGTGGACATAACAATTGGGACACTTTTTGCTGGTGCACGTACCAAGAAGAGTTCCGGTTATTTTGTCCACCGGTAGAATAGGTCCTTGCTTTGGTTGTTCAGGACGCTTAATCTGTCTATGCTTCTTAGATAACTACTATGATTTTCCCGTCTACCTATGGTGCTTTTGGAGTAGACTTTAGAATTTTAATTAATTGCTGACAATTGACATAGAAGTAGGCACTGCAACCTCTTTTTTTAATTAATCAGTATTGGTTTTTATATAAACTAAAAGTGGATTGAAACAGCCGTCCCTACGAGCGAGCCTATTTAATCACGTGACAATAATTAATAGCTGCTCCCCGTGCCTCAAAACATGGTAAGTGAAGCAGGACTTTCATGATTTGGAAATGAAAGTTCAATAGTATGACAGTATGGATAACTGTTTTCTGTATGTCTTCTCAAACTGGCCAAAGTCTTAGGCGAGGTTCTTTATTCCCATCCCTCACCCCATCTCAAAGTATAAATCGTAATGGTTTCCACACCCAGGGTTGAATCCGCTCTCACACTTCGTACACCGATTCTCACAGGATAAATACTCGAAGACCGTCAATACATGCTTACAACTCCCACACATGACTGCTTTCTCACTCCTCTCGTCTGTCGCCCATACTTGGGCTGCGTGCTTTTCAAGTTCGGAGTGGCAGGAAATACATGCGTAGAACTTGTTACAACATTTGTGCTTGATAGCTATGATGTCAAGTGGAGAGTTGTAATGCGCACATTGAGTCGATGAGGTAGTTTTGACTCCGTGGACTGGAGGTGTATCCATGAGCTTGGATATGCAAGGAATGAAGGAGGCGTTGGCAAACAATTTTTCCTGAGAGTCGGTAAGATCCAGTGGAAGGATTTGAGTTTCAAGAAAGTTTTGCCGTCTACTGAGTCATATAGTACTGCTTTGGGGGTCTTCTTCGAGGAATTATGTATATCGTATATGAAAGGTAAGTGGTCACGATGAAATTTCAAATTCGGCTCGGCTTCGGCTCGGTTAAGATAAGGCGAATCTAACATCCTCTCTAGTCCTTAGCTAACATCTTTCCGAGAAAATAAACATTTACGCCTTGAACAATTATGGTCATGTCTTCTTACCTCTTGTTCTGATAGAGATTACTTTAATTCCCGTAGGTTTATGCAGTAGACTATATATCCTTGGGTTACCTGACTGAACGCAAATTTCCATTTCTCGAATTCTAATTCTCCTCTAAAAAAAAACAAAATGCTAAGTAAAACGCCAACAATAGACCTTAACGAATCCCAAACATCAAACACTGCAATTTCATGCCTTCTTCGATGGTAACAATTACCTCGTCTCATCAATACACTTACTCCATGGTAGTAATTGATATAATATAGAACCTGACCACTTTAGATACGCGAGAGAAAACTAATCGGTCATCGAGTTGATTTCTCTAACCATCGTTCCCTCTGGGTGTTGGTAGGCCACAATATTAGTCACAATTCCATCGGCTTTTTTGGCGAGTAGTAATCCTTTTTCAGACTGTACCCAAAATGTTGGCGTCTTTGGGTTTTTCTGGGCTAGAAGCTTATCTTCTGGTGCATAGAACCAGACTTCACCAGTGGCAATGCCAGCGCAAGCACTGGAAACTGGTCCCCAAAAACCAGCACCGACCTCTTCCCAGGTCTTATAGTGGGCATTGGGACCATAGGTCATATACGGTGCCCATTCTTTCGCCATTGGCTTGATGAGCATATCTAGCGTCTTCCTCCCATGGGCGGAGGCAAAATCGATAGCGCCTTTTTCTTGCGTGCCTGACCAGTAAACGAGCTTGCTACCCCAGGCTCGTATATTAGGCTGTGCGAAATATTCATCGAAGTCTGCCTTTGTCGGTGCTTTTGCAACTGGCGACGGAGGTTTGGTGGTAGGCGAAGTTGGCCTGGTAAGTGAAGATCGCCTGGTAGTTGAGGCTAGAGTGGTTGTTGCTGGCTTTGGGGCCAGGATTGGCTTAGGACCGGTATTGACTACTGCTTTGACTGGTTTGGGCTTTGGGGTGATCACTGGAGCTGGAGCTCTCTTTTCAATATCGATGGTAGGTAAATTTAAAACTTCAGCTAGGAGGATAAATGTTAGATGCGTGAATCTCTAAGATGCCTGGAGTTTACTTACTATCCCTGTGTTCCGACAATGGAGCACCCAGAACACCCGCGAGAGTGGAAAGTGCTAACAAAGCACTGAATCCTGCTTTAAAGAAACGCATATTGAATGCAATCAAGTAGAAAAGGAAGACAGCTTTAATTTAACTTTTCTGCAATAGACGAAAGTCCTTAAGAATACGGATTGTTTTACAGGAAAGTTGAAGTCAAGCGGCTAGGAGCCATTTATATATTCAGCATCTGGTATTTGGAGAGATTGAACATGATTAAGATCTCTCGGACCTCATTCCTTTGAAAATGATTCTTGAGAACCTCCATCCTACCGGAAGGCGAAAGCCACTATTCAGTCCACCTGCAGTCCGATCCCAGCGTCGAACTACTGTTCTTGAGATAGAATCACTCTCAGGTAGGGGAGAAATACTACCCTCTGGGACTCTGGGGATCCAATCCTCTATTGGCCAGTAAAACCTGGCTGGGGAACTTTGCACTTGAAGGCTTAAATATCCATAAAGCCACCAATCCCTAATTGAGTCGGGGAGGTAAGGAGCAGTCTTTGGAGGAAGAGGAAGATTTGCCGTGGCAGTAGCAGATGTAAATGCTCGAGGTGAGATAACAGTATTCATGTAGTATCAATGTAGGGTCTGGACGGAGTGAAGTAATGAGGATCTGAGAAAACTCTTCTAAGATTTGTCATTCTATTAGATTTTTTTGGCCATACTAAGCCTATGCCAGACAAACAGTAATATTTTAATGTATGAGATGATGCTTCTCATAGATAGTGAACGTTACAAAGAATAATACTTCATAGTTCAAGGGAGTATCCTCGTATCTAAAGGGCCGATGCTTCAGCTAGGATTGAACCAAGCAAGGTAAGCACAATCTGCCATCAGCATTACGTTACTTACAATTTAAGGTTAGGGAAGCAGCAGGAGCAATTGAATTGAGGCTGAAAGTTTGTAATCTTAAAGATCAAGTCATCAGAAGTTTTCTACATAGTATAGTAACATCGCAACCAAGTAAAAGCAGCACATAACCTGAACCTGTCGTAATGCTACCTAAACTCCCCAATACACATATTGAAGTAAGGATGGGATTCAGCAACTTCAAATCCAGCCCACAATTGAATGGATGCAGGTAGGATGATGATCTTAGCTATCTCAGATGCCTGGCTAGTTTACTGATTCAACGCTTTTGAGGGTGCAGGTGAATCATCTGCCAATTGGATGTTGCCAAGCCTTTCACAGACAAGTATTGAGCAATTCGTAAAAGTAATCCCGAATTGCTTTCCCAAGCTTCGATTTATATAGGAGAAGGTTTCTAAAGTTTACAATATAGAAATATTTCAAAACCATTTGTCAATAATACATTATCCACGTTCCCATCGAGATTCTATTTGCGGCGCATTTACATAGCCTACTTTGAGTCGCACTGTATGCAATGGAGCATATTCACGTGATACCCATGTAGAGGGGGATCAGCCGCAACCGATGGCTGAGATCCCTTGAAAACCATGTCATTGAATCTATAGGTCTACAAGTTCAACCATGAAGGGCTGTGCCTCAATCACGTGTTTGGGTTCAGCGCTCACCTCTTCAAAGAGGCGTTCCAGAGTGGTTCCTCTTTGAGTCTTATGTCTCAGCATTTTCACGCTTGTGAAAGGCGTAATTATATAAGAAATTGAAGACAAGCCGTGATTGATAAAACTCTAATAGACATCATGACCGAAAGTAAGTGTTTGCTGCGTAGATTCCGAATCATGAGCTAATTCCACTAAAGACAATGCAAGCGACGATTTTGTAAACCGTCTTCTGGATGCATGTTCCACTGGCAAGGCCGATCAACTACCGACGCTAATCCAAAAATGTCAGAACTACAGTTCAATCTCTGTCCCAAATGCAGAATATCTTTTGAAATTAGCTGCAAAGTCCGGCCAAGCAAGAACTATCCAGATTCTGTTTGAGAACTTGCCCCAATGCCAAATATCTCAGCCATGGAAGCCAGCTCATTTTGAAAGTGACAGTCTCAATGACGGGAAGGATATTGCAAAATATTGGAGCATTTCAGAACATGGACCTATCCATGCTGCTCTTGACGGGTCTGATCCGATCAGTGTACTCCAAGTCTTTTTTGACGCGGGAATGAGCGTCGATTATGATCTCGATAAGGCGGGAAATCTAATGACAGTGGCAATCTTCTCTCTAGAGTCAGTCAACTTGACAAAGTTTCTGCTTGAGAGTGGGGCATCTCCCAATGGCTACCACTTGTACCAGACATTCGTAGCAAAGGCCGCTTCAGAACCTACTCCTGAACTGCTGAACCTACTTATCAGCCACGGAGCTGCCTTGGACGGTTATCCTCTTCGCAGTGCCGCGGAACATCGCCGAGTTTCTAATGCTGAGGCGTTATTAAACTATGGGGCTAATATCAATGAGGCTTTTGCAGAAATGGACTTTCTTGCTGATCCACCTCGTCAGATCTTACAAGGAACTGCCTTACACTCTGCGATCACCGGAGGATGGCGTGACTTGCCAGCCACCGACTCTACCGCAGATATGATTCGATTTCTTCTTGGTCATGGTGCGAAGCCAGATATCTTGAATGTGGATGGAAAAACTGCATTTCAATTAGCACAAGGTCATGATGATGTTCTCGCCGTTTTTGCCGATTGCGGTGTCAAGGAGTAGAATGAAGGGCACACTTTGAAATAGGTTGTAGATACTTAGGCAACCATAGGTCTAGTTGTTGTTTATTAATCCATATTTAATGAAGATTAGCGGCAAAGTGGTTCTTGGTTCGCTTTAATTTCCACGATCTTGCCGTGTTATTTCAGCTATATTTATTTAAGTTTAGTGCATGGGATAAGAAGTTTAGACAACTGCAAAATGTATATTTGGTCTCACCACACCTATTCATTTCTAACAAACGCCGTATACGTGAAGCTCCTGGTCTTGCTTCAAGATTGAAGCTTGCTTTTGTTATATATATATTATACAAAGTTTGCCACATTCTGGCAATGGACATTTGTGATGGAGCGAACATATTAAAATAACCGGAAATTATACCAGTCAGGCAAAACGAAATTCATTAGCAGGGGGTGATTGACCGTGGGTCCCAAACTCCTGAGAGCTTGATTGTCTCGTCACCATAACCTCAGTGGTCTTCTTTATGCCTTTTGAATCCGGATGAATATTCAACTCCTCGGTGCTGCTCTCGATATCTCCAAGCCCAACGACTGCATCTTGAGCTCGACGATCTCTTGAAGGAAATTTGTCAGTTCCACTATCATTGCCCGTGTAATTTCTCTTATGGTCCCCTCCTCCAATACTATTAAGCACGTAAGAGCTACCTCGCTGCCCAGTTTTTCTTCCCGATCTATTTGCGCTAACGCTGCGAAAGTATCGGAATAGTGGCGACAGAGGCGGAACACAGGAGACTATTATCCCAAGATTATTTTCCACCATCGACCACATTATAAGATGGGAACTGTCGAGATAGTTGGAGAGTGACTTGATGGTAAATATTCGAATAATCTGAATGACAGTGATGAAGGCCCCTATAGAGAATATACCCAGTAGAACGAGTTTGTTTCGTAGTGGAATTTGGGATCTGATCAACATTGGAAATGGAGTGATTATTCTGTATTATATTTAGAAAAAGCGTTGCAAAGTTGACAATTGTCTCAACGCGGCGGAACTTACATTATAACGTCAAATATGATGGTGATCGAAGCCATAGTCGTATAAAACGGTACAGCAACCAAACAGCTGCCCCCAAGAACATTTGGGTCCCATTGTTTGGAGATCTACACCCTTCTGTAAGCTAATGCATTTTGTATTGCAATGACTATCTAGGTTAACTTACTGGATTGCATAAGTTGAGTTGCACAATCAAGAAGCAAATATGAAATGCTGTGCATGCAGCAGCAATGCAAATTATAGTGACTCGATAATATTTGACAACTGCTATGCGCAGAAAGGAATACAGGAGACTAAGTTTAAATCCCAGTATACTGGTTATATAACTATTACGCGTAAGTATAAGATTCACCTTGGAGTAGAGAATTGCTCTGGTTATCATACAATGGTGCGCCGCAATATTGTGCCTGTCTATGGTCAGCAGGAGATACATGTTGAGGTAAGGGTCTTTAAACCAACCAGGCCAAAACTGAATATGTTCTCATCCGGCATGTCGGACAAGTTTTGCAAGCCGAGCCCCCATCTCGATTCTAAAGATCCGTTAGACAGAAGTAATTGCGAACAAAGTCTGCTTACGAATTAAGGTTACAATTAAGAAGCCCAATGCCATAAACTATCAACTGTTAGTGGCAGAAAAGTATTACGACCACAGTCTCCTACCCAAGTGCACACAATTATCCAGTCGTCTTCTCTTTGTTAGCAAAAGCTCATCATAATTTGCTTTAGCTAACTTACCAGCTCCAGCTGCCTTTATCATAAACAGTCGCACGTACATTCGCAAGCATACTGTGATCAAGGAAATCGTAGTGAAGGTAATGCCGACAGCTGCAATTGTTGGGCCATTGGTATCAGCATTTGGATCAACGGTATTATACGTCCAGCCCATGACTGCAAATTTGATCTAGACTTTTCCAGAATACTGATATGATGGAACTTTAAGGTTATTTTGACGATCTGCTTCCCCTTCAGTGCAGATCGAGTTCCTAAGTTTTGGTCTTATACTAGAGATAACCTCTCAGCTCTTGATAGAACTGAAACATGGTGTAGTGTAAAGGGGTAGGCATTCACCGGCTGAGAAGCCGGGGGAGACAGAAGGGTTCAGGGATATATCCTTAATCAGTTATCCCACAACTGTCCTCAATAGAAAGTTTCTTTGCGGCATATGTGATACTGTCCCCTCCCCTAACTAGAAGAGTGGCCAAGGGGTGGCCTGTTTACCAGGATAACGCCAGTACGTTTCGTATTCGAAGAAGATTTATTTCAGTACTAAATAACAAGCGTTCGAACCTTCCTACAAAGTCATCCAGGATCAACCGCTAATTGAGGCTTTTTTTTTGAGATTCCGATGGCATCTTATTTCTCGTAGCAATCTTGATCTTAATTTATTTCCAAGCTTTTATTGAATTATAGGACCAGCTAGGATAAACCAGACTCTTTACTACATGTAGTGGTCAGTATTGTTGGTTATTTTACCAACTATCGCCTGGAAAATACCCAATCGCACAAAACAAGGGGACCTCTAAGTCGCGGGGTCCGGATCATGGTTCCCATAGATGCCCAATATTTAATCTTCAGTAGCGTGAGGGAGATCTTATACTAATGTAGTAAAGTACCGGCAATTATGGGGAACTTCTACTTAACTGTGCATGAAGCACACTTTTTGGAATTCCAAGACCCCAGAAACTTGGTAGTGGGTTCGGCAACCCCCATTTATGCGATATGTAGCGACCCTGAAATACTGCGTTCCTATGGAGTAAGCTCATCTCCGCTGGGCTTCCAATTGATCGCGACTTCGAACTCAAGTGGCATGATTTCTTGAGTACTACAGACAAAAATGGCCAATTCTTGACTACACAGAGATATACAATATGTTTATATGATTTTCTTGGGTAGTCGAGAGGCTAAGATGCAAAGTGACAATCGACAGACCTCTTCTTCTTCTTTTTGGGTACAAACCCATCCATAGTATAGTGTCTCTGAGAAGTTGCATTTTGTTTAATCTTTTGTTGAGCCATTAGCAATACCACGTGTTATAAGTTATAAGTTAGGAAATTAGAAAAAACATGGAATACCCGGTTGTGTTTCTTCATGAGCCCAAACTAAGAACTATGTCATATAATTGTCTCTGCAAAAGCTGCTCACAATATGTCTATTTTGCACAAGTTTGTTTTCCTGAATTCCTCAGGGGCGTACTGAGCTACTTTACACCTGATATATACTATCAAACAGTACAGTCGTTATTAGTCCTTAAATAACAGAAAATATTGGTATCAAAAGGAGACCCAAGACTCACTTTTTTACACTAGCTGCTTGGAAAAGAATCATTCGATAATCACATCAAAATATTAGCTTTATTTGAGTGTTTCCATAGAGGAGAAGATCAAACAGGTATCGACTAAAATCAAATGGCAACTTCTGTGGAATCATCTTTTGGCTAGGATCTGTTTCTGATCGCTCCCCGGACACATCCTTGGTCCAAGTTTACATCCGCCATCATTCTCTTAGAACTGGTAGACTTCTCCGGGATTAACCCACTCTGTGAACGGCAGAATCAATAGAACAACCAGCGTCTGTTTGCACCATTTCGGGAAGACCTGGCTTGGGTTAGCGCATGCATACGTGTTCCGACAAGGTACTCCGTAACCATGGCGCCGTTAAATAACAGCGGTCAGGATGCTTCGCTTGCAAACATCAACGAAAATAAAGTTTGAACTTTTGGGGCTAACGTGGTGCGGAGATGATATCTGCGGTTTATCCTGGCATATCACACTACCACACCGGGAACACTAAAAATTGCCGGATTCAGGGAAAATACGGGATCGGTTGCAGATCATTGAAATGTGGTTACAGATACTTCGGCTCGCATTTTGATGATTTTGCTCCAATTAGCTTAGCTGACTTGTTCTACGTTGTGGTTGGCAGTATTTTTAGTCCCCGACGCACAAGATGAGATAAGTCGGTCATTTACCCCAATCCAGAGGAAAAATCTCTCCCTATAGTTCTCCCCATATATCAAGTTTGAAACCAAGAATTCAGAGTCGTATTTCCAAGCCCTTAGAGGGCTTTAAATGGCAGGAATCCATAGGCTTGCCCAGATCAGATCGATCGATATCTGGTCAAGATCTTGCATACTCGTAGACCCGTAGTAGAGGTAGCCTAATTCGGATTTTCTTTCTAACAATGTGGTACCCTGTATTTGTAGTTTTTGAACAAAGCCAGGGTACGGAGATGCTCTTTAGTCGCAAGACTATTAGAAAAGCGAATACAGCTAGTACAGGCATACCCAGGTTACTGTACAAGGACCTTCTCGTTAAAGCTTGAACCCACGTGTCTATGACGCTAATTACATGAGGTTACATATCATTCGGGTTTTCTGTTTCTTGTTGGTACCTTACAAGTTCATCGACACATTTGTTCCCGCGTATTCATGATGCAGCTTGTCACGATGGCCCAGATCTTCACAACGCTGTCTTTGGTATCTACAGTATTGGCAACCTCATGTCGGTACTTACCAGGAGACAGCGAGTGGCCAAATGCGAAAGCTTGGGCAACTCTCAACTCGACTGTGGGCGGTAGGTTAATTGCAACTGTTCCCCTGGCTTCCCCATGCCATAACCCTCAATACGACTCTGCAAAATGTAAATCTTATCAAGACCAATGGCAGTTTGCTCCTATACAGTAGGTTTAGATCACTCCTGTTACCCACTCTTTTTCTAATGAAGCATCCAGTATGGAGTCTTCGTCGTCAGTTATGGCACCGTTCTTTGCCAACCAGTCTTGCGACCCTTTCACCGATGCATCCAAGCCATGTACTCTGGGCAACTATGTTACTTATTCAGTTAATGCAACATGTAATGCGGACGTCAAAGCAGCCATTTTGTTCGCTCAGAAATCTAACATTCGATTTGTCGTTCGAAACACAGGCCATGAGTAAGTTATACTTGAGTCTATTTCTCTCCATTTAGAGAATTATGATTGATTGGGTGCGTAGTTACAACGGAAGATCAACCGGAGCAGGAGCATTATCCGTATGGACTCATTACTTGAAGAGTACAGAGATTCTTAATTGGAAAGACTCGCAACATCAAGGGAAGGCAATCAAAATGGGTGCCGGTGTTCAAGGGTTTGAAGCAATGGCAGCTGCTAAGGTCGCAGGACTCGTCGCTATTGGAGGAGAATGTCCTACAGTAAGCTTGAAATTAACTTGGCAATGGTCCAGTAGTACCTGAATCTTCTATTCTTCCCAAACCTATACTAATCCAAGCAATCTTTAGGTTGGTGTTGCTGGCGGTTACACACAAGGTGGAGGTCATTCAGCACTGACAACATCTTTCGGGCTAGCTGCAGACCAGACACTTGAATTCGAAGTCGCACTTGCAAACGGCGATGTGGTCACCGCATCACGGACAAAGAACAGTGACCTCTACTGGGCTTTAAGTGGAGGTGGAGGCGGAACCTATGGCGTTGTTTTATCATTGACCGCAAAAGCTTTTCCAGATACCACTGTTAGTGGCGCATCTGTAGTATTTTACGCTGCCTCAACCACGGCCGACAACTTCTATGCTGCCATTTCAGCTTTCCATGAGAAGCTGCCAGCTATGGTAGATGCTGGCGGCCTAGTCATTTACTACTTCAATGATGCTTTCTTCCAGATTGCACCATACACAGGTTATAACAAAACGCAAGCTCAAGTAAAGACAACGCTTGCCCCATTCATAGCTGCCCTCGATACACTCAACATCAATTACACAGCCTCCTACAGCCAGCACAATAGCTACACTGAACACTACGATAAATACTTCGGTCCCCTGCCATTTGGGAATATTCAAGTAGGGATCGCCCAATATGGTGCTCGTTTGATACCTAGGAAAACCATCGTGAACAACAATGCCAATTTCATGGCTGCCGCAAGAAAGATCACTGAGAATGGGGTTATCTTTATCGGGGTTGGCACTGATGTGTCTTCCTTTGAAAAGGGTGTTTCAAACTCTGTACTTCCAGCCTGGAGGACTGCTCTCGTCCACGCAACATTGACAACCCCTTGGAGCTTCACTGCACCGTTTTCCGACATGATTGCCCTTCAAGACAAGATGACCAAGGTGATCATGCCACAGATCGAGGCCGTCACCCCCAACAGTGGTGCATACATGTAAGCTCAATACGTTCTCTTCCTAAACCAGATGGTACTGACATAGTTTTTAGGAATGAAGCCAATTTCCAACAGCCAAACTGGCAGCAGGAGTTCTTCGGTTGCAACTATCCTGCATTACTGAAGATCAAGAACAAGTATGACCAAAAGCGTCTATTCTGGTCGCTGAATACTGTTGGTAGTGAGTCATGGACCGTAGCAGCTAACGGAAGGATGTGTAAGGCATAAGGCTACACGGGCTCGTGGATAATTTTGCAAATTGATATCAAAGTAGATTTAGCGACGCATTAACAGCTACCGATGAGCTTCATTCGCTTTTAGACTAGCACAAAATAGACTCAAGCCACACAAACACATCATCATATTTGACCCTTGCTAAATTTCAGTTGGGAAAGTGGTTAGCAATAACTGAGTTTCACTACAGAGTCATCTTCATCCTGGCGAGCTCCTAGATATTTGAGAAAGCTGGCAACTAATAGAACGTCTCTTTGTGCCCTAAATGTAATTCAACTTATACCAATAAATGGATTACTTCACTCAAAGCTTGCCATTGCGTCAGAGATATTGACAAATTCTTATTGTCTCGAGCGCGCACAGGATAATCCAGCTTGCAAAAAGTCGTTTCAACCGAATCTCTATATGAAACGCTCAAGCTGACTGACTGCCTCTGCAACCTGTCAAAAGTAGAACTTTCGCCTCAGATACAGGAGTCATCATCTACATCGCACAATATAAAACTGCCTCAACAAAAAAAACGTGGCACGGGCAGTTTTGATTTTCATTCGTTGTAATCTCGATTTGGGTGATCTCAGGAGAGCAGTTTTTAGCTACCGCCAGAAATAAAGAGCTGCAATTTTTGATCCGGCTCTTCTCCCTCACCCGCATAAAGGTAATTTGGCGCAGCTGCCGTGATCTCCCATAGTTGCGGTCTCAATCTTTCTTCTTATTTCAATATTGTAGAGCCATGTTCATATTCATTTCTAATTTTCCTCGCGTGGCCCACTCGTACTGATATCATCCAAGGGTGTCGGACAATATGGTTCGGGGTAGGGAGAATTTATAGATGCGCATTAAGAACGGCAATTTCTGTGCACCAAAATACCCCAAAATCTATCCACCTCCACCACTGCTAACCTTTTCAAGGCAGCACTTGAAGTTCACCAGGGGTTCACTCTCTTTCTCTCTTCTCGGTTTCACGAAGATCTGTAATCTTGTTATTCTTTTCTCTATTAAATAAATCTTTTATGGTAAATTAGCACAGTTTATTTCCTTGCAATTTGTGAACCAGAAAACTGACCAGCTGGTACGCGGCCGCTTGCACACATACCAGGCTTAAAAGAGAGCCATAGCTCCGATAGCCTCGGAACTTTAAGTCTTCAAGTCTATTTCTAACAAAATTTGAGGCGTTAGTTCCTAAAGTCATGACTGAGCGCTGCTGACCATAATGTTAGCTCATGTGTGACATTTTTGGGTAGAGTTAATAGAGTGAATGCTCTCTTCACAGAACTTCATTCAAACCACAACAGGAGCTGGAGGTACAGTTTCTCTTTGGCACTAAGTTATATCCCAGAACATCAACTACTGGTCATCCCCTGTATACTTGCTACAGAGATGAAATAAATTGAACTATATTCAAAGAACAGGCTAGAAGCTGGGCGGGTGTCTAGGAAAGAAATGCAACATAGAATGTATGCGGATCATGGATGCTATAACATACATAATTGATATTTGTGAAGTACATACGGATGGTTAGAAGTTCGAATGACAAGACTTGTTCAAAGAAGGGGAATCGGATTATCAGATTATTACAATCAAATTATCAGAGAGAGTCATTCTTCCTAACCAGGTTTAGAACCTTCCCCAAAACATGTTCTATATTGAAAACTGTATTAGTAGAAGGTGTATAATCGTACAGCACATGCTGACTTTCAGGATCTCGAAACAACGCCGTCGCAGTGCATCCATCCCATGCCCCAACGCCAAAATATGCTCTCCCTAATACACTAGCCCAACCCATGCCATGAACATTCCTATTATACCTTTATACACTTTCGCATCTACCATCTCTACTTCAACCCATGGCTTGCATCAGAAGGCTTCTCCTTCGCCTCTATCTTATTAGCACCCAATTCCAGAACCTTCGCCACTAACTTCTTGCTCTCGTCCAGCGCGGCGACATCATCTCCACCACCAATACTCACAGCATTGATGAGTACATTGGGAACAGTCCTTCTTCCAGTAAGTTCTTGAAGACGAGCCTGTATCCTAGGCCCAAGAGGATGTTGATCGAGTTCGACAATAAAGGGTGCTGGATTGATTTCATATCTCTCCAAGATATCTTTCGCCCTCTTCGAGTGTGGACAGTATGACTTTGAAAACACGATAACTGTTATCGTTAATTTGAGTCTTCTCAAACATAGACACCTCTAGAAATAGAGGTAGGACCTAACTTACTCGGTGACTTCTTTAAGATACTGTTCATCTCTGTCTCAACCTCCATCTCCAATTTTTTCTCGTCCACCACCGTTTGTTCAACATTACCAAATGTCTTCCGGCCTGCGACACTCTTCTCATCCATTGATCCAACACCGGCGCCGGCGCCCTGAGCCGCACTGCCTTTCCCAACGACCGCGCTCGGAGGATCTGGTTTCGGTGCCTTCGCATTTGCGTTATCCTTCGCAATCTGCGCCGCTTCCTTCAATCTCTCTTTCACTCCATCATCTTTGTTGTCATCTCTCGTATCTCCCTTTCCACCACCCTGAGTATCTATCGGGCGTTTATCGAGGCCTTTAAGAGTTTTGGAGTAGAAATCTCCGGCCGTCTGTGGTGAAGGGAGGGATGTGCGACGGGAAGAGGTGTAGAAGAGGGTTACAATTACGCCGAGGAGAACGAGGAAGGCGAGTGATTTGACTCGCCGGAGAGAAGACATGCTGGCGGAGCGGCGAAAGAAGGGGGTTGTTTGGATTGCTAGATCTGTTAGAGGGGCTGCTTTCTTTGACTTTGGTGGAAAGGGAGGCTTACGGCCGTGCTTGTGGTATTTAGACATTGCGGCCGTGGATCTTCTAGTTGTGATCTGTACAGATGTATTATGTAGACACTGGCGATAATGTCTAGAGGTAATTGAAGTTTCAAAACCGAGTCAACAAGTTGCAGTGGAGGTTTAAAGAGGGATCAAGAGGATCTAGAGGATCAGGAAGATCAGTTGGTCATCCCAAGCGTTTGGAGAATGTGGAGAAGGTCGTTCTTGCTTGGCCAACTAAAGTGGTTAGTACCCGCCCCCAATTAATTATCCGGCCAGGCTACCTTCTTTTAACTTCCTACATCGACCCCATATTCTGTCATCAACATGATGATCATCTTTTTGACATGTTCTTGACATGTTTATGCCTGTCGTCCGGAGCCTTGAGCACATACTATTTGACAGTATGGTGGTAGCATAACACTTTATACAAGTCAGGGAGTCAAGTGGGAATTTTGCAAGATATCCTCGTTACAGGTAGATTAGGTGAAGGGTATACAATATTATAAATATCAACATTTCCAATCATATCGGCCTATATTACATTAGATAAATATCCTGTTGTACAGTGGAAGTGCACGTATCGCAAGCCAATACCCGATCCCGACAACCTAACCATCCTAATAGCGAAATTTAAACATTATCCGTAGCACGCCTTGCTTGTTAATCCAACCCAAAGGTTTATCTGAAACCCCCAATGCTAGCTCTTTCCTTGAGCGTCCGCCGTCCATTTTCGCTTTTTCCAAGGCTCGAACCCGTAACTTTCATCCAATCCTCCCACTCACGCGCGATTTCCATTAGCACACCTCCCATCACAGCTGCTGATGCCATCAGACCATGGCCTTCCCCTTCAAGTACTCGTACCTCACATCTTTTCATCGTTTTGCCCAGCCATCGAACGTTGTCAACCGGGACTCGTGTGTCCTTGCTGCCGTGGTGAATTACTACAGGACGTGTGATATCCACGTAGCGGAAGCCAATAGTGTGTCTTCTTTCCAGACAAACCAGCAAGTCAACAGCAGGATTGGCACCAGAAGTTGCTAAATCCCAGATCGCATGCGTAAGACGCGTGTCGTATGTTACCTGTCTCTCCTTGTCGGCTAAGTTACTCGCAGCCGCAGCTAGAATCGCAGCCTCGTGGTGGGGGTCCGTAGGATCTTTAGCTGCTCTCTCGAGTGCTCCCGATGTTGATGGATCAGGATAGATCGTTGAATTTCTTCCGTGATGTTCTTTCTCATTTGCAGGTGATATAGTATTTCTACCTGTTGGAACCGGTGTATCTCGGCTGGTTGACTTGCGCTTTCCTCTTCCCTTGTTCTTCGGGAGGCTACTTGTTATAGAGCTGCTTGTTGCGCTCATGAAGCTTGAATTTGCGGCTTTCAATATTGGAGTTGGAAGAGCCCGCAAGATCCGCTGTGAGGTAGGTATAGAATTAGTGGGCGGTGAAGCGATCTGGGCGCCAAATACATTCAACTGGGAAGGTGGAATCCATGGCGCAAGCAGATGTATTCGTCCTCGGATATGCTGAGGCATGCGAAGAGCTGTAGCAAGAGCGTATATTGCGCCAGCAGAATGTGCTAAGATAGAAAATTTCGTGATCTTCAATGCCTGACATATCGTATATACATCATCTAAGTTATGTTAGTGTATGGTTTCGGAATTGACTGGAGCGTACATACCAGGCCAGCTGAGAGGAGTGGCTGTTCCATCATTATATGGCTCACTATCTCCCACTCCAGGTCGATCTGGTGTAATGAGACGCAATTTCAAGGTCAATGCAAGTTCGTCGTAAAACGCCGTGATGTATCTGGTCAGGCCCATACCTACACAGCAGAATACAGCAAATCCTTCCGAATCACCTACTTCAGAGAACGAGATAGTTCTACCTGTCTGGGGGTGCCTTATCTTCTGAGACAATCTAGGAGAGCACAGGTACGCCTCTACAGCATCATCTATTGAGTCAGCGCTTGTTGGACGGTCGTCAAGATGTATCTGCGGTGCTTTGACAGGGTCCGTTGTGGACTGTGAATTACTTCTTTGATGTGGATCCTTTTCTGATGATCTAGGACTTAATGGTGCGGACAACCTTTTCAGTCGCGATCCATTTCGCTTCGGCTTGGCAGTTGTATCAACCTTATCAGGCAAAGTTATGATGGATAATCTATTCTGGCTTGAAGAACGACCTGCGCGATCTGGACTTGCTCTTTCTCTTCTCTGTGATATAGATGGCGATGGTGCACCGTCGTCTCTATCTTCTGTTACTCGAAGTTGGTCCTGTCCTCCAACGTCCTTATGGGTCGCTTTTGAAGACTGGGACATTTCAATATCATCTAGAGGCTTCTTCATAAGTGAAGAGTTTCTCGCTGGATGATCACGCCGACTATGTTCCTGTTTGCGCTCTGAATTTTGCTCGTCCCCTTCGTGAATGATATCTGCTTGATCCTCACTAGTTCGTTGTTTGCTGCTTTGCCGACTTGACCGCTGTGACGAACGCTTCTTTGATGAATGTGATTTTCGTAAAGATGAATCCCTAGTTGGTATCAATCGACCAGATCCAATACCTCCTGTATTTACGGGGCTAAATGCTGGACCCATATCTTCAATACCAGCTTTTGTTGGTGAATACTCTTCCGGTTCTTCTCCTATTGGTGTTTCGGCCAGGAAGGAATCTGAATCAAGTTGTGGTATAACCAGTCGGTCCGTTGTGCCCTTTCTATTGCTGCTTGTGGCGTCCACAGTCCTCTTACGTTCCTGGTCCTTTTCACGCAGCCGTTCTTTAGAACTCATATACATCAGTCCTCTGTGGCTTCTCCCTTGCTTCTTTCCCCAACTATCGCTAGATGATTTCCTGCGTAATTCGTGGACGGGCGCAACCCCTGGTTCAATTGACAAACTCCCTATACTATTCGCATCATCTTGATCTTTGGAGCCTCCTGATCCTTTCGATGAAGGCCTTGAACTACCCCGCAGAAAGCCCTTCAGACCAGTGGTATCGCGTGGTGATTTTGGTGCAGTCAAAGGCGAGAACCCAGAAGGAGGCTTTGCGGTCCTAATTACTGGTGGACTTGCGGCAAGTTCATCTAATGATTGTTCCTCCTCCACTAAATCTCGCAGAGATGGCTGATCAAATGCGCCGTAATCTTTACCAAAACTACCGCCGGGTGAACGCACTAGTGTATTCGCATGTAAACCGCTGGATTTGTTGAAGGACGTGTTGATTGGAGATGGCGGGCCTCGCGATTGTCTTCCAGTATCCTCGAATAACTGATTCGCAGGTGATGATATTATAGATAGAGATGTTATTAAGGACGAAATCACCTCGGGAGAGGCTGGTTGTAGATGTATACGGTTTGAAGAGTGCGCCGAAGGGCCTTGAAGTGACTTCCGCCGACTGTGGTTTCTGTGCCGACTTGGTATTGGCGGAGGGGTTTCCATATTCTCGTTGTGTGTGTAGATACAGTATTACCGGCGCTATTCAGACCACAGTATGCACTCCGTATGTATGTATGTTTCAAAGACTAGTTCGATTCGGCGTATCCAGTATGTCCCAGGTTTTAGGAGAGGCTCACGCGCATGCCGTTAAGGATCATATGCAGGATGTCCTAGCAAGTCTAACCAGCCGTCAGAAACCAATCCAGTGTAGAGGGGGTGTTGGAACTAGAAGCAAGGTGTACGCACGAGCAGCAGCAGTGCGACAATTGTTTCGGATGGTTCCAGGAAATCCAAGATCTGGCAGTGGAGAATTCGAAAATCCGACGGAATCTTTCCACGAGATTTACTAGCTTTCTTGACAATGGCAACGGCAGGTTTCAATTGTTCGCGTAATTGGCGGGACAGGATGGTTGAGCTGTTTGAACAGAAGGACCAGAGTTTCATGCAAAAGCAAAGACAGAACAGACTCGCGGCATATACCAATGCGTAGATTAGGGACGTGCCAGTCGAGGCGAGTATGAAATCATGCACCTTGCCGCGAGGTAATGGGCAACGAATCTGGGTGACCTTTTGAGATATTCGGGATTATGGATTTCGAACCCCTGAGAGCGAGGACCGTGCGGCGCGTGAAGCAAATTGCTCTCCGCAAACAATCTCTGTAATATTCTTATTGTTTTATTTGTCACGAGGCATGTTTAGGGAAACAATGTCGAGCTGTAGATGAACAAGTCAGGACTATATACTTCGACCATCTCTTTGCTCTTGCAGCTTCGAGCCAAAGCTTCCATTAAGGTTTGATATTCTAGATATCCGTATCGGCCGCCCGCTCAACGTTGCATTCTCCACAGTCTAACCAAGAACCCAATCATACGGTCATAGAAGGCCCCATACTCGCTACCCCCTGAGAAGTTGAAATGATGGATCTTCAACTGCTCCATAGTTGACTGGAGTGTGCTTAGCTAGTGCTAGCGCTGACTTAATATATTTTGAATCTTCATAATATGTATCTTGGCAGAGGTCGTCACGGGCCGACAGATGTTCCGTTCCCTCATATCAAGATCAAGCTTCCTGGTTAGAACAGCCCTTACGTCATCGGAATCGCACTATCCACCATCGTGGTGATGCTTCAAAGTTGTTGTGGCTAAGCTCTTTGAAGCTTGATTATTTCCATACCCATCTTGCTATCTTGCACCTGGTACTGAGAATCTTACTTATAATATCTAATAATCGCAACATACAGGCTTGTATAGGAGAAGCCTAATCGCAATGGATGCCCTACTATCACTACCTGTCATGGGGTATTTCCTCATGCCTGGTTTGACCTCCTACAGCACTTCACTAAACTTGCTCTTCTTCTATATGGTATGAGCCCTCAAGCCTAGAGTTGATTAAGAACTAACCAATTTAGACATGGAGCACTTTGATCCTGTCCCATTCACCCCTCAAAGTCGAAGTCCTTGGAATTCTAGGTATTCGCACCATATTTTGGCTCGTGCCCTCATTACTATTCCTACTTTTCGATACGATCATACCGAGTCTTGCGGTAGGAATCAAAACCCAGGGTGGTGCTGCCTTACCAACTCGGACTGGTGGTACAAAAGTTAAGAGGCGTGGTAGAAAGCCGGAATGGTATACCGTCGTAGGGTTGAGTGTGTTCAACATTTGCCTTACCACCGCCCTACAGGCTGGAGTTGAGTTACTATTAACAGAAGTTATGGATTGGCCTAGTGCCTTGAGAGTTACCACTACTTTGCCGATGCCGTGGAGCATTGCAAAAGATGTCTTGAGAGGTCTCTTACTTCGGGAGGTTAGTGGAGATAACATAACCTTGTACTTTGCATCACAGTTGCTAATAACTGGATAGGTCTTGCAATACTATATTCACCGCTTCGTTCTTCACCCAGCCTCTCCAAATCGCATTAGCAAGCTTCATAATACCTTCTTCCACTCCAATACTTCCCCATACTCCTTCACGGCACATTACGACCATCCGCTTTCCTATATACTTTTCAGATTCGTTCCCACCTACCTGCCATCCGCCATCTTCCGTACCCACCTCCTCACCTACCTACTCCTCCTCTCGATTGTCTCTCTTGAAGAAACCCTCACACTGTCCGGGTACTCCACCATCCCTGGCGTCATGCTCGGTGGCCTTGCGCGACGCCAAGATCTGCATAGTGAAGGAAGAGGTCTGGGGAATTTCGGTGCCTGGGGTCTACTCGATTGGATACATGGGACGAGCATTGGACCAGATATTATTGATGATGTTAGGGATGAGGGCGAGAAACATCAGGTTTCGCAACGTAGCGGGAGGGCGTTGAGTAACGCGATGGGTACTGGGAGACAGGGTTTGAAAGCCCTTAATGGGAGGAGGAAAAGTAGTAGAAAAGCTTGATTGTATCCGGATTCTCATAGTTTTACGGCCTTTTTTTGTCTTGTATTCAGCACCGCTAGCTCGTTATTTGTTTTGAATATACCCTGGATCAATTTGGCAAGATGTAAAATTAAGTCTCAGAAATAGCACCAAAAAGAACTTAGTAGAGAATTATTAATGCACATTCTGTTGCGAACAGCTCATGTATTAGACTTTGATGAGAGTTGTAGAAAGCGTGATACAACCCAATTAACTGAAAGTGGTATGATTTCGGGCTTATGTGTGATTGAAAATCTGATTTACTGAACATTGCGTTCCAGAGTAGCAGACTTCTGACATTCAATTCTCATCTCACACACTTGCCAGAATATACGGTGGCTACAGACCCTATAAGTCCTTGCGGTTTGCTCCAACGCTTTGACTCTGTTTCTAATCCTTTTTAAGTACTTGCTCTTTCTCAGTCGGGTAACAATCCAATTCCCTTATCTATTAGACATGATAGCAATGTGGTCATCGACACGTTCCAAATAGCTATTTGAAGAATATTCCATCAACACTAAATTCAAATCGAGATTGTTTAATAATCACAAATGTGTTTGCGGTTGAAATGTCACAATGCTGCTTTACGGATATGCAAGTCAAAGAATGCAGGACAGGGTTGTATTTATTAGTGTAGAACCAACCCACTTCCATCGCAACGGGAGGAAGGGGAGGGTTCGCACAGACTGCACTAGCAAAAAAGGGGTCTTTCTCGCTTAACATGTCGCTTACACCCCCTATTGCTAAACTCATCTTTATTACTTTGTGACATTTTCTAGAGTACGTATAGAAGGTTGGAAACTAAGTATCAGGCTTACGATTTTATAGTCCAGCTTTGGTCTGGTTCTACTCCACTCGTTTCAGTTCAGCATTCTTAAAAAGAATGTGGTTGTATTACAAGTGTCAGCCTTACCTAGCGCCCCTTATTAGGTTAAGCGCTATTATATCTCATTCATAAGTTGTGAAAGACGTAAAATATGACAATTCTTCTATTTGGGCATTATCGCTTAATAAGAAAGGCAAGAACGCCAAACACACGGAAACTGAAAACTAACACAGGGTCTCATAGGTATTGATGATATCGCTGCATCAAATGGTCTGAGTTTATATGTGTTGTGGTGATAACATGATTATCATTGATACAATTGGTACTCACAATCCCCCCTCCAGTGACGCAGCATAGCGAGCGCCATTCAAGAGATCGGTTGCCTTACATTGCATCATCAGAGCCGAACAAACATTCTATGTTGCAGCACTTTGAGTTTTCAGGGTACATACAGCTGGATTAAGCGAGTTGAACCGTTGCGCTAGGTGATTACTACAGATTGATGACAAGCCATTTTGGCATGGTACATTATCCTAACCCTGTAATTCTCATGGAGTCCATTGAGAAAAAAAAAGAATTGATTACTGATTCCAGAAAACTGCCGCGGCTCTGCGAAGTCAGGGCCTGCAGAATAAAATATGTCGAGATATGAATAAGTAGCCGGATCTTCTTGAGAACAGAGACTATTGATCGCTTTCTCATATTTAAAATAACCATCCGTGCCACAACTTTCTATCATTAGAACTATACAAAACCTGGAAAGAAGAATCAAACATCATGCTTGTCCTCACAGGTACATCCGGTGGTCTTGGGTCTGTCGTTCTCTCCACCATCCTGGAGCAAGATCTCATCCCAGCCAAAGCCCTTCGAATCTCATCTTACTCCCTCAAGAGCGTTCCTCAGGTAGCCAAAGATGCCGGTATCGAGATCCGCCTCGGCAACATGTATGATCCCCCAACCCTCGAGCACGCCTACGCGGGGGCCGATGTGCTTTTCCTGGTGAGCTACCCCAGCGTCGGACCCGAGCGGTTTCAGCTACATAAGAACGCTATCGACGCGGCTATCAAAGCTGGAGTGAAACATATCCTCTATACGTCGCTTGCCTGGGGTCGTCCAGGTATCGACAAGGGCTCAGAGGCTGACGTATTGCGCGCGCATCTAGACACTGTTAAATACCTTGAGAAGATGGGCGACGAGACTGCTATCACCTGGACCATCGTAAGAGAGGCACTTTACGCCCATAGCTGGAGCAACGCCGCGGGATTTATTGACCCCAAAAAGCCGAAAGAGGAGCCTATCACGGCGGTAATTCCAGGTGACGGGCCAATACACTGGGCAGATCGTAGCGAGCTCGGAGAAGGAACTGCTCAAATCATTGCTGGCTGGGTAAGATGATACATTCCTCAATATTGTCGTTCAAATACTAATAGGAACTCAGAAACAATATATCAATAAAAAAGTCGCGCTCACCGGTCCAAAGACGTACACCATCAGTGAGGTGTTAGAGCTCTGCGCTGCAAAAACAGGAAGAAAGCTCGATTTGCGGATCTTGCCAGAAGCAGAAGCTATTCAGTGGCATATCGACCATGAAACACTCCCGAAGGAGCAAGAGTCCTTTCTGACTGGATGGGCTACGATGCACAGAGCATGGGCAAAGGGAGAGTGCGATTACGTTGACCCGCTACTGGAGAAGCTAATAAAACGACGACCAAAGGGGATCGAGGAACTGCAGGATGAGCTTTTTAAAGAGGATTTACAAGTAGATACCAATGACTTTGTCGGCATCTAAATGCTGTTTCTACTGTATTTGGGGGTGCTGGTTCGTTCGGAGGTAATTGAACTTATGTAAGTCGTATGGTTTAACATGAAACCCAGGTTCTTGTGTTTCTTAAATGGTAAAATTAGGAGTAAAAGCACAGCTTCATTACAAATCAATGTATGAAGTGATGTATTGATATTATATGACTGAAACTTACAGTCCTAAATGATCCATCATTCAAAGTTAGCATACTGTAAATCAAGCCAAGTCTCCTCACATATGAATACGCATGCACTCAAGAACAATGGCCAAGGTTTGAAAAAACTGCTTTTGATAGCGGTAACGCAATTTCAGCCCAGATTTTCAGATGCTTTTCTAAAATCAAAACGCCAAACGCCCAAACGCCCGCTAACCCAGTATGCTTGCCCTAATCCAATGCACCCAAATGCCAAAACACCATAAACACCATAAACGCCAGCCAAGCAAATCAAATCAAAACGCCGTACTTTAAGTCTCCAATCTATCAAACGCCGTCCTCTGATGTGAGTTTCTTAGCACTTGGGTGGGTGGGCAACACCAGATGCCTTTGTCTTGAACAACTTCACCTCGGCCTTTCTTCGTCTTGTCAAGCCCGCCAACACCTTGCCGCCAGATTTGTTCCACTTGGGCAACTCGGCCGCGGCCACCTTGTTCGGGTTCTCTTTCTTGTTCAGCCGCTTGATCAGGGTCGAGGAGCCTGTGTTTCCGCACCCAACGTTGAAGGCCCAGCTGACCAAGGCGCCATACTGGTTGGGGTTGAGCTTAATGGTGTCCTTGATTTGCTTGCTGATGCACTTTCGTGCCGTCTAGAAATGATGTTAGCGGCGGGGGCCAGAAAATTGAATGTTGCTGGAGTGGAAGCGTACCAAGAGATCTTTGTTAAGGAGCTTCTCGCCGTTAGCCTTCGATAGCGGGATCTTGTACCCGATTTCCTTGCATGAAGAAGAAGAGCAGAGATGGCCCCATCCAATGGTTGGATGTCCTGTTGGATCCTTGTCTATGAAAAGTTAGCTATTTCTCAATGTTCTTTGCCCACTGGAGAGTGCTCTTCTGAGACCATAGCTCAAAGATCTGAGCAACTTAAGAAAAAAAGATTCACTTACAAGCTTTTGCCGACCAGCCCTCAAATCCCTCAATGAGTTTCAGGGTCGCCTTGTTAGCAGCCGAAGGAGAACAAGCCCGAGCGAAGATTTCAGCTTCGGCATCAGTCGATTCCGGAACCGATGCTGGGGACGATTCTGGGATCGAAGCTGGAGAAGATTCAGCTGGGGCAGCGGCCACAGTAGAAATGAACAAAAGGAAAGTAAGAAATGCAGGGGAAAGTAGTTGGACCATGATGAAATCTGACTTATTCTGCCTGTGAGAGATAAGTATCAAGGAAATGAAGCGATTCGAGTAAATTTTATAGGAAGCGGTTGAAAATGTTCGGAGATGTGTAAATGAAAATACTCGAAGCGACAATGTTTGAAATGTTCGAAAAACCTGAAATGTTTGCAAATCCAAGTAGCTGTTGAGCTTGTATTGTTGTCGAGATAAGTTGATGATTTTCTGGTATCTCCATTCGAAGGAAATGCCTCTCTCTTATATCAATTTTCCAGCGCTTGGTGATGTCTGCCCACGGAGCATGAAGATGAAAAACCAATCCTCTGCGCCAAAAGCCAAAAGCCAGCCAGCGAAACACAGCAATCGGTCCATGCACCTACAATTCCCATCCCATTCCCAACCCCAGAAAGAATCAAAATCATTACCATTACAATAATCATAATCAACCCGCTTCTTCTTCATTCTTTCACCCCATCAATCAGACCGGCCAAACTCCACCCCCCGAAAAAAACGCCTCGAACCGAGCATCCACCCGTCCAGCCATGACATTTCACCTTTCAAGCTCCAGCTCAGGATTACTTTACCGCCCGCTGTCCATCTCCGCTCCCATACCGTATGGTATGGTACTCTTAACTACCGGCGGCCCCAAAATCCCACCACTGCCCGCGTCCACCTGTTTTCAAAAAAGAGATTGCGAGAAGTGAATGAGCCTCTTCCTCCGCAATCCTCTGACAGATCTACTCACCACTGCATCTTGCATGCTTCGCATTTCCTCTGCAGCCACCCGCTCCCTTCCCTTCCCAAGGGCGTTATCTCCTACCAACGATTCGCCAAGGCTTGAAGGGGTTTATTCTAAATATACCACTAGGCAAGTCGTCGGTTCGGATCAGCCTCAATGAGAGGTCCTTAATGGGTGTGTGTGTGGTGCTGGCTGGCTGGTTGGCGGGAGGTTTGAGAATGCGTAAGACGGAGGAAAAGATGGGTGGTGGTTCGGCTCGGATGAGTTGGACCGCGCTGATTTGGCAGGGGAGGGGAAGGGGGATCTTTTGGCAGCTCGCTAGGTAAAGTGAACTCAAAATGAAATCGCGTATGGAGGAGGATGAAGATTGAGCATGAGTGTAGTTTGATTGTGTGGTCTATCTGATCTTTTTGGAGTGGGTTTTATAAAATGATATGTTCTATAATTTATAATAAGTTTTGAAACTAAACATATATGGGATAAGACGGTTTGGTCTCCGCTACACAGTCGAGTATACAAGTAATTATAACTTAGCGAAAAATGGTATACTGAATTTCATGGATTCTTCGGCTTGCAATTGAGACAAGGCAAAAGATTGTTCATTACAAGATCAACCGGCCGAATAATTGTCAGAGAATCCAAAAATCACTTCGCCACATACTGCAAAGCAGATTCAATTCCATGCCCTTACACCTTCAGAGTGATGCACCCGCCCGTTCAACCCATACCCCATAATCAACTATGCCTTCCTCCGAATTCTACTCTAAGCCTCTCTTCTGTCACCTTGAAAATACCAGGGAACTCCTCCCCACCTTCCTCCTCGCCCTCAACCATCTTGACCAAAGCCTTCGCGCACCCCCAGCAAAACACCATTCCGTGCCCTTGAAATGCAGCCGCAACCCATAGTCCCTCTTCTCCAGGCACAGGACCTATGAATGGCATCCCATCTCCTGTAAAGCCCATTATACCTGTCCATTCTTTCCTCGTTTTCCATGCACTACCATTCCCACTGTCCACATCGTTTGAATCGTCTCCAAAATACCGTTTAGTACAATTTCTCAAATATGCCGATAGCACAGGATTTAGAGAACTATCGTCGGTGATACCAAATTCTCCCGCGCCTTCATCAGGAAGGGTAGCCGTGCCGCCTCCAATGACAATATCGCCTGGAAAGGGTGGATATTTGGAATGAAGAGGCTTCGGAATCATATATTCATATCCATCTTGGTATATGAATGAATAGGTTGTCGGGAGAGCCATAAGGTTTGGCGGTGGAGCTTGTGCTGTGATTTGACCTCTCAGAGGAATTATTGCGGATTGGAACGGTGGCCAAACTGCCGCTGTGTAGCCGTTAGTTGCTAAAATCACCTTTCTCGCCCTGATCACTCCTTTAGGTGTCGTAATCTCCCATAACCCGCTGTTATTGCGCTCAAGATGTGTAGCAGGCGTATTCGTAAAAAATTGCAAATCCTTTTCGATACACAACTTCAATATCCCAACTACACATCTATATGCGCTCAGACTCCCCGCCTGGTACTTCACAGCCCCGAAACACTCTTCTCCTTTCACACAAAACCTCTCTCTCGCCTCTTCGGCTGTCCAAAACTCGTATCTTGCTACAGTCTCCAGCTCGTTTGGCATGGCATCGCGTAATGCAGCTATAGCTTCCTGCGCATGTTTCCATTCTGGAGCGGAATAGAAGACATCAACCGTATCGCCGCTATAGAGATCACAATCTATATTCTTTTCCTGCGCGAAAGCATGCAAAGACATTATATTATTGTACTCAAATCTTGCAATCTGGGCTGCGGCCTCCACACCGTGAATCTTGGTATTGGACAGAAAAGCACGGTAGGATGCTGCTTTGGTATGCCCACCTTGTCATATCAGGTCAGTTTATTATCTTCTACTCGATATGTAAGAAAGGATCAAGGTACCATTTCTACCAGTAGCGCCAGAACAAGCCTCCCGTGCCTCGAGCATGAGTATTTTCTCCCCATCATAAGCCTCAGAGGTTAGAAGATTATAAGCAATACTCGCACCAGTGATACCACTCCCAATAATTACAGTATCAACTTCGTCGGGCTGAGAAGAGCTGCTCGTGTAGCTCGCTATCTCATCTGGGGGATCCTGCCAGTAGCTTGTGGTGGGGTTTGAGACCGGAAAGCCTACGGGGATGGAAGCTCGCTCATTCATGGTAAAATGTGAAATGCGGAGGTTGTATTATGAAGAAATTCAAGAAGAGAGAAGATACTTAGCTGGTAAAGACCTACATGTTTTTGATTGTTATCGTCTAGTGGAAGATGGGATGTTGCATTGGAAGATGGGATGTCTGTCGGGTGGGCTTGCCGCATTGGGTCTCGCGGGGTTTGGGAGCAGAATGCTACAAGCTTCTCCCGTTCCTGTCGGCACAGTAATATCACGCACTACACGAGTTGCTCTTCTCTCAAGAGAAGCTAGTACTCAAATCTACGTCCAGTCGAGTAAAAGACAAAGCTAATCCCTATAGGTTCAACCCATCAGCCTTAGCTTCGACATATGCGAAGCTGAAATACCTAGCTGTGAGGTGTAATGATGGAGATAGAATATCACTCGAAGATCCGAGTGGAGAGAGAATATGAATTACGGTCTGAAAGCTACCATCTCTCGCTAGTGTACACCAGCCATGATGACAGCCATGCCAGCAAGTCCTACCCTTATGCCCTCCATTACTCCATTGTTTGTGTTATACCAATCCACGAGCAAGCCTGCCGGGATCCCCATTGAATAGCTATCGAGTGTAGCTAGCCCTGCTAGCAATTACTCCTACTGTTTGCTCTAGTCTATGCATCTCTCCAGAGATGCAAAAAGACATGATGGAGCGGTGCCCAGAAGAAATCCCTAAAGATCCTCGCCTTCTTGACCGGCCTTCTTGGACTTCTTCTTGGGTTGTGGTGCACCTTCCTTCTTGCAGTGCACGATCAGACGGGTCCATGATTCCTCTTTGTCCCATTCAAATCCGGCGAGAACCGGGGCTTCGAGTTCGTCATCAGCCTGGCAGTATGTTAGCCAAGGGGTCTTAACATTTGAGCGAGCTAGAGTAGACTCACCTTCTTGCGGAATTGCTTGTAGATTGCATCTAATGCATCCTTGATAGTTACTCCTCGTAGATTACGTGCCGATACCTCGAGTCCCAGTGGGAAGTGTAAGTCTATCTTCTTGACGGGTGGTTCCGTGAGCATCTTCTTGAGGAAGCCCTTCTCCGGGTCCTCGAGCGTCATCGGAGACTTGTTTATCTTCCTGCTCGCAATTAGCTGATGCCTTTTCATGTAGATATCGATCGTATTTAGATATAGCATAATTGCTGGATGCGGGGTCAGGCTGAAGGTGAGATGGGGAGGCGATCATACCAGTTCAGCTTTTGTGTCTCCTTTGCAATTTGCAGGTCCTTTCCCTCTGCTTCTAAAACACCACGTCTATCAGTGCTTGTCCTTGCGGCAGAGGCAGATGGGAAGTGTTCTTCGACAAAGGTACGTACCTAAATCCTCGATTCTGAACACGCCGGGGACACTGGAGCTCGCTCTCCGCTTGGCCGGTTCCTTGTCCTTCGGGCTTGATGAGAGACCTTGCACGGCCGAGTCGACCTTAGAGAGGGGGGCGGGACCAGCGTCGGCGGACATGATGGCTGGTAGATGGGTTGTTGGTCTTGCTCGTGTGAGTAAGTTGGAGTTGTTGGATATCTTACGTGGTGATACGTAAGATGGATGGAAGTATGATAGATGGTCGAGGTGGGATTTGATGTGTTGATTGATGTTTTGATTGATGTGTTGATTGATTGATTGACGGGACAGTTGTAGATGTAGATGCAGATTCGGATTCAGGTACCAGAATGGTGAAGAGGAGGGGAAGAAGAGCGAGATCAAGGGGGAGGGAAGAGGTTAAGAGCACAACCCCGCACGCAAACGAGTCCCCAAGTCACGAGCGCAGCCTTTCACTAGTTAGTGGTTGGAGCATCATTCGAGCATGGAAAGGATGCTGGCCATCACTCCATCTCCGGGGTGACGCCATTTTGTACTGATCAGCAACCCTGACAATCCCCCGCAAGCTCACTGGATTGATTATATATATCTTAATATTATCTCCCTACAGCTTCAGTCGATGCTCTCCAAGTTACAGTTCCCTTTCTTTTCCCACCGTGGATGATTCCCTCTTGTTCCGTCACACAAGGGGGATGATCGGTCCCCTCCGCCCCACTTCCCCAGCTTTGTGTATGTAAGACGCCAAGAAAGAGAGAGACAGAGAGAGAGAGGGAGAGAGAGCTCTCCCCGCATTCCACTAACGCCCAATTGGTGACGACCACCGACCGCTATGTAACAAACAAACAAACAAACACAGTCCCTCAAAACAATCATCAACAATCCCAAGGTATGTACCCATAACAGCACATTACTATCATCAATCTAAATGTTACAATTATAGCACAGAGATACCAGCCCGATGTGTGGCTCCTAAACCCCAACAAGGTGCCCAGCTCGACTCGTAACAAGAGGGGTAGGAGGGTAGTAGGGAAACCTTAAAATGCCAGCCAAGTTCGAACTCTAATCATCCGCAATCTGGCGACCTTTGGACTTGAAGATATTTACCTTTTGAATGAAATTTCGAAGCTTATGTCGGTTTTCCTCCACGCTTATATCCGCTTCTGACGTTAGCGATGGGCGTATACATTTATATTGTGCCTTTGGGACTCACATAGAAAGGATGACGCCGGTGAAATACTGCGTGTCCATTTCGGCTTTATATGATGTCGTGAAGCAGGCCTATTCATCACAATCACAGGACTTTTATTCGTGCCAATCCCAGAACTGGTATTCGGTTCTCGCGCATCTCGCCGAGTTTGAGCCTCGCTAGGAACAATAAGTTTAGGTTGGTCTTTGAAGTTGCTTGGTGACGGAGCTCCTGCTGGCGGATTCCAAGGCGGAGGCCGGGCCCTGGGAGGCTGAAGTTCACCAGGAAGACGGGGAGGCGGTCTTGGAGGTTTTTTTTCAGGCATTGGCCACATATGCATAGTTATCGACATCCCAGGTTTGATCAGAGTCTCCCATACCTGTGGTAAGATAATCTCGCCTTGTTCTCCTATCAAGTCGTAATGGCCCTCCGCGACATGTGCCCCCAAAATATCCACGTGCATAAATGCCTGTTTGATTAGTTCTTCCATACCCTGGCGGAACAGAACATTAGTATCGGTCTCAGCAAGGGAGATCGCAAGACTTACAGTCCAAGTCGAACACAGGTGAAATGGAAATGTGAACTTTCTCTTCACAGCATCTTTGAATTTGAGTGGTTCCAGGTGCTCGACTGTAGAATTTTGACGTAGAAATTTCTCCAGCTGAGATATCATAGTGAAGCCGGCAGCGACTGTGTCAGGATGCGGATGCTCGCGATTTGACTGGGGCTTGTTCAATACATCTACAATCTTGGGGTCAGTGTTTCCAATTTAGATAGCACTTGGAATTAATATCTAAAGCAACGTGGGATGGATTGGTTTAGTAAATTTTGTATCCCAAAAGATTTACCTTGCGTGACCCTTTTGACGATACTTTCTTCATCATTGACATCCGATTCTCCGAAAGCCAAGGCATCGGTCGGAGAGATCTGAGTCGCATATTGAAATTGTGCTGGAGCCCAATCCGCACTTGGCCTTTGGTTTTCAGTATAATTATGCGGAGGTGGGATCACCTCTTCGGGAGGTATTAGAATGGGTGTCATCTCTCGCTGGATCGGATTCTCTGCAGGCGTGATTACCATTGGGCTTATGATTTGGTCTTCACCCCGGGTGCTGTCTGGGGTGTCCAGATTACTTTCTCCAGCTTCTACCACAACTGGTACAGTATGCGTCTCATTAAGTATCGAGTGACTACGATTCTGTACTGGCTGTGGTCTAGCTGTGTAAGTTGGCGGCGGCGGCGAAGATCTTTCCGGGGCTCTATCTTTGTTTTCCACAATATGATCCAGTTTCTGTTTATCAACACCATCTTGGTATTGAGCAACACGATCTGGAATTGGTCCATGACTACGAGAGGAAAATGAGCGGTAGACTTTTCAATCGCATGCCTATCTTATCAGCGGGTTGGTCACACTCACAACTGTGCAGTAGCCAGCAGTATTCCAATATTCGTCAACTTCAGATGCAACGCCTCTTTCAGCGCCTTGAGCTCCTCTTTCCTAAACAGCGCCCACCCCATCTTTTGCCAGCTATCAGAAATGCCATTTGTAGAAGGGGACCCGCTGAGCTTCTGGCGGTATCTCTGAGTCTTGGCCAGGAAGTCGTCGATAAGCGTAATCGAAGGAAGCACAATATACGCCGCTGCGTTGATCGTGGCTCTGCTGACAGTTGCATTGGGCTTCATCTGCCCGACCTGAAAGAATGTCTGCTGGAGGGTCGCGAGCTCCGCAATCGCCTCTTGATATTCGAGAGATGCGCCTTGAGTGTCAACCAGCACGCGAATTAAGCGGTAGCTGAGATTCGCACCGGCAATAAAGTCCCCCACCGAATACCCAAACGACATGGCGCCAATGGCTTTCTCTTCCTTCTTTTTTTTTTCTTTTCTTGACCGCGAATAATTCCACGGTTTAATTGAATTAATAGTGAAGAAGTGAAATTTAACCCAAGGGGAAGCGTTAAGAATGGGCTCCCTGCAGTGCAGCTCAGTTATATTACCCTAGAGCATCCATCAAGCAGGCAGACTGCTAGGTTGAGCCCGCATATTGTGCTCATGTAATAAGCTTTGCTTACCAAACTTGAGCACTTGACAAACCAATAATTTTTTTTACACCCCTACACCGAGTGTAACAATGGGTTAGCCTATCTCAGGCGGGAGATCTGAAGGTTTCGCAGGATATACATTAATCCACCCCGATATGACAATGGTAATGAAGCTAAGTCTCTCTACTGTAGGAGACTTTCTTGCATAACTTTATAACCAACTGATAGCATTTTATAATCAAAAATAACTATATAAGATTGGGGATTTCAGCTTTGTTTGAAGGCTAAGTTTATATGTCTTGCTGATTTTGTTGTAGGAAAATGTCATCTGCGTTCCTAGTCATCTGTGCAGCTATGGTGATAGAGTGATACAACTCAGTAGCCATATATTTATTAGTGAAAAGTGATAAATTAATCTCTGCCTCTTATCAAGTGATCAATATACAACCGCACTCTCTATCTTCCCGCTACACTCTCCGAAGCCGACCTTGGCCCCATCCTCGCCCGCGACGCCGGACAAGGTAACAGTGTCTCCATCCAGCAGCCATTTCCGAACCTCCATCCCCTTCAGCATTACCTCCCTACTCCCACCTTTGCTCATCTCCAACATACTGCCCAGTTCCTTATCCCCCTCCCCACTAATCGTCCCGCTGCCCAGCAAATCGCCTGTCCGCATCTCACAGCCTCCCACACAGTGATGTGTCAACATTTGCGCAAAGCTGAATGATAACCATCTAGCATTCGTCTGGGAGATTAACGAGGTGGAGTCTTCCGCAGTAGTGAGGGAGATGGAGAGGGAGATGTCGAAAGAGGAAAAGGGAGATGGTTCCTGGAGATAGGGGAGGAGGGGATTGGTATTGGGGATCCCATGGGTTCTGAAAGGAGTGAGAGCGTCGGTGAGAACGATCCAGGGCGAGATGGTGGTGGAGAAGTTTTTGGAGTTGAACGGGCCGAGAGGGATGTATTCCCAGGTCTGAATGTCGCGTGCCGACCCTAAATGTACGATTAGCAAACGTGCTTCGAGTCGATGGCTTTGGTTGGGATGTCTAAAATGGGCGGGAGCGTAAAAGAAATGGAGGATGACGTACAGTCATTCATGAGCACATATCCAAATATATGTTCGTTCGCGTCGGCTATACGTATTGGCTCCCCCAGTTTATTCCCTGTACATAAGAATGCTCCAAGCTCCAGTTCAAAATCTAGCTTGCGACAAGGGCCAAAAAACGGCACCTTAGGTTCTGCAGTAGGATCTAGTAGGATTTGACCATTGGGTCGACGAACAGTGGTGCCAGAGACAACGATACTAGAGGCGCGCCCATGGTAGCCTACCGGAAGATGCGTGTAGTTGGGTTGCAATGCGTTGGCTGGGCCACGGAACATGGTACTGGACACGCATGTTAATAATTATATCAACTGAGGCAAGATCACAACCTACCCAACATTAAAAGCATGGTTTTTGCCCGCAAAGAAATCCGTATAGTCCCCAATGGCCATGGGCAGAAGGTTCTTCGTCTCAAGCTTCGGCAGAAGCGCGGCTTTCTTGACCTCCTCATTGTCTCTCAACAGTTCAGGATGGCTTGTTGATTCGGAGAGAATATCTTGCAGATAAGCTCGCACTTCTCGGTGTGCAGGGCGGCCAAGTGCGGCAAACGCGTTGAGGGTTGTTTGGGAAAAGACAGAGCGGTCGAT